>ERZ1048068.151-NODE-151-length-65988-cov-7.407656_pt1 | contig 65988 bp, 75 predicted proteins | sample MGYA00383098_ERZ1048068 | MGnify/ENA primary metagenome ERZ1048068 (study PRJEB29581, sample SAMEA5548368) | metagenome | biome: marine; feature: coastal; material: water | depth 1 m | study: Short-term variability in the microbial, nano- and picoplankton dynamics...
ATAAAAATTTTTACCTTAACGCCTCCTAAATTTTATTTATTATGAGAACCTATATTTTTATTTACATTTTTGTTTTTCTTAGCACTGTTTGTCTTGCTCAAATAGACAATAACAGCACACGATCCAACTCTGTTGGTGATTTGCAATTACGCAGATATAGTGCAGGAGATACTGTATGGAAAAGAGCTTTGGTTGTGGGTTACGATGCCTCTAATAAAGACGGTCTGCTATACATTAACTACGAAGGAGATTTTAATTTAGGGACACGAATAAGTGGTCCCCAATTAATTATTGACGGTAATTTAAAATTTGGCTCCGAATACAATCAAATTCTATTTCCTGAAAAACTTGGATATGGTGGCGGAATAACTGGAGATGATGGCAACTACAAAAGACTTACACTATTTCATGGTCACAGTATTGCGCTACAGACGGGATCAAACAATAGAAATTACTTGAACACTAGGCTATATATTAATTCTTTAGGCAACATCGGTATTGGAACTTCAAGTCCTGGGGCTAAGTTAGATGTTAGCGGTGGTGATATAAGATTAGCCACAAACGCAACTTATTTACGTTCAAAAGATTCAGCTTCAGCTCAACCTAGAGTTTTAGGCATGAATTCCGCTAATACATTTTATGTTGGACCTATTGATAGTTATGCCGGAGGTGCTATTGTTTATGGAGCTTCTAGTAATTTAACTTATCATTCATTTTATGGTGGTGGTAGTGAAAAAGTTAGAATAACTTCAGCTGGCAACATCGTTAATTTAGGAAAAATAAAAGGTTCGGCTTTTGGGATGGATGTGTCGGGTAGTTTTCAATATATGATTACCAAAAGAATTTCTATTGGAGTGCGCGTCGGAATTTTGTTAGGAACACTCACAAAATACAAAAAAACCATACCTGGGCTAGGCACAGAAACCGTCAAGCTCAGCGACGACGAAAAAGAATCACTTGGTAGATTGGACATCTCAGGCGGCTTGCGCTTTTACTTATAACCCCTAAACTTTAAGCAAAACAATACTTACAATCCCGCACAAGATAAGTCCCTTTAATAGGATATGGAGGCTGAGGTAGTGTTTTTTGTGTGTTGCTTTCCACAGCAAACCCAAAAAAAGCAGCCATACGGGCAATGAAATCCAAAAATAGTACTGCATGACTCCCAGATCAAAACACTGCAGTAACACCCATAGGTTGCCCAACAAAACAAGGGTCAAAAACGAGATAAAAAGCTGGGTAGGTACCCTGCCATACACCACTGGAAGGGTTTTGTAATTCAATGTCAAATCGCCTTGTAGATTCTCCAAATCTTTGACCAATTCACGTATAAAAATCATCAAAAATAAATAGCTCGCAAATACCAAGACCAACGCAGAAAAATTCCTAAAATACAAGGCAATGGCCAAAAAAGGTGCGATGGCCAAAAAAGCAGAAAGCAAGTTTCTCAAAAACAACATGCGTTCGATTTTGTACGAATACAAGGCAATAAGCAGCGTATAAAACACAAAAAACAAGGCAGCTCGCACAGACACCCAAAAAGCCATTACCGCCATCAGCGTATTTAAAACAAAATAGACCCCCAATTTGGTTGTAGGAGAAATGTGCTGTTCCAACAGGGTTTTTTGGGGACGATTGATAAGGTCTTTTTCGGTATCAAAAAAATTATTGATGATATACCCTGCTGCCACACAGGCTACTGAAGCAAACACCAACAACCACAGAGTAGTTTGCGAAAGCGTTTGCATCGGAGCAAACTCAGGCGCGAAAATAAACACGGCCGAAAGCAGCTGTGCCAATACAATAACAGCAAGATTGTAGCCTCTTACCACAGAAAAAAGACTGAACAATTTGTACAAAAGCGATTGTTGTTGGGGAGAAATTTTCATGAGGATACGTTAAAACGTATACACAACTTCCAAAGAGAACCCTTTGAGGGCTTTTTGTGCTTTTTGAAAATCTTCTGTAAAGCCCAAAATATAGCCACCGCCTCCCGAACCACAAAGTTTGAGATAGTAGTCGTTGCTGTCAATTCCTTGTTGCCAAAGTTGGTGAAATTTGGAAGGAATCATGGGTTTAAAATGCGTTAGCACCACCCCAGAAAGTTTTTTAAGATCCGAAAACAATGCATTTACGTTGCCCTTTAAAAAATGGTCCACGCAAGCATCGGTGTATTTGACAAACTTTTCTTTCATTACTTTCTGAAAAGCCCCCTGTTCCATTTGCTTCATAAACACCGACACCATGGGGGCTGTTTCGCCACTGGCACCACTGTCCAACAAAAATACGGCTCCTTTGCCCTCTTTGGGTTGCGAAGGAATTCCCGTAGGCTCTATATGATTGTGCGAATGAATCAAAATCGGAAGGCTCAAATAGCTATTCAACGGATCCAAGCCCGAAGATTTGCCGTGAAAAAAAGATTCCATGGCCGAAAAAATAGCTTTGAGTTTGAGCAGTTTGTCACGGGTAAGATTTTCCAAAACCGTGATTTTATCAACCGCATAACGATCGTACATCGCTGCTACCAATGCGCCACTACTGCCTACGCCATATCCTTGCGGAATGCTGCTATCAAAATACATCCCAGCTGTCAGATCTTTTTGGATGTGTTCAAAATCAAATGAAACCAAATCGGCATCCAACTGACCAAGATAATCGGTAAAATCGCAAAGGTGTTGATGGGAACGTTGTGCGGCTTCCGAATCGACATCGGTTAGTTTCAACGCACCGTTATAAAAGTTGTAGGGAATAGAAAGACCCTTGGAATCTTTGATGATTCCATACTCTCCAAACAACAGTATTTTTGAGTAAAATAGCGGTCCTTTCATGATCTAAAATTACATTTTTTTTGCACCACTACCAACACGATCGTGGATATATTGCTGATTTTGGCAATACAACGCCAGTTCGTTTTCGATCCACTCCATGACTTTCTCAGCACTTTCGTCTGGATATAACAAGTGCACATTGGCTCCTGCATCGAGTGTAAAACATACAGGGATTCCAGTCTCTTTACGATACGCTCTAACGGCTTGAATGATGTGCAAAGTGTTGGGTTTCATCAATACAAAAGAGGGGTCAGAGGTCATCATCATAGCATGCAAGGAAAGGGCTTCGAGCTCCACAATACGAACAAAACCACCGACATCTCCTTTTGCCAGTACTTCTATCAAACCTGCCATGTTCTCTTGAGCTTGAAGAAATCGTTGATCCGAAAAAGGATGACCGTTCATTAGGTTGTGTCCCACAGTGCTACTGACTTCTTTTTGTCCTTGATCTACCAACAAGACGGTATCACGATAGCTTGTAAAAATTGGATGCACTGAATCGGAATGAACCACTCCATACAAATCGGAGCTGTTTGTTATGCGAGAGTGGGTTCCCCAGCCAACAAGCGGCCCTTCAATACTTCGGCAGGCACTTCCCGATCCCAGTCGGGCTAAAAAAGATGCTTTTTGTTTGAAAAACAAATCCGTCATTTCAGGCTGTTGGTGTTGTTCCAATTCCATAATACACATCGCCAACGCACTCATTGCAGAAGCTGAAGATGCGATTCCACTGCTGTGCGGAAACGAATTGGAAGAACGAATCGTAAGTTGATAGTGTCTCAAATACGGGCAGTACGCAGCAATTCTTTTGAAAAAATCAATGATCTTGGGACGAAAATCCGCGTTCTTTTTTCCCTCAAAAAACAATTCAAAATCTACCGAACTGGAAGGTTTTGACAAAGGCAAAAAATGAATCGTTGTTTGGGTGGTGCAGGCACTCAACGTAAAACTCAAAGACGCATTTTTGGGAATTTGAACATCGGTTTTCCCCCAATATTTAACCAACGCAATATTGCTCGGCGATTGCCAGCCCACGCTTACAGGTTGGGTAAGGATTGAAAAATCGGAAGGAATAAACTGTTGCTCGCTCATACGTTTGTAAAGTGCAAAGATACGGCTTCGTGGGAAAGTAATCTTAATGAAAAGCAATGCATTGAAAAAATTATTGATTACATTTACACGAAGCATTGCTTTTTAAGGAGCATCCATCAGTACTCTGCAATTTCATACAGATATAATGATCAAGAATGTTCCTTTTTAACAATGAAAAAAAATTAATCGTAACTGATGAAAAAATCGTATTCTAAAATAGCGCTTTCCATCGGCATCTGTCTTTTAGTGGGCTTCTTGTCAGGCTTTGCCACACAAAGCGCTGTGGGGGATTGGTACGGGGATTTAACAAAGCCTTTTTTGAACCCGCCCAACTGGATTTTTGGACCGGTCTGGACGGTACTCTACCTGCTGATGGGCTTGTCGGCTGGGATCGTTTGGTCAAGGGGTTTTCATCACAAATGGGTCAAAACTGCCTTGTATCATTTTGGATTCCAATTGATTCTAAACGGTTTGTGGTCCATTGTGTTTTTTGGGTTCCAAAATCCATTGTTTGGACTTTTGGTCATTATAGCGCTTTGGATTCTTATTTTACGAACCATCAAATGGTTTCGAGTGGTTTCCAAACAAGCCGCCTATCTGTTGTATCCTTACTTGGCTTGGGTAAGTTTTGCTACTTACCTGAATTTCAGTATTTGGATATTGAATTAGACATTCATCGAAAAATTTTAGGGCTTCAACGAATTTTTTTGAAAATGCATTCTTTTTTAGGTACATTGAAAACGTATTAACCTAAAAAACAATTTATTATGCTTTCAAAATCAAGAATTTTATCAACGCTGGGCGGCTTTATCTTCATTTTTTTTGGCCCCTGGCTTTTTTACACGTTTATCGCTAAAGGTTTCTTCGAAAATCACAGAACATTGGCAGGTGAAAACGTTATGCGTCCCGATGACCAAATGGATCTAATCATCCTAGCTGTAGGATGCCTGATTCTAGCCTATGCATTTTCAACGCTCTATTCCAAATGGGCGCGCGGGGCTCATAGTTTTAGTCAAGGGTTTGAATTTGGCGCTTGGCTTGGAGTACTGGGCGGCTTGGCTGTTGGGCTTATCATGTATGCTACTAGCGATATGATGAGTCTTACTGGACACATCGTCGATGGTGTTTGGTGGATTGTATGGTATGGAATTACAGGAGGGATCGTTTCGCTTATTTATCGCAAGACTTCCTAAATACAAAATCAATGAATCAAAAAAAGAGGCTTCGCGCCTCTTTTTTTATTGAATGCTTTTGATAACTGCCTTTTCGGCTTCTTTTCGCGAGCCGTCAAAACCGCTGATCCCCGAAACCGTTGTGTATTTTAACACATTTTTCTTGTCGGGAAAAATACGTTGATAGGCACTTTGACACATCAAAGTTGCCTCGTGAAATCCACACAAAATAAGTTTGAGTTTGCCCGGATAGGTGTTCACATCTCCGATTGCATAAACCCCTGGAATGTTGGTTTGGTAATCCAAGCTATTATCCACTTTGATGGCATTTTTTTCGATTTCCAATCCCCAGTTGGCAATCGGTCCTAATTTGGGACTCAAGCCAAAGAGTGGAATAAAATCATCCACTTCTAGGCGAAAGGACTCGTTTTCTTTTTGAAGGGAAATAGCTTCCAAGCCATCCGTTCCTTCCAAAGCAACTACCTCCGCTGGAGTAATCAAATTGATTTTATTAGCGTTTGAAAGATCTTGTACTTTTTCGACCGAATCCAAGGCCCCTCGGAATTCTTTTCTTCGATGAATCAATGTCACTTCACTAGCTACATCGGCCAAAAATATAGCCCAATCCAAAGCCGAATCGCCACCTCCTGCTATTGCTACTCGCCGACCTCGATACACCTCAGGATCTTTGATGATGTATTGCACGCCTTTGTCTTCGTAAAACGAAAGATTGTCAAGCATCGGTTTTCGCGGCTCAAAACTTCCCAATCCACCTGCTATGGCAACAATTGGTGCCTTGTGTTGAGTGCCTTTATTGGTAGTAACTACAAACGTTCCGTCGTCTTTTTTTTCGAGAGTATCAGCACGTTCTCCCAATGTAAATCCAGGTTGAAAGGGTGCAATTTGATCCATTAATTTTTGTGTCAAATCACCTGCCAAAATTTCGGGATACGCCGGGATATCGTAAATGGGTTTTTTGGGATAAATCTCAGAACATTGCCCGCCGGGTTGTGGCAAAGCATCAATCAAATGGCATTTGAGTTTTAAAAGCCCAGCTTCGAATACCGTAAAAAGCCCCGTAGGACCCGCTCCAATAATTAGAATATCTGTGTGTATCATGCATCTATATTGATTACTTCCGTAATTTGAGGTGCGTATTTTTTAATCGTCATTTCTACTCCCGACTTTAGGGTCATTTGATTGACCGAACACCCTACACAAGCCCCGTGAAGCTGTACTTTTACGATGTTGTTTTCAATAGCAATCAACGAAATATCGCCGCCATCGGACTCTAAAAAAGGACGGATTTCTGCCAATGCTTTTTCTACATTTTGTTGCAATTCAATAGCTTCCATACGATTATTTTTTAACAGCAGAACAGCCTGCCATAGTCGTTATTTTAATCGCCTCGGTGGGCGGTAAGTCTTCGTTTCTCATGACCACTTCCGAAACCATATTTTGTGTTATTTTTTCGAAAGCGTTGGCAATGGGTGTGCTATCTTGTAGCGATGCAGGACGACCCAAATCTGCCGCCTCGCGAAGACTTTGCACCAAAGGAACTTCTCCCAAAAATGGAATGGAAAGATCGGTAGCCAAATTTTTAGCGCCTTCTTTTCCAAAAATATAATACTTGTTGTCGGGCAATTCTTTGGGTGTAAAATATGCCATATTCTCGACGACTCCCAAAACGGGTACATTGATGCTTTCTTGCTGGAACATGGCTACTCCTTTTTGGGCATCTGCCAAAGCAATCGGCTGCGGAGTACTTACCACCACAGCTCCAGTAATGGGGAGCGATTGCATAATACTTAGATGAATGTCTCCGGTTCCTGGAGGAAGATCAATTAATAAAAAATCAAGGGTTCCCCAATCGGCATCAAAAATCATTTGATTGAGTGCTTTGGCTGCCATGGGTCCACGCCATATAACCGCCTGATTGGGTTGGGTAAAAAATCCAATAGACAATACTTTCACTCCATGATTTTCGACAGGTTTCATTTTCGATTTTCCATCCACCGTAACGGCCAAAGGGCGCTCGCTAGCAACATCAAACATGATAGGAATAGACGGTCCGTAAATATCGGCATCCAAAACGCCTACTTTGAATCCCATTTTGGCCAATGTAGCTGCAAAATTGGAAGTTACCGTCGATTTTCCGACGCCTCCTTTTCCAGAGGCAACGGCCACAATGTGTTGTATTCCTGGAATGGGCTTGCCCTTAATTACAGGTTTTTTTTCTGGAGTATTGACGGTAACATTGATTTTAATTTTTGCTTTTTCATACACTTCTTGGTGTATGATTTTTAGAATTTCGACTTCCGCTTTTTTTCGCGCTTGCAAACTCGGATTGTTAATGGTTATGTCAATAACAACCTCATCGCCAAAAGTAACGATATTGGTTACCGCCTTGCTTTCAATCATATTTTGACCCTCACCAGGAACGGTTATTTTTTTAAGAGCATTCTGAATATCTTCTTTGCGCAACTTCATGAAGCTTTTTATTTTAATTTAAATTAATTCTAAATGGCAAATATACGGGGAATCCTTTGAAAACTAAAGTTCTTGATTCGGATCCCAAAAGTGTTTTTCAAAATCAATGATTTGCAGGTTTTTTACACGGATTCCCTCATTCTCAAGCAGTTGCTCCATAAGGTTCATCCCTGGAAAATGATGTTTGCCGGTAAGCATCCCCAATCGGTTGACTACGCGATGTGCAGGAATATTGTCCATGCTGTGAGAAGCATTCATTGCCCAGCCAACCATTCGTGCGCTTTTGGCACTGCCCAAATAACGGGCAATGGCTCCGTAAGAAGTTACGCGTCCTTCTGGGATTTGTTGAACGACTTGATATACACGTTGGAAAAAGTTGTCATGAGTAGGTTTCATTGTTAGGGGAATTGAAAACGAATATAGGTAATGGGTTTTTGTTGAGCTAAATATTGTTGCTCATAAAATGTTTGAATAGAAACGACCTCTTCGGGAGCATGAACATCGCGATATACATCGTGATGCGCTTTTTGAGGCTCAATTCCCATTCCTTGCAAAAGGCCTAACGTATAACCGTGTAAAAACTCGCTATCGGTTTTGAGATGAATACAACCGGAGGGAGAGAGAACGGTTTGGTATTTTTTTAAAAAAGAAGGATTGGTCAGTCTGTGTTTGGTGCGTTTGAATTTGATTTGTGGATCGGGAAAGGTAATCCAGATTTCATCAACTTCGTTGACTTCAAAAAGAGATTCTATCAATTCTATTTGTGTTCTAACAAAGGCTACATTGGGGATTTTTTCTTCCAAAGCGGTTTTTGCTCCTCTCCAAAAACGAGCCCCCTTGATATCAATTCCAATAAAATTTTTGTCAGGATACTTTTGCGCCAATCCCAAAGAATATTCGCCTTTACCACATCCCAACTCCAAAACAATGGGATTTTCGTTTTTAAAATATTCTTTTTTCCACTTTCCTTTCCATTCAAAATTTTCGGCTTCCAACAACGCACGTGGCGGTTGAATGACGTTGGAAAAAGTCTCGTTTTCCTTAAAACGTTTTAATTTGTTTTTACTTCCCAAAACAGTGTTGTTTAGCTTGCTAAATTACAGAAAACTTTATCGATTGGACGAATTATGAGTCGGTGGATTTTTCTAGGGTAAATGAAAACTCTGACCCAACTCCAAAATCACTTTCTACGAATATTTTTTCTTGATGAGCCTCAATAATGTGCTTGACTATGGACAAGCCCAGTCCAGAGCCGCCCTCTTCCCGACTGCCACTTTTGTCAACTCGGTAAAACCGTTCAAACAAGCGCGGAATTTGTTCCGAGGGAACACCTTCTCCGTTGTCGGTAATGCGTACCAGCAATTTGTTTTCCACCAAATCTTGAATGCTTACTTCCGTTGTTCCGTTTTGTTTTCCGTATTTCAATGAATTTTCAATCAAATTGCTCAATACTTGTTGAATTTTATCACGATCGGCAAAAACATAGATGGGATGGTTATAATCTACATCAAATTCAAGGGTTATTTTGAGTTTGGAAGCGCGCAGTTCCATAAACTCAAATACGTTTTGGATCAAATCAACCAAGTCAAATTTTTCCAATTCAAGCTTACCACCGCCCGTTTCGAGCTTTGTAATCATATCCAAATCCTTGACAACATAAAGCAGTCGATCTACACCTTTGCTGGCGCGCTGTAGGTATTTTTTTCGAACAGCTTTGTCCTCCAAAGCACCGTCAAGCAGTGTAAGAATATAGCCTTGAATGGTAAACAAAGGCGTTTTGATTTCATGAGCGACATTTCCTAAAAACTCTTTTCGAAAAGCCTCTTGCCCCTTTAAGGTTTCTATTTCCAAGCGCTTGTCTGAGGCATATTTTTGAACTTTTTGAGTTAAGGTTTCCATGTCAGTGGTAATCATACTTTCTTGGATGGAAGAAGCTTCCAAACTCGAAAGATCGTCGTAAATTTTTTTGACTCTGCGATAGGTATATCTTTTTACCCAATAATAAATCAATACGTATCCTATTCCAAAAATGGATACGAAAAAGACACAAACATAGCGAACAGGAAGTGTTTCAAACGTTTGAGAATCGAGCCACCACCAAACAGTTCCCAACAATAAAAGGGTTGACACAACCGCTAGGATTAATGACAACAAAATAGCAATCGAAATTGATTTTTTAGGTGCGTTTGACATGGAGGCTAAGATACAAATTTGTAGCCTACCCCTTTTACTGTCTTGAAATGCTGATCTCCGATTTTTTCTCGGAGTTTTCGAATGTGAACATCAATAGTTCTTCCTCCCACAATCACATCTACACCCCAAACATTGTTTAAGATTTCTTCTCTTAAAAACACTTTTCCAGGCTTGGAAGCTAGCAAGGCAAGCAATTCGAATTCTTTGCGCGGAAGGTTGATGTCTTTGCCATCTTTTTCGACTTTATAAGCTTCTCTATTGATTACAATCGTACCGAATTCAATGACTTGGGCGGTTTCTGTAGATTCTTTTTTTCTTCGAAGCAATGATTTGACTTTGCTTACCAATAATTTGGGCTTAATTGGTTTTGTGATATAGTCATCGGCACCCGCTTCCAGTCCAGCAACCTGCGAATACTCTTCACCTCGTGCCGACAAAAACACCACCAAAACGTCTTTTAGAGCGTCAATTTGGCGAATCTTTTCGCAGGCTTCTATACCGTCCATCTCGGGCATCATTACGTCCAAAACTATTAAATCTGGAAGTACTTTGTTGGCTTTTTTTAGTGCCTGAATTCCGTTGGTAGCCGAATGTATTTCGTAGCCTTGTGCTGAAAGGTTGTATCCTAAAATCTCCAAAATGTCCGGTTCGTCATCTACAAGAAGAATTTTAAGCTGGTTGTTGTCCATAAATTTTGGTGTTCAAACTTTTCAAAAATAACTAAAAAAAAGAAGCTTTGTGTTTTCTTAACAATGATTTAATATTGGAACTGAGGTCATTATTTTCATTATTTTTGCCCTTTAACAAAATCTATGCATCCAACAACTATTCAAACTGATACTGATTTTAATACCGAAGCGTTAAAGGTTTTTGGTCATCAATTTGAAAACAACCCTATTTATCGTTCGTTCTGTGATTTGTTGTATGTACATCCTAGTGATGTGAGTTGCGTAACACAAATTCCCTTTTTACCGATTCAATTTTTTAAATCGCATCGGGTTTTGACAGGAAATCCAGAAATTTCAACCGTTTTTACAAGCAGTGGAACGGGCGGAAAGCCTAGCCAACATTTTGTTTCTCATTTGGAGGATTACGAACGTAGTTTTAGAACCAATTTTGAAAACAATTACGGTGCTGTATCCGATTATGTGGTTTTGGGGTTGTTGCCTTCGTATCTTGAACGTAGTGGATCTTCGCTGGTTTATATGGTACATGATTTTATACAGCAATCTTCGCACTCCCAAAGTGGATTTTATCTAGACAACCAACAAGAACTGTTCGATCTTTTAACCGCTTTGGAACAAAGAGGTCAAAAAACCTTATTGATTGGGGTGAGTTTTGCCTTGTTGGATTTTGTTGAACGCTTTCAAATGAACCTTCAGCACACCATCGTGATGGAAACGGGCGGAATGAAAGGGCGAAGAAAAGAATTGATTCGAGCTGAATTGCACAGTCGTTTGAAAAAGGGATTTGGAACAAACCACATTCATTCGGAATATGGAATGACAGAGCTTTTTTCACAAGCTTACTCCCAAGGAGAAGGTTTGTTTGAATGCCCAAAATGGATGAAAGTGCTGGTTCGAAATACCGAAAATCCTCTCGAAGTCAATCAGATTGGATCGGGTGGTTTGAATATCATCGATCTTGCCAATCACAATTCGTGTGCATTTCTTGCCACTCAGGATTTGGGAACCGTTTTTGAGTCGGGTGTTTTTACTGTAAACGGTCGTTTTGACCACTCAGATGTTCGCGGGTGCAATCTTATGGTAAATTAGCTTACTACCAATAAAAAGTAGTTTTTCTTACCTCTTTGTAACAAAATATAGCGCTCACAAATCAAATCTGATAATGAAAGTTGGTAATCGTCTTTAACTTTTTCTTTGTTAACAGAAATAGAGTTTTCTTTCAAAGCCCTACGAGCTTCTCCATTGGAGGATAAAAATCCTGACTCAGAAGCTAATGCTTGAATAATATCGCAACCATCGGCTATTATTTTTTTGGAAATCGCGCTTTGAGGAACCCCTTCAAACACATCTAAAAAGGTTTGTTCGTCGAGTACTTTAAGATCTTCTGAGGTGGATTTTCCGAACAAAATTTGACTGGCTTTGATGGCATTTTGTAGATCTTCTTCACTGTGAACCATTTGAGTTACCTCATTGGCCACTGTTTTTTGTAGGTGTCGTAAATGAGGTGCTTCTTTATGGGTGGCAATACAAGCCGCAATTTCTTCCATCGAAAGAAATGTAAAGATTTTGATGTAATTTTCTGCGTCCACATCCGATGCGTTGAGCCAATATTGATAGAATTTATACGGAGAGGTTCGGTTTCGATCGAGCCATATATTTCCACTTTCTGTTTTTCCAAATTTTGAGCCGTCGGCTTTGGTAATCAAAGGGCATGTCAGTGCATAGGCCTTTCCACTCGCCTTTCGACGAATCAGCTCGGTTCCTGTGGTAATATTTCCCCATTGATCGCTACCGCCCATTTGCAATTTACAATTGTGGTGTTGGTACAAATGCAAAAAATCATATCCTTGAATGAGCTGGTAAGTAAATTCTGTAAAAGACATCCCTTCTTTGGCTTCTTTGCCCAAACGTTTTCTCACAGAATCTTTAGACATCATATAATTTACAGTCAAATGTTTTCCGATGTCTCTCACAAATTCGATTAGCGAAAATTCCTTCATCCAATCGTAGTTGTTAACCAACTTGGCCGCATTGGTTTCTTGAGAATCAAAATCCAAAAATCGCCGCAATTGACTTTCGATTCCTTGCGCATTTTTAGCAAGACTTTCTTCATCGAGTAAGTTTCTTTCAGCCGATTTTCCAGAAGGATCTCCAATCATTCCTGTCGCACCACCTACAAGGGCAATGGGTTGATGCCCTGCACGTTGAAAATGCATTAAAATCATAATTTGCACCAGGCTTCCTATGTGCAATGAATCGGCAGTAGGATCAAATCCAATGTATCCCGAGTGGGAAGATTTCATTAATTCAGCTTCCGTTTCAGGCATAATGTCGTGCAACATGCCTCTATTTCTTAGCTCTTCTACAAAATTATGATTCATTTGCTGTTGGTTTCTACAAAGATATAGGGTTGACTCAAAACAAAAAAGGTAATTTAAAAAATACTACTTTTACCAACATGATATTAGTTACAGGTGGCACAGGATTGGTAGGATCGCATTTGTTATTCGATCTTTTACAAAAAGAAGACAAGGTGCGCGTATTGCATCGTTCAACCAGTCGGTTGGATCGCGTCAAAACGGTGTTTGGTTATTTTACCGACGATGTGGAGGTATTGTTCAACAAAATTGAATGGATCGAAGGGAGTTTAACCGATTTGGACTGCTTGGAAAAAGCATTTGATCAAGTAACCCAAGTCTATCATTGTGCTGCGCTCATTTCGTTTGATCCCAGCGATCTACAAGTTTTAACAAAAAGCAATGTAGAGGGAACCGCCAATATGGTAAATTTTAGTTTATCCCATAAGGTTGAAAAATTTTGCTACGTGAGTTCGATTGCTACACTAAGCACGCCTACTGAAGGCACAAAAGTTTCAGAAAACACTCCGTGGAATCCTACCGAAGAAGTAAGTGTATATGCCTTTACCAAGCATGCAGCAGAAATGGAAGTTTTTAGAGGAATTAATGAAGGACTTCAGGCGACTATTGTCAACCCAGGGCTGATTTTGGGAGGTGGATTTTGGAGAAGTGGAAGTGGCTTGTTTTTTAAGATGATTCACAAAGGAATGAAGTATTTTACCGATGGGAAAACAGCTTATGTAGATGTTGAAGATGTAGTTTCGATTATGGTTCAACTTATGGAAAAAAATATTTTTGGCGAACGGTATATTGTGATTGCTGAAAATTGGTTTTTAAAAGATTTCATCCATCGGGTAGCTGGTGAGTTTGGCGTTAAAGCTCCCCAAAAAAAGGCAGGTAAATGGCTTCTTGAAATTGGATGGCGAATGGATTGGCTTTCCAGTAAAATTACTGGTAAAAAAAGAAAACTGACAAAAAATCTTGCCAAAACAAGTGTGAAAATTCAAAATTATTCTAACAAAAAAATAATCGAAGAATTGGATTTTACCTTCAAAACAATGGAAGATTCTATTGTTTCTACTTGTGCCAAATATCCGAGACCCTAATTTTTATTTTTGGATTTCTTTTCTTCTTCCGCTCTGGTGTTTAAACTGTCCTTTAAACGATCTATTTTTTCTTCTACCAACTCATATATTTTCAGATATTCCTTGGGTTTGGATGCGTAATAGGCGTTGCTGTTAACAAATTGAAGACTGTCAATTTGATGAATTTTATAAATGATCGAATCGTTTATACTAACATACGAAATGCCGTCTTGGTTTCGATAACCTCTAGAAGCATTGATGATATTGATATCAATCAAAAATGCTACCATTTGATCGGGTGACATTAGGTTTTCGGGCTTTTGAACGCGTTCTTTGGGAGAACACGAAAAGAGAAACAAACAAAGAAAAGCTATTTTTTTCATCGATTAAAGGTAAGACGTTTTGCCTTTTTAAGGGGAGAAAAAGCTCCGTTATTATAAGCCAAGTGACCGTTGATAAAAGTGTGGGTTACCGATGACTGAAATTCATGTCCTTCAAAAGGAGACCATCCGCATTGATACAAAATATTGCTTTTGTCAACATGCCAAGGTTGGTTGGGTTGCAGCAGAACCAAGTCCGCATAATAACCTTCTCTTACAAAGCCGCGTTTTTCGATTTCAAACAAAATGGCAGGATTGTGACACATTTTTTCAACCATTTTTTCAATGGTAATTTTGCCCTCACTTACAGCATCCATCATTGCTACCAGGGCGTGTTGAACCAAAGGTCCTCCCGAAGGCGCTTTGGTGTATATATTATTTTTTTCTTCTAAAGTATGTGGAGCGTGATCAGTAGCAATCACATCAATACGATCATCCAAGAGTGCTTTCCACAATCCCGCACGATCACTTTCTGTTTTTACGGCAGGATTCCACTTAATATGAGTTCCTTTTTCCAAATAATCTTTGTCTGAGAAAGTCAAGTGATGAACGCATACTTCGGCCGTAATTTTCTTCTGTTCAAGCGGAATGGTATTGTCAAACAAATGTGTTTCTTTTTCGGTAGAAAGATGAAATACATGCAATCTAGCTCCTGTTTCTTTGGCCAATTCAATGGCTTTGGAAGAGGAAAGATAACAGGCTTCTGCGCTTCGAATAACCGGATGACAATGTATTGGAATATCTTCTCCGTATTGTTCTTGATGCGCTTTCAGATTTTTTCGAATCGTTGTTTCGTCTTCACAATGCACCGAAATAAGTAAAGGCGTGTTTGAAAAAATCTTCTTTAATGTTTGCGGGTCATCGACAAGCATATTTCCTGTTGATGATCCTAAAAAAAGCTTCAATCCCGCCACCTGTTTGGGATCGACGCTCATGATTTGTTCAAAATTGTCATTGGTGCCTCCAAACATGAACGAATAATTTGCCCAAGAATCGTTGGAGGCAATGTCAAATTTTGCTTCTAACTTTTCGAGTGTTGTAGCTTGAGGAACCGTGTTTGGCATTTCTATAAAAGAAGTAATTCCTCCTGCTACGGCTGCCTTAGATTCGGAGCCAATAGTCGCTTTATGGGTAAGTCCAGGCTCTCTAAAATGCACCTGATCGTCAATAACACCGGGTAACAAAAAAGCTCCCTTTGCGTCAATTACCTCCATATCATCAGTAGGTGGAATAGAGTTCGCAATGCGTTTTATATACTGCCCATCAATAAGGATGTCTTGATTAGAAACGGTTCCTTCATTAACAATTTTAGCACGGGTAATAAGTGTTTTTGGCATGATGGCATTGGAATTAGTTCACAAAAGTAATGAATTTAAATCAGGATGATGCTCGGTCATTTTTGTTAAAAAAGCTTCTGATTTTCATCTCAATAATTCCAAAAACAGCTTCAGAAATTATGGAAGTATTCATTTTGGAGTCTCCACGAACCCGATCAGTAAAAATAATTGGAATTTCAACAAAACGAAACTGCTTTTTCCATGTTTTAAATTTTAATTCAATTTGGAACGCATACCCTACAAATTGAATTTTATCAAAGTTGAGAGCTTCTAGCACTTCTCTTCGATAGCCAACAAAACCCGAGGTGGTATCTTTAATAGGGATTCCTGTGACAAGTCGGGCATATACAGAGGCGCCATAGGAAATCAAAATACGCAACAAAGGCCAATTTACAACATGAATTCCTTTGGCGTATCGCGATCCAACTACCATATCTGTTTGATTGGCACTCAAAGGAGCTAACAATCGAGACAAGTCTTTGGGGTTGTGGGAGAAGTCGGCGTCCATTTCAAAAATAAAAGAATAGGCACGCTGTAGCGCCCATCGAAAACCGGCTATATAAGCAACACCCAATCCTTCTTTTTTCGCTCTTTTTACAATAAAAATTCGATCGGAATACGATTTCATAAAGTTTTCAACCAATACAGCCGTTCCGTCTGGGGAATTGTCATCTACCACCAAAACAGAAAAATGTTCTGGAAGATTCATAATAGCTTCTAACATCAACACAATGTTTTCAGCCTCATTGAAAGTAGGGATTATGACGAGTGCCTTTGACATGATTTTTATTCCTCACAAAAATACATATTTATTACATGTTTTTTTGGTGAATAATAAACCAGAGATTAATAGTATTTTTGTATCATGGGTTTTGCTATCGAAATTGTTGCAAATACATTGACCTGGGTAAACTGGGTGTTTTTTTGTGTATTGACTTTACTTTGCGTTTCAAAAATCATTGCGCCTATTCAGTTTTCCTATTTTATAAGGGTGTTTGAATTTGATAAATATTTGGGGATTTACAGTCGCTCAAATTCCCCTATTTTCAATAAATTGAATTGTTGTTTTTTTGGAATTCGTCAAGCTATATTTTCCATTTTTGTAGTGATTTTGTGTTCGCACTTTAAGTTAATTTCAACGTCTCCAAAGTTTTTTTGGATGTTTTTTTTGTTTTTTACAGCCTATTGGGGAGTTCGATTTTTAATTGAGCGCCTTTTAGCATTTGCGTTTCATTCGGAAAAATTGTTCCAAAAAAATCTTTTTTTGCGAATTAGTCTTCGCAATTTAATGGCCGTTATTTTATTCATTTCCTTGTGTATAGTGGCTTACACTCCACATTTTAAGACCTCCATTCTTTATATAATTACGTTGCTTTATTGCTTGCTGCAAATGGGTATCCTGGGAGTTTTTATTTATACAAACAGAAGCCTCATTAAAAGCCATTATCTCTATTTTATTTTGTATCTTTGCGCCTTTGAAATCATACCCTTATTGATTTTAATAAAGGTTTTTATTGAGGGTTAAACAACAATTTTATGAAAGTAAAAACGATTTTGGTTTCTCAGCCACAACCTACCATTGAAAATTCTCCTTACATTCAATTGAAAGAAAACCTTAAGGTGAATATTGACTTTCGCCCCTTTATTCATGTTGAAGGAGTTCCCGCAAAGGAAATTCGCCATCAAAAAATAGATTTAACAAAATACTCTGCCATTATATTGACCAGTAGAAATGCGGTTGATCACTTTTTTAGAGTGGCCGAAGAAATGCGTTATACCATTCCAAACTCTCTCAAGTATTTTTGTCAATCGGAAGCCGTTGCCTATTATTTGCAAAAATATGTAGTGTATAGAAAGCGAAAGATCTATGTGGGTCAACGAAAATTTGAAGATATTGTTTCGCTCATCAAAAAATACAAAGACGAAACTTTTTTGCTTCCTTGTTCAGATATGCTAAAGCCCAGTATTCCTGCTCAGCTTAATGAGTTAAATATTAATTGGACTCAAGGCGTGTTTTACAAGACAGTTGTAAGTGATCTTTCTGATTTGAGAGATGTGTATTACGATGTGTTGGTGTTTTTCAGCCCCTCTGGTATCGATTCTTTATTCAAAAACTTTCCTGATTTTGAGCAAAATAATACTCGGATTGCAGTTTTTGGAAATACTACAGTAAAAGCTGCCAAAGAAGCGGGTTTGCGTATTGATATCGAAGCGCCCTCGCCAAAAACTCCATCAATGACTATGGCGTTGGACTCTTACATTCGAGAGGCAAACAAAAGATAGTTTTAAATTCCACCTCCATACCGAAGCAGGTATTTTTAATTGGCAATCATCGCAATTTGAACGATCTTTTATCTACTGTCCTATACACAGCAGCCGATTACCGATGCGTTTTTAATTTCTTAACAGTCGCTGTCATTAAAATCCCCCAAGACACTATAAGACACATTCCTCCAAGAGGTGTTACGGGGCCTAAAAATCCTAAATGAATTCCCATTAGGTGATCAAGAGTTAGCGCGTAAATAGAAAATGAAAAAAGGAAAATTCCTACCACCAAGAATCGACCCGTCCACTGAACTGTTTGGATTGAAAAAAAAGTTGAAGAAGCCACTATAAGCAACAATAGGCTATGAAGAAGCTGATACGATGTAGCGGTTTCAAAAGATTGTAGTTCATCAAAAGTTAGGTAATTTTCCAAAATATGTGCGCCAAAAGCGCCAAAGACAACGGACGTTAGTCCGAAAAAACACGCCCAAAAAACCAACTTAGTATTCATTCCAACAATTTAAGTACACTACAAATGTACTCATTTATCTTGGTTGCCGAAGGAGTTAGAATCGTTTATAAAGCATATCCAAATCGATTTATTACATTACATTTACGCAGGATTTTAAAAAATTGAATTGAAATATTTAATTTTATTGCAACAATTAATTATAAATAGAAACTAATGAAGCGTATTGATCAACAGGTAATTATCGACGGTATTGACAAGCAATTGCTGCGCGCTTTGATGGAAGACGCCCGACGATCAATTTTAGAAATTTCACGCAGTGTGGGAATTTCGGGTGCAGCTATTCATCAGCGGTTACGAAAATTAGAAAGTGCTGGAATTATAGCCAGTAGCAATCTTAAAGTAAACCCAAAAATTTTAGGGTACACTACTATGGCTTTTATTGGGATTTATTTGGACAAAGCTATGCGTAACCCCGAGGCTGTTAATAAACTCAAAGAAATTCCTGAAGTTTTGGAATGTCATTATACTACAGGCAATTGGAGTGTTTTGATAAAAGTCATCTGCAAAGACAACGAACATTTAATGAGCTTACTCAACAAAGAAATTCAGTCCATTGAAGGCATTTCCCGAACCGAAACTTTTATTTCTTTGGAACAGCAAATAGATCGTCAAATTGCGTTGTAATTAATTTCTGTTTGAAGAATTCACTCGAAGCAATAAATAGATAAGCGTTGCCAAAGATCCAATAGCTGCTACTACATAAGTGCGTGCTGCCCATTTAAGAGCATCTTTTGCGCCAACAAGTTCTTGTTGAGACACCATGTTTTTTCGTTCTAGCCAGGCTAAGGCTCGGTTGCTTGCATCGTATTCAACAGGAAGTGTCACAAAGCTAAACAAGGTTCCAAAGCCAAACATGACAACTCCAATCATTGCCAATTCGTAACCGAAAGCCGTGCTGCTTGAAAAAAACAAACCGGCAATAATAACCCAAATCGAATAGTTTGCCGCCACACTTACCACAGGCACCAGCTTAGAGCGCATTTGGAGCCACTCATATCCGACCGCATGCTGAACGGCATGACCGCACTCGTGTGCCGCCACTGCTGCTGCAGAAGCGTTTCGCTTGGAATACACTCCTTCGCTTAAGTTTACTGTTTTGGTTTTGGGATTGTAATGATCGGTTAACATTCCTGGAGTGGACACAACTTTTACATCACGAATTCCATGATCAGAGAGCATTTTTTCTGCAATTTCTGCTCCACTCATTCCATTGCGCAAAGTCACTTTTGAATATTTCTTAAACTTACTTTTCAACTGTGAGCTTACAAGCATGCTGATTCCACCGATAACAAGCGCTAAAATATAATACCCTGTCATAAAAAAGTTTTTTGAGATTGAATTGTAAAATTATGAAATATCCGTTATTTATTTTTCTTTTTGTTTCGAATAATCATCACTAACATAGAAAGTGTCAATCCTCCGGTTACCACATTGGCCACAATCATCGAAAGACTTTGGATTTTGATCCCATAAAACAGCCACAACATGATTCCTACAAACATGCTCATATACATCGTTAATGAAAGCCCATCGGTTGATTGGGTTTTGAGTGTTTTGAACACTTGAGGAACAAACGCTCCTGTTGTTAAAAGGGCAGCTATAAAGCCAATCCATTCAATAGATATATCCATCAACCTACAATATTTACAATTTTACCAGGCACAACAATCACTTTTTTGGGCGCTCTACCGTTTAGCTGCTGTTGTGTTCGATCATCTGCGAGCACTTCACTTTCAACCTCTTTTGGCGATAGTGAAAGGGAAAGTTTTTTAGTAAACCTCATTTTTCCATTAAAAGAAATAGGATATTCTTTAGTGCTTTCTACCAAATAGGCTTCTTCGTACACCGGATAAGGTGTTTTGGATATGGACTCTCGATGTCCTAATAATTTCCATAATTCTTCCGCTATATGCGGAGCAAAAGGAGAAATTAAACACGTAAGCGGTTCTAAAACCTGCCGTTGATTGCATTGTTGAGATGTCAATTCGTTCACACAAATCATAAAAGAACTTACCGATGTGTTGAAAGAAAAATTTTCAATGTCTTCCGTTACTTTCTTGATGGTTTTATGAAGTGTTTTTAAGGATTCCCCAGACGGTTTTTCTTCCGAAATTTCAAATGAACCTTTGAGATGAAACAATTTCCATAATTTTCTTAAAAAGGAGTGAACTCCCGAAATTCCTGCTGTATTCCAAGGTTTTGCTTGTTCGATCGGTCCCAAAAACATTTCATACATCCGCAGGGTGTCTGCGCCATATTGCTCGCATATATCATCGGGATTGACAACATTGTATTTGGATTTTGACATTTTTTCAATCTCACGACCTACTCTAAAAACACCTTCCTCCAACTCAAAGCTAGCTTCCGCAAATTGGGGTTGCCATTTTTTGAGTTGTTCAATATCCAATTCATCCGAACTATTAACAAGACTTACATCCACATGAACGGGGTCAACAGGTTTGTCTTTAATCAATCCTTTGGATAGAAATGTTTGAGTGCCTCTTTCTCGGTAAGCGAGTGCACTGGTCCCTAAAATCATTCCCTGATTGATTAATTTTTTTGCGTATTCTTCGACAGGAACTTGCTCCATGTCGTACAAAAAGTGTTGCCAAAAACGGGAGTAAAGCAAGTGCCCTGTAGCATGCTCACTTCCTCCTAAATACAAATCCACTTCTTTCCAATATTGCAATGATTCTTGAGAAGCAAATTCTTCTGAGTTGTGAGCATCCATGTATCGATTAAAATACCAAGAACTTCCTGCCCATCCTGGCATGGTGTTTAATTCTAATGGAAATACTGTTTGATGGTCTATTTTATTATTAGAAACCACCTCGTTGTTTTGCTCATCCCAAGCCCATTGAGAAGAATTTCCCAAAGGCGGTGCCCCTTCTTGAGTCGGCAAGTATTTTTCTACTTTAGGAAGTACAATAGGTAAATGCGATCGATCGATCATTTGAGGCATTCCTTCTTTATAATATACAGGAAAGGGTTCTCCCCAATAGCGTTGTCGGCTAAAAACAGCGTCTCGCAATCGATAATTGATGGTCCCTTTTCCAGCGCCTATTTCTTCCAGTGAAGCAATGACTTTTTGAGAAGCTTTTTCGTATGACAATCCATTCAAAAAGTCAGAATTTGCAATTATGGTATTTTCTTTGTCTGTAAAAGCTTCTTTTGAAATATCCACATCTTTAAAAATGTTGACAATAGGAATGTCAAAATGGGTTGCGAAATCATAATCGCGTTGGTCACCACAAGGAACTGCCATTACAGCTCCTGTTCCATAACCGGCCAACACATAATCTCCAATCCAAATAGGCGTTTTTTGTTTGGTTAATGGATGAATGGCGTAGGCTCCTGTAAAAACTCCTGTGATGGATTTTACATCGGTCATACGATCTCGTTCGCTACGTTTGGAAGTCTGTTCCACATAAGCGTTTACCTCATCCCTTTGTTCATGAGTGGTTATTTTAGCGACCAACTCGTGTTCGGGAGCTAATGTCATAAATGTAACGCCAAACAAGGTGTCGGGTCGAGTGGTAAATACTTCAACCGTTGCATCATGATCTGCTACATGAAAGGTTACCGAAGCCCCAACAGATTTTCCAATCCAGTTACGTTGCATTTCTTTTAACGGCTCAGGCCAATCTATTTTATCAAGGCCCTGAAGCAATCGATCGGCATAGGCCGAAATGCGCATGCTCCATTGCTTCATTTTTTTGCGAACCACAGGGTGGCCTCCTCGTTCTGAAACGCCATTAACAATTTCGTCATTTGCCAATACGGTTCCTAACTCGGCGCACCAATTGACCTCTGTATCCGACAAATAAGCCAGTCGGTATTGCAAAAGTATTTTTTGTTGTTCTATATCCGAAAAATCATTCCATTGCTGGGCAGTAAATTGAGGCGTGTTGTCATCACTTAAAGCTGCTATGCTTTCATTGCCTTGCTTTGAAAACAATTCGATCAAAGTAGCAATTGAACGGGCTTTGTTTGATGAAATATCGTACCAAGCGTTGAACAATTGAATAAAAATCCACTGCGTCCACTTGTAATAATTTGGATCGGAAGTTCGAATTTCACGACTCCAATCAAATGAAAATCCTAGTTGATCGAGCTGTTGTCGGTATCGATTGATATTGGTTTCGGTAGTAATTGCAGGATGTTGACCTGTTTGAATAGCATATTGTTCGGCAGGCAATCCAAACGAATCGTATCCTTGCGGATGCAACACGTTGAATCCTTTGTGGCGCTTGTATCTGGCCACAATATCACTGGCAATATAGCCTAAAGGATGTCCCACATGAAGTCCCGCACCGGAAGGATATGGGAACATATCCAACACATAATATTTGGGCAATTTGCTGTTGTTCTCGGCTGCAAATGTTTGGTTTTTGGACCAAAAGGACTGCCAATTATTTTCAATTTTTTTAAAATCGTAGGACATGTGTCGTTGAAATATTTGAAGGCAAAAATACGTTTAATTGTACGAATGAAAAAAGAGAGTCCTCATTTCAAAATGGTTTCTTATTTTTACATCTCAATTGCAATTCATGGCAAGCTCATTTGAACGTTACCAAAAACGAAGGTTGATAACCTCTTATCTGTCGGTTACTATAAGTATCGCGCTGGTGTTGTTTGTTTTAGGCATGTTTGGTTTATTGGCTTTAAACACCCAAAAAGTTGCCAACCATTTCAAAGAACAAATTGCACTAACCGTATATTTAAAAGACAGTGCCAAAGAAATTGAAATCACTCAGTTACAAAAGAAATTGGCTTTGGCTGAATACACAAAGTCCGCTGCTTTTGTATCCAAACAAGAGGCTGCAGAACAACACAGCAAAGAAATTGGAGAAAATTACATGGATTTTTTAGGATACAATCCCCTTCAAAATTCGATCGATGTCTTTTTGAATGCTTCCTATGTAGATAGTGAATCGATTCAGGCTATTAGCAACGAATTGTCTTCCAAAAATTATGTAGAAAGTGTCTCGTATGACCGTCCTTTGATAAGTTTACTGAACGATAATATTCGCAGAATTAGTTTTTGGATATTGGTCATTTCAAGTGGGTTTTTGGTCATTTCTATCTTGTTAATCAATAGCTCCATTCGTCTTGCTATTTATTCAAAAAGAATGATTATCAAGACCATGCAAATGGTTGGAGCAACCAAACGCTTCATTCGACGTCCTTTTGTTTGGACGCACATGCAACTGGGAATATTAGGTGCGTGTTTGGCCATAGCAGGAATTGTTGCAATGATCGAATATGTAAGTCGTCTCTTTCCACAGCTCGACCTAAAATACGATTACCCCATGCTAGCAATGTTGTTTGGATCGATACTATTAATTGGCATTGTTATAACAGCCATCAGTACTTTTTTCGCAACCCAACGCTATCTGAATCTAAAGACAGATCGTTTATATTAAATCTTATGAAAAAACAGCCCAAAAAAGAATTTCTGTTTCAATCCAAAAATTACCGATGGATGTTTGTTGGTATCTTTTTTATCGCTCTCGGGTTTCTACTAATGGCTGGAGGGGGAAGTGATGATCCCAATGTTTTCAATCCTGAGATTTTTAGTCCTAGAAGAATTCGATTGGCTCCAACACTAGTATTGATTGGTTTTGCCATTGAAATTTATGCCATTCTTCTCAATCCTAAAAACAAGTAATGAGCGCACTTGACGCAATAATCTTAGGTATTATTCAAGGGCTCACTGAATTTTTGCCAGTTTCATCTAGCGGTCATTTAGAAATTGTAAAATTCCTTTTGGGTGACGAATCTTTGCCTAAAGACAGTTTGCTGTTTACTATTTTTGTTCACGGAGCTACTGCACTAAGTACCTTGGTGGTGTTTCGAAAAGAAGTCGCTGAAATTATACTAGGATTGTTTGCTTTTCAATGGAACGATTCCAGTAAATTTTCCCTTAAAATTATAATTTCAATGATTCCTGCCACATTGGTCGGGCTGTTTTTTGAAAGTCAAATCGAACAGCTTTTTAGTGAAAATATATTGCTTATTGGTTTGATGTTGTGCATCACTGCAACATTATTGATGGTGGCAGATCGAGCTAAAAAAACGGTCAAAGAAGTGTCCAATATGCATGCCTTAGGAATTGGAATTGCGCAAGCAGTTGCTATTCTTCCTGGAATTTCTAGAAGCGGTGCTACGATTGCCACTTCGGTATTATTAGGTATTGATAGAGAACGAGCCGCGCGTTTTTCCTTCTTAATGGTCGTTCCTCTTATCTTTGGAAGTATTGCAAAATCGCTCTTGGAAGGCGATTTATCGACGCAAGAAACTGCTTTCATTCCCTTATTAGTGGGTTTTATTGCTGCTTTTATAACAGGTGTTCTTGCCTGTAAATGGATGATTCTTCTGGTTAAAAAAAGCAGTTTACGGTATTTTGGGTTGTACTGCGCATTGGTAGGACTCATTGCTATTATTTTTTCAATCGTATAAAAAATGTTTCAAAAAGAAGATTTTTTGGAAGGCAAATTGCTGCTTATAGATAAACCTCTTGAATGGACCTCCTTTCAGGCGGTTCACAAAATTCGTTGGCTCATTCGGCAACAGTTTCAACTTAAAAAAATTAAAGTGGGACACGCAGGAACTCTCGACCCGTTAGCATCAGGATTGCTTTTGATTTGTACAGGTAAGTTTACCAAAAAAATACAAGAACTTCAAGGACAAGAAAAAGAATACGACGCAACATTTTGTTTGGGAGCTACCACACCCTCATACGATCTGGAAACCAAGATCGATCAGTCATTTGAAATCAATCATATTACAAATCAAAAAATAAAAGACGTAGCAGCCACTTTTATAGGAGATATTCAACAGAAACCCCCTATATTTTCGGCATTAAAAAAAGACGGAAAACGACTTTATGAATATGCGCGTGCAGAAGAAGCGGTTGAGATTCCTACCAGAACTGTTTCGATTGTATCTATGGATGTTACTCGAATTGATATTCCTGAAGTTGCTCTTACTATTTGTTGCGGCAAAGGAACGTACATTCGGTCTTTGGCGAATGATTTTGGTAAGTCGCTAGACTCTGGAGCGCACCTTACGGCACTTCGTAGAACACGTATTGGCACATATAATATAAAAGATGCTATGACGCTTGAAGCTTTTGAAAAGCATCTGAAAAACGAAGGGGTCTAATCATCATTCGATTTTCTGTTTTAAAATTTAGTATCTTTCTATTCCCAAAATAAAAAGAGATGAAACAACGATGCTCGTGGTGTGAAGGCGACTCACTCTACGAAACTTACCACGATTTGGAATGGGGCACTCCTGTTTATGACGATGCTACCCTTTTTGAATTTTTGATTCTTGAAACCTTTCAAGCGGGATTAAGCTGGATTACCATTTTGCGAAAAAGAGAACATTTTCGAAAAGCTTTTGATGGTTTTGATTATCAAAAAATAGCGCTTTACGACACTACAAAATTTGAGGCACTCCTACAAAATGCCAATATTATTCGCAATCGTCTCTAAATCAAATCCGCTGTAACAAACGCACAGTCTTTTATCCATATTCAAAAAGAGTTTGGAAGCTTTAGTAATTATATTTGGGGATTTGTACATGGAAAACCGATTCAAAATACGTATAAAAAAATGGAAGAAGTTCCTGCCAACACAGCCCTATCAAATCGCATAAGTAAAGACCTGAAAAAGCGAGGGTTCAAATTTGTTGGATCTACGGTAGTGTATGCACACATGCAAGCCACGGGAATGGTCAATGATCACCTAACCAGTTGTTTTCGACACCAAGAGTTGACTTAGTTGTTGAGATAGCTTAAAAATTTCTCTCTGGAAATTGCTTCGGCTCCCATGCTTGCCAAATGAGCGGTGGGTACTTGACAATCTATAAGTTTGTAATGTTGTTTTTTGAGTTCTCGAACCAAATAAATCAATGCTACTTTACTGGCGTTGCTTACCTTCGAAAACATACTTTCACCACAAAAAACAGGATCTACGTCAATTCCGTACAATCCTCCAACCAAATTTCCGTGTTGCCACACCTCTACAGAAAAAGCATCTCCTTGTTCGTGAAGTTCTTGATAAGCGTTCATCAATCCAGGGGTAATCCATGTCCCTGTTTGGCCAAATCGTTTTACTTTTGCACACGATTTAACTACCTCAGAAAAAGCTTTATTGAAAGTTACTTCAAAAGGGTTTTTGCGAAGCAACTGGCGCATGCTTTTGGAAATTTTTAGATTTTCTAAATACAGAACCATTCTTGGATCGGGGCTCCACCAAATCAAAAAATCATCTTGTTCAAACCATGGAAAAATTCCCTGTTGATAGGCTAATAAAACACGTTTTGGATTCAAGTCGCCACCCACAGCTACAATTCCTTGTGAATCGGCTGAATTGGGAGAAGGAAATTCGAAACGCTCTGAAAGTTCAAACATAGGGGTTATTAATTGCCTCTAATTTACCTAAAATAGAGGTGATTGCAAAAAAAGAACTCCGCTAGATATAAATCAGAACAGAAAAGCAATTAGAACGGCAAGTCGTCGGGCTCAGTGCTGTTAAGGTCTGTAGCCGGCTCAAAGGCTTCAGCAGGAGGAGTTGGTGGTAAATCGGGGGTGCCTTGAGGGGCTCCCATATTTTCAATACGCCATCCTTGAATGGAATTGAAATATTTGGTTTCGCCCTGAGGGTTTACCCATTCTCTTCCACGTAAATTGATTCCTATTTTTACCGATTGCCCCACAGCAAAAGCATTGAGTAATTCGCATTTGTCTTGAACAAACTCTACTAAAATTGATTGAGGATATTGTTCTTCTGTGGTGATAACCAATTCACGTTTTTTAAATCCTTTGGATCCGTATTCTTTGGTTTGGTCAATGAGTTTTATTTTGCCTGTAATTTCCATGGTAATTATAATTGATGCACACAAAAATACATTTTTTTAAGGACACTTAACTAAATTAAATTCTGTTATATTAGCAAATAATAATCGTATGAAATTCTTTCAAAAATCGTCGGATAGTTTATGGAGAGGGCTTCTTATCATAGGTTCTATTCTGATTGTTGGGTTGATTCTATGGAATACCAGCCGACTGATTGCTTCAAGTAAAGAAGACGAAAGACAACGCATGGAATTGTGGGCTTTGGCTCAGAAAGAATTGCTAAAAACCACCGATTTAAATTCCAACATTGGGGAAGTCTCTTTCAAAATTTTGACCGAAAACAATAAAAATCCCATGATTCTAGTTGATGAACAAGGGAAAATTCTTCGTTTTAGTAATATTGATGAAAAGCGTGCCGTAAAAAACGATTCTACTTATTTGAAATCAATACTAAAGCGCATCCGTGTTGAAAATCCTCCCATTCGAATTCGATACGGTACGGATGTCGATCAAACCCTGTATTATGGACATTCAGCTTTGCTAAAAAAAATTCGATTGTACCCCCTTGCGTTGTTTTCGATTGTTTTGGTGTTTGCAACCATCTTATTTGTCTTTTATAAAACCTCTCGAGTGGCCATTCAAAATAAATTATGGACAGGAATGGCAAAAGAAACCGCGCATCAAATTGGGACACCGCTTTCGTCTTTAATGGGATGGATAACACTTCTGGAATCGGAAAAAATATCAAAAGAGGCCCTTAATTCTATGAAAAAAGATTTGGAAAGATTGGAGACCATTACAGATCGTTTTTCAAAAATCGGTTCAAACCCAACTCTTATTCCAACAGATATTGTTCAAGAAACTCAATCTGTAGTAACCTATTTGATGGAACGAAGTTCTTCTTTAATATCCTTTGACATCAACCTTCCCGATCAAAAATATTTTACTCCGCTTTGCAGCCCTTTGTACGGCTGGGTAATTGAAAATTTGATTAAAAATGGTATCGACGCCATGCAAGGAGAAGGTACAATTCGGGTTACAACCAAAGTTCAAGATCATTTCATTAAAATTATGATTTCCGATACGGGATTTGGAATTCCTAAACACCTGCAAAAAGCCATTTTTTCTCCGGGTGTGACCAACAAAAAAAGAGGTTGGGGTTTGGGATTGTCATTAGCAAAAAGAATTGTAGAAGATTATCACAACGGATTTTTACGCCTTCAGGAAACTCATCCAGAAAAGGGAACTACTATGGAAATTATGCTGAAATTAATGGCTAAAGATGCTGTCGAATCTGAATAGCTAACTCTTCGAATTCTTCAGGGTTAAGTGCTACTTTATGTTGAAAAGTTGCATTTTCCATGCTATGAAGAGGAATCAGGTGAACGTGAACATGAGGAACTTCTAGCCCAATTACAGACATTCCTATTCGCAAACAGGGTATGGTTTTTCGAAGTGCAAGAGCTACTTCTCTTGAAAAATTCATTAGAGCGGTATATTCTGAAGCGTTGAGATCAAAAAGTTTGTTTGTTTCTTTTTTGGGAACACAAAGAGTGTGTCCTTTGGCGTTGGGGTTGATGTCTAAAAACGCAATGAAGTGTTCATTTTCATGAACTTTATAGCAAGGTATTTCTCCTGTAACAATCTTTGTAAAAACAGTTGCCATTATTTATCGTTGTATGGAGAGAATTTCAAATTTTAAAATTCCGTTAGGCACTTTAACCTCAGCGATTTCGCCAACAGATTTCCCGAGTAGTCCTTTTCCAATGGGAGAATTCACGGATATTTTTCCAGATTTCAAATTTGCTTCACTTTCCGCAACCAACGTATAGGACATTTCCATTCCGTTGTTTAGGTTTTTAATTTTAACTTGTGAAAGAACCAACGCTTTTGAGGTGTCCAATTGTGATTCATCAATAAGCCGCGCGCCGGCATAAATTTCCTCCAGCTTGGCTATTTTGAGTTCGAGTAAACCTTGAGCTTCTTTGGCAGCATCGTATTCAGCGTTTTCACTCAAATCCCCTTTGTCCCTTGCCTCAGCAATCGCTTGAGATGCTTTGGGGCGTTCAATGTCTTTGAGATGATTGAGTTCGTCTCTTAATTTTTTAAGTCCTTCTGCGGTGTAATAAGATATGTTGCTCATAACGACTGTTTTTAAACACAAAAATCCCTCGCTAACGAACAGGATTTCAAACAAATGTACGAAATAATTAAATTTTGACGTTACTTTGTTAGTAAATCCAATATCTCATGAAAGTTTCAATTCCATTCATTCTATTGCTGATTTCAGGACTCCTTTTGAGTTGCGATGAAAGCACAGTAGAGCGGAACCCTTATTTAACAGAGATTTCTTTTGAATATCCCATCAATCTAAACCTTCCACAATACGACAATCTTCGGTTTTCGGGAGGAACGCAATATATTGCACAAGGCGGAATAAGAGGGCTAATGATTTTTAACTTGAATGATCAATTTTTGGCATGGGAAGCTAGTTGTCCCAATCATGTTCCCAACAGCTGTTCAACTATGGAAATAGTCGGTGTGTTGAGCCAGTGCAATTGTGAAGACTATGAGTACAGCCTTGCTACCGGACAAATTTTGACTGAAAACTCATCCGATACCAAGTTATATACTTTACTAAATTACCGCACTCGAAAAAACGGAAATACGATTGTCATTTCTAATTAAATTTTTAGCGTAATCCCCAATAAAAAGTTTCGCCCTGCTTGTGGATAGTACCCTGTACCTTCAATAGTTTTAATTTCATTGGGTTGTGACCAAATGTCGTCATATGTATAAAAGTATCCGTTGGAAATATAGTTTACATCAAAAATGTTATTGACCAAAAGGTTGAGCTCCAAACTATCAATCATTGAAGCAAAATTCCACCGATATTGAACATTCAGATCGTTAATTGCATAGGCGTCCAAAACGGAATTTTTGGAGTCTATATTGCCCAAATATTGCTCGCCAACATATTTTGTAAGAAACGATAATTGCAACGGATTGGAGGGTTGGTATTGAATTGCATTGGAAACGACAATTTCAGGAGAAAACGAAATATGGGTGTCGCCCAACGCCTCTATTTTACCATCTCGCTCAAAAACGTAGTTTTTGTTTTTATTATTACTCACAGCTACTGTGGGATGTATTGCCCACTGATCTGTAAGCGCAATCAGAGCGTCTATTTCAAGTCCCAGTCGAAAGCTGTCTCCGACATTGGCACGAATAGGAGCTCCAACGTCGTCGATGGCTCCCGTTAATACCAATTGATCTTGGTATTTCATGTAATACACATTGGTGTTGATTCGAGACCTCCCCGATTGAAAACGCCAGCCCAATTCAAAATCATCCAGCGTTTCAGATACTGGATTTCCGTTTTCGTAATCCGTTCGATTAGGCTCTCTTTGGGCACGTGCATAGGATGCGTAGAAATGGTTGTTCGTATTTAAGTTAAACGTTACTCCTGCTTTGGGGTTGAAAAAATCAAAGGACTTATCGACCTCTTTATCTTTGAATCCATTCGCTTCGTAGTTTACCCAACGATACTGGAGATCCAAAAATCCGCGCCACTGGCTCGCAAATTGAAACTCAAGTTTTGAAAAAGTATTCACCTCCTTTTTGTTTCCAAAATTATCATAATATCGATGGCGAATCTCACTATTACTAGCGTTACGTGCCCAAATTACTTGCCCAAAATGATCTCCTTTGTAGCTGTTTAAAGAGCCCCCCAAAGTCCAATCAGCAAATGATGTGGTATAATTCATCGAAACAGTAGCTCCATAAAAATCATTATCTAGCCATTTTCGTCGGATCAAGTCTGTGGTATTTAAAACTGTTGAACCTAGCGTAAATGAAGTCAAATTGTATTCTGAAAAAGGTTGATCTTCTTTGTATTGTTCATAAAACCCTCTTCCATATGTGTAATGTAATGCGACGTTAGTGCTTATCAGGGCGTTCCATTTTTGATTCCAATGCAATTGAAAATGATCTTGTTTGTAATTATCTACTTCATTATCATAAAATTCAACATTGCCTTCGTCGTCTGTGTATTGCCCTGCCGAATTATAGGTTCGATGGGTACGTAATATTTCTTTGTCTTCGATACCATTCCAAGACTGATAGGTAATTTCATGTCCTCCAAACGCCAAGGCTTTTACTAAAGTATTGTCATCCAAATAAGCCGCTTGAAGAAAAAACGATTTTAAATCTGAAGTCGCTCTATCAATATATCCATCCGATTGAATGGAAGACAGACGGCCAGAAAATTCAATCCGATTGTTAAGCAGTCCGGTTGTAAATTTGAGCGTAGATTTAAGCGTATTAAAACTTCCCAAAGAATTGGACAATTCAACTCCAGGCTTTGTTGCCACCGCATCGGTAAGTAGATTGAGGCTCGCTCCAAATGCTCCAGAACCGTTAGTGGATGTTCCGACTCCTCTTTGCAGTTGTAGACTCTCTGTAGAAGATGCAAAATCGGGCATATTTACCCACCACACTCCATGAGATTCAGAATCATTAAGTGGAATTCCATTTAAAGTCACGTTGACCCGGGTAGCATCACTACCACGAACACGAATTCCTGTGTATCCGACTCCTGCTCCGGCATCAGAAGTCGTTACAACACCCGGAAGATACTTCATCAAAATCGGAATGTCTTGACCTAAATTTCGTCGAGACAACTCTTTTTTGGATAAATTGGAAAAGGTTACTGGCGAATTGGTGTCAACACGAACAGCAGCCACCGTTACTTCTTCCAACTCAAAGGTTGGTTTTTGAATAGAATCTGTCGGTGTGCTTTGTGCGTACATCCAGCCAGATGTCACTAAAAGTGTTAGTAAAAAAGAATTTTTCATTTGTATAAAAAGATTAATACAAATAAAAGGGGTTATTATTCTGTATAAAGATTAATAACGTAATTTCAAATCCCTTGGCGGCATTATCCGCCCAGGTTCATTGGGTATGATCTCAGCCCGATTGGTTGGGCACCCCTTATGAGATGGTACAAATTTAAAAAAATAAAATTAAAAAAATGAATCTTAATACACTTGATGTCCTGGACGTAATAGTTCGTTTGACGATTTAACAGGAGTAAAGGTAAAAATGGGTACTTCCACAAAAATAGTAGTCCATAAAGACATAGAGCCATTCCAAAGTCCTGGATGTTCAAGAGCTTTTACGGGAGTTCCTCTCATCGATTTGTTGGAAATAAAATAGGCGTTGGGATCAGAAAATTGTGTCAAATCAAATTTTTGACCTGTGTAATCTTTGAGTCCACAAACTAAGTCAACAGGATTAAAATGACTTCCAGACTTAAAAATATTTTTTTGTTTTTTGTTTTTTATATCAACCTGAGCAGACTCCACAATTTGAAGAAAGTTAATGCCTTTTTTATTTACCCAAAAAGGGCCTCCTCCTGGCTCTCCTTCATTTTTAACCATTCCGCAGACACGAATAGGTCGATGCAATGCTTTTTTACAGGCTTCAAAAAACTGTTGATCACTGGATTCTAACAAATGGGACAGATTCAATTCTTCCTTAATAAAAATTTCCAATTCTTTTCGATTGGCTGATTTGTCATCTATTTTACGAAGCCATTCAAAACATTCCTCTTGAACAGAAAGCAGCTTTCCTGCCAATATTTTTTTGTGAAGTGATCTTTTTTCGTGCCAGTCTTTTTTAGAAACATTGTCAATATTTTTAATAAATACGATATCTTCATCCAACTCATTAAGGTTGTGAAGCAACGATCCGTGGCCGCCATTTCGAAAAACCAATTGATCCTGATCGTTTCGAACTGGATTGTTATTTTCATCTACGGCAAGCGTGTCGGTTTTGGAATGCTGGTGTGAATATTCAATTTCGATAGCTACATTGTGTTGCTTTGAAATTTTAGACACTATCGGTTCCATAAACTCCTTAATCATAGTAGCGTTTTCGGGAGGAATTGTAAAGTGCTGTTTTATGGATTGACGCGACTTTATATAATGGAGCGATTCATGAATTTGCTCTTCAAAAGCTGTAACAACTTCCCCTTGATAGTTGTGAAAGGGAACAAGTCCTTTTGGAATCCCTCCAAATCGTTCTAAAACTAAATTAATAAATGCTATTCGGTACTTATTTAAGGGGGTTTTTCGAATTTCTTTTTTCTGTAACTCGTCATCAATCTCCTTAAAAAAAGGAAAAATTTCTATCCCTGCTATAAACTCTCGAAGTTTGTGTGTCTTTTTTTTATTCAAATAGGCATTCAGAGACTCTTTATTGGGATCAAATTCTTTTTGAAAAAAATACAGAAACTTAAACATTCTTGTAGCCATTCCGGATGCGGGAGTAAACTTGGCGACCTTTAAGTTGTCAACGGCCAAATCGTACTTTTGTTTTAGTGTTTGCTGCTCTTCACTACTAAGCTTCAATATCCCTTTGTTGAGTGTGGCTGCAGATTCAAGGCGAACATATTGATTGCCTTTTTTAAAAATATCGATTTGATTTGCGACCTCTTCAGGGGTTAATCCTTTTTGCTCGATTAAATCGAGGTCATCATTATTGAATAGGGGCATTTTTTAAAATTAAGTTGTCAATAATTTGAGTGGCTAGCTTTAGTCGTTCCTTGGAAGATCCTTTTAAAATGGTAAAAGGTCGGTTGTGCTCAATCAGTGTTTTTTTGAAAAAATCAAACATTTCTTTTCTTTCAGTGGGTTTATCTCTTAGGTCATCGGCTTCCCAAGGCACGTCAATATAAGTCAAAAAATACATATCGTAGGTGTTTTTTAATGCAAACTTTTCCAGTATTGGATCACAGGAACCCACATAATATGCCTCAGAGTATACTTTGGTTTCTAACAAATCCGTATCACAGATGAGTACTTTATTGGCTTTTTCCGCTAGGTGGTTTTCACTATTTATTTGCCCTTCTGCAATGGGCATGAGGTCTTCAGGGGCACAAGTTGTTTTGGTATTGTTCCATTTTTCTTGAAGAAATGCTCTGGCAAATTCAGGAACCCAAACCGAGTCATAGTGTCGAGCTAGCTGTTTTGAGAGCGTTGTTTTTCCTGTTGATTCAGGACCAAACAATACCACTTTTAAGCACGAAGAAGGGGTTTGTCCAAGGTTTTTTTCCATAGATAATATCCAGCAATAGCTACAAAGGTAAAAATTAGATATTGAAAACTAGTAAAAGTAAGCCCTTTGTACAAATAAAGAGGAACCGAAATGATATCTCCAACAATCCAAAAAATCCAATTTTCAATTTTCCGACGAGCCATTAGCCACATTCCAACAAAGAAAATAGCTGTCGTTACTGTGTCAACATAAGCAGTCCATGATGATCCTTTTCCTGCAAAATGATACACTCCAAAAACAAACACAAGGGTTGCAATAAAAATCCCCCAAGCGGTTTTCTTTTCAAAGGCTGAAGTGCGACTTATTGGAGTGAGTGATTCTCCATCCGACTTGCGAGTCCAAACATACCAACCATAAATACTCATTACAAAATAATACGCATTGATCATCATATCACCAAGCAGCTCCCATTTCCATAACAAATAAATAAAAATAGCAGTAGAAATCAACCCTGTTGGGAATACCCAAATGTGATTTTTTTTGGCATACCACACGCTCAAAAATCCGAAAATCACTCCTGTTATTTCTAAAAAAATATCCAACGATTCGTAACTGGCATATTGTCCAAAAAGGATCTCAAAAAAAGGGTTCATAATCACTGCGATTGGATTTGACGATTTTCATGTGTAAAATAATATGCTCTGAATGCTCAAAAGCCTTTTGAGTGGCTCGATTCACAAAAGACATCACTGTATTGAAATCACCATAAATTTGAGTACTTAGGGGTGTTTCTTGAACCCTACAACCCGAAGCTCTGAGTTCTTTGATAAAATTAATGATGGGTGCTTCGTATTGGTCTTGAAGTGGAGTAAGCGTAAGTTCAACAGAAATATCCATAAGAGATTATTTTTTTAGTGCAAGTGCGCAAGAATAGTTAGGCCAATGATACACCCAGTTTTTTAATTTTACAAATTCCGCCCCAGTTTGAACGGTAGTAATGGGATGGTTGGATTGGCAATTGGCAATTCGAATATGATTTAAAAAGCTCAGTCCTTTTTGACCCATAAGTTTATACGCTGCCTCTTTGATACACCACGAAGTAGTCAATGTTCGATCCGAAGAAAGTTGAGCACATTCTGAGGGGTGTAAAAACTTTGGCGCAATGATTTGAATTTTGGCCCGTTCTTTTTCCAAATCAATACCCACTTCTTGAGTACTAATAGCCACGGCAACAAATTTGAAAGAATGAGAAATGGATATAAACCGTTCATCCGATAAATGAGGTTTTCCCATAATGTCATACAAAAGGTTGTGCGGAGCATAGCCAGCTTTTTTAAGAAGCTGTCTGACTCCTAAAAATCCTTTTCGATGAATCGATGAGCGCATTTGTGACAGGCGACTTTCACAATGAGGTGTAAGAACAATCCCGCTGTGTAATTCTTTTTCCGATTCAGTAAGTTCCCACAAATAGATTGTTGTGGTATCGTTGGGAGTTAAATGTTTGTGTATCGGCATTCTATGTCGTAAATTTGCAAATCAAAATTGCTATAACAAAGATACAACTATGTCAACAAAAACAACTCCTTACACCGCCTACAAAGTCAAAGATATTTCTTTGGCCGATTGGGGACGCAAAGAAATTACGTTAGCAGAGGCCGAAATGCCAGGACTTATGTCACTGCGTAACGAGTACAAAAATCAAAAGCCTTTGGCAGGAGCGCGTATTGCGGGCTGCTTGCATATGACGATTCAAACGGCGGTTTTGATAGAAACCTTAGTTGATTTGGGGGCAGACGTTACTTGGAGTTCTTGTAACATTTTTTCTACTCAAGATCATGCCGCTGCAGCAATTGCAGCTGCCGGAATTCCTGTTTATGCCTGGAAAGGAATGACAGAAGAAGAATTTGAATGGTGTATAGAACAAACCGTATTTTTTGGGGAAGATCGAAAGCCTTTAAACATGATTTTGGATGATGGTGGAGACCTAACCAATTTGGTCTTGGATCACTATCCTGAGTTGGTGTCCGAAATTAAGGGATTGTCTGAAGAAACTACTACAGGAGTTCACCGTTTGTATGAACGTGTTAAAAACGGAACTTTGCCCATTCCTGCAATAAACGTTAATGACTCGGTTACCAAATCTAAATTTGACAACAAATACGGTTGTAAAGAAAGCGCGGTAGACGCCGTTCGAAGAGCCACTGATACGATGTTGGCAGGAAAGCGTGTTGTCGTCGCTGGATATGGCGATGTTGGTAAAGGAACAGCAGCTTCATTTAGAGGTGCTGGCAGTATTGTAACTATTACCGAAATCGATCCAATTTGTGCATTACAAGCTTCAATGGATGGGTTTGAAGTTAAAAAAATGGAAACGGTCATTGGCAATGCCGATGTGATAGTAACCGCTACAGGAAACAAAGACATTATCTCCGAAAAGCATTTTCGGGCTATGAAAGACAAAGCTATTGTTTGTAATATTGGACACTTTGATAATGAAATAGACATGGCGTGGCTCAATAGTGCTTATGGAGATTCCAAAGACGAGATCAAACCGCAAGTAGATATGTACACGGTAGAAGGAAAAAACATTATTGTTTTGGCCGAAGGACGCTTGGTAAACTTAGGCTGTGCTACTGGACATCCGAGTTTTGTAATGAGCAACTCTTTTACTAATCAAACATTGGCTCAAATAGAACTGTGGTTGCATGCCGACAATTACAACAATGAAGTGTATATGTTGCCAAAACATTTGGATGAGAAAGTTGCTAAACTTCATTTGGAACGAATGGGTGTGGAGCTCGAAGAACTACGTGAAGATCAAGCCTCGTACATAGGCGTTACGGTTGAAGGTCCCTACAAACCGGATTATTACCGTTATTAAAATCAATAATTTCTATAATAAAAAAAGCCTCGCAATTGCGAGGCTTTTTTATTACAAAATAAATTTTGTTTAGGCATCAAACGGTACGATAGAAACGTACGATTTGTTGTTTTTCTTTTTGGTAAACTTTACCAATCCATCCACTTTAGCGTGAAGGGTATGATCTTTTCCGGCGTAAACATTTTCACCAGGATTGTGGGCAGTGCCTCGTTGACGTACGATGATATTTCCAGCAATAGCGGCTTGTCCTCCAAAAATCTTAACGCCCAAGCGTTTCGATTCGGATTCTCTACCGTTTTTAGAACTACCAACTCCTTTTTTGTGAGCCATTGTGTGTGTGTTTTAAATTATACTTATGCGTTCAATGCAGCAATCAAATCTGCTTTTTTCATGGCAGAAATTCCTGAAATTCCTTTGTCTTTTGCTAAAGCTTTCAATTCAGCAACGGTTTTACCGCTCAAGTCCACTGTAGCTTCCTTTTTAGGGGCTGATTTAGCAGCTTTGGGTTTGGTTGCTTTGGATTCAGAGGCAGCTTCTTTTTTGGGAGCTGCTTTTTTAGCACCGCCCGAAGCAGAAATTCCTTCAATTAAAAGTTCGGTCAACGATTGACGGTGACCGTTTTTAACACGGTATCCTTTTCTTCGTTTCTTTTTGAAAACGATTACTTTATCGTCTTTCAAATGCTTAACTACTTTTGCTTCAACAGAAGCTCCAGTGATAGCCGGGGCGCCAAGGGTAATTTTTTCTCCGTTAGCCAACATCAAAACGTTGTCAAAAGTAACTTTTGATCCTGCTTTGGCGTCCAGTCGGTGAACAAAAACCTTTTGGTCTTTTGCAACTTTAAATTGCTGCCCTGCTATTTCTACAATTGCGTACATAGCGTTGAATTTGTTTTTTTTGTTTAAAAATGTCTGCAAATATAAGTGTTCTCACACTAACTACCAATCTTTTTCCTAATATTAGCTTTTTTTAATTTTAACCCCCAACTCCAAAAAAAATCAGTCTATTGAAGTTTGTTTAGGCGCTTTTTTGTTGACTAACGAAACGCCATAAAGAATGAGCCCCGCAGCTACCAACTGCCAAAAACTAATTGTTTCGCCATCCAAAACTCCCCATCCTATGGCAACAATCGGAAGCGTATATGTTACTGAAGAAGCAAAAACTGGAGAGGCAAATTGGATAAACTTATTGAACATAATTTTTCCGATAACCGTTCCAAAAACAGATAACAGTACTATGTATTTAAAAGACTCCCATACCTCCGAGCTATGTAGTACTTCTGTTTTAAAAAATCCTGTGAAACAAAGAATGATAAAAGCGGGAATGGAAATAAAAATAAAATTTCCCAAAGTAATCGCCATGGCAGAAACATCTTGCAAGTAGCGTTTCAGAATATTTACATTAAGTGCATAACAAACCGAAGATGTAAAAATCAGCCCAACATACCACCCGTTTTGATTGGGAGTAATCGAAGCGTCTTCCAACACAAGCCAAATAGACCCCACGAGCCCCAACAACACACCCCAAATTTGACGTCTCTGAATCGAAAATTGAAAAAAGAAAATTCCAAAAAAAAGCGTAGCTAATGGAGTCAAGGAGTTTAAAACCGCTGCAACTCCACTATCTATTTGGGTTTGAGCAAATGCAAAGAAAAAGGACGGAAAAAAAGTGCCCATAAAACCCGTTATTACAATCCACTTCCATTGTTCTTTTGTAAGACCTTTTAACGAAGAATATCCTATCAACAATAAAATTGCCGTTGAAATTAAAATACGAATGGATCCTAGTTGTAACGGACTCAATCCTATCAAGCTTTTCTTGATTAGGATGTACGAACTCCCCCAAATAAGAGTTAGAATTACTAAATAGGTCCATTTTTTTTGCTGAACTACAGTCATATACAAATTTGTGCAAAGTTGCAACTATTATCTCTAAGTAATTAATTTTTTTTAAGTAAATTCGCTTTTTAAACTCAACTCTTATGAAAAATACTGTTCAATTACTTATTGTTTTACTGATTTTGGCTACTTCATGCAATACTACAACCAAGCCTGAAGTTAAAACAATTTCAACTGAAAAAACTACAACAATTTCCTCCGATGCTGTTCTTACAAAGGCTGAATTTGGTGTTGAAGGAATGACGTGTCAAATGGGCTGCGCATCTGCCATTGAAAAGAAACTGAATGCGGTTTCTGGAGTCCAATCGGCTAAAGTTGACTTTAGCAACAAAAAAGCAAGCGTTTCTTTTGACAGCTCTCTAACAAACCCTGAGGCACTGACTGCAGCAATTACCTCAGCAGGTAAAAGCTATTCGGTAACAACTGTCAATCTTGTTGAAGAATTTACCGTAAAAAGCTGTAAAAAAGAGTGTACAAAGCCTTGTTGTTCTAAAGACAAAACCGCTTGTCAAAAAGACTGTAAAAAAGCTTGTTGCACTAAAAAAGAAGAAGCTGCTTAAAGCATTTTCTTCCATTCAAAAGTTTGTACCAGTTTTCGGATATCTTTTTTGAGGTATTCCAAAGCAGGAAGCAATGAATCGTAATTGGGTTTTGTTTTTAAATAAATCGATCCCGAAACGAAATTGCTTTGTTGATCGGTTACAAAAAACTGTAGATTGGAAGCCACATTCGCTTCTATAGTAAACAGGCTTCCCATCAAGTTTCGTTCGGCATCCTCAAATGCACTCTGCTGTATTTTAGTCGCTCCCAAAGAATGTTCATCCAACTTCTTTTGAACGTCTTTGTACAGACGATCTAAATTGTTTTTTACGGGTAAGTGCGTCAAAAAAATGGTGGCTTTCATGTGTGGGTATTGAATTTCTAAATCACATCCTTGGGCAAAATGAATGGTCGACAAGCGATTGACTTGAAACTGAAAGCTGCATTGGGATTCAAAATTTTGATATTGAGCTTTTGGATATTCCAACGCCAAAAATCCCTGAGGCTTGGGCATAACAGGCTGAGAACACGAAAATAGTACTCCCACAAAAACTGTAACAACTGCTCTCATGATAGCTGTTTTTTGTGAACCTTGACTCGTTGAATTCGCTTTTTGTCAACGGCTTCAACCGTAAAAACAGCTCCGTTGAATTCTATAAAAGTATTTTTTCTTGGAAATACACCTGTTTGCTCCAAGACAAAACCCGCCAATGTTTCTGCTTCGCCTTTTTGTTCCTCAAAAGAAGATTCGTCGTCAAATTGCATAATGCGGTAAACATCCTTTAGGTTTGTTTTTCCTTCAAATACAACAGTGTTTTTGTCAATTTTAGAATACATCACGTCGTTGTCGTCAAACTCGTCGCTTATTTCACCAACAATTTCTTCCATAATATCTTCCAAGGTTACCAGTCCCGAAGTGCCTCCGTATTCATCCACAACTATCGCCAAATGCATTTTCATGGATTGAAAATCCATTAATAAGTCATCTAATTTTTTGTTTTCAGGAACAAAGTAAGGATCACGCAATAGTTGGGTCCAATCATAGGTTGATTGGTTCAAATAAGGCAATAAGTCTTTGATATAAAGCACTCCTATGACCGTATCAATTTGTTCTTTATATACTGGAATTCTTGAAAAGCCGTGAGCTACGATTTGTTTGGTTACTTCCTCAAAAGAGAGTGATTCTGAAAGGGCAAACATATCAATACGCGGACGCATAACTTGTTTAGTGTCAATATTTCCAAAGCTAACTATCCCCTGAAGAATTTGTTGCTCTTCGTCTGTAGTGTCCTTTTCATCGGTTAGTTCCAATGCTTTAGAAAGCTGGTCAACTGATATGTTAGAGCGGGTTTTCCCTAGCGAATTGTGTAAAAAATTAGTCAATTTGCTCATGGGGACCGTTAAAAAGAAAAAGATATAACAATCCATAAAATTAATCGGTATCGCCATTCGCTTTGCAAAAGAAATAGCATTTCTATTGGCGTAAACTTTGGGAAGAATTTCTCCAAACAAAAGAATAAGAAACGTAATGAGTCCAACCTCAACAACAAATCGAAGAACAGTTGAATTAATGCCCGAAAACAAAACGTTGGACATCGAAGCAAATAACAAAACGGTAGCTATATTGATAAAGTTGTTTCCAACAAGTATGGCAGCTAATAATTTTTTAGGATTTTTTCGTAGCGTAAAAACAAGCTGATGACGCTTATTCTTTGACTTGGAAAGTGTCGTTAAATCTGATGGTGAAAGTGAGAAAAAAGCAACTTCGGCACCAGAAATCATCGCAGAAAAAAACAGCAAAACACCCATAAACGTGAGCTTAAGCAGCAACAAAACATCAAGTGTTGTGGCTAAAAAAACAATACTATGGGGGTCAGGGTCCACTGCCAAAATGATTTAAAAAGGTAAGTCGTCTGAAGGTTCTTTGGGTTGCGAGGCAGCAGCGGTTGGTGCGCTTGATTGTGCTGAAGCTTGCCCTGAAGTAGGATTGGTAGAAGCTGGTGCTTCGCCTTTTGGAGTTAGAAAAGTAAACTCATCTACATTGATTTCAGTTGAATATCTTGGATTACCGTCTTCTCCTTGCCACTTCCGTGTTTTGATCCGTCCTTCTATATACACTTTGTCTCCTTTATTGAGATACTTTTCACAAACCTCTGCGGCTTTGTTTCTTACGACAATATTGTGCCATTCGGTATTAGATACTTTTTCGCCTGCTTTGTTGGTGTAGGTTTCATTGGTGGCTAACGGAAACCTTCCTATGGAGCCACCGCCTTCAAAATAATGCATTTTAACTTCGTCTCCTAAATGCCCTATTAGCATGACTTTGTTTAATGTTCCGCTCATGATTTTTTTGAATTAATACTTCAAAGGTACTAAAAATGAAAGTCTTTTAAAAAACGAGCTGTTAACGCCGAAATAGGATATTTTTCAAGCTTTTCGATAGCAATACTATTGTCAGGTAGATCAAGAGCAGCAACAATCCAAAATTGGGTAATTAAATGTTGATGAGAAAGCTTGTGTATAATAGGAGCATCATTGTAAAGTGAAATTTCGGCAAGGGAATTAAGCGCCCATTTTGGGAAATTAGCGTGCTCTTTTAATGCTTCTTCACCTATCAGGGAGTTGCTTTCAAGAAGTGGAAATTCATATAGGTTTTGCCATATTCCTTTGCCCGTTCGTTGTACTAATAGGGTGTTCGATACGTTTCCAACAAAAACCAAGTAATTGAAATATCGCTTTTTAATCTTGGTCTTGTTGATTTTTACAGGCAGTGACTTTATTGTGTTCTTAGCATAAGCTTCACACTTAGATTGAAAAGGGCAAGAAAAACAATTTGGATTTTGAGGTTTGCACTGCAGGGCTCCAAATTCCATAATGGCCTGGTTGAATGTCGCAGGATCTTTTGAATCTATCAATTCAAAAGCCAACTCTTTGTATTCTTTAACTCCTTTGGATGAATTAATCGGGGTTTGAATACCAAAATAACGTCCTAAAAATCGATACACGTTCCCGTCAACGACGGGCGTTTTTTCACCAAAACAAATAGAAGCAATTGCACTTGCTGTATAGTCTCCTATTCCAGGTAATTGCAGTAATTCATCATAGGTGTTGGGCATATTTCCATGATAATCCTTAACAACAATTTGAGCGGCTTTGTAAAGGTTTCGAGCCCGACTGTAATATCCCAATCCTTGCCAACATTTTATAACATCTTGCTCAGAAGCTGCTGCCAAATCAAACACCGTGGGAAACTGATCAAGAAACTTTTCATAATACGCCCATCCTTGTGCTACGCGAGTTTGTTGTAAAATAATTTCTGAAAGCCAAATGGCATACGGATTCTTGAGCTGCCTCCAAGGCAAGTCCCGTTTATTTTTCAAATACCAGTCTATCAATAGATTAGAAAAATTCATGTTCTCAATTATAACAGGACGAAATATAATGATATCTCATTTAATATTAGCCGATTAGCATCGGGTGATTGTCAATTTTAATTTATATATTTGCGAACCTTAAAAACAAAGTAAAACTAAAAATACAGCGCTATGACCAAAGCAGAAATTGTAGCAAAAATTTCAGAAAATCTTGGGATTGAAAAAAATGAAGTTCTTGCCACTGTTGAACATTTTATGCAAGAAGTTAAAGAATCCCTAGAGGGAGGTGAAAATGTATATTTGAGAGGTTTTGGAAGCTTTATCGTTAAGACAAGAGCTGAAAAGACGGGAAGAAATATTTCTAAAAACACAACTATAAAAATACCCGCACACAACATTCCTGCATTTAAGCCTGCTAAAGTATTTGTTGAAAGTGTAAAATCTAACGTTGCCGTAAAATAAGGCAACTTTCATTAATTTAAACGAATTACATTATGCCAAGTGGTAAAAAACGTAAAAGACACAAGGTAGCTACGCACAAGCGTAAAAAAAGAAGTCGAGCAAATCGACACAAAAAGAACAAGTAGAAACTACTTATTTTTTTTGGAACAACATTCATCGTTCTTTGAAATGAAGTCTTTAAGTTATCGTTCGTAATTTTTAAGATTTCGACAGGCCTTAAAAATCCTGTGTAAATTTATTATTAATCCATTTATACAGTTTACTGTATAGATACAAAATCATCATTGTGAGTAAAGAACTAATTATTCGTTCCAATGCTTCCGCGGTTGATTTTGCCCTGCTAAGGGATGGAAAATTGATTGAATTACATAAAGAAGTAGATAATAACAAGTTTAGTGTAGGTGACATTTTTCTTGCTAAAATCAAAAAGCCAGTTTCGGGGCTCAACGCTGCGTTTGTTAACGTAGGATATGAGAAAGATGCTTTTTTGCATTACCACGACTTAGGCCCAAAGGTTTCTACACTCTTAAAATTCATCAAAGGTGTAAGCACAGGTAAGGTGAAAGATTTTTCACCAAAAAAATTTCCATTAGAACCGGAGATTGATAAAGATGGTAGCATTTTAGACGCTATCAAAGCCAATCAATCCATTCTTGTACAAATCATAAAAGAACCCATTTCTACAAAAGGACCCAGAATTAGTTCTGAGCTTTCTTTTGCAGGTCGTTATTTGGTTTTGGTTCCTTTTTCAGATCGGATTTCTATTTCACAAAAAATAGGATCTCGCGAAGAAAAAAACCGACTCAAACGACTGGTTCAAAGTATCCGGCCCAAAGGGTTTGGTGTGATTGTACGGACGGTAGCAGAGGGCAAAAAAGTCGCTGAATTGGATAAAGATTTGCAAAACCTGTTCGATCGTTGGACAGGCATGTGCAAAAAAATTCGACATGCTGATCACCCTACCAAAGTACTTAGTGAAATGAATCGTGCTTCGTCTATATTACGAGACGTATTTGACGATTCCTTTACAGGTATTCATGTAGATGATCAAACAATGTTAACAGAAGTTAAGGACTATTTGGATCAAATAGCTCCCGACAAGAAATCGATTACTAAATATTATAATGCTGATCTTCCGATTTTTGAAAAATTTGGCGTTGATCGCCAAATCAAAACATCCTTTGGAAGAACCGTCTCCATGAGTCGAGGTGCGTACTTAATTATAGAACATACCGAAGCACTCCATGTGATAGACGTCAACAGCGGAAATCGATCTAACAAAGCCAAAAATCAAGAAGATACTGCGCTTGAAGTAAATATGATTGCCGCAACAGAAATTGCGTTGCAACTTCGGTTGCGAGATATGGGAGGAATTATTGTAGTTGATTTTATCGACATGGTAAAGCCTCAAAATCGCAAAAAACTTTTCGATCATTTACGAAAAGAAATGGAGTCAGATCGCGCAAAGCACAAAGTACTTCCGCCTAGTAAAATTGGTTTAATACAAATGACACGGCAACGTGTACGTCCTGAAATGGATATCAAAACCAAAGAGAAAAACCCAAACCTAAATGGTGAGGTAGAAGCTCCTATCGTTTTGATTGACAAAATTTCAGGCGAATTAGAGAAGATTGTTACAAATAAAAAACACGCAGGAAAAGGAATCACCTTGCATTTGCATCCTTTTATTGCGGCGTATGTAACAAAGGGATTTCCATCCATTCGTTCAAAATGGTATTTTGAGCATAAGAAATGGGTGAAGATTATCCCTCGAGATGCTTACACCTATTTACATTATCGCTTTTTTGACAACAAAAAAAGAGTGATTCACGTATAAACTAAAGCGGCTTTCGAGCCGCTTTTTTTGTGCCATAATTTTTCCTTTATTTGTACTATGTACCATCCAAAATCATACACGATTCAGGAAGCTCAACAAAAACTAGAAGCATATTGTTCCTATCAGGACCGGTGTCATTATGAGGTCGTTCAAAAGCTCAAACAAATGCAAATGATTCCCAGTGCTATTGACCAAATTGTTGCACGACTTATCTCCGATGAATTTTTAAACGAAACTCGGTTCTCAAAAAGCTTTGCTAGAGGAAAATTTCGAATTAAAAAATGGGGGAAAGTTCGAATTACTAATGAATTGAAAATGCGAAAAATATCGGAATACAATATCCGATTGGCACTCCGTGAAATCGATGAGCAAGAATACCTAACTACGCTTGATGATTTAATAAAGAAAAGAAAAGCTCAAATTTCCGAAACGCATCCACTGAAAGTAAAGAAAAAAATCGCCGATTATTTGTTTTATAGAGGTTGGGAATCGCATTTGGTTTTCGACAAAATCAATCAACTCAAACTCTAAAAAAGCTTATTGTCCTAGAAAAAGTGAAAATTCATTCCCAAAAGAAAATTACTTTTAGGCATGGGCACTAAATTAGTTTCGGAATAACTTTCGTTGAAAATGTTGTTGGCAATTAACGAAACAGTAACGAGATTGGTTTGGTATCGAATCGCAGCATCAACCACCGAATACGAATCTCCTGTACTGCGTTCAGCAAACTTATATATTATACTCAAAGGTATTTTTTGGTGTATTTTAAGGCTTGCATTTGTTGTAAGGTGGTGTTTTAAGGAGTTGATCGAATAGCGGGAATAATTTACATTCACTTGCTTGATATCGTCCTGTATATAGGTATACCCCATATGGAGTTTTTGATTCAAATTAAACATCGAGAAGGTGAATTGCGTGTTGAGTTCTATTCCTTGAGAGTTGAGTTTTGCAAAATTAGTTGCCTTCCAACGATCGCCCTCGTTTTCCTTTATATAATCAATCAAGTCCTCTGAATCGCGATTGAAAAAAGCCATAGAAAATCTGATGTTTTGAAATTGCAAAACACCTCCCAATTCTTGTGCTATCGCTGATTCGGGCAGTAAGTTTTCGTCACCCACAGTCGTTGACGAACTATAATACAAATCGGTATAGGTAGGAACACGATATGTAATCCCCGCATTAGCGTATAGCCTAAACACCTTATTGAATTGATATCCTATATCAATCCCTGGAAAAATATGTGTTCCAAAATCAGAAAAATGATTGAGGGCAACTCCTGGAGTAATATCCAATTGATCGTTGGCTAATAACAATTTATGTTCCAAGAAAAGTGTGGCGGAAGAACGATTGCGGTCTCCCAGATTGTTGCTCGAAATGGTTACTTTATTGACATCAACGCCAACGCCTGACACTCCAAATTTTGAGGTGTAAGAGGTGTTTAATTCTGCACCTAGTTTATTGGATATATGAAAGTTTCGATACAACGAAGGGTTGTGTCTTACAAAAAGGTACATGTCTTGGTTTCGTTTCCAAAATAGTTTGGGCTTAAACACCCAATTACCCGAATTAAAAACGGTCGAAACTCCTACTAAGCTTGCTTGCGTTTCTTCGTACTGATCTATTGCAGAAGAAGAACCGTAAAAACCATTGGCTCCAAAATCTCGGGCAGAAAACGATGCAACAACATCAATGGGTGTGGCTTGCTTGTTAAACGTACTTTTAATAAACGCATTTGTATTTTGGTAATCGGTATTATACCGATATCCGTCCGATGATGCTTGGGAAAGGTGAACGATATGATGTGTCTTTTTGAAATTGGCTCCAAAAGTTATTGATCGATTGTATTGGTCGAAAGAGCCCGCTTGCAGTTTAAAGGATATGCCGTTTGACAGCTTTTTTTTGGTCACAATATTGATTGCTCCTGTAAATGCATTTTGCCCAAAAATTCGTGCGGCAGGGCCTTTCACGACTTCAATACGTTCTACCACTTCAATGGGTAATAAAACATTTAGGGTATGATGTCCCGTTTGAGGATCTTCTACTTTGATTCCATCAATCAGTAAGAGTGTTTGATCGAAGCCACCGCCTCGAAGATACAAATCGGCCTGTGACCCTCCTGTTCCTCTTCTTCGTATATCGACTCCTGTAATTTGTTGTAAAACATCCGAAATAGTCGTTGCTGTACTTTGCTCAATGTCGTTAGCAGAAATAACATCAATGGTTCTTGAATTTTTGGAAAAAGGAATATCAATTCGGGTTGAAGTTATCACAACTTCCTTAAGAGCTTCTTCAGAAACCTCTTTTTGAGCATTGCAAAGGAGAGGTGTCAAAAACAAAAGAAATGATAATAATCGAAGAATCATCTTTGTAGGTTTTTAGGTTTATTAAAGGTTTTAAACTGAGTAAGCCAAAAAACTACTTTGAAACTTAGGAGTCGGCGAGGATAATTACTTTGTTGTCCCGCATTTCAATAACACCGGATTGAATTTCTAACAATGTTTCGTTATCGTTTCCCTTTTTGAATTTAGAAGCATGATTTTGATCAAGGGTAAAATCTCCTTGAATTTTAACAACTCCTTGATCTAAAATAGAAACTATTGGGGCGTGCATATTTAACATTTGAAATGCGCCATCAACTCCTGGAACAGCAACAGATGTAACTTCTCCGCTAAACAATGTAGCTTCTGGACTAACGATTTCTAAATACATAAATCAAATAATTACGCTTCGGCGAGCATTTTTTCTCCTGCTTCGATAGCTTCCTCGATGGTTCCCTTTAGGTTAAAAGCAGCTTCAGGAAGGTGATCCAACTCTCCGTCCATAATCATGTTAAACCCTTTGATGGTGTCTTTAATATCAACCAAAACACCCGGAATACCTGTAAATTGTTCGGCAACATGAAACGGTTGTGATAAGAATCGTTGAACACGTCGAGCTCTAGAAACGGCTAATTTATCTTCTTCCGACAATTCCTCCATTCCTAAAATTGCGATAATGTCTTGAAGTTCTTTATAGCGTTGTAACAACTCTTTCACTTGCTGTGCGCAGTTGTAGTGGTCATCACCTAAAATATCAGCTGATAGAATTCGAGAAGTAGAATCCAAAGGATCTACTGCAGGATAAATTCCCAGCTCGGCAATTTTACGAGAGAGTACCGTGGTTGCATCCAAGTGAGCAAACGTAGTTGCTGGCGCCGGATCTGTAAGGTCATCTGCAGGTACATATACTGCTTGTACAGAGGTAATCGATCCTTTTTTGGTGGAAGTAATTCGTTCTTGCATGGCGCCCATTTCGGTTGCCAATGTAGGCTGGTATCCTACTGCTGAGGGCATACGTCCTAACAATGCTGATACTTCAGAACCTGCTTGTGTAAATCGGAAGATATTATCTACAAAGAATAATACGTCTTTTCCTTGACCATCTCCTGCTCCATCACGGAAGTATTCGGCAATGGTTAATCCTGAAAGTGCTACTCGAGCACGTGCTCCAGGAGGTTCGTTCATTTGTCCAAAAACAAAAGTTGCTTTGGATTCTTTCAATGCTTTTTTATCTACCTTTTGAAGGTCCCATCCGCCTTCTTCCATGGAGTGTAAGAAGTCTTTCCCATAATTAATAATTCCGGATTCCAACATTTCGCGAAGCAAATCGTTTCCTTCACGAGTACGCTCTCCGACCCCTGCAAACACTGAAAGACCTCCGTGCCCTTTGTCAATATTATTAATTAATTCTTGGATCAAAACTGTTTTTCCAACCCCTGCACCTCCAAATAATCCAATTTTTCCACCTTTGGCATAAGGTTCGATCAGGTCGATTACCTTAATCCCTGTAAATAAAACTTCGGTAGATGTGGACAGATCTTCAAATTTTGGAGCCTCTCGGTGAATAGAAAGTCCTTTGTTATCCGTTTTAGGGAGGTTTCCAATTCCGTCAATAGCATCTCCAATTACGTTAAACAAACGTCCGTAAACTTCGTCTCCAATAGGCATCTTGATAGGGTTTCCAGTAGCAAAAACTTCTGTACCTCTAGCCAGTCCGTCAGTAGAATCCATTGAAATGGTTCGAACACTGTCTTCCCCGATGTGAGATTGAACTTCCAAAACGAGAAGAGATCCGTCTTCTTTTTTAATTTCTAACGAATCATAGATTTTAGGGAGAGCTGTCGAAGTTGTATCAAAAAATACGTCAACTACGGGACCGATTATTTGAGCAACTGTTCCTGTACTTTTAGACATTCTTATGTGTTTTTCTTTTGTTTAGCGAGATGGTGACTTAATTGTCGAATTTCAAGGTGCAAATATAGCTGTTTCTCACTGAAAAAAGAATTCTTTTTTTAGGAATTTATCATAAAAAAAAGGCACCCAGGGGTGCCTTTTACAATATGGTTGTATCCTAATACTAAGGATTGAGTGTCAAAGAAACGTAGTATTGATTTCCAATCATACCACTTCCTGGCATACTTACATAGTCATCACCTCCTACGTTGGCTCCTCCTATTTTAAGAACTCCATCGATAGCGTTGATATCCATACTCACTTGAGCATCAAATATAACATTGGATTCTATTGTTCTGTCAATAAAAGAAGACTCATAGAAGTAGTCGTCATAATAACGAGCACTAATGTTGAAAGAAAAGTCATCAAACAATTCTGTTCCTGCGAGGCTAACCTTTACCTGATTTTCAGGTGTGTTAAAGGCAGGCTCAAACGAAGAATTTGCCTTTTCAGTGTAGTCAAGCTTGTTGTATTCATATACAAATCCTAAGCTGTAATTGTCAAATAAGCTTTTTTCAACTGAGATACTAGCTCCAAGTGTTTTAACGTCTTCATCGATGTTACCATCAACAGCAAACGGGAACAACGCTCCAGCGCCAATTGCTTCAGCAGTAGTTCCTGATGGTCCAATAAACAATGGAACATATACTCCTTGCGCTGCAATAAAGTTGTCATAATCACTAAAATATGCCGAAACATCAACCGAAAGGTCGCTTGTATTCAAACGATATCCTAACTCCAGTGAACGAACAAATTCAGATTCTACGTTTTTAAGATTGGCTGGTGCCATTGTGTTTTCGTTTAAAGCAGTAGCAAATACATGAGCCCCAGTAATTGGGTAGCCCATTACGTCCATATTGAATCTATCCACACTGTCAGGTGAAGATCCCATAAGAACTTTATCTCCTGCATTTAAAGCAATGTACTGATCTTGGTTGGTTGGATTTCTAAATCCAGTTTGGTATGAAATTCGAATGTTTTGATTGTCAGAAATTCCAATCAAGGCACCGATACGAGGTGTAAAGTTTCCTTCAAAGAATTCGCTTTTATCGTAACGAGCTGAACCTGTAAGTTTTACAGCGCCTCCTAAAATTTCTTTTTGAATCTGAGCATAGGCTCCGTATTGTCTGTAACCTATGACGTCATCATAATCGGTAAATAACGTTCCTTCAGAATCAAGAATGGTAGCTCGTACTGAAGTTCCAATTATCATATCTCCAAAACTCACCAAGTCTTGCATGTTGTAATTGGCTTCGAAAGAGTGTGTTCTTGAATTATCAACAATAACCGATCCAACACCCAATTCAACAGGGTTTTTCTTTAAGTTTTCTGCCAGTGTATTGAAATCATCCGAACCTGCAGGAATCAATACTTGATCGGCTGCTTCACGTGCGGCTGTATGAATAGGTATAGTGTTGTCAACATAATCACTAAACGAAAGTGCAGATGAAGCAGCAAGACCAGCAGCCTGTGCGTCCTCCATAGTAGCTCCTCCACCTAGAGCAGTCATTAAAGCTGTCTGATAAACAGTTCCTATTTCAGTAGCTAAAATTCCAATTCCTGTTAAAGGATCCGCATTTACTTGACCAGCAGCTCCCAATATGTAAGTTTTCAAATATTCTCCATACCAAGCTTCTGCTTTAGGTAAAACAATCCCTGCAGCCAAAGCTGTTAGCTGGTGTGTGTTTCCTGAATCTTCAATGGTGCTATAAAAACGAACATTCAAATTACGATTGTTGTATTCGATTTTGTGTTGGAACATTTTAAAGTTATCCAATTTATAACGCCCATCGGCTTGTAGTACTGTACTACCTCCTCCGAAACGCGTATTTAAAACCCACTCACTGTCATCAGATGGCTTATAGTGGAGTGCTAAATTGGTTTTGAAGTTGGTTGCTTTGTTATCTACCAAATCCGATTCTTTGTAACCAGATGACAAAATCTCTGCCGAACCAAAATAATTGGGAGATAGAGCAAAAGCCCCTTGCAATTCTGCTACTTGAGTCGCAGATGCCAACCCTAATGCTTGAAGTCCTGGAAGTAAAAGAGTGCTAAAGTCATCTGTAAGGTCTCTTGGACCAGAAGTGGAGGTGGGAAGTTCCCCGTAAACATTTACTGCATTAAAGTTTGTGTCACCTGGTTTGGTTTCACCATCAACAGAACCTACATAATCAGCGGCAACCCATTCGCGTCCTTGCACATAGCTAAACGTAGCTTTTGCTGCGAATTTGTCATTGAATTTTTTAGCCATACGAATTCCGACATCATGAAATTGGTCTGAACCACTGGCTTCCGATGAAGTAATTCCTGTCTTGTAGTATGCGCTAACTCCTTCGTGATCGAAAGGATTCTTGCTGTTCATAAACATAATTCCCTTGTAAGCATCGGCTCCGTATAGTGCAGAAGCTGCTCCAGGAAGTAATTCTACGCTCTGTACGTCCAATTCACTTAAACCAATAAGGTTACCAACGGCAAATCCAAATACAGGAGCTGCGTTATCCATTCCGTCAACCAATTGAACGAAACCTTCTGTGTATAAGGTTCCAAAACCACGAACATTAACTTGGTTTAGAAGCAATCCTCCACGACGAATTTGAACGCCTTTAAGGCTTTCCAATCCTGTGTAAAAATCTGAAGATGCTGTTTCCTGAATATCTTGATAGTCAAATTTCTCAACGGTTACAGGAGATTCAAAAATACGCTCTGGCAAACGTGATGCGGACATTACTATTTCATCCAACATCATATTCGCTTCTGAAAGTTGAACTGAAACAGATAGGTTCGCAGCCGAAATTGAAACTGATGTTGTTTCAAATCCAATGCTAGATATCTGTAACGAAAAAGGAGGTTCTTGATCTACAGAAATTGAAAAATTTCCGTCAAAATCAGTAACAGAACCTGTAGAACCTAAAACAATATTGGCTCCTGGGATAGGATCGTTATTGTTGTCTGTTACCGTTCCTTTAACTACTGTCTGAGCACTAAGAGCAACGCTTGCCAAAAGTGCCATGGAAAAAAGAATTTTTTTCATAAAAGTTAGTTTAATTGTTTAGTTTTTTAATAAAAGTTACTTTATTGATTTGTAAAGATACATTAAATTTGAATATTTAATAAAAAGCAGGTTCAAAAGTCTAAAAAATATAGAAAACAAGCCCCAATTTTAGTTCATTTGTTTTATGAAAAAAAGGGTGGTTTGGGATTGATTTTTTTTCAAAGAAAGAAGAAATCCCGTAATAAAGAGAGAGGTTCCAAGTACTGTGTCCAATGTGAGTGGTCAATCCCCACTGAAGTTTTTCTAGTGGAATAGATCGCAACGTACTTTTCTCGGAAGCTGATCTAAATGTAGCTCGAGTTGAAAATAGGTAGCTAGCCTTGATCCCAGTATAAATTCTCCAAAACTTATAGCTTTCTATGGTCGATGTTCTCCAACGAATTTGAAAAGGAAGTTCTATGGAGTGAGTAATCCAATGATTTTTTGAATAGTTGTCCTCATTCGTTAAGGTGGTTAATTCAAAATTATCGCTTGTTTTAACAATTTTAGTGTTTCCAAAATAATTGTTAAAGGCATACCCCAAGCCAACTCCAATTCCAAAATTTCGATTTGTATTCAACGGTATATCTCGAATAAATCCAACATTGATATTGTAAGGAAATTTGTTTTGACTGAATTCGTCTGGTTTATTGTTAAATGAATTGTAGGAAACGCCCAAATAAAATTGATCTTCAAGATAATCAATTGGTGAGTCACTTTCTTGAGCCATGCTCGATAAAAAGCAACTTAAAAAAACTAAATGAACTAAAGCATGCCATCTCATTATACAAAGATATAGAAAATCAAAAAAGGCCTCTTATTCAGACGCCTTTTTTGAGTGTTTTGATTGTTATTTGTTAGTTGAAGTTTTGAGTATATGCTCCCAATCGTGTTGTATAATTGATTTTTAACGCATTTACTTTTCTCAATTCTTGTTTGATATCGGTAATCAACCCCATATTGGTTTCCCCATCAACTTTTAATGCGGTAGTCAATACATTTTGGAGTTCTTGTCTTTTGGAAGCTCTTTCGGCCAATACAAAGGCACCTACATCTTGTACAGTTGCAAATTTATCGTTCAATTGAATTCGTGCCTGTGTTCCATACTTTGCTTGGTATCGATCGCTCGGCTTTCCCGCATAAATATACATCACACGGTCTTTTTTATCCAATTTTTGAACCTGATCTGCCGCAGGCAACGTATTAGAGACCATCAATGTGCTATCACGCATTACGGTGGCTACCATAAAAAAGAATAACAGCATAAAAACAATATCAGGCAAAGAGGCTGTAGAAATCGCAGGCAAATCGCCTCCTTTTTTCTTTTTAAATTTTGACATAATTCTTAGCTTTTAGTTTGTTTTACTAGGTTCTGCTTCTGAAAGCTTTTGTGGGAACAACAACTTCACAGTGTTCAATTTTTCTTTGAGCGCTTCTTTAGTAGAAGGAGATGTTCGAGGATCGGAATATATTTTATCGGCTTGAGTGAATGTAATCCCATCGTTGGGATACAATCGTAAATACTCACGATCTCTCAATTCATTGTAAGCAGCAACCAGTTCGTTTTGAACGGCGATATATACTTGATACTCGGTCTCTCGATCATTTTTTAAAGAAATAATTGCTTTATCAGGATTGTCAGAAGAACTAGGGTCCTTTTCACCTTGACAAAAATTACAGGCTTCTTCTCCTTTTCCCCCACCATTATCTAAAAAAGCAACTGCTGATGCACGTAAATCTTTTATATTCATTGGTTTTTCCTCAACCAACAAGTCGTTGTTTTTGTTTACCACAACCGTAAAAATATTTCGCTCCTTAATAATAGGAGGATCTACCACATCTTCTATGGGAGGCAACTTTCTGTTGATTCCAGAATCTGTTTCTATGGTAGTTGTTACCAGGAAAAATATCAATAGCAAGAACGCAATGTCTGCCATTGACCCGGCATTGACTTCGGGAGCTGATCTTTTAGGCATACGATTATTTTTTAATCAGTTTTTTTACTCCTGAGAACAACATAGAACCTATAGCTATTACTACTAGAAAATAGAAGGTTCTAAGCCCTGTTTCAACACATCTTGATCCAAATGCAGATAAAACTTCACCATCTTTCATTGGGGTTTCAACCCCCTCAGAAAGGAAAAAAGCTACTAACAATACAGCGGCAAAAAGTCCAATAGATATACCGGCTCTTTTGAGTTTTTCAGGATGAGATGCAAGGTTCAGTAATGAAAATACTAGCGTGACTAGTACTATTACCACTAAAATAATTAAGGCAAGGGTTATAAATGGAGACACAACTCCATAATCTCCTTGTAAGGCTGCCATTTTGATGTCGTCATCACCTGTATTGATAATCATAAAGAGTAATACAAGACCCAAAACGCCAAATATGGCCGCAACGTAAGTAGTTATTTTTTGAATGTTCATAAAATGCTCTTTAAAGATTATTTTTTATGAGCAACCAAAATGTCAATCAATGATATAGAAGCGTCTTCCATATCATTTACAATACTGTCAATTTTGGCGACTATATAATTATAAAAAACTTGAAGTATGATCGCTACGATCAATCCAAATACAGTGGTAAGAAGGGCCACTTTAATACCTCCCGCTACAAGCGATGGCTGCATATCTCCAGCTGCTTCAATTTTATCGAATGCTTGAATCATACCTATTACTGTACCCATAAATCCTAACATAGGAGCGAGTGCAATAAATAATGAAATCCAAGAAACATTTTTTTCGAGTTGTCCCATTTGAACTCCTCCGTAAGCAACAACTGCTTTTTCGGCGCTTTCTACACCTTCTCCGGCTCGATCCAATCCTTGATAAAAGATTGATGCAACAGGACCTTTGGTGTTTCTACATACTTCCAAGGCAGCGTCAACTCCTCCAGAAGACAATGCGTCTTCAACTTCTTGAGTTAACTTCTTAGAATTAGTAGTAGCCAAATTGAGGAAAATAATACGCTCAATGGCAATGGCAAGACCTAAAATAAGACATAACAAAACAATGCCCATAAACCCAGGACCTCCTTCGATAAATCGTTTTTTAAGTTCTTGTGTAAATGAAGGAGCAGCTACTTCAGCAGCCTCCTCAGCCTGAGGAACTTCCTGAACAACTTCTTCTTGAGCAACTTCTTGCGAGGCCTCAGAAGCTTCTTCTTGTGCAATGGCAAAATTGATGCTGAATAGCATACAAATTGAAAGGGCGAAAATTGAAAATACTTTTTTCATTGTAGATTATTTAAACGTATTGATTGTTTTGTGAATTATTAGGGAATAAATATAAAAAAAAATGTGAACCTAATAAGAAAAAAAATGAACAATTGTTAAAATTGACAGTTTTTAGAACACTGTGCAATTCTACAATTTTTAGCACATACTCATTCTTTAATGTATAATAGAGAACTTACTATAACATTGGTCTATAAATATAAAGTTAAGTTTAAAAATAGTAGGGTATTAATTAAGGTGTTTTGAAATAACTTAACAAATACACTTATGGTTAAGATATTCTTATTATATAAAATCTTTATTATTACTTATTTGGGAAGTGTCTTATATATCCTTTACCCTCACTAACCATAAATCCAATCTTACCTTTATACTTACTATTACTACAACTATAACATACAAAATCATTTTCATCTTCATCTCCACTTAAAATATCATAATAAGTACAATTCTCTTTTATCTCTTCAATTATCTTATCATATTCACTTACATAACTATCTTCATCATCTATACCTAAAAAGTTTTCTAATAAAGTGTTTCTACTAAAACTCAAAATAAATTCATCATTCTTTAAATAAATACTCCATTTAGTAGATTTATTTCCCACAATACTATCTCTTTTTATGTTATATCCATATACTAACCTACCTTCATCTTCACTATCAAACTCATATCCATTTTCAATCATAACTTTTTTAAACATTTTCTCACTATTAATACTCATAACATCTTTATAAGATATTTGAGAGTAAGACATAATTGGTAATAATAAGAGTATAATTAACTTTCTCATTAAGTCTAAATTACTAAAATTCAATTATAAAGAACTTATCATCAAAATTCCTTTTATAAATTAAAATTATGGGTTAGCAGAGAGGAAGGGATTCGAACCCTCGATCCCGCGGAACGGGATACACACTTTCCAGGCGTGCGCCTTCGACCACTCGGCCACCTCTCTTTTTGTATGGGTTGGCAAAAGAACGATATTTTTTGATAATTTAAAACGGATTTGCTGAAATTTTAAGATTGTTCGCCGCTCAAATTATTTTCAAAGGCTTTTTTAAATTCTGATCCCTCCGAAAATAAAGGCAATAAGTGCATGGTTTTTGCCAGCGCTGCCTCTGTTGTCATGTCTTTTCCTGAAACAACCCCCATTTCTAATAAAGCTTCACTCGACTTGTAATGTCCCATAGTGACTTCTCCTCCCATGCATTGTGTTATGTTGATTACAAAAACTCCCGATGCAATTAATTTTTCAAGTGCATTCAAAAAAGAAGAATCCGATGGAACATTTCCAGCTCCGTAAGTTTCTAATATAATCGCCTTTAGATGGTTAATCTTGCTAAAGGTCAAAATATGCTGTGCGGTAATTCCAGGATAAATTTTTAGAATGGATACATTTTGGTCGAGTGTACGAAACAATTCAAATGGAAAATGGGAACGTGGTAGCAATCGGTCTTTAAAAACTTGAAGCCGAACTCCTGCTTCAGCCAATATCGGGTAGTTTGGAGACCAAAAAGCCTCGAAATTATCTGCATTCATTTTTGTGGTTCGGTTGGCTCTATATAGCTTATACTCAAAATAAATGGCTACTTCGTTGATTATTGGAATCCCTTCCTCCTGTAAAGAAGCCAGTTCGATAGAGGTAATTAAGTTTTCTTTTGCGTCGGTTCTCATATCGCCAATAGGAAGCTGAGAGCCTGTAAAAATAACTGGCTTGGAAAGTCGTTGCAACATAAAACTCATTGCTGAAGCTGTATAACTCATGGTGTCGCTACCATGCAACACTACAAAACCATCATAATGGGCATATTGATCGGATAAAAAAAACGGCGAATTGGGTCCAATCCAAAGGCCCAATGTCTGAGGAGTCTTTAAGTGGTGATAGAGACGCGACTTTCAAATCGCATTGCAACGATTGCAATTCAGGAAGACGTTCCTGCAAGACTTCAAAATCCCAAGGGTACAATGCCCCTGATTTTTTGTCCTTAACCATGCCGATTGTACCGCCAGTATAAATCAATAATATTTTGGGGACTGTGTTCATGATCAAATACCAAAAATAGATTTTGAGTTTTGTGTGGTTATCTGAGCTATTTCCTCAATTTTCTTGCCATAAATTTCAGCAACACTGGCTGCCACTTGGATCAAATAAGCACTTTCGTTTCTTTTTCCGCGATACGGTGCAGGTGCCAAATACGGAGCATCGGTTTCCAAGACGATATGCTTTAGGTCAATTTGATCTAAAAATTGATCTATTTTTCCATTTTTAAATGTAACTACTCCACCGATTCCTAGCTTCATTCCAAACTTTATTGCATGTTGTGCTTGCTCAAAATTTCCTGTAAAACAATGAAAAACACCTCTTAAATCCTGTCCTTTTTCTTCTTCTAAAATTTCAAATATCTCATCAAATGCCTCACGACAATGAATAACAATAGGTAAGTTTTTTTCTTTAGCCCATCGAATTTGGACACGAAATGCTTCTTGTTGTTTTACAAGCGTGGTTTTGTTCCAATACAAGTCAATCCCTATCTCACCTACCGCAACAAACGCATCGGTTTCTAATTGTGCTTTTACATGTGCCAATTCTTTTTCTAATTGAGCGCCTACATGGGTAGGATGCAACCCCATCATTAGGTGAACATTGTTGGGATAATCGTTTTTGAGTTGATACATGGCTTCGGTAGTCTCAGAGTCTATGGCTGGCAACAAAAACTGCGAAACCCCAGCCGCCTGTGCACGAGCAATAACCTCAGCTCGGTCGTCTGCAAACTCCTGAACATACAAATGGGTGTGTGAATCTATAAACATATCGTAAAAATACAGCAATCTTGGGAGATCGATGTTAAAGCATGTATCATATTTTGTTTTTTAGTATTTTAGCAGAGGTCGAGCTCAACTGTGGCTGCATACATCATACCCCTAAACGGTAAAATTTTACAAAATTAATGCACTAACTCGTTGCTAGCATTTTTAAAACAATTCTATGGAAATACAAAACAGCAACACGGCTGATCTTTCTAAAATTTTCGAACTCTATCGAATCGCCTCCAAATATATGGCGTCCAAAAATCAAGTTGCTTGGCCTGAATTTTCTAGAGATTTGATTGTCAAAGAAATTGAAGAGCAAAGACAATGGAAGCTGATTATCAACAATACTGTTGCCTGTGTTTGGGCAATTGCATTGAGTGACAAATCCATTTGGGGTGCTAAAAATGAAGATCCTTCAGTGTATGTACACAGAATTGCAACCAGCCCTGATTTTCGGGGACAAAAACTCGTCAAATATATTGTTCGCTGGGCAGATGAATACTGTTTAAAAAACAACTTGAACTTTGTAAGAATGGACACCGTTGGTGTAAACAAGGGGCTGATAGGGCATTATCAAAAATTCGGTTTTGAGCATGTAGAAACCAAAAAACTTGCGTTTGTAGATGATTTACCCGACCACTACAAAGAAGGTCCTGTTTGTTTGTTTGAAAAAAGGGTAATAAAACAGTCTTAGGTCAATTCCATGTCATTTAATTAAAGACTTATCTTTGTAAAAAAAGAGAATATGGCTACACTCAATGCTTTTTTGAAACAAAAAGGATACACGCGCATTCGATTAAAGCGTATCGCTACCGATCATTATGAGCTGGTCGCCAAAATCAATGGGCATGAGGGGCTGTTTATTCTTGATACAGGTGCTTCTGCAACTTGTGTGGACAGCAGTTGTGTTTCTACGTTTTTACTCACTCCCAAAGAAAATGAAGTCAAAGCTGCTAGTGCTACTGAAACAGATATTAGTACGCAAGTAGCTGTCAAAAACACCATCGAAATTGGTGCGTGGAAACGAGAGCGAACCCCCATTATTTTGTTCAATCTTTCTCAGGTCAATGTTGCGTTGGAAGCATACGACGAAGGTCCGTTTCAAGGAATCATCGGTGCCGATTTACTGAAAAAGGCCAAAGCCATTATTGATTATGAAAACAATTGGCTTTACATGAAGTAATTACAATTCCAATGCTTTTTTAGGATTGTTTTCCATGAGTAATTCTTCTGGATTTTCGAGAGCTTCTTTGACAGCCACTAAAAATCCAACACTCTCACGACCGTCAATAATTCGGTGATCATACGATAACGCCACATACATAATAGGACGAATTTCTACCTTTCCATCAATAGCCACAGGACGTTCTATAATATTGTGCATCCCAAGAATTGCCGACTGAGGCGGGTTAATGATCGGAGTCGAAAGCATCGATCCAAAGACTCCTCCATTGGAAATCGTAAAGGTTCCTCCTGTCATTTCATCAACTGTAATTTTTCCGTCGCGAGCACGAATAGCTAACCGTTTAATTTCGTCTTCAACTCCTCGAAAAGATAATGTTTCGGCATTTCGAACCACAGGAACCATTAGCCCTTTGGGGCCCGATACTGCAACGCTGATGTCACAAAAATCGTAAAGGACTTGCTCGTTGCCATCAATCATAGAGTTTACATCGGGATACAGTTGAGCCGCTCGAACCACCGCTTTGGTGAAAAAACTCATAAAACCCAACCCTACTCCGTGTTTTTCTTTGAACGATTCTTTGTATTTGGAACGAAGTGCAAAAATAGGCGACATATCTACTTCGTTGAAAGTCGTCAGCATCGCTGTTTCGTTTTTAGCAGCAACCAATCTTTCGGCTACTTTGCGACGCAGCATAGACATTTTTTTGCGTTGGCTAGGGCGTTCGCCTCCTTCAGGAAGACTTCCCATAGAAGGAACTGCTTTTACGGCATCTTCTTTTGTAATTCTTCCGTCTTTACCTGTCCCTACAATGCCAGTGGTGTCCATGCCTTTTTCAGCAAGTATTTTTTTGGCAGCTGGCGAAGCGGTTCCAGTAGCATAGGTCGTTGCCGAAGCAACAGCTACTTTTGGAGTGTTTTCAACAGGTGCTGTATTTTGAGGTTGGGAAGGCGCAGTGCTTCCTTCTGGTTTTTCAGCCGATGTATCGATCAAACAAACGACTGCTCCTACTGCAACAGCGTCTCCTTCTTCTGCTTGAAGGGTAATTATACCACTTTCTTCTGCAGGCAATTCAAGGGTTGCTTTGTCCGAATCAACCTCTGCGATAGGTTGATCTTTTTCCACATAATCTCCATCTGCAACCAACCATTCGGCAATTTCTACCTCTGTTATAGATTCTCCAGGAGATGGAACTTTCATTTGTAAAATCATCGTCTTTCTATTTGATTTTCATGACTAAATTAGCGCATATTATTTTTTTGTGCATCAAACACATATTCTATTACTTCTTCATGACGGCGCTTGAAACGTGTTGAGCTTCCGGCTGCGGGTGCTCCGTAAAAACGACGAGTAGCAGGCCGGAAAGTATTGGCTTCTGGCAGGTGAAGCAATAAATGAGACCACGCACCCATATTTCTAGGTTCTTCTTGGGCCCACACAACATCTTTTGCGTTAATGTATTGTTTCAAAGTAGATCGAATTTCTTCAACAGGTAACGGAAAAAGCTGCTCCAAACGAACTAATGCAACATCGGTTCGATTTTTTTGATCACGCGCTTCCAACAAGTCATAATAAAATTTTCCACTACAAAATACCAGTGTTTTTACCTCCGATGCTTCTACGTCTGAATCCCCCAATAGAGGTTGAAAATGCCCTTCAGCCAATTCCGATACTGAAGATACCACTTTGGGGTGGCGCAATAAACTTTTGGGAGTAAACACAATCAGCGGCTTCCTAAAAGTTGCTTTTTGTTGGCGGCGTAACAAGTGAAAAAAGTTGGCCGGCGTAGAGCAATTGGTTACATACATATTGTCTTTTGCACACAGTTGCAGATATCGCTCCATGCGCGCAGAAGAATGTTCAGCTCCTTGTCCCTCATACCCGTGAGGCAATAACAATACAACCCCGTTTTGCAGCTTCCATTTGTCTTCGGCGGCAGAAATATACTGGTCGATCATTATTTGGGCGCCGTTACTAAAATCTCCAAACTGCGCTTCCCAAATAGTAAGTGTCTTTGGGCTTGCCATGGCATACCCATAGTCAAATCCCAAAACCCCGTATTCGGATAACAAAGAATTATAGATATAAAGTTGACTCGAACTGTCGTTGAGTTGGTTTAGTAAAATGAGCTCTTCTTCTGAATCTTCAACTTTTAGTACTGCGTGTCGGTGCGAAAAAGTTCCTCTTTCAACATCTTGTCCAGAAATTCTCACGTCATAACCTTCTTTTAAAAGAGATCCATAAGCCAACAACTCACCCATTGCCCAATCAAGTTTGTCCAAATCAAAAAACATTTTTTTGCGATCGGCAATGAGTCGGTCTGTTTTTCGTAAAAACTTTTTGTCTTGGGGCAAAGAAGTAATAACGGTTGCTATTTCTTCAAGGTCCTTTTTGGGAAAAGCGGTTTCAATGGTTTGTAACATTTGATCTTCTTTGACTCTAGAAAATCCTTCCCACTCATTTTGCATAAACGGTGTAATAACAGTAGCCGTTTCTTTTCGAGAATCTTGTAATTTTTCTTCCAATAAAACCTTGTACTCCCGTTCCATTTCCCCAATTGCATTTTGAGTGATAATTTCTTGGCTGATTAGTTTTTCAGCATAAATATCTCTTGGGTTGGGATGATTGGAAATTGCTTTATAAAGTTTGGGTTGGGTAAAGCGCGGCTCATCGCCTTCGTTGTGTCCGTATCGACGGTATCCTAATAAATCAATAAAAACATCTCTTCCGAATTGCATTCTGTAATCAAATGCAAATAGTATCGCATGAACAACTGCTTCGACATCATCGGAATTAACGTGCAATACTGGAGACAGTGTTACTTTGGCAACATCCGTACAATAAGTACTGGAGCGTGCATCCAAATAATTGGTAGTAAATCCAATTTGATTGTTGACTACGATATGAATGGTTCCCCCGGTTTTATATCCTTCAATTTGCGCCATTTGAACAATTTCATAAGGCAGTCCTTGTCCCGCAATGGCAGCGTCTCCATGAACAAGAATGGGCAATACTTTTTCGGGGTTGTTTGGATAATAACGATCTTGTTTGGCACGAACAATTCCTTCGACTACGGCACCCACTGCTTCCAAATGCGATGGATTGGGTGCAATATTCATAGTGACTTCAATACCCGCATCTGTTTTACGATTGGAAGTCCAGCCTAAGTGGTATTTTACATCCCCATCAAAAACGGTTTCTTCGTAATCTTTTCCATCGAATTCACTAAAGATGTCTTTGGCAGATTTTCCAAAAATATTAGTTAATGTGTTCAATCTTCCTCGGTGCGCCATTCCTACTACAAACTCCTTGATTCCTTGAAGGGCTCCGTGTTCTACCAAAGCGTCTAAGGCAGGAATTAGGGACTCACCGCCTTCTAATGAAAATCGTTTTTGGCCTACATATTTGGTGTGTAAAAACCCTTCAAAAGCAACGGCTTGAGTGAGTTTTTTTAGAATGTGTTTTTTTTGTTCTTCAGAAAAAGAAGGGTGATTTTCGTTTTGGTGGAGGCGATTTTGAATCCAACGAACTCGCTCTGGATTTCGAATATACAGATATTCGATTCCTATAGAATCGCAATATATGCGTTGCAAATGAATGATGATATCGGCTAGAGTAGCTGGGCCTCCCAAACCTAAAATTTCTCCAGCATTAAAAACAGTTGATAAATCGTCTTGGGATAAGCCAAAATTTTCAACGTCGAGTGTGGGCAAATACTTTCTTCGTTCTCGTACAGGATTGGTTTTTGTAAACAAATGACCTCTCGAACGATACCCATTAATAAGTTTTACAACTTGGAATTCTTTCAGTACGTTTTCAGGTACTTGCGGATCCGTTTGTGTTTCGGATTGCTCTCTTCCAAAATCAAATCCTTGAAAAAAAGCGCGCCAACTGGGTTCCACACTATCAGGGTCAACAAGATATTGGTCGTACAAGTTTGCGAAGTATGCGGTATGTGCCGCATTCAAAAAAGAATAATTGTCCATTAGTTGTACTATTCTCTCAAAAGAAAGGTAGTACAAAATTAGTATATTTCATTAAAACGAGTGCCATTTCGAAGAAAAAAAATAGTTGTCTTTCAAAACTAAAAAAACTACCTTTATCGAGATGTTTGCATTGGTCGATTGTAATAATTTTTATGCGTCTTGTGAGCGAATTTTTCAGCCACAATTGGAGGGAAAGCCAATTGCTATTTTGTCTAACAATGATGGCTGTGTCATAGCGCGAAGTAATGAAGCAAAAGCATTGGGTTTGCCCATGGGCGCTCCTGCTTTTAAGTACAAACATTTTTTTAAGACGCATCAGGTGCGCGTTTTCTCATCGAATTATCCTTTGTATGGCGACATGAGTGGGCGTATCATGAGTGTTCTCAAACAATTTACTCCAAAAGTAGAAGTGTACAGTATCGATGAGGCGTTTTTGCAGTTTGAAGGATTTGATCGATACGATCTTAGCCAATACGGAATGGATATCAAAAAACGTGTGCGAAAATGGACAGGAATGCCGGTTAGTATTGGAGTAGCGCCCAGTAAAGCGTTGGCCAAAGTCGCTAATAAAATTGCGAAAAAATTCAGTGACAAAACCCAAGGCGTGTATGTCATTGATTCGGATGAAAAACGAATAAAAGCCCTGAAATGGACAAAAATCGAAGATGTTTGGGGTATTGGGAATAAACACAGCAAGCGATTGCAGCTTCAAAACGTGCATACAGCTTATGACTTTACACAGCTTCCTGATGCTTGGGTGCGTAAAGAAATGAGTGTGGTAGGTTTGCGATTGAAGAAAGATTTGGAAGGCGAGGCTACACTTCTATTAGAGGAAGGTGCTTCTTCCAAAAAAGCCATAGCTACAACTCGGAGTTTTGATAAGAATGTTACACAACTGGCTGATCTCAAAGAGCGGGTTTCTACCTTTGCTTCTTTGTGTGCCGAAAAACTTCGCAGGCAACAAAGCAGCTGTCATTTGATTTATGTTTTTGTACGAAGCAATCCTTTTCAAAAAAATCAACCCCAATATCGAAACGGACAGATGATAACGCTGCCATTTGCGACTCATTCTAGTTTGCGTTTGAGTCAATCGGCTGTAAAGGTTGTAGAAAAGCTTTATCGCCCTGGCATTCAGTACAAAAAAGCAGGGGTAATTGTTATGGGACTGGTTCCGAGTCGTGAACGGCAACTGGATTTGTTTTCTGAAGAAAACCCAAAACACGATGCGCTAATGCAGGCAATTGACTCGGTTCATAAAAAATACGGACGTCATAAAATCAAAATTGCCAATCAAAACCTACGGCGTACCTTTGCGATGAAACAAGCCCACTTATCTCCCCAATATACGACCCATATAGACGATATTATTAGGATAAAATAGGACGATTGAAGAAAAGAGAGCCATCGGGAGGACTGCATTTTTATACTCCCGACCCAGAAGAAGCCACCGAGCAGTGGTTAGCAGAAGAAGGTGTTTCGGCGGGGTTTCCCTCACCAGCAGATGATTTTAAGGAAGTTCGCATTAGTTTGGACAAGACCCTTATTAAAAATAAGGAGGCTACTTTTTATGCGCGTGTTGACGGAGAATCGATGATTGAAGCAGGGTTGGACGACGGTGATTTGCTTGTTATCGATCGCAGTTTGGAGCCTCAGGATGGGAAAATTGCGGTGTGTTTTATTGATGGAAATTTTACGGTAAAGCGATTGAAGGTAACCGCAACAGAAGTCATGCTAATGCCTGAAAACAAAAACTACAAACCCATTTTGGTCACCGAAGACAATGAACTGCTTATTTGGGGAATCGTAACTTTTGTGGTTAAGGCGGTCTAGACTAAAACTGATCTAACGGGCTGGAGGTTCCATAAAAGACCCTGGATTTGGTGCTGATTGTAGTGAAATCAATGGTCTTGATCTCATATTTAGGCTTCACATTTCATCAGGAGGAAACTTAGAAGAAAATGCTCAGTGGATTCCTTTGAATTAATCCCTTCATTGAGATTAGCTCGAAGATCAGCACGTTAAATCGAGGGTAATCGTTTGGACAAAACAAAAAACCCGCAACAATTGTTGCGGGTTTTGTACCTTGGGTGGGAATCGAACCCACACTTCCGAAGAAACTGGATTTTGAAT
>ERZ1048068.153-NODE-153-length-65586-cov-57.102120_pt1 | contig 65586 bp, 64 predicted proteins | sample MGYA00383098_ERZ1048068 | MGnify/ENA primary metagenome ERZ1048068 (study PRJEB29581, sample SAMEA5548368) | metagenome | biome: marine; feature: coastal; material: water | depth 1 m | study: Short-term variability in the microbial, nano- and picoplankton...
TAGTAACATCTACAAGCACTCTTTCTATATTAGAAGCAACACCAGCACTAAATGGATTGTAAGCTGCTGGGGTATCATCATATAAAGCTTCTTTAAGAAGTGTGTTAGATATTCTATTTTTAGTTAAGTCGTCTGAAGAAGCTTTTGAGTAAACTAGTGCAGTCTCCCAATCCCAGTTACCTGTAGTTCCTCTAAAACCTTGAAGAAATCTATATGTTTCTTTATCTACAAATGTCATTCTTGGTACTTCTGCATATCTGTAATTATCGATATAAAGCTCTTTGCCAGCAAAAATTGCAGTTCCGTCTGGAATTGTCATCTGGTTTAACCAATAGTTATCTGGACCAACTCTATGCTTTGATGATGTGAAAGCGTATGAAGGGTGATTTCTTCTTTCACTATCAGAAGTGTAGTAACCAATTTCAGTAAATGTTTCAACACCATTTGATAACTCAGAATTTATGAAGACTAATAGGTTTTGTCTTTCAAGCTTTCCTCTTTTTTGGGTAAGTCCCCATAAATTATATCTTTCTACGCCATTACCATCGGCGGCAATACATGTTCCATATCCAGTATCGAATACAACACCGTCTTGACTTGAGCGATTTGAACATCTTGGATCACCAAGAGGGAATATCTCAAACTCTCCAGAACTATCAGTCCAGACTTTGTCATATTCAGTGCCTGCAATACTTGTTGCACTACTGACCATGTCAAATTGTCCATAAAGAGAATTGGTTGAATTATTTCTAAAGCTAGTGCTTCCGAACCATGGTGAGTCTTCGGGAACCCATTTTCTATGATCAGAATCAGCCCATCTTGGATCTTCACTTGCCTCAATAGAGCCTCTATTGTAGCTATCAAAGAAAGCACTTATATTAGTTTTACCAAAATTCTTACCCCACTTAACAGAGATAGTTTTATCTTCTGTTTCAAAGTGATCAAATGCTGTAACTTTTCCTCTTACTACAAAACCTTCATAGTCAGACTGCATGACATTATTTACAACACCAGCAACAGCATCAGCACCATAAATAGCTGAAGCTCCATCTCTTAAGATTTCCAACCTTTCAAGACCGTATACCGGAACTAGCTGTGAATTTACAGTTGTAGTAGGAACAAAATCACCACCAATTTTTTCAGTCTGGTAGCCAGGTGAAGTAACTAGTCTTCTTCCATTTAAAAGAGTAAGGGTGTTACCAACACCTAAATTTCTTAAATTATAAGCTCCCATATCTCCTCTGGCAGCATTAACGCCCCCTGAAGCCATTTCAGATTCATTGAAATAGTTTAGACCTTGTTCGGCGATATTCTCTAAAAGTTCATCACCAGAATCTACTCCGAGCGCCTCTATATCTTCTGCTGTTATAACAGTGACTGGTAAAACACCAGCAATGTTTGCACCTTTGATTTGAGAACCAACAACAACAACCTCTTCAACATCTGCTGCTGCAGTATCGTCTTGAGCTTGAATTGCAAACGGCATAGCTAAAGCTAGTACCAATAAAGATTTAATAGTTTTCATTCATTATCCCCCATGAATTGTAAATATAAATTTCTACTTTGATTATAGAACTTCATTTATAAAGTTGTCCATACCAATCAACATAATAAAATAAACTATAATAATAACCTAAGGTTATGTATAGTAATGTTAATATGCTTAACTCTAAACAAATAGAAATCTTTTATCATATCTATAAAGAAGGTTCTATAACAAAAGCAGCAAAGGTTTTAAACGTTTCACAACCTGCGCTTAGTAAATCGATTTCCTATACTGAAAAAAAACTTGGTTTTAAGTTATTTAATAGAGATTCAAAAAAACTTGTAGCGACAGATGAAGCAAATGAACTATTCGAATATGCCTCAATGGTTATATTCCAACTTGAAAGTTTTAATAAAACAGCACAAAAGCTTACGCCGCTTGATTCAAAAGATATTAATATTGGTACTACTCCTTCTATCATGCTTACGCTGATGCCTAAGATACTTCGGGCTTATAAAGAAATTGGGATAGCTGGGTTCAATTTTATAAACCTTAATAGTAATGAGTTATTAAGTAGACTGGATAATAAAAGCATAGATATTGTGATCTGTTTTGATCCTGCAATATCCAATAGAGGATCCAATCATCTTGATGAAAATTTATTCTCAAGACATGTTATCCATAAAGGATCTCATGTCATGATCTCACCAAAAGGGGCTTATGATAATAAAGAAGCTTCCAAGCTAGAGCATTTTTTAAACGATCCTTTTATAGAAATTACAAACCTTATTTCTTTTTATGGCGTTAAGTCCTTGACCAAACATTTTCACAACAAGCCTATTGGAAGTAATATAGCAGGAAAAGTTTCTTCTTATAGTGGCGCTGCTTCGCTAGTAAGTCTTGGAGTGGGTAGTGCTCTAGTTGATACATACACTGCAAATAACTGCGATGCAAATAAGGTAGATGTGTTTGAGATTGAAGAAGACCTGCCCTACCAGATAGTTCTTCTAAACAATCAATCAAAGGCAATTAGTGACGAATCAAAAAAATTTATAGAGTTTGTAAAATCTTTAACCAATAAATTCTAGGGCTTTCTTGATCCTTATCAACGAATCCTCTTTACCAATAATTTCAAGCGTTAGGCCAAGTGATGGAGATTTTGTTCCACCGGTCACTGCTATACGTACAGGTTGATTGACTTTAGGAGTTGGAAGATTGGATGAGGATTGAAAATTCTTCAAAGCAAGATCAATATTTTCTTCATCCCAATCCTCTAGACTCTCTAGCACATCTGCTACTGAGGAAAGCATATTGCCAGAATCAGCAAGAAACTTTTTTACAGCTTTTGGATTATATTCTGTCACGCCTTTAAAGTAAGGAATCAAAGCATTTGCAATATTTACCAAGTTAGATTCAGAAGACCTCATTGCATCAATTAATAAATCGGACTTAGGGTGATCATCTAAATTTATATCGATCGAAGATAAAAAAGGACTTAAGTGCGATTTAAACTCTACTAACGAAAGATTTGATAAGTGTTGCGTATTTAACCAGTCCAACTTTGTCATATCAAATATTGCCCCTGCTTTTTGGACTTCGGTAATTTCAAAATCTTTTATTAGATCGTCTAAGTAAAAAACCTCTTTCTCTCCCTTAGACCATCCAAGCCTTGCAAGAGTATTTAAAATAGCAGAATCAAGATAACCCTCATTTTTATACTCTTCTAGACTTGTTGCAGCATGTCTTTTTGAAAGCCTTTTCTTATCTGCTCCAAGAACCAATGGAAGATGTGCATACTCGAGCTCTGGGTACCCTAGTGCTTGTTGAATATGAATTTGGCGGGGTGTATTAGATATATGATCCTCACCCCTAATAACTGTCGTTACTCCCTGCTCAAAATCATCAACCACATTGCATAGATGATAGGTAGGTGTTCCATCACTTCTTAATATTATTAAATCATCAAGCTCTGAGTTCTCAAAAGTTATATCGCCTCTAACATAATCCTTCATTAACACTTGGCCGTCGAGTGGTGTCTTCAATCTTAAAACTGTATTACTAGATTTTTCTAAATTCAAGTTTCGACACCTGCCATCATATTGAGGCTTTTGACCTTTTAGCTGTTGTGCTGTTCTCATCTCATCCAATCTTTCTTTTGAACAATTGCAATAATAAGCTTTTCCGCTTTTATGGATTTCATCTGCAGCTTTAATATAAATATCAGTTCGCTCTGATTGGTTAATTGGATCCAAGTCAGGGCTTAAACCTATGGAGTTAAGACTATCTAAAATATTTTTTTCAAACTCTTTTGTTGAACGTTGTCTATCGGTATCTTCAATACGAATTAAAAACAATCCACCCATTTTTTTTGCATATACATAATTAAATAATGCAGTTCTTACACCACCAATATGAAGTGTGCCCGTTGGGCTGGGCGCGAATCTTGTTACTACTTTCAATGTTTGCTCCAAATTGTTTCGATGGAATGTTTTTCAGAAATTTCTGTAAGTCTTTTTGAATGATTTTTATCATACTCATCAGTTGATTGAAGTTTAACCAACTTAATCCCCTCAAGACTTAAAGCATTATCTATATTTTTTTTAGCAGCGCTTGCTGTAGAGGTATCATTCATAAACTCAAACTTGCTTTGCCCACCGGTTAACATCATAAAAACATCTGCGAGAATATTGGCATCAAGCAAAGCGCCATGAAAACTTCTGTCATAACCAGTTACTTCAAAACGATTTGCTAATGCATCTAAAGAGTTCCTTTGACCAGGAAATTTGTCTCTCGCAATCAATAAAGAATCTTCAATTTCGCAAATATCTTCTAATTTAGGCAGCTTAGAAGATACTAAATTAATTTCATTGTTTAAAAAGCCAACGTCAAATGGTGCGTTGTGTATAACAAGTGTTGACCCTTCTATAAATTCCAGAAATTCTTCAGCTATCTCTGAGAAAAGAGGTTTATCATCAAGATCAGCATTTGTTATTCCATGAACTTTAGAAGCCTCCTCATCAATAACTCTTTCTGGGTTTAAATACGAATGAAAGTTTTCATCTGACTTTTTTCTATCGTTTAAGAGCACTGCCCCTATTTCAATAACTCTATGCCCTTGGTGTACCTCTAGGCCTGTGGTTTCTGTATCAAGAATGATGTATTTTTTATTCATTTATAAGCTATCTATACCTTTATTTGCCAATTGATCTGCTAATTCATTCTGCGGGTGCCCAGAATGACCTTTAACCCAATGCCATTTTACATCATGTTGTTCGTTTAGTTTGTCTAATTGAATCCATAAATCCTTATTTTTTACATTTTGCTTTTGTGAATTTTTCCAGTTATTCCTCTTCCAGTTTTTTATCCAAGAATTTATGCCATCCATAACATATTTTGAATCAGTGGTTAGATTAACATTACATTTTTCACTTAAAGCTTTTAAACCTTGTATGGCTGCCATTAGCTCCATTTGATTATTGGTAGTAAGCTTTTCTCCACCAAATATTTCTTTATTATGATTTTCATACTCAATAAGAGCGCCCCAACCACCAACACCAGGATTTCCTCTGCAAGCACCATCTGTATAAATATTTACTGTTTTCATAAAATTAAATTAAAATTTACGTATGTTAAAAATTAAACCCATAAAAGCATACACGGATAATTATATTTGGATAGTCACAACAAATGAAGGTTCTTTAGTAATTGATCCAGGTGAATATAAGCCTGTATCAGATTATCTGAAAAAAGAAGATGTTTATTTAGATAGTATCTTGATAACCCATCACCATTTTGACCATACTGGCGGGTTGGCCGATCTTTTAAAAGAAAATAAAGATATTAAAGTTATTGGGCCTAAAAATCACATCAATGAAATAAAAACACGAGTCAATGGCGGTGATGTAATTGAGGTAATTGGTTTAAAGTTTTTAGTAATTTCTGTACCTGGGCATACACTAGATCATATTGCTTTTTATTGTGAAAATAATGGTAGCCCATTTTTGTTTTGCGGTGATACTCTCTTTGCAGGAGGCTGCGGAAGAATATTTGAAGGAACTTTTAATCAAATGTATGAATCTTTACTAAAACTTAAAAAGTTGCCAACTAATACTAAGATCTATTGTGCTCATGAATATACCGAGCAAAACCTTAACTTTGCTAGCTATGTTGAGCCCTCTAACGCAGACCTTGTGGATAGACTTAAGAGAGTTAAGGAGCAAAGGCAACAAAACCAAATAACTTTGCCAAGTTCTATTGGTGAGGAATTGAAAACAAATCCTTTTCTTAGATGTGATAATAAAAATATACGAGAATCCATATTTAACAAATATAATGTGCAAGGAAGCGACACAGATATATTTGAAGCAGTAAGAAATTGGAAAGACACATTTTAAAATTTAAATTAATAATTATTTCACTATTTATTTATGGGTGTAACTCCGTGCCTGAAGATTTAGTATTTAACGAAAAAATTATAAATCCAATTAATACTGTGTCTACCAATCTAAAGAGTGAAATAATTGAAGATCTACCAGATCCATTAAATATATGGGAGTATCTTAAACAGAAGTCTGATTATGATGATGTAGAGATTGACGAGCAAACGCTAAAATATATGAATAGGCATTTGCAAAACTTAGAGCTTTTCGAAACCTATCTAAATAAATCAGAGTATTTTATTTTTCATATTATAAAACAACTTGAAAAAGAAAATCTTCCTGTTGAGCTAGCTCTTATTCCATTTGTTGAAAGCGATTATGACCCCTTCTCTATCTCTCCATCAGGAGCAGTTGGTATCTGGCAATTCATGCCAACAACAGGTAGCTTGTTTAACTTAAATAAATCCTGGTGGAATGAAGATAGACACGATGCTTTTAAATCTACTGAAGCTGCAGTAGGTTATTTTTCATACTTATTAAAAAGATTTGATGGTGATATATATTTAGCTATTGCTGCCTATAATGGAGGTCCAACATACCTTGATAGGCAAATAAAAAGGAACAAGAGGCGAGGTCTAGGCACTGACTTTTGGTCCCTCAATCTTTCAAATCAAGCTACAGATTATGTTTATAAGTTTATAGCTCTTAGAGAACTTATTATTAACAGCGATAAGTATGGCATCAAATTACCTAATATTCCTTTTAAACCACGTGTTGTAAAAATAGAGATTCCTGGACAGGTAGAGATACTAACTATAAGTGAGCACCTTGGTTTAAAACCTGAGCTTATTTATAAACTTAATGCTGGATACACAAAATGGGCGTCTGCACCAACAGATAAGAGCAGCTTTTACATACCTATTGAAAAAATTAATTTACTTGATGATCCTAATAACCCTCTCAACAGTATGAATAAAATTAATTGGATTTCTCATGTTGTTCAGAGCGGTGATAGCTTATGGAAGCTGGCAGATAAGTACGATACTGAGGTAAGTATTATTGAACAAATCAATTACCTAGACAACTCTTTATTAACTATTGGAATGACTCTTCTAATCCCTCTAAGCAAGACTGAATCCAATAATTTTATACCCTTTGAAATGCATGTTGTTTCTGAAGGAGACACTCTTTGGAGTATTGCTGATAAATATAAAATTGAGATGAGAGATCTAACTAGAATGAACGACATTTCATCAAACGACTATCTTCAATTAGGTCAACAATTAAGCATTGGTAATAAAAATATCCACAGAAATATAGAATCTAGAAAGAGAACTATTCTCTATTCAGTGAAGCAAGGTGATAACCTTTATAAAATCGCAGAACTGTTTGATGTAAGTATAAAAAGTATAAGTGATATTAATACGCTCAGCGATAACAGATTAAAACCAGGTCAAATAATTAAAATTGCTATAAGAGCTTTTTAATTGTCAGATGTTTTAGGGTCTAAGGCATCTCTCAAACCATCACCAAAGAAATTGAGTGCGAACAGTGTAATGGTAAAAGTAATACCAGGATAAATTAGCAGCCAACTATACTCTTCCATTGATTCAACACCATCTTTAATTAGAGTTCCCCAGCTACTCATTGGAGGTTGAATACCAAGACCAAGGAAGCTTAGAAAACTTTCCAATAACATAACTTGAGGTATTGTAAGAGTTGCATAGACTGCAATCGGGCCTAGGATATTTGGAAGCAGATGACGCCTAAACATAGATAGGTTGCTGATCCCCATGGCTTGAGCTGCAAGAACGAATTCTTGATTTTTTAAACTCATCACTTGGCCTCTAACTATCCTTGCCATTGTTAGCCATTCAACTGCTCCAATAGCACCAAAGAGAAGCCAAAGATTCCTACCAAATATAACCATCAATAAGATAATAAAAATAATAAATGGCAATCCGTATAGCACATCCACTATTCTCATCATTATTTGATCGACCCTGCCGCCAAAATACCCAGCAACAATTCCCCAGCTCACACCAATTACCAAAGCAACACCTGTTGCTACAAAGCCAACTAATAATGAAATACGTGCACCATAAAGAATTCTACTAAGAAGATCTCTACCTAGAATATCTGTACCAAGAAGATGTTCACTAGATGGAGGAGATGCGCCGAGATCAAGGTTTTGAAATGAATATGAATAAGGAGCAATTACTGGAGCTAAAATTGCGCAGCCAATTAATAAAATTAAGATTATTGCACCGACCATAGCAGCTTTATTTTTTAGAAGTCTTCCTACTGCATCAGACCATAATGAAGAATTATTACTCATGACTCATCCCTTGATCTTGGGTTAAGCCATAGAGCAGCAATATCAGACATTAAATTAAAAAATACTATCATTGCTGAGAAAAATATAGTTGTGCCAAGTATCATTGTATAGTCTCTATTAAATGCTGCTTCAACATAAAATCTTCCCAAGCCTGGTATTTGGAATATCGTCTCAACAACAAAAGACCCTGCAAGCAAACCTGCAATCGCTGGCCCTAAAAAAGAGACAACTGGAAGAAGACCACCTTGCATAGCATGTTTTGTAACAATTGCAGTTTCTGAGAGACCTTTTGCCCTTGCTGTTCTTATAAAATCTTGATTTAAAACCTCTAACATCCCTCCTCTACTTAATCTGGCAATATATGCAGCATAAGCAAAACCTAAGGTTAATGACGGGAGAAGTTTGTCACCTGGAATTTGATTCCATCCTGATACAGGAAGAAGCTCAAGATTTATACCAAATATAAGAACAAGCAGAGGACCCATTAAGAAAGTTGGAACACAAATTCCTATCATCGCAATTGCCATGGGAATGAAATCAAGTATGGTATTTCTCTTGAGTGCAGCTAATACGCCGGAAAATACACCAATAATAAGCGCAATTAATATGGCATATATTGCTAGTTCAAATGTAACTGGTAAGCCTGTAAGTATCATTTCAGTAACTGACCTACCTGGATATCTAAAAGATGGTCCAAAATCACCTTGTGCAATTCCAGTCATGTAATCTGTGTATTGTTCCCACTCAGACGCATCTAAATTATAAGCAGCATTAAGATTCTTTAGAACTTGAGGTGAAACTGCTTTTTCAGCGTCAAATGGTCCACCTGGGGCTTGTTTAATTAAAAAAAAGGTTAAAGTCGCTACGGCTATTAGTACAGGGATAGCCAGCAAAATCCTTTTTAGAATAATTGTAATCATTTAGGTTTAATCTCTTTCTAAATACCAATATTTTGGATGGTGATGGTCTAGATAGTTTGGAAAGTAGCCTTTGACATCACTAGATAACTGATAAACCCTTACATATGTATAAAGAGGGACAATTGGCATATCATCAATAAGAATTCTTTCAGCCTTCATAAGAAGTTCGTACCTATCATCTTGGTTGTTATTCGAGTTTGCAAGCTCAACAAGCTCATCATATTCAGGGTTTTCCCAACCAGTTTTATTATTACCCCTATTTGGTCTAAGAGTATCTAAAAATGTATTTGGGTCTTCATAGTCACCTATCCAGCCTGCTCTTGAAACCTGAAAATCACCAATCATTTCTCTGTTTAAATAAACTTTCCAGTCTTGGTTTACTAGCTCAATATCTATACCTAAATTTTGTTGCCACATTTGCTGAACAGCTAGTGCAACTTTTCTATGATCTTCATTTGTATTGAATAAGATTTCTAATTTTGGAAAAGGATTGCTTTCATCATAACCAGCTTCAGCTAAAAGTTGCTTTGCTAGATCAGGGTTGAATGGTATTTCTGTGTCAGGCTCGTAACCATTTGACCCTGGAGGTGTGAATGAGTAAGCAGGAATTTGACCACATTTTGTGACCTTTTCTACAATTTGTTTTCTGTTGACCGAGTAAGCTAATGCTTTTCGAACTCTTGGATCCACCAAAGCAGGGTTATTGACATTAAAACGATAAAAATATGTACCCATATATGGATCAATTCTTAAATTAGGATTCTTTTCTTCAATATAAGAGCTACATTTTTGTGATGGCAAAGAGCTAGTGACATGAAGCTGCCCTGCTCTAAACATTCTATCTTCAGTCATTTGATTGGCTACAGGATAATAATGTATTTCATTTAACTGAACAGTTTTAGAATCCCAATAATTTTCATTTTTTTCTACAATAATTTTATTGTTAAGTTCCCAAGTTTTAAGTTTGAAAGCACCATTGCATACAAAGTTTCCAGGTCTTGTCCATTGACCGTTTCGATCATCTATGGCGCCATGTTGTAAAACAGTTTCTTTGTGAACAGGCCATGTACTGTAGTGACTTAATAAGCCAAGAAAAAATGGAGTTGGGTTGTTTAAAGTAACTTCTAATGTGAAATCATCCAATGCCTTTACACCAACATCATTAAAATCATTAATTACACCCGTATGGTATTCAGCTGCACCTTTTACATAATAGAGCATGTCAGGATATTGTGAGCCAAGGCTTGGTGTTAAGATTCGTTTCCAGGACCAAACAAAATCATCAGCAGTTACTAGATCTCCGTTGGACCATTTACCATTTTTCTGGAGATAAAAGGTATATGTTGTTCCATCTTCAGATATATCCCATGATTGTGCTGCACCAGGGAAACTTGAACCACCTTTTGGATTTGATGTTGTTAAACCCTCACAAAGACCAATAAGTAAATGATGTTCAGGTACACCTGTTACTATATGTGGATCTAGACCTTGAGGCTCGGCACCATTACCAAAGTGAAAAACTTTATTCTCAAGGCCCGAATCAACCGGGCTAATTGCGTTAGAGCAGGAATATATAAATAATAAACTAACTATAATTGGTAGATTTACTAGCTTCTTCATAAAATTTCCTTTAATTAATTGCTTGTTCGTTTAAATTAACCTTTGCATTGTCAAATAAATCATCACTTAGGATACCGTTCATTCTACTAATAAGTCGTTCAGTATCAAACGAAGAATATTGCGCTGACGCTTCATCTATTTCTTCTTGAGATGGGGGGTTAAAGTTCTTTATATTCACAAAATAATGATCTCCATTACTTGAGGTTACGGATAATTCGAAACCAGTGGAGGCATTAAATATTTCAGTGATAACTTCTTGAGGCAATAAAGATGAATATCTTTTAATATCTTTAAATGTTTCAAATGAAGCAAAGCTATTCTGTTCTTCAAATGATCTTTTTTCTTCAGTAGTACTTAAAAGACTGAACTCTTTTTCGATTTCTGATTTTTTAAGTGATGCATTTATATTGATTAAATCGTTATTAACCTCTGTTTGAACTTCTGAAAATAGTTTTAATTCTGGTGCTTTAATTTCAGATACAGAAACCACATAGAGTGACCCATCAAGATCAATTACTTGAGGTGTATTGATCTGAATAAACTCATCAAAAATTATATTTTGAACTTTTTCATCAAGATCGCTGATAGTCGAAGTTGATTGCAAATCCATAGATGAGGTTTCAGCATTCACATAATTTGCTAAATCAGTAATTGATTGTCCTTCCAATGCCAAATCATCCAGCTGACTGAAATCATCATTTAGTAGTGCGAGGGATTCAGAGAATATTAATTCTTCAATAACCTCTTTTTCAATATCCTCAAAGCTTCTAATTTTATCTTTAAGAACTTCAGTTACTTTTAAAATATGAAAGCTATCCTCAAGCTCGATAATTGAAGTGATGTCACCCACATTAAGACCAGCAAGGGCATTACTAAACTCAGCAGGAAAAATTTCTTCATCAAAGAATTCAAGGTCACCGCCATTATCTTTGGTGACAATATCTTCACTATATTCAGCAACTATTTTTTCAAAAGAACTGCCGCTTTGAATATTGCTACTAATGTTATCAATTTTTTCTTGTGCATCAGCTACAGACTCGTAATTAGATTTATTAACCATAACGTGTGCTATTCTTTTTTGCTCACTCGCATTTGCTTTTAGTAGGTAGCTTTCATAATATTCAGATGCATAATTATCAGGAATATTAACTTTGTTTTTATAATCATCAGCAGTAAGAGCAAAGTAATCAAAACTTCTTAACTCATCCGACAAAAAGATCTCTTTATTATCGTTATAGTAAGCAACCTGGTCTTCTAATGAATTTTTTATAGTATTTTTGAGTTGTTTGAAATCTATTTTAATAAAATCAATATCAGCTTTTTTCTCAAGTATTGACGCCAAGCCTCTTGTTTCTGATGTCAACTGAAAAGTGGATGCTGATAAGGCTGATTTATATTTTTCAACAACATTTAAATTAGTACTTAATTCAATATATTCATTCTTTGAAAAACCATTTTGACCTACAAATGATTCAAAAATAGCTTCGTCAAAATTACCCAATTCATTTTTGTATGCTGGCTCATTAACTATTATTTTTTTTGTAATATTAGTTTCTTGGTTATTAATAAGCCCAAGTGATCTTACTTCAGATAAGAAAACTTTTTGGGAAATTAACTCTTGATTGATTAATGTTGTTTGAATTTGAGCATCAAGTTCGTTAAAGTCAAATTCTTCTCCATATGTCTCTTTTAGTTTATTTGCGCGCATATTTGCTGCAACAGAAAAATCAAGTTCAGATATATCCTCTCCATTTACAGAGCCATAGGACCCTCCAAATACAGTGCCTAAACTAGATGTTCCAAGGAAGACGAAAGGTAGGGCTAACAAACCAATAATAATTGCAAGTCTGTAGCCGGTTAAAAAGTTTCTAAGTGAGTCCATCATAATATTGTCATTATAAAATAAAAAAAGGGTGCGGATGCACCCTTTTTTAAAAGATTAGTAAGTTTATCCGTTCTTAACCTTATCTTTAAGACCTTTTCCAGCCTTAAATCCAGGTACTTTAGAAGCAGCGATATGCATTGACTCACCAGTTTGAGGGTTTCTACCTTCTCTAGCAGCTCTATGTCTTACTGAAAAAGTACCGAAACCAACTAGTGATACTGAATCACCGTTACCTAAAGCATCACCGATGCCACCTAATACTGAATCAACTGCTCTAGCAGCTGAAGCTTTTGAAAGATCCGCCCCTGATGCAACTGCATCTACTAAGTCTGATTTATTCATACTAAACACTCCTCATGTAAATTGTTTTGATAAATACCCTTCTATGAAAAGCCTTTTGCACCTAAAAGTCAAGCAAATAAAGGCTTTTTAGTGAGTTTGTTTATCTTGATCTTTGCTACCAACTTTGTTAGTTGCCTTAGATTTTTTTGATTTAGTAATTTTCTTGATCGGAACTGGCTCAGATTCAAGTGCCATTGAGACGATCTCATCAATCCATTCGACTGGTATTATATTCAAAGAGTCTTTAATTTGCTCAGGTATATCCTGAAGATCAGCCTCATTATCTTTTGGGATAATGACATTTGCTATGCCGCCTCTTTTGGCTGCTAAAAGTTTCTCTTTTAGTCCACCAATTTTAAGTATTTGACCTCTTAGTGTAATTTCACCTGTCATAGCCGTATCAGCTCTAACAGGAATGCCTGTAAGGACTGAGATTAGAGCTATAGCCATAGCCCCTCCAGCACTTGGGCCATCCTTGGGAGTAGCACCTTCGGGCACATGTATATGAATATCAAAATTTTCATAAAAATCAGATTGGATACCCAGAGATTCTGCCCTAGACCTAACAACCGTGAGCGCGGCCTGAATAGATTCCTGCATAACGTCACCTAAAGATCCAGTTTTAATAATCCTACCCTTGCCATCTACATAGGATGATTCAATTGTTAAAAGCTCTCCACCAACCTGGGTCCAAGCAAGACCAGTTACCTGTCCAACAGAATTATCTTTTTCTGCAACACCGAATTTAAATTTTCTAACACCTGAATATTTCTCTAATTTAGTATTAGAAATTAATGAGGGCTTAGAGTTATCCTTCTTGCTTAACAACCTATCTTTTACTACTTTTCTTAAAATTTTAGCTATTTGTCTTTCAAGACCTCTAACACCTGCTTCTCGTGTGTAGTATCTAATTAAAGAAAGCAGAACCTCTTTTTTAAATTTAAGCTCATTATCTTTCAAACCATTTCTTTCAATTTGTTTAGGGAGGAGGTATTTCTCTGCAATATTAAGTTTTTCATCTTCTATATAACCAGGGATGGTTATTATTTCCATCCTGTCTAACAAAGGAGTAGGTATATTTAAACTATTTGCTGTACAAACAAACATAACTTCTGATAAATCATAGTCAACTTCTAAGTAGTGATCGCTAAATGACGTATTTTGCTCAGGATCAAGAACTTCTAGCAGAGCAGATGCTGGATCGCCTCTATGGTCCATGCCAATTTTATCAATCTCATCCAGTAAGAATAAAGGGTTTTTTACCCCGACCTTTGAAAGCTTTTGTATAATTTTTCCAGGCATAGATCCTATGTAGGTTCTTCTATGGCCTCTAATCTCTGATTCATCACGAACACCGCCAAGAGACATGCGAACATACTCTCTACCTGTTGCCCTAGCAATAGATTCGCCAAGTGATGTTTTACCAACCCCTGGAGGGCCAACTAAACATAAAACAGGTGCTTTCATAGTTTTAACTCTTTTTTGAACTGCTAAATATTCAATTATTCTCTCCTTAACCTCATCGAGACCATAATGATCCTCCTCAAGAATAGATAGAGACTTTTCAATATCATTTTTAATAGATGACTTTTTCTTCCAAGGCACCTCCACCAGACAATCCAGATAAGACCTAACAACTGAAGCTTCAGCTGAAGACGGAGCCATATGTTTAAACTTAGCTAGTTCGCTCTTAGCCTTCTTAAGAGCTTCTTTAGGCATTCCTACAGAACTAATTTTTTTCTCAAGCTCTTCAATTTCATCTCCCTCTTCACCTATCTCACCTAGCTCTTTTTGAGCTGCTTTGATTTGCTCATTTAGATAGTACTCCCTTTGGGATTTCTCCATTTGCTTTTTAACTCTTTCACGTATTTTTTTTTCAACATCAACAACGTCTAGTTGTGATTCAATAAATGTAAGAATCTTTTCAGCCCTATTCTTAAGATCAGCCGTCTCAAGAATATGTTGTTTTTTCTTAGTTTCAATTGGCAGATGCCCTGTGATGGTATCAATTAATTTAGAAAGATCATCCAAAGAATCTACAGTTGAAACAATTTCTGGAGGTATCCTTTTTGTTACATTTATATAGTCTTCGAATTTTGCTTTAATAAATCTTACAAGATTCGATGCGTCAGCCTCTTGCAGATTGCCATCATCAATTTCTTTCACTGTAACTGAAAGATAATTCTCTTTTTCAGAAAGCTTCTCAATCTCACATCTTTTGTAGCCTTCAACAAGAACTTTCATGGTTCCATCTGGTAGCTTAATGAGTTGGAGTAAGTTGCTTATGGTTGCATTTTTATATATGTCATCGAATCCAGGATCATCAATTGACTGATCAATCTGGCTAACAAGCACAAGTTTTTTATTAGAAGCCATTGCTACATTAAGAGCTTCTATTGATTTTTTACGTCCTACAAATAGTGTAGTGACAATTCCAGGAAATATAACTACATCTCTTAATGGAATTATTGGTAAGTCTTTTTTTATATCTGTCATAAGTAATAGATAGGGACTATTACTTATTTATCAATTGGCTGATGAAGATTTTTTCTTTTTTGATTTTAGTAGCTTTATTGGATCAGAGTTTGATATGACTGTATTCTCATCAATAATGACTTTTTCAAGATTATCATCTGGAAGTTCAAACATTGTCTCCATTAATAGCTCTTCCATTATAGACCTTAGACCACGAGCACCAGTCTTGCGCTTTATAGCTTTCTTAGCTATTTCAACAAGGGCCTCATCACGGAAATTGAGATCAACATTATCAATATCAAATAGATGTTTGTATTGGTTAACTAATGCGTTTTTAGGTTCTTTTAGAATTCTCACAAGCGCATGCTCATCAAGTTCATGCAGATTCGATATGACAGGAAGTCTACCTACAAACTCTGGAATTAGACCAAATTTCACTAAGTCCTCAGGCTCTAGATTATCAACATGATTATTGATAGGTAAAACATTAGATTTATTGCTTACTTCTGCTCCAAAGCCAATGCCTAAGTTATTATTCCTTTGAGATATAACTTTATCTAAACCAGAGAATGCTCCACCACATATAAATAATATATTAGATGTATCTATTTGAATAAATTCTTGTTGAGGATGCTTTCTTCCACCTTGAGGCGGGATAGATGCAACAGTACCCTCTATTAATTTAAGAAGTGCCTGCTGCACACCTTCACCAGAAACATCTCTTGTTATTGATGGGTTATCAGACTTTCTTGCAATCTTATCAATCTCATCAATGTAGACAATTCCAAGCTGAGCTCTTTCTGGGTCATAGTCAGATTTTTGCAAAAGCTTTTGTATTATATTTTCAACATCTTCTCCAACATAGCCGGCTTCGGTCAATGTTGTTGCATCTGCGATAGTAAATGGGACATTAAGAATCTTTGCAAGGGTTTGAGCTAAAAGTGTTTTGCCACTTCCGGTTGGGCCTAATAACAAGACATTGCTTTTTTGAAGCTCAACAGATGCTTTATTATTTTTTTTAAGTCTTTTGTAATGGTTATAAACAGCTACTGAAAGTACTTTTTTTGCTTTTTCTTGACCAATCACATACTCGTCCAATTGACCAAAAATTTCTTTAGGTGAAGGCAGTTCTTCTAATGCCGTATCCTCATCACCTTTAATCTCTTCTTCAATTATGTCATTGCATAAATCCACACACTCATTGCAAATATATACACTTGGACCAGCAATAAGCTTTTTAACATCATCTTGAACTTTTCCACAAAAAGAACAATTTAGTTTGTCGTTAGCATCATTTGCCATTTATTTGATCCCTTTCATTTAGAACTTTGTCAACGATACCATATTTGATTGCTGCGTCAGCATCTAGGAAGTTATCTCTGTCTGTATCTTTTTCAATTTTTTTGACTGAATGTCCAGTATGCTTTGCAAGAATTTCATTAACTATTTTTTTCATATGCAATATTTCTTTAGCGTGTATTTCAAAATCAGAAGCTTGGCCTTGGAATCCTCCTAGAGGCTGATGGATCATAACTCTGGAATTTGGAAGTACGAATCTTTTACCCTTGTCGCCACCTGCCAATAACAGAGCACCCATGCTAGCTGCTTGTCCAATGCATAGAGTAGAAACTGAAGAAGATATAAATTGCATAGTATCGTATATAGCTAAGCCTGCAGATATGCTTCCACCTGGAGAATTAATATATATTGAAATATCTTTTTCTGGGTTTTCAGATTCTAAAAATAAAAGTTGGGCAACGACAAGATTCGATATATTGTCATCTATAGGTCCAGAAAGGAAAATAACTCTTTCTTTTAGAAGTCTGGAATAGATATCAAATGATCTCTCTCCTCGAGGGGTTTGCTCAACCACCATCGGTATAAGTGCTGATTTAATTTCGCTCATAATTTATTTTTTTGCTAGTTCAGAAAATTCTATCACTTTATCTTTAGATTTAAGGTCATTTTTTAAATTTTCTATCAATTTTTCTTCAAGAACAATCATTCTGAATTGTTCAACTTGTTGAGGTTGATTCTCAATCCATTGCTTGAACTGATCAGCATCTTTATATTTCTTTGCTTCCTTTTCTATAAAATTATCAAGATCTTCTTGAGTGACAGCAATTGCGTAATGCTTTATTAGCTCTGCAAAAAGAAGGTCTAGCTTGACTCTTTTTTCAGCATTTTCCATAAATGCATCAAGAGGAAACAGATCGTCAACAGCCTCATTGTCTTGCTGGCCAATTCTCATTAAAGAGTCTTTGCGCATTAATTCTGCTTGTTCCTTTATGGTTATTTTAGGTGCACTAAAGCTATTTATTTTTAATAAAGTTTCATACATAGATTCTTTTGTTAAATCTTTTTCTTGAGACAAAACCTCTTTTTCCATTCTTGACAAAATTTCATCCTTAAATTTGGACGAATCTTTTATATCCATTTCTAATTTTTTAAATAGCTCTTCATCAATTTTTGCTGGAGTGAGCTCTTGAACTGTTTTTAAATTAATCTCAAATGATGCTTTGCCACCTGCTAAATCTTTTTTAAAGTAATCTTCTGGGAAATTAGCTTTTATCACAAATTCTGACGGCCCTTTTCCTATAATTTCATCCTCAAAACCAGGAATCATAGAATTTGAGCCTAATACTAACTTAAAATCTTGTGCTGAATTTCCTTCAAATTCTTCGCCTTCGATTGAACCCTTAAAATCAATTATGACTTGATCGTCTTTTTTTGATTTTCTAGATACATCTTTCCAATCACCGTACCTCTTACAAATATCCTCAATGGCTAAATCTACATCTTTGTCAGAAACAGTAATTGAAAAATTCTCGTATTTAGACCAGCTTGAAACTTTTGGTTTAATATCAGGAAAAACCTCAAAAGTTGCTGAGTAAACTATAGGCTTAGCTGCATCCTCAGAGTCTAGAGTTATAGATGGAGGTGAAGCAGGCCTCAAATTATTTTCAGTCAATGCTGCAGGATAGGATGATTGAATCAAGTCATTTACAACATCAGCATGAATTGAAGCTCCATATCTTTGTTCAAGAACATCATTGGGCACTTTACCTTTTCTGAATCCATCAAGCTTTGCACTGCCTTTGATGTTATTAATCTTTGACTGAAACTTATCTTTATAGTCGTCTAGAGGAATAGAGACTGTAAGAACTCTTTCGAGATCCTTTAATTTTTTTAATTTGCTCGACATATTTTTACCTATATAAAATGGGGCGAGCGATGGGGTTCGAACCCACGGCCTCCGGAGCCACAATCCAGCGCTCTAACCAACTGAGCTACGCCCGCCAAGAAACGAGACATTATAGATTAAAAAAACTATAATTTTTCTAAATAGGGGATTTTTATGAATAATTTTTTAACTGATACAAATAGGTTTGTAGACAAGGCATTAAAACTTACATCCATATCATCAGGCTTAGCAAATAAAATTATCACTTGTAACTCTACATACACTGTTCGTTTTGGAGTTAGGTTGCGAAATGATATATATACCTTTGAAGGGTGGAGATCCGTTCATTCTGAACATATGGAACCTACAAAGGGTGGAATAAGATTTGACATATCCACTCATGTTGAGGAGGTTGAAGCCCTAGCAGCTTTAATGTCATATAAAAATGCAATTATTAATGTCCCTTTTGGTGGTTCAAAGGGCGGGTTAAAGATTAATCCAAAGGACTGGGATGAAAAAGAAATAGAAAAAATTACCAGAAGGTTTTCACAGGAACTTATTAAGAGAGATTTAATAAGTCCATCGCAAAATGTGCCCGCTCCTGATATAGGCACATCCTCACGCGAGATGGCATGGATAGCAGATGAATATCGCAAAATGTCCCCTACAGATATAAATGCTTCAGCATGCGTTACAGGTAAGCCTGCCAATAAAAATGGGTTAATTGGAAGAGAGGAGGCAACAGGACGAGGAGTTCAATATATATTAAGAGAATTTTTTAAGCACGATGACTTAGTTAATTCAATTAAGTATCCAAGCGGTATTTCTAAAAAAAGTTTTATTTTGCAAGGTTTTGGAAATGTTGGTTATAACGCATCAAAATTTCTTACTGAAGATGACGGCATGAAGCTAATTGGTATAGCAGAATATAATGGAGGAATTTATAATGAAGATGGTCTTAATGTTGATCATGCTAAAAAATTCTTTGTTAAGCATGGTAGTTTTAAAAATTACCCAAAAGGAAATTTTGTTAAAGATGGAAGTCTTTTGCTAAAAAGAAAGTGTGATGTTCTTATTCCTGCTGCTAGGGAAAATGTAATTACTTCAAAAAATGCTGCTGATATCAAATCAAAATTAATTATTGAAGCAGCAAACGGCCCAATATCATTCGATGCACATAAAATTCTTGCAAAAAATAAAGTTTTTATAATTCCTGACATTCTTGCAAATTCTGGAGGTGTTGCGGTCAGCTATTTTGAGTGGGTAAAAAATATAAGGCATATTAGATTTGGAAGGCTCGAAAAAAGAAAAAACAATATTCAATTCAATACAATTATTGAGGCTATAGAAACAATGACTGGAAAAGAAATGCCTGCAAAATTTAAATCTAATTTTATGGATGGAATTGATGAAATAGATTTAATTAGATCTGGCTTAGACGACATGATGATAGATGGATTTCGTGAGGTTAAGAAAGAATATTTGCAAATGAAAAACCCTGATTTTAGAACAGCAGCTTATAAGGTTGCTATTGAAAAGATTGCCATGTCATATGACTCTATTGGCCTTTAGGGAATATAAGTAAATCGTCGCCCTCTTCCCAAGGATCGTATTTTTGCATAACATTTTTTAAAATACTTGATGATAGAAAACCATTTAAATAGTTTTGGATATTGGGTATTTCTTTAAAATTATCAAACCACTCCATATCAGCAATCCTAAACTGCCTTATAAAAGGTAAAATGCAAATATCAATCTTTTGAATGTCATTTCCAAAGAACCAATCCCCTTTAATACACATCTCAATTTCTTTAAGGTGGTCAACACAAATTTTTCTATAATGTAATGGGTTTGCATCAAACCTTTGAGCATATTTGTATCTATCAAGATTATATTTAAAACTTTCATCAAAAAGTTTCACTATCGTATTAGTTTGGTTTATTTGATCTGCGTTAAGATTATTTTTAAAAATGGTTTTTGAGGCCATAATCCAGTCGATAATTTCAAGACTTTCCTCAATAACACCAGATTTATTAACCATCACTGGGACTGTGCCTTTTGGCGAAATAGATAACATTTGATGGGGTTTATTCTTGAGATGAACCTCTCTTAATTCACACTTAAAATTGGCGAGCAATATGGCCATTCTTGCTCGCATAGCATAAGGACATCGTCTAAAGGAATATAAGACTGGGTAATCCATAAAATTATAAGCTAAGAATTTTACTTAGGTCCGATATGTCTTTCATTTCTTGAGTTTGAAAGCTCAACTTGTTTTTGCCTACTCTTGTATCTTGACTTCTGTTCTTCAGATGTTGTGTCAAAACATTTTGGACATGCAACGCCTTTAATGTATTTATGAGACAATTTATCATTATCTGTTATCGGCATTCTACAGCCATGACACATATCATAAGTGCCAGGCATTAATTTATGATTAACAGATACTCTATCATCAAACACAAAGCACTCGCCTTGCCACATACTTTCATTTTCAGGAATATTTTCAAGATACTTTAATATGCCGCCTTTTAAATGATAGACATCATTGAAACCATTATCCTTCATGAATGAGGATGCCTTTTCGCATCTGATGCCACCAGTACAAAACATAGCAATTTTTTTAGATTTCTTATCATCATTTGTAAAACCAGCACTCTCGACCCAATCTGGAAAATCTCTAAATTTTGTGGTTTTAGGATTGATAGAGTTTTTGAAAGTTCCTATTGAGTATTCATAATCATTTCTTGTATCGATAAGAATAGTATCCTCATCTGCAATGAGAGCATTCCAGTCATTTGGTTCTATGTATTCGCCAACAACTTTATTTGGATCAACTGTCATATCTCCAATGGTTACAATTTCTTTTTTTAATTTTACTTTTAGTCTAATAAATGGGTTTTCACTAGATGTTGAATATTTAACATCTAGCGTAGAAAAACCATCAATTGATTTGAGAACAGTGATAGCTTTATCAATAGCATCAGGGCTTCCAGATATTGTTCCATTGAGACCCTCACCACCTACAAGAATGGTCCCTGTTATATTTAATTCTTTCAAGGAGCTTCTAATTAAAACTTGAATTTCCTGAGGACTTGCGATTGATTGAAATTTATAGAGTGCTGCTACTTTATACATGAATACATTATATATAAAAAATGGCGCGCCTGAAGAGATTCGAACTCCTGACCCACTGCTTAGAAGGCAGTTGCTCTATCCAGCTGAGCTACAGGCGCATGGTCGGGGTAGTAAGATTCGAACTTACGACCACTCGCTCCCAAAGCGAGTGCGCTACCAGACTGCGCTATACCCCGTGGGTGCAAATATTAAAGTTTATATAATAAATAAGCAATGATGATGTGAATAAATATTTAAAAATGCGATAATATTTTTATGAGTGCAATATTACTTGATGGCAAAAAACTGGCATCAGATTCAGAAGTTGATATAAAAAAACAAGTTCAAAACCTTATAGGTAAAGGAGTTTTTCCAACTCTTGCAACTATTCTGGTTGGAAATGATCCAGCCTCAGAGACTTATGTAAAAATGAAGAGAAATACTTGTGCCAGAGTTGGTATGAAATCTATTGCAGTGGAGCTAGAAGACAATATAACTACTGAAGAGTTAATCAATCAAATTGACATCCTCAATCGTGATAAAAATATACATGGAATATTACTTCAACACCCTGTTCCAAGCCATATAGATGAGAGAGCTTGTTTTGATAAAATTTCTTTAGAAAAAGATGTTGATGGTGTGACATGTCTTGGATTTGGAAATATGGCAATGGGCCTAGACGCTTATGGCTCTTGCACACCAGCTGGCATAATTCGATTAATTGATAGCTATAATTTAGATGTTGAGGGGCTTAATGCTGTTGTTGTTGGAAGAAGCCCTATTTTAGGAAAGCCAATGGCAATGATGTTGCTAAATAAAAATGCAACAGTAACTATTTGCCATTCAAGGACTAGAAATATTGAATCAATTATCAGCGAAGCAGATCTAATAGTCGGGGCTGTAGGAATACCAAAATTTATTCAAAAAAATTGGATAAAAAATGATTGTATAGTTATTGATGCTGGCTACCATCCTGATAAATGTGGTGATATTGACCTTGATGGAGTAGAGGAAATAGCTTCAGCATTCACGCCCGTTCCCGGAGGTGTTGGCCCTATGACAATAAATACATTGATATTACAGACTCTTCAATCAGCTATTAAAGCAACTAAAGTTTAACTATTAGTTTCGCCGCTCTCGGAAGGCTCAATATGATCTGACTCTTCAATCTCTGCTTCAATTATTTCATTATCTGATACAACTTCTTCATCTTCCTTTTTAAATGGGAAAGGTTTTTCTTCTGTTGTGAACAGGAGAAATGCCAATGTGTCATTAACAAATTCTATTAAATGAGTATTAAAATTAGCTATCGCGGTATTTGGTTTTGAGGTAAATAAAAAAAATAAGAACTGAATAAATGCTAGGCCAATTGAAATAGATATTACAAAATTAATTGCGAATGCATAACCAAGCATAAATAGGAATCTAATCCATTTACTTGTATTTAAAATTTCTTCTCTGTCTATATTTTTCATATGTTTTCCTTGTTAACAAATTCTACATCAATTTCATTAGAATTATTAACCAAATCGTCAATTAAAATCTTAGGGTTACCACCGTTATGAATAATTTCATACAAAGAGTCTACAAGCGGCATATTTATTTTTAAACGAAGTGATTCATACCTAACAACATCTAACGTTCTAGCCCCCTCAGCAACTTGGCCAACTGTTTCTTTTGCTTGATTAAGCTTTAACCCATTACCAAGACTCACTCCCAGTTGAAAATTTCTTGAAAGAGATGATGTGCAAGTAGCAACAAGATCCCCCATACCGGCTAGTCCCAAAAATGTAATTGGATTAGCGCCTTTGGCAACAGCAAATCTGCTCATTTCTGCCATGCTTCTTGTTAAGATTAGCCCTAAGGCGTTCTCGCCGACGCCAAGTGAATCTGCAATACCGCATATAATTGCATAAATATTCTTCAATGCGCCAGCAAGCTCTACACCGTAAATATCAGAGCTTGAATATATCTTAAAAGTATCTGAAGAGAGGATTTTTTTTGTGCACTCAAGTAAATCAATGTCCTTACTTGCAATGACGGTGCCTGAAACTTTCTTTTCAGCTATTTCTTTAGCAAGATTTGGACCACTTAACACACCAACGCTATTTGAGTTGTTAAAACAAAGATGTTCGCTAATCAAATCAGTCATTGTTTTAAAGGGATCATTTTTTATACCCTTTGTACAGGAAATGATCTTTGTATTATCTGAAATTAATGGTTTTATTCTTATTACAATTGCTTCAAATATTGAGCTTGGAGTTGCAATAAAAATGATAGATGCATTTTTTACTACACTCTCAAGATTATCAGATGCATTTATATTTTCTGATAACTTTAACTCTGGGTGATATGAAGTATTTGCACCTTCTGAATTAATTCTTAAAGCTTGCTCGGAATCTCTTACCCATAAAGAAACTTTATTTCCATTAGATGCTGCAATATTAGCTATAACAGTTCCAAAACTCCCTCCTCCGAGAACTGCGATGCTCTGATTATCTAAATCCATTATGATAAATATTTATCAAGCTGCCTTAAATACTTAGCTGGATCTTTTGGAGATCCGCCCTCTGCTATAACCGCATAGTCATATAGAAAATCTACAAACAAATTAAATTGTTTGCCTTTTAAATCCTTCAGCCTCTTTGAAAGTTTATGCTTTAGGTTAATTTCAAATATAGGTTTGTACTCACCAAGATCTTGGCCGGATGCTTCAAGAATTTTTCTTAACTGTGCACCTGGTTCATTGTTTGGTAGTCTTAAGCAAGATGCTGAGTCAACAAGCCTTGAGCTAATTGCAACATCGGAAACTCTATCCTCAAGTTGCTTTTGAATTTTTCCTATAAAATCTTGGTCAGATTCTGATATTTCAGGCTTAGAGTCAACTTCCTGAATGTCCTTAGCAACATTCACTAACTCTTTGCCTTTGTACTCCATTAGTGTGGCCATAAGCCACTCATCTATTCTGTCTGTTAAAAGAAGGACCTCTTTATTTTCATTTTTGAGACCTTCTATGTGAGGTGAGTTCATTGCCGCTTCAAATGTATCTGCAACACAATAATAAATCTTATCTTGATCATCAGAAGCTCTTTCTAGATAGGAATCTAATGTTTGATCTGGAGTTGGATTACTGTTTTCAGTAGAAGAAAATAACATCAAGCTAGATACTAATTCTTTGTTTTCTAAATCTTCAGCAGGGCCTTCCTTAAGCACTAAACCATACTCTTTCCAAAAATTCTGATAATTCTCAAAATCATCTGTTTTTAATTTCTTCAAGCTATCAAGCAATCTTTTTGTAATACCTTTTCTAATGGTATCTACCAAGACATGATCTTGTAGTATTTCACGAGAAACATTTAAAGGAAGATCACTTGTATCAATAATGCCTCTGACAAATCTTAAATAAAGTGGAAGAAAGTGGCTTGCATCATCCATTATGAAGACTCTTTGTATATAAAGCTTAACTCCCCTTGGTGACTCTCTATTCCATAAATCATAGGGAGGCTTTTTAGGTATATATAAAAGGTTTGAGTACTCGTTCTTACCCTCAACTTTGTTGTGAACCCACATCAAAGGTTCATCTTGGTCAAAAGAAATGAATTTATAAAAATCTTTATATTCTTGTTCTTTGATAGATCTTTTAGGTTTAAGCCATAGCGCTTCAGCCTCATTCACACGCTGCGACTCTCCTTCGCCATCGATTATATTTAGTGGAAAGTTTATATATTGTGAATACTTCTCTAGTAAAAACTTCACTCTTCCTGGTTCTGAGAATTCTTTTGACTCCTCATTTAAGTAAATAATTATATCGGTACCATTAGATGATTTTTCAATTTCTTTGAGCTTGTATTTTTCTTCACCTGTGCTTTCCCACATAACTCCTATATCAGATTGCTCATGAGCAGATTTTGAACAAACCTGAACTTTGTCTGCAACCATAAAAACTGAGTAGAAACCAACACCAAATTGACCTATTAAGTTAGAGTCTTTGCGCTTGTCACCACTTATATTCTCAAGGAAATTTGCTGTTCCAGACCTGGCTATAGTTCCAATATTACTAACGACCTCCTCCTCATTCATACCAATACCATTGTCTGAAATAATAATTTTATTATCATTTGTATCGATTGTTATATCGATTTTAAGATTCTTGTTGAACGAGGAAAGCTTCTCGTCGCCAACTGATTCGAATCGCAATTTATCAAGAGCATCTGATGCATTTGATACAAGTTCTCTAATGAAAATTTCTTTATTAGAGTATAGGGAGTGAATCATCAGCTTTAAAAGCTGCTTTGTCTCAGTCTGAAATATTCTAGTTTTTGTTTTAGCCATATTTATTTCCTTAGGTATATGAAGTAATTAAGTATTAATTGGGAAAATTCAAGCTTGAGCTTATGAATTTATTATCCTTACGAGCTGTGTAAGAGATATGAGAAGAATGATAATAGTATTAGCAACACTCAAGTTATGCATCCATTTAAATAAATTATCCCATCCCCTGTCTCGAGCAAAATTAGTAATAGGGATAATCGCATAGCCAATAAAGGCTAAGATTGAAATTGATAAAGCCATGTAGAGATCAAATGACTCAAACCACAAAAAAGATATCAGGCTTGAAATTAAAGAAATTAGCAAGATCAATAAATAGTATCTTGGGAATATTTTTCTTAAAAACTTTGATGCGCTCTCGTCATCAAGCACCTTAAATACAACTGGTGCTGTCAGTAAAACTTGAGCAAATATGATTCCAAGAACTAAAGAGTAGCTTAGAATTAGAAGACTTAATATTATTATATTCATATTAAAAATGGCGGTCCGACGGGGAATCGAACCCCGAACACCGCCGTGACAGGGCGGAATTATAACCGTTTAACTACCAGACCACTAAACCGTTGAGTTGAATAATATCTATTTTAGATAAAAGTGCAACCCAAAAATGGTGGGTGATGACAGGTTCGAACTGCCGACCCTCTCGGTGTAAACGAGATGCTCTACCAAACTGAGCTAATCACCCCACTTTGTTCATAACTTTTTTACAAATAGTCATAAACTATAGAGCATTATAGAAACCTTATTTATTTTGTCTATTGTTTTTTTATGATCTAATTTTTTTTGATTAGGCTTTATACAAGTCACTTTGTAGCAATATTTAGTCTTGCCAAATATATGCCAAACAGAGCTATAAAAATAAACACTAACTGTGAAGTATTTATTAATTCATTAAAAATATATGCAGCTAAAACCGTAGCAGTTAGTGGTTGAAGTAAAAGCCCTATTGACCCATCGGAAGCTGAAATATTAGATATGCCATATGTTATTAAAAACTGTCCGCCAAATTGACACAATAATGCAAGCAACAACAAATTAAACCACTCAAATTTTGATGCTGGTGTTGATATACCCGACTCAAAAAAGGCAAATGGTAAAGAAAATAAACAACAAAACATAGTTGTATAAAAAATAATAGTTAGCGCGCTTTCTTTACCAAGTCTAGATATGACAAGCAGATAAACAGCATAAAAAAATGCTGCAAATAGACACATTAGATCTCCAATAATTTTCCCATTAATATAATTATTAGAAAAAAATACTAGCCCTGCTATACCTATATAAGTAATTGAAAAAGATATTAAGAATTGTTTTTTTAAGTGCTGTTTAAAAATAAAAAATGTAAGCAATGCAACAAAAATTGGTGCAGAGTTAATAATAATTGTTGCATTAGAAATTGAGGTTATTCCCATGCTCCAGTGCCATAAAATCAAATCAATTGTAAAACCAGCTGAAGCTACTGCAGTATATAAAATCGTAGATTTGTTTTGCACCTTAAATGAAAACCTTTTGTTGATAAATAAATTTAAAAGCACGAGAAAAGGAAGTGTTAAAAGCATTCTATAAAAAAGTATCCACGAGGGTGATAGGTCGCTCCATTTTACAAAAATAGGAGCAAAGCCAATTAAAGTTGCCCCTAATGCAAGCAATAAAAAGTAATTAGCTCGATGAATATTGAAAGGCATAAAGTATAATCGTTAAATGGATCAAAGCATTGTAGAACAGAATAATGAAATTATCTCAGTAAGTGAATTAAATAATGCTGCAAAAAGACTCCTAGAACATAACTTTAATAACGTTTCTGTACTGGGAGAAATATCCAATCTCTCGCAACCTTCATCTGGTCATATTTACTTCTCCTTAAAAGATGAAAGTGGTTCAATTCGATGTGCAATGTTTAGAAACGCAAACTCAAGGCTCAAGTTTTCTCCCAAAAATGGAGATAAATGCATACTGACTGGTCAGGTAAGCATTTATGCTGCAAGAGGTGATTATCAATTAATAGCAAAATCAATGCGTCTTGCCGGAGCTGGCGACTTGATGCAACAATTTGAAATACTTAAAAGCAAATTAGATGCCGAAGGCTTATTCGATTTGACAAAAAAGAGGGCTTTTCCAAGATTCCCAAAACATATTTGTATCGTTACCTCTTCATCAACTGCTGCCTTTCAGGATATTCTTTCCTCACTTAAAAGAAGGTGTCCTTTTGCTAATATTTCTATAAGTGAGGCAGTGGTTCAAGGGGATGCTGCTTCAGAAACAATTATTAACGCGCTAAAAAGAATTCAAAAATTTAATGCATCAAATATTAATAATGTTGATGCTGTGATAATTACTCGAGGCGGCGGATCTATAGAAGATTTATGGTGTTTTAATAACGAGGGTTTGGCAAGGGCTATATATGACTTTGAGATTCCAGTCATTTCTGGAGTTGGTCATGAGATTGATTTTACAATCACTGACTTTGTAGCGGATATGAGAGCGCCTACTCCAACTGCTGCAGCCGAAATAGTAACTGAAAATTATTTTAGGCTGGGTGATATATTAAACAACATCCAGGATGAATTTATCTCAAGGCATGGAAAATTGATTGAGAAAAAAAAGAAAACTCTTGAGCTTCTTAAGGCAAATCTTAAGAACCCAGTTTCTATTCTAAGAGAAAAAATACAAAAAATTGATAATTTAGAGCTACAAATGCAGAGGTCTCTAAAGAATAATGTTTATAAAAGCGCTCAAGATCTTAAATTTTTAACAAAGGTTCTGCAAGAAAGAAACCCTACAAACCTTATAAAAAAACTATTAGAAAAAACCAACTCTCACTATCAAACTCTACTTGCAAATATGAAAAATGTTTCTGTTTCAAAAAAATATAGAGTTGATCAAGTTCAAAAAAACCTTCAAATACTCAATCCTTTGGCAATATTAGATAGAGGGTATTCAATTATTCAGAATAAAGATGGTGAAGCAGTAAAAACTAGTACAAAAGTAAAACTAGGTGAAGAGGTTCTTGCAAGATTTGGGAAGGGCTCAGCTAAATTAAAAATTCAAGAAATTGAAGATGATTAAAAAAATATTTTTTCTAATTTGCATTTCATTTAGTTTTTCAATTTTTGCAGAAAATAAAATTAGTGGCATATCGGGTGAAATTATTATCTCTCCTTTGTCTAAAATTGATTTTAGTAATAAGCAAATTTTCTATACAGAATATGATGAAATCAGATATGCAATTATTGGCATGCCCTATTCTCTTCAAGAAAAAATTATAAGTATTGGAAATAATAAAATTACTTTACTCCCAAAAGATTATGGTGAATCTAGAATCAATATAGCTGATTCATCCAAGGTCATGTTGAGCAAAGAGAATGCCGCAAGAGCAACGGAAGAGGCTCTTTTAATCAAAAAAAATATTGCTTTATATTCTCATAAGTCTTTAACAGATCTAGACTTTAACTTACCTGTAGACGGTATTATTTCAAGCAGATTTGGGAAGAAAAGATTTATAAATAATATCCCTAGATCGCCTCATATGGCCCTTGATATTGCGGCACCACAGGGAACTTCTATTTTTTCACCATCCAACGGGAAGGTAATTCTTATTGGTAATTTTTTCTATGGTGGTAAATATGCATTACTTGATCATGGCATGGGTCTACTAACTTCCTATAGCCATATGAGCGAGATTCTTGTTGAAGAGGGTATGATAATAAATAAAGGTCAAGAAATAGGTTTAGTTGGATCAACAGGAAGAGTTACTGGACCTCATCTTCATTGGACTGTTTATCTAAACAAGGAAAGAGTTAATCCTGAATTATTCTTAAATAAAAATATTATTAAAACGATTTCTAATTTCTAACTTCAGAAAGAATTGCATTTAAGGTTTCAGCTGTTTGTGGTTTGAACAACGACTTAACAACAACACCTTCTGTGTTAATAAAATATGTAGCTGGTAGTGTTTGTGGCGATTCCATGCCCCAAATATCGCCAGGATTAGAGATCATAGATGGTATATCAACACCAAATCTTTTTATTTGTGGCTCTAAGTCTTCAATTTCAAGCTGGTCAAAATTGAAGGCATAAACGTTTATGTCTGTATTTTGATTTGCAAAGTCGACCAGTTCTGGCATTTCCTTAAGGCATGGTGGGCACCAATCAGCCCAGTAATTAATCACTAACCATGATTCGTTAAGTTTAGACAATGATGTATTGTTTCCATTGTGAACTTCGATATCATTTTTCTGACATCCAATTAAACACAATATACATAATGAAGATATAATTAATTTTTTCATACACAACATTTTAAACTAAAGTTATATATATGGATAAGAGATTTTTATTAATATTGTTTTATTCCACTTCTGGCTCTACTAAAAAACTAGCACACGCAATAGCAGATGGTGCGGAAGAATTTGGTATGAGTGTAAAAATAAGAACCGTTCCAAGAGTTTCATCTAATATTGAAAAAACAGAGCCATCTGTCCCAATGGAAAATGAAATTTATTGCACCAAAGAGGATCTCATTGAATGCTCGGGGTTGGCTATTGGATCTCCAACAAGATTTGGCTCGATGGCATCGTCTTTAAAATACTTTTTGGATTCTACTGGGGATATTTGGGCAACAAATCAACTTGTTGATAAGCCTGGGCTTGCATTCACATCCACAGGTTCAATGCACGGAGGCCAAGAAATAACTTTGTATAATTTAATAACATTTATGCTACATCATGGAATGATAATTCAAGGAACCCCCTACTCCTTCAATGAGCTTAACGATACTAAATCCGGTGGAACACCTTATGGACCATCACATGTTGAGAGTTTTAATTCTAGCTCAGAACTAACACCTCATGAGTATCAAATAGCAAAAAAATCAGGATCTAGATTGGCTAATCAAATTCTAAAGATGACAAAATGAATCTTTCTTTAAATAGATATAAAAATATAACAATCTGCTTATCTTTTTTGTTGATTATTACCAAGTTTTTAATATACATGACAGGAAGAATTACTCTTCTTACATTTATCATTTGGTCTATGCCGATAATAATATTTATAGCTAGAGCGGCAATAAATTCAGCAAAATCCTATCAAGTTTTTTGTTTTATATTGTTGATCTATTTTCTATTTGTTTCTTTAAGAGTTTTTGGAATGACATTATTTTATATAGATGTGGTTGAGCTAATTCTTATAATATATCTTTTTATTCATTGCTTGTTTGGTCCTAAGAAAATTAATTTTGTAAAGTAACCTTTACATTTAAAATCTCTTACCTTATCATTTATCCACAATTTTTATGGAGTTATAAATGAGCAAATCAAATTCAATATGGAAACAGGCTGATAGTTTTTTAGCTATGACAAGGAAAATACTTGTAAATGGTGTGACTGCTATAGTCTTGATAGCAATAACTTTCTCATTTATAGGTGGTATATTTGCCTCTTTTGGAGAATCTGAAGAGGTTACAGCAGAAAATAAGGTCTTATGGTTTAAACCAATTGGAGTGGTTGTAGACACTGAGGTGGTTGGTTCTAACAACGTTTCAATTGAAGGTTTGTTAAATGGCGGTTCTAATGCTGAACAATATGAATTACAAGACCTTTTGGATGTCCTCAATGCAGCTGCAACTGACGATGATTTAAGTGCTGTGTATGTAAATGTTTCTCAGCTTGGTATGTATTGGGCTTCTGCATTTAAGATTGCTGAAGCAGTTAAAAATGTTAAAGATAGTGGAAAAAGAGTGATTGCATATGCCGAGGGCTATGGAAATAACGCCTACCTTATAAGCTCACAAGCTAATGAGGTATTGGTGAATGAGTATGGAGGAGTAGAAGCATTTGGTTTTTCAAGGAAAAGAGAGTACTACGTTGATTTATATGAAAATATAAAATTAAACTATAACGTTTTTACTGCTGGGGACTTTAAATCTGGTCCTGAACCATACACTCGAGATTCTATGAGTGAAAATGACAAGATTGCATGGAATGCATTCGCAGAGCCTATGTGGGAAAAAATGACGTCTATGATGGAATCAGGCAGAAAATTACCAAAGGGTACTATTCAAAACTATGGTGATAATGCTCATGTGTTGTTTACTGAGAACCCAGAAACGGCTGAGGTTGCGCTAAATTTAGGTTTAGTTGATAAAGTGGTTACAAGAGAAGAAATTAGAAATTACATGTTTGAGCAATTCCCTAACGAAGAAGATGATATGTATGCATTTCCAGACAGCATATCCATATATGACTATCTAGATACTATTGAAGCTGATGCAAGTGAATCGTCTAATAAGATTGCGGTTGTTAATATTGAAGGAGCAATCATGACTGGAGAAGCAGCATATGGTATTGCTGGCTCAGATACTATTGTTAAAAATATTCAGTCTGCAACTAAAGATGAAGATATTAAAGCAATGGTTTTAAGAGTTAATAGCCCTGGTGGAGATGTTTGGGCTAGTGAGCTGATTACAAATGCATTAAAAGAATTCAAGGATTCTGGCAGACCAGTGGTGACTTCAATGGGAGACGTAGCAGCATCTGGTGGGGTGTGGGTGACGACTAACTCTGATGAAATATGGGCTGAAGAGAATACTCTGACTGGTTCAATTGGTGTATATGGAATTATCCCTACTATGGATGGTTTATACGATTGGGCAGGCATATCAGTAGATGGTGTAAGTTCAACAAAAGCTGGTGAATGGGATGAAAGAGAAGCTATGCCAGACTATGTAAAAAATATAATCCAATCAAATATTGATAACATATACAAAAAGTTTGTAACCAAAGTAGCAGAAAACAGAGACATGGCTTACGTTGATGTTCTTCCTATAGCGGGTGGAAGAATTTGGTCAGGAGTTAAGGCGCTTGAATTAGGTCTTGTTGATAAAATGGGTGACCTAGAAGACGCTTTGTCATCTGCAGCTGACATGGCAGATATTGAGGATTATTCAGTTAAAACATACAGAAAAGAATTAGATCCTTTAGATGCATTTTTACAAGAGGTTCTTGAAAATATTGACTACCAAGTTAAGGTTGATCCAAGCATAAAAATCCTATTAGATAAGACATCTAAGTATTCAAAAATTATTAGCCTGGAAGATGAAAGTATCATGGCTTATTGTTTTGAATGTGATGCTATAGAGAATCTTTAATTAAAGGAATCGTTATTTTTCTTTTTAGTTCCATCGAGAGGCTATCAAGCCTCTCGATAATTCCGACTAGGTCAGACAGATTTCTCTTTGTGTAAGAAAGTAAATAATTAGCCTCTCTCTCACCAAGATTAATTGACCTAGAATGTGCAATATGCATTAGGGCACGATTGAGGTTGCTGTCCTGAACTGAAAACATTTCATATGAATCTAATTTTCTAATTCTTGAATCAAGATCAGGCAGTGAAAAATTAGGCGTTCCAACATTAATTGAAGCTGAAAATACTAACCTGCAATTAGTGAGTGATGCATTGTTAATTAGATTAAATAAGGCTACCTCCCAGTCCATTATCCCGGCTATCTCGTCAACACTATCAACACATACTAAATCTGCCTCATGTGTACCGTCTATAATATTGGTATCATAATTTTTAATATCTGAAAGCGGAATATATAAAGAGGATTTATTTAAATCACTATAAAAACTTGCTAGTGCCTGTAATAGATAAGTTTTTCCAATATTAGACGGCCCATATATAAAAATATCATCACCCTCAATTAGCCTCAAATTATTTACCAAGTCAGTATTTTTGTTATCGCAAAAAAAACCATCAAAGGATGATTTGAAAGTCTTCTCCCATGGAAAAGTTAATTGTTTTGGATTAGTCATCATGATTTTTTTTAAGGGCTTTGAACCATGACCTGGCATAAATATATAAACTAATAAGAGTAAAAGTAGAGACAATTAGTCCAAACCATTCAAGGTTAAAATCAAATGATAGGCTTTTAAATACAAGAATTAATATAATATAGATTACTTGCAAGACCGTTGTTATTTTTCCAGCAAAATTTGGCAAAGGTGTTCCAGTTTCTAGTATTGTCATATGAACTGATGCGCCCAAAAGAATTATTACGTCCCTAGCCAATAAGATAGAGAATACATAAAAAGGTAAAAGGTCATTTATCCATAAAATAAAAATTGAACCGGATAAAAGCAGTTTGTCTGCCACAGGATCTAAAATTTTACCCAAGTCTGTTTGCCAGGACATTTTTCGTGCTAGAAATCCATCCAACGCATCAGTTATGGAGGCTATGGCAAAAAATATTAAGCTTTCTAAGTAATCAGCATTATTTATATTATTTAAAATTGGATATACCAAGCCTATCCTTATAATGGATAGGAAATTTGGAATAAATATAAAGTATCTGCTCATAATTTATATTCTATAGAAATATCTTCCTCTAAATCACTAGTATTTAACAAATTTAGGTAAGAATTTTCATCAATCTCTTGCAATAAAGACCCTAACTTTCCGTAAAAATTTATCTCACAAAATAGAGTATTGTTTGAAAACTTATTAATCTTTATATTGTTTAAACCAATGATTCCAAAAAGCAGATCCTTTATTTTTTCATAGTCATTTACGCTATTAATATTTGCAATCTTGAGACTAAAATTATTATTAGATTCATAAGAAATAGTTTTAAGATTTAATGAAGTTGAAACTTCTCTATCAAGCATATTAAAAAATACATTTAGAAAATCTCTATTAAAATTTTTTGATCCAAGCATTGCCTCTAGACCTCCAGCCACCTTCCACTCATTGATACCTGTTTTTATAACTTTAATACTTATTAATTGATCATAATCATATTTAGATTCAAGATACTTTTCTGGCTCAACAAGATAATTATATGAGAGAATATTTTCGCTATCTTTTAGATCGAATGATGGCAGTACAATAAACACTCCTCTTTTGGAGGCGAGCTCACTTATTTGGCTTTGCAATAGTCTATCTAAATTATTTGATGAGGTTTCCGAAACGAAATAAGGGCTATTTAAGCCATCATCAACTTCAAGCATAATCATATAAACTGGTCTAGATTTACCAATAATTGGTATATTAAGATCAAAGAAAGTCTGCTCTAGCAAAGTCTGATTAAATTCTGTAAAAATATATGAAGTACCGCTAATATTTTTTATGGAGTATTTTGTAATAAAGTCTTTTCGAGCATTACCAGCATTAATTATTTTCCATACATTTGATGGTTTTGTAGAGCCGCTCAGCCTATAAATCATGTCATCAAATGACCTATTCAAAGAGGTATCTATATTTTGTCCGCTCTCAATTTTATGATTTATTTTAAAAAGTTGATCAAACTCCTTTCCAAAGGAGAGATTAGAAAAGATAATTATTAAAAGAAATATATAATTGATATTGTTGCTAAAATAATTCATCACAATAGGTATTCTAAATGACAAAAGAAAATATAGATAATGATCCTTATAAATCTGCTGGAGTAGATATCACTGCTGGAAATAATTTAATTGAGCTTATTAAAGGTGATGTTGCACTAACTCAAGGAAAAGATGTTTTAGGTGGTATCGGTGGTTTTGCTGGAATGTATAGATTAAATAACGATTTCCAAAATCCGGTTTTAGTTGCATGTACTGATGGGGTTGGAACAAAAGTTGCTCTGGCTCAGCAATATAATAAATTAGAAAATATTGGGCAAGATTTAGTTGCAATGTGTGTGAATGATTTAGTTACATGTGGTGCACAACCTTTATTTTTTCTTGATTATTTTGCAACATCTAAATTAAATGTTAAGGAAGCATCTTTAATTATTGGAAGCATAGCAAGAGCATGCAGAGCCTCAGGCTGCGCGCTTTTAGGTGGTGAAACAGCTGAAATGCCAGGACACTATATTGATAATAATTTTGATTTAGCAGGTTTTTCGGTTGGCTGCGTAGATGAAAATAAAATCATTAAAGGCGATGATATTGAAGATGGAGATATTCTTATTGGAATTGAGTCAAGTGGCGCACATTCAAATGGATATTCTCTTATAAGAAAAATTTTAGAGCAAAGTGAATGCTCAGATGATGAAAAAAAAGAAATGGTTGATTTGTTTTTAAAACCTACACACCTCTACCCAAAGGTGATTCAAGATTTAACAAAAAATCAAAAAATTAAAGGTATGAGCCATATCACAGGCGGTGGCCTAACCGAAAATCTTCCAAGATCAATTCCTAAAAATATGGCTGTTAAAGTCTACAAAAAATCTTGGGATTTACCAAAAGAATTTCAGTGGCTTAAAGATAATGGCAATATTACAGAAGAAGATATGTATAGGATATTTAACTGTGGTATTGGAATGGTGCTCATTGTTAATGCTGAAGATGTATCATCAATTCAGTCAATAATTGATGATCATGGATATAAGAATTTTGAGATTGGTTGTATTGAAAAAAATGCTCAAACTCATATAAGTTATATATAAATGTCAAAATTATTTCTATGAAAAGAATAGTAGTTTTGCTATCTGGTAATGGTTCTAACCTTCAAGCGATAATTGATAATATTAATGCTGGCAATATTAATGGCGTTATTGTTGCTGTTATCTCTAATAACCCTCAAGCCCTTGGTTTAAAAAGAGCAGAAAATGAGAATTTAGAAACTACTGTTTTAAACCATCTTGAATATGATAGTCGCAATCATTTTGATGCTGTTCTTTTAGAAAAACTAATATCACTTTCACCAGATTTAATTGTTTTAGCTGGCTTCATGAGAATACTAACCTCAAAAATAACAGATTATTTTGATGGAAAAATAATTAATATTCACCCTTCCCTTCTCCCTTTATACCCTGGCCTAAATACACATCAGAAGGTAATAAATAACAAAGATAAAAAACATGGTATTTCAATACATTATGTTTCATCTGAACTTGATGCTGGGCCGTTAATTGCGCAGGCTGCTTTTGACATTAAGGAAATTAATACAAAGGAGTTACTCGAAGAAAAGATTCATATTATTGAACATTCAATGTTTCCTTTTGTCATAGAAAATATATGTTTAGAAAATATACGTTGGGACAAGAAATCAAAAAAAGTTATATTTAAAAATATGGGTACAATTAATGATTCAATTCAAAGAAAATATGAAATTTAGTTACATATTTAGCATTCTGTTTTTATCAATTAATGTATTTAGCATAGAAAATTATGTTGCTGAATATAGATGGGAATCATCTGATCGAGATATCTTAGGTGTTCGTAAACTTATTATTGAAGAGAATGGTGCCTCGTCGCTATCTTTTAAAGCAAATAAATCATTTATAAAACTTGATATTGAAACTGATTTTAAATTTCTTAATAAGAAGGTTGAGAGTAAAGAATATTCTGTCGGTGTAAAACCAAAATTAGCCAATCGTAGCCAGAAATTATTTTTTAATAATATTGAGAATTCAATAAATTCAAAGGGTAGATATGAATGGTCTGCTAATACAATATCAAAATCAGTCCTAGACCCCTTAAATGCTCAAATACAAGTAAGAATGAATGTTCTTGATGGGTATAAAGACTTCTCTATTGATATCATAGAAATGAAAGATGGAACTGTTGAGCCTAATTTTTACAGTGTTACATCAGAAAATGTAGATTGTTATGTTGGAGATGATAAATATTCTTGCATCGAAGTTACAAGGCTAAGGAAATATGATGATAGAAAAACAATTTACTTAATCGCAAAAGATTTAGGTTATATGTTCGTAAAAATAAAAGATATTGATCTAGATCCAAAGAAAAACCAAACACTTTCCTTGGAAAAAATATTAAGTCTTGGGTAGTGTTACCCCAGTTTGACCTTGATACTTTCCGCCTCTATCCCTATAACTAACTTCACAATCTTCATCAGATTCTAAAAATATCATTTGGGCAACACCTTCGCCTGCATAAATTTTTGCTGGTAGATTTGTAGTATTTGAGAACTCAAGTGTTACATGACCCTCCCACTCAGGCTCTAAAGGCGTTACATTAACAATAATTCCACATCGAGCATAAGTCGATTTTCCAAGACAAATAGTCAACACTTTTCTAGGTATTTTAAAATATTCAATTGTTCTTGCTAAAGCAAAAGAGTTAGGAGGAATAACACAAACATCGGATTTAACATCTACAAAACTATTAGCATCAAAATTTTTAGGATCGACAACAGCTGAGTTAATGTTAGTAAATACTTTAAACTCATTTGAGCACCTTACATCATACCCAAAACTTGATACGCCATAAGAAATAAGCTTATTACCACTTGAATCTAATCTAACTTGGTTTTCAGAAAAAGGTTCTATCATCCCATTTGAAGTAGACATTTCTTTTATCCATTTATCTGATTTAATCGACATTTATTTCAGTTCTCCCTTGAATTGCTCTCGCAATAGTATTTCCGTCAACATATTCTAGCTCTCCACCAATAGGTATACCATATGAAATTCTAGAAACTTTAATATCTTTTATATGATCTTTAATAAATATTGCTGTTGCATCACCCTCAACTGTTGAGCTAGTAGCAAGAATTATTTCCTTAACATCTTCTTTGCTAATTAAATTTAGTAGTTGGTCTATCCCTAGATCCTCCGGACCTACTCCATCAATTGGGGACAATCTGCCAAGTAATACAAAATATTTACCTCGAAAACCTCCCGTTGACTCTATAGCCAACATATCTGATGGATTTTCAATAACACAAATACTTTGATTGTCCCTTGATGTATCTGAGCAAACTTTACAGTATTCATTAGAGGTCAACATCCTACATCTTTTACATCTACCAATAGTTTCTACGGCGTCCTGAAGGGTCTTTGATAGTAAAGATGCTCCATCTTTGTTTTTGTCTAGGAGATATAAAGCCATTCTCTGAGCTGACTTTTTTCCCACACCTGGCAAAATAGTTAAAGAGTTTATTAAATCATTTAGTAAGTCAGTTTGCATGCTAGTTAATTGGTTTAATAGATTTTTCTTTTATAGTTGCATCAAATTTTGTCATAAAATTTTTAATTGCATCATTATTTTTTATATTGTCTTCTGCTTTTTCCTGCTTTATTTTATTTTCTTTTTCTTCATGCTGTAAAGGGCCTTCAGTAGTAATTGACTGCTCTAATTTAATTACTATTTTTGCCTTGAAAGCCTCTGTGCAAATGTTTTCAAATTCCTTTTTAACATTCAAAGGAATGTCATTCTTTTCAAGATCTCCACCTAAATGTATTTCGTTATTTTTCATTTTTAAAAAAGTGAAATTCCCATAATAATTTTTTACAAAAACACTCATTTTAAGTTCTCTAAAAAAAGCTATCCAGTCTTGATTGGAAAGTATTTTTAATGACTGGGGTTGAGGTGAGTTTGGTTTTACTTCAGGTTCAATAATGTTTTGTTTGATTTCAAATGATTCAGTCTTATTAGAGTTACTAACTGGTTGAGTTAAGTTTTTTTTTTCACTCAAAGTTTCATTTGGCGATTTAGTTTTATCGTGGATACTTGCTAAGGGATTAAAAGCCAGCATTCTAAGAATACAAATTTCTAGAGCTTCTTTTGGGTTAGGGTGAATGCTAAATTTGGAATATGAGTTCACGGCTATTTCATATATTAATTGAATAAATTCCTTGTCTACAGATTGTGCCATATTTCTTATAGGTTCTTTATTTGAGCTTTTAAGCACTTGCTCTAAAGAAACTTTGTGAATAAAACTAATAATATGCTTGAGTACATTTTCGTATTCAGGCGTTAGCTCTTCTATCTTATAAAAAATATTGAATGCTTTTTCAGCTTCACCATTTACAACCGCGCCAATTAATTCAGAAACGAGTGAGTCATCAATTGTTCCAAGTAGAGCTTTCACATCTGCTTCATTTAAAGCCCCATTGCCATGAGCTATAGATTGATCTAAGAGCGTTAGAGCATCTCTTACAGAACCTTGAGCTGAATCTGAAATTAAGGCTAAAGAATTTTTATCATGTTTAATTTTCTCAGAATTAATTACATTTTGCAGATGAGCTTCAAGATTATCTCTATTGATAGTTTTGAGATTAAGTTGAAGGCACCTCGATTGAACTGTCTTTGGTATTTTTTCAGGATCTGTTGTTGCGAAAATAAATATTACATGCGACGGCGGTTCTTCCAAGGTTTTAAGAAGAGCATTGAAACTACTTGTAGATAACATATGAACCTCATCTATCAGATAGATCTTATATCTTCCTGATGACGGCTTGTATTGGACTGTATCAAGCAGTTCTCTCATATCATCAACACCGGTTTTTGATGCTGCATCAATTTCAAGAAAATCTAAATGTCTTCCATTTTTTATTTCATCACATACTGTGCAACTATCACATGGTTTTGTAACAGGTTTGTCAGATGATAAGCAATTCAAGCATTTAGATAGTATCCTTGCCAGTGTAGTCTTGCCCACACCCCTAGTTCCTGAGAATATATAAGCTTGGTGTATTTTATTTGAAGCAATACTGTTTATAATTGCTTGAATTATATGCGGCTGGCCTACAACCTCCTCAAAGTTGGATGGTCTATATTTTCTTGCTAGAACCTCATATGACATATGGGCTGATCATAACATGGCCTAGTTAAAAACTGACTCGATTTCTGTAAAAGAGAAGCCTCTATTTATTAAAAAGTTTTTTTGCTTTGCTTTAAGTTTAAAATCAACTGACACCCCATCTCTGAATTTTTTATTAAACACTTGATGTGCTAATTCTTTCCATTCGCCTGATTCTGATATTGCATCATTTGCTATAAAGCTTTCCACTCCTTTTGATAGAAGCTCATAAGAGATTTTCTTAGGCCCAAACCCTTTCCTTTTTCGGGCAGCAACATAATGTTCTGAAAATCTTGCGTCGTTAATTAAATTGTTATCTTCTAGCTTTTGAATAGTTAATTCAATCAAATCTGAATTAGAAAATTTTTTTGAAAGCTTGTCTAATATTTCTTTTTTTGAATGCTCTCTTCGAGATAAAATATCTAAGGATTTGTTATAAATTTCAACAGGTTCTTCTATCATCAATCAATTGGCAGAACTCTCGATTTTCCATTTCTTTTTATTATTCTTACTTTCTGATTTTTTTCATATCTAACATCGCTCGACTCTTGAATAATGGACACTAGTCTCCCGGAAGTTGTCTCAATTAAAAGCTCAACCCCATTTTTTTTAGTCATTGCTGAACCTATATTCGCTCCAATAGCGCTACCAGCAAGAGCACCAAGAACAGAAGCAATATCTGATTCAGTATCGGAATCTGTTGTATTTTTACCTGCAACGCCGCCAATTGCAGCACCTGCTGCTGCTCCAAGCCTTCTGTCACCTTCAATGGTCACATTGGTAATGTCTAAAATAGTTCCAAGGGTTATGCTCTGTTGTTTTTGAACGTCACCTCTAGATACTGTCGTTGGCTGTTGCGACATATTTACACAACTAGTTGTAAATAATCCTAAAAGTATAATTATTGAAAATTTATTTTTTATCATCAATCTGCTCCATTTTTTTATATTTTCGATTTAAATCATCTGTGATTAAGTAGTATGTTTTATCTTTACTAAAACCATCTAAAAGGCTGACCTTGTATATGTCGCCACTAAAAAATGGTTCAATAAGTTTTACTCTGTAGCCCTTCTTAAGTCTTACTAATTTTCTTGAATCAATATATGAAAATTGATTCCAATCTCCGTACTCTCTTCCTCTATAAGTGTGCAGCGCATCTTGGGGCATCATATATAGGACCTGCCCATTTCCTGAAAACCTACTGCTATGGGTATCTAAGACCCATATATCTTCCGGTTGAATTATCGGATCTGTACTCTCTTCTGAATATGTAGATAAGGATAGAAATGTTGTTATAAAAAATATTAATTTCATAAAGTTAAGACAAATAATTCGGTAAATAGTTCAAAATAATTACTTCAGTAAAATACATTGATAAACTTTTGCTATTGTAAAAAACCTCTTTGTACCAATATTAATCATTAGACCACAAATCTCTATTCAATAATCAAATAATGATAATATTAGGCTATGAAATATAAACTATTACTGCTAATTCTAATTCCAATGATTGGAATAGGTTCCAATGAAGTAGATACCGGACATGCAAAAGTATCTTTAGTGAAGAGCACTGAAAACCTTATTTCAAGCGAATCATTTATTGGTATAAAGTTTGATCTTAACAGTGGCTGGCATACTTATTGGAAGAATCCTGGTGACTCAGGTGGCCCTTTAGAAGTTAAATGGGACCTGCCAAGCAATCTTGAATTAGGCCTAATTAATTGGCCTGCTCCTCATTTAATACCTTATCCACCTCTGATGACATATGGTTATGATGACGAGGTTATTTTCCCTTTTAAAGTTCTTAATTACGAAAATACTGGCTCAGATTCATCTATTGAAGTTTCTATAGACTTTCTTATTTGCGCAGATGTATGCATTCCAGAAAAAGCTATAATAAAAACCTCGTTAAACGCTATTGAATTTGATAATAATCTTGCAAAAATTCAATCAGATATACCCTCAATCACTCTTCCAGTTGAAGCAACTTTAAATAAGAAAACTTTAGAGATAAGATTTTCTAAAACCTCCAATGTCACAAATGTGTACTTCTTTTCTGAAATTCAAGACTTTGTTGATCACGCTGCTACACAAAATTTAATTGAATATGAGAATTCCTACCTTCTATCAGTCGAGCTATTAGATGATCAACTAGATAATACCAATATCAAAGGTTTAATTGAGATAGATAATAGTGTCTATTTAATAGATTCTGATTTAATTTTAAATGCTGAGGAAAGTAATGAATTTGGACTGCTTGAAGCTTTATTTTTTGCTTTTATTGGCGGGCTAATTTTAAATTTGATGCCTTGCGTCTTCCCTGTAATATCACTTAAAGTTTTAAGTTTTGTATCGATGAGTGGAGAATCTGAAACTAAGATAAGACTTCATTCTATTAGCTTTTCCTTAGGTGTATTAATTTCATTTTTAGCTATTGCAATTCTCTTAATCGCATTGAAAGAGTCTGGCAATTATCTTGGCTGGGGCTTTCAACTTCAATCTCCATTAATAGTATCGTCTTTAGCAATTGTAATGTTTATCATAGGTCTTGTTTTATTGACTGATATAAACATAGGAAGCTCTTTAACTAGATCAGATTTGAGTAATAAGTCATATTCAGAATACTTAAATTCTTTCTTAACAGGTGTGCTTGCAGTAATTGTTGCATCTCCTTGTACAGCTCCCTTTATGGGTGCTGCTATTGGATATGCCTTAGTTCAGCCATCTGGCACTACATTACCTGTTTTTGCATCACTTGGATTTGGATTTGCGGCGCCCTATATGCTGCTTAGTGCAAATCCTAAATTAATATCCCTCATGCCAAGACCGGGTAAGTGGATGGAGACATTAAAAGAATTCTTTGCATTTCCAATGTTCGCAACTGCATTATGGTTGATATGGGTGTTTAGTATTCAATCTAATATAGATGGGTTAATAAGTTTATTAGTTTGCTTGTTGTTAGCTGGTCTGCTTATTTGGGTATTTAAATCTTTTAAAAATTCTATTTTTCTTATTTTAGTTACTATTGTAATTTCAGGCTCTATATTTACCCAGCTTGTCTCGATAAATAATATTTCAAATTCTAGCCCTGAGGTAAGCACCAATACAAATAAGACTGGGCAATGGTATCTAGGAATTGAAGATGAAATGCAGGCTAAAAAACAGGCATACCTTATCAACTTCACTGCTGCTTGGTGTATAACTTGCCAGGCAAACGATAAAATTGCTCTCTCGAGACCTCTTGTCAAAGAGTACATAATTGAAAATAACATAAATTACATAGTTGCAGATTGGACTAATAAAGATGGTGATATTTTAAAATCTTTAAATTTCTATAACAGAAGTGGCGTTCCTTTATACGTATACTGGAAGCCTGGAATGTTAAAACCCGATATTCTTCCTGCGATTCTTACCGAGTCATTATTGCTTGAAAAATTAGATAATTCTTAAATTTAAACTATAATGGTTCAAATAAATTTTTGAGGCTTTATGTCTGATAATACATTTGTTCTATTCTCTAATCTTCATTTACTAACTTTATTAATTGTTACATTGGTATGTGTGTTCATACCTTTAAAAATGAAAAATGCAACACAGCGATCTACTGAAAATATGTCCAAGATAATAGCGTATGTTATCTTGGCTCATGTGGTAACTTCCCCGTTCAAGGATCTTTTTTACTTGGAAAACCCTTATGACTGGAGGGAAGTTTTACCCTTTCACATGTGTGACCTTTCTGAAATTTTTGTTGCATGGTTTTTGCTTGGTGGTCCAAAAATTTGTTATAAAATTGCATTTTTTTGGGGAATGGCTGGCGCTACTCTTGCGATGATAACTCCTGATATACAAAAGTTTGATATAGAGTATGTTTATTTTTACATAGGCCATGGGATGATAGTTCTTGGAATTCTATATGCCACCATAACGCTCGGAAATAGGCCATTTTTTAAAGATGTAGGTTTGGTATCTTTAATAACTCTTTTTGCCTTGCTTCCTGCTATATGGACAATCAATACTGCTCTAGGTGATCCAGCAAATTATTGGTACCTTGCACAAAAACCAGCTGGTGAGAGCCTTTTTGATTTATTTCCAGATCCCCCTTTCCATCTATTAATTACAACACCAATAGCATTAATAATGTTTTACTTACTCTATATTCCATTCTTTTTTATAGATAAAAGTAAGAAGTGATCTTTATACCTATTAATTAAAAATAGATATAAAATAACAACAGGTAACTATTTTAATTATTATGAATGACTTTATTGTTTTAGTTCAAGATGTTTGGAACTCAGGTTTTCTAGGGATAGGTCTTGGGTCCATAATCTCTTCTTTGCTTGTATTGTTTGCAGCTTTTCTCTTTAGAGGATTTGTAATATCGGTAATATTAAACTCTTTAGGCAAGCTTGCTGAGAGCACTGAATCAAATATTGATGACGAAATACTTAATGCGCTTAAAAAGCCTTTAGGTTTAGTTCCAATAACAGTAGCTCTTTATATTTGCACTTTGATATTACCTATTTCTGGAATTGTTGGAGATATAGCCACAAACATAGTTAGGGCTTTTGTAATATTCACAATATTTAGTGCGCTTTCTAGTGCTGTAAAACCAATATTTGAAGCTTTATCTACCAGCTCTTGGCTAACAGCATCAATGCAAATGTGGCTTGAAAGAGCTTCAAGATTCATTGTATGGGTAATAGGTATTGCAATTATTTTAGATATTTTTGGAATTCAAATTGGTCCATTGGTAGCTGGATTGGGTTTATTTTCAGTTGCAGTAGCACTAGGAGCGCAAGATTTCTTTAAGAATCTTATAGCGGGTATATTGATTATTGGCGAGCATAGATTCCAACCCGGAGACAGGATTGAGGTAACTGGAGAGCTACATGGAATAGTTGAAACAATAGGTTTTAGATCTACTGTAATAAGAACATTTGATACAGCACCAATGACTATTCCTAACAAAGACCTGTCAGATGTGAAAGTAATTAATCATGGTGAAATGGTAAATAGAAGAATTAATTGGACTATAAATTTAGTCTATTCAACATCTATAGAAGAATTGGAGAATATTAGATTACACATAAAAGAATATATTTTAAAAAGCAATAATTTTGTTTCAGACCCAGACCTAGATCCAGTAGTTCGAGTTGTTGAGCTTGGTGCAAGTTCAATAGATGTAAGGATTGTAGCTTATGCTGATCCTGTTGGCTTTGCTGACTTTAATAGAATAAAAGAAGAATTGATATTTAGCATTATGAAAATTGTTAAAGAAGATGGATCAGAGTTTGCATATCCATCAACTTCTTTATATGTTGAAAGTATGCCTAGCTAAGAATTTTTATGAATGATCAGTTAATTCTCTCTTTTACTCTTACAGGCCTTCTCTTTGCTTTTATATGGGGTAAATTTAGATACGATGCCCTTACAATAGCAGCACTTATGCTACTCATAACCTTGGGAGTAATTCCTGCCTCTGATGCTTTTTTAGGATTTTCTCATCCAGCAGTTCTAACTGTTGCTCTTGTTCTTGTAATAAGCCAGGGTCTAAAAAATTCAGGTTTAACAGGCTTGGTTGGTAAAATTATTGGCACAAGAAAATTTACAGAACTACAGTTTTTAATATCATTACTATTAATAGCAGCATTTCTTTCTTCTTTTATAAACAATATTGGTGCTTTGGCAATCTTGTTACCTATTACTCTTAACGTTTGTCAGAAAATGGATTGGCATCCATCAAGATTTCTTATGCCTTTAGCATTTGCATGTATCTTGGGGGGGATGAATACAACTATTGGTACCCCACCAAATATAATAATTTCAGAATATAAGGCTAGCATTTCAAATAGCCCTTTCAGTTTTTTTGATTATTCATATGTTGGTATAGCTGTAACGCTCTTAGGTATATTTTTTATTACATTCATAGGCCGTAATTTTATTTTATTAAGGGATGACGCAAGCAACAATGCGTCTCTAATCAATCTTAAAGGCTATCTATTTGAGGTCATAGTCAATGAAAATAGTAACTCTATTGGCATGACTTTGGCAGCATTTAAAAGAATAGCTGGAGAGGATGTTGATGTAATTGGGGTTGTGAATGAATCTGGAGCCGTTAGTAAGGTTAAAAATAATACCAGGGTCAAAGCCAATCAAATTCTTGTATTAAAAACACCTCCTGACGATTTGGCATCTCTCTTAGAAACATTTGATTTCTCAATACCAGAAGAACTTCACTTCTTTAAAGAAGATGATTTAGAAGAGATAGAAGTTATGATTACTCCAGGATCTAGGTTGATTGGAAGAAAGCACGATTTTTTTTATAAAATTGCATATGAAGAATTAAATTTGCTTGGTCTTTGGAGAAAGGGTTCTAAATATAGAACAAGGCTTACCAGAGAAACTTTTAGAGCCGGTGATGTATTGCTTCTTGGAGTTAAAGACCTTGAGGAAGAGGATGTAACTAATAAAATAAAACATCTTGGATTAATGCCTCTTAGACAAAGAGAGCTTCAAACAATACCTAGTAGAAGTAGATTGCTTAAAGGAATGATATTTTTTGCTATTTCTATTGCCTTAGTAGCATTCAATTATTTAACCACTGCTGCTGCTTTTTTGTTATGTGTATTGGCATTTTTACGTATAAAAATTATTGATGGAAATTTTTACAGGGATATAGATTGGCCAATTGTTATAATGCTGGCTGCTATGATACCAATTGGTGGTGCCTTGCAAACAACCGGCTTGAGCGATCTAATATCGAATCAGATTTCTCTATATGCAGTTAATTTAAGCCAATTTTGGTTATTGTTTCTTATATTGGTAGTAACGATGGCGACCACTGACATAATTAATAATGCTGCAACAGCTGTAATTATGGCTCCAATCTCAGCTGGAATTGCAACTCAATTAGGTTATGAGATAGAACCGTTTTTGATGGTAGTTGCTGTAGGTGCGAGCTGTGCATTTTTAACCCCAATCGGACACCAGTGTAATACAGTAATTATGGGTCCAGGCAATTATAAATTTACAGACTATTGGAGATTAGGATTACCTTTAGACTTCTTAATAATAGCAGTCTCAATACCAATGATTTTATTTGTATGGACCTAGACGATAGATATAAAAGACCAAATAAAGAAACTGGAAAGCCCTTTGAAGAGGGGTTTGAGGATATTAACGGAAGGGTATTTGTAAAATACCTTAATAAACAGGGTAATGATGGTTACTACTTTGAAGAGTGGAAAAAAGAATTCAATCCTTCTCTTGCTAAAAAAGACTAACCCTACCTGCTTAAGTTGGCAATCTGGTCGACAAATTTTTCAAAGTTATCAACAAATTCTTTTGATTCACCCTCTTCCTCAGTTGTTGGTGTTATGACATCTATGCCCTCTTCTACTAACCCAAAGTTTAGTAAAATACGCGCCGTTTTTACTGCTTGCTCAACTCCTAGCCATCTGAAATACCCTAGAGGCCCCCATTTTTGAATATCGCCATGATCCTTTTGTTGATATTTTGTGATTCTAGTAACAACAATATCGTTCTCTCTATCAACAAAAGTATATTGACCAAATTTACCAGACGTATGGAATATCTTTGATTTATCATCATGCTTACCAACCCACCAATGCAGCGAATATCCGCTTCTGGGAAAGTCATCTGAAAAACCCCATACAACTTGAAAAGTCTCATCTATAAAATTTTTAGATAATATTTGTTTCCCGCCCCAGTAACCGTCCCTTGCAAATAAAAGCCCAATTTTTGAATAATCTCTTGCCGACATATCAACGCAGCAATAAGCAAGAACGTTTCCAGCCTCGTCCTTCCATAATTTATAACTATTTATATTTAGAGGTTTGAGGATCCTCTCTTCAAATAAAATATCTGCTTTCTTTCCAGTGGCGGAATAAAGGATATCGCCAATAATCATTGAATTAACATTATTATATTCCCATTTAATGCCAGCAGCTTTCTCAACACCCACCTTTCGAGCGTAATCTAGATGATCTTTTTGGAAAAACATTCTTTCGTGTTCGTGCTCAGGGAAATCAAGACCACTAGACATGTTTAAAAGATCTCTTATAGTGATGTTTGATCTCTCATCGTTGAAATAAGATAGATATTTTTTTACTTTATCATCCAAACTAGTTATCTCACCCCGATCGATTGATATACCTATCAATGCTGCATAGTAGCTTTTAGCCATGGACCATGATGTTCCATGTGAAGAAGAGTCATACCCCTGTGCATACTTCTCACCAATTACTTTTCCATTTGAAATCACAACAATTCCCATGGTGGACTTATCTTCATAGGCTAAATCAATCAAACTATCTATTTTAGTTTGACTAATACCCTGATCTTTTGGCAAAGAAGATTCCCAATCCTCAGCTGGAAAATAGCTGTTAGAACTATAGCTATTAGAACTAGTAAATATTAAAAAGAGTAAGAGTGAAATGATTTTTTTTTGCATAGTTTTTTATTGGCTAATAGGATACTAATACTTCTATATTATACCCATCGTTTTTTATTTTCTTGGAACCGCCTAGTTCTGGTAAGTCAATTACAGATAGAATTAAAATATTGTCTCTTGGAACATTAAAGTTCTCACATATTAGTTCAGCACAAGCTAAGGCTGTTCCACCAGTCGCAATCAAATCATCAACTATTACAATTCTATCTCTTTCTGTAATATTTGTATTTTTCTGAATCTCAATACTTGTACTGCCGTACTCTAGTTCAAATTCTTTTTTATATGTTTCGTTTGGGAGTTTTCCAGGTTTTCTAGCCAACACGAAAGGAAGGCTTAGATCTTTAGATATAGGGCCTGCAAATATAAAACCCCTGCTTTCAATGCTAGCTACCATTGTTGCTTTGAAATTTGCAGTAAAATCAATAAAAGCATTGCATGACTTAGTTAGGCCCTCTGGGCTTTCTATAAGACTAGTAATGTCTCTAAACTTTATTCCAGGAATAGGAAAGTCATTAACAGTTCTTATATATTGCTTAAGATTTAGTTTATCTTCCATGATATTCACCAAAATTGGTGCGTCCAGCTAGATTCGAACTAGCGACCCCCTGCGTGTCGAGCAGGTACTCTAACCAACTGAGCTATGGACGCAAAATTAACTTAAAAGGTTAAGTTAAAAAAATTATACAGAATTTATAAATATCTTCTATAGAACTTTTTAAATAGAATAAATTGTTATAAATAAATAAATATTTTTAGCCTTTAATCACCAAAAACCATAGAAGATAGCTTACCTCTTGTGGCTTTAAGTATTTTACAATCCTCATTACTTAAATCTTTCTCAAGCATTTCGTCTATTTCTTTAATAGATTTTGTTATGGAGCCCCACTTTCCATCAGTGGTTGTTCTTTCTTCAAGTAATTCATTGTATCTAGCATTAATGTCATCAGGGACATCTGGAGCGTATTGAGTACATATTATTCTTTCTGCAAAAATTTTAAATCGATCATCTTCGAAATTTCTTGAGATTTTTATAAGAAGGTCTTTATTTTCAGTTAGGTGAAACTCTTGCATCAGATCCTTATCTCTTTGTGATGGAAAGCCTCCAGAATATATTGATGCCTCAACAAACTCAGGTTCAGGAAAACTCATCATTCTGTCTTCCATTGCTTGAGAAATTTTAGACTGAAAATCCTTATCATTTGTAATCCTGTCTGCTCGATCTTGCAATTCTTGAAAGCTTATATCAAAAATTTCTTTATTTTTAACCAAATGACTGGAGCAAACTGGAATTGTTTTGTTTATTTTATATTTTTTTAGAGGACCATCTCTGCCTTTAGCTTGAATTAATTTATTTATTTCAGAGTAATCTAAATCAAGAATATCTTCGGGATCATAACTAAGATCAAAAAGAACAATTTCATTGGGTCTTGATGGGTCTGATCCACAAAACACTACTGGATATTGAAATACATGCCTTCTGTGAATCTCACCTAGAGCTAAAAATGAATCAGAATATAAAAGCTCTTTGATGCCTTGTTTAGTCGATGTGTTTATAAATGATTGAAATACATCAGGGAGTCTATCTTTAATAATTTCACATAGACTAATCATTAAATTGCAGTCCGCTATTGCATCATGAGCATCTTCAGCGTTTATTTGGTGTTCTTTTGCTAAATGTTCCAGCTTATAGGATATCCCAGGGCCACCATCAAACAATGGCATAGATATTTCCTCAGAAAAGAAAGAAGCAATATTATGAATCATGAGCATCAAATCTAGTCTTCCATTACCATTTGTATTTGTTGTGTATGGTTCTAGCAAGTTTAACCAGAACTGTCTTCTAACCAATTCTTCATCAAATGCATGACCATTGTAAGAAACAAAAATAGATGGCTTATCAGACGACCATTGCTTCCATTTTCTTTGAAGGTCTATCATCATCTGGTAGTGGGATATATTCGAATTTAAAAGCTCAATTTTTTTGTTAGTTAGCATTGCCCTTGGTGCAGGAATAGTCCATGGCAACGGTGCGCAGCCAATATTTTGCTCTTCAAGCCTATTAAGCTCAATATCAGTAAAAACAGACCCACATTGAATGATTTGGCTGAAATCTTTTTGGATACCTGTTGTCTCGGTATCATAAAAGACAAGGTTAAAGTTAGACATTTCTAGCTTCTAGAAATATAAGAAGACTCTACCTTACCTTGCTCATTTAATTTATATTTTCCTAACTCTTGACGAGCTACAGCTCTTCTGTGGACTTCATCCGGACCATCTGCAAGCCTTAAAGTTCTCATGTGGGCATACATATTAGCTAAAGGATAAACCTGTGAAACACCAGCACCTCCATGAATCTGTATGGCTCTGTCAATTACATCACAGCAAACATTTGGAGCAACTACTTTAATTTGAGCAATTTCACTTGCTGCAACTTTATTACCTACTGTATCCATCATATGGGCTGCTCTTAATGTTAAGAGTCTTGCTTGATCTATTTCAATTCTAGAATTAGCAATAATGTCCATATTGCCACCAAGTTGAATAATTGGCTTACCAAAAGCAACTCTTTCCATACCTTTTTCACACATCATTTTAAGAGCTCTCTCCGCAAGACCAATTGCTCTCATACAATGATGAATTCTTCCAGGTCCTAATCTACCTTGTGCAATTTCAAAACCTCTACCTTCACCAAGCAAAAGATTTTCTTTTGGAACTCTTACATTTGTAAATTTAATATGAGCATGACCATGAGGGGCATCATCATATCCAAAAACATGCATCATTTTTTTTATCTCAATTCCCTCTGCATTCATAGGCACTAGAATTTGAGATTGTCTTTGATGTCTGTGATTGTCAGGATTGGTAACGCACATAAATATAATAATTTCACATCTCGGATCTCCAGCACCAGATGTCCACCATTTTTCGCCATTAATCACATATTCATCGCCGTCAAGTACAGCTGAGGATGCAATATTGGTTGCATCTGATGAAGCTACACCAGGTTCGGTCATACCAAATGCAGATCTAATTTCACCATTGAGCAATGGTTTGAGGTACTTCTCCTTGTGTTCATCATTACCATACCTTTCAAGAACTTCCATATTGCCAGTATCTGGAGCAGAACAATTAAACACTTCAGATGATATTCCATACGCCCCCATAGCTTCTGCAAGGTGAGCATATTCATAATTAGTCAAGCCAGCGCCATTCTCACTTTCAGGCAAAAAAAGATTCCACAGGCCAGCAGCTTTTGCTTTAGCTTTCATTTCTTCCATAATAGGAGGCACTAACCACTTACCACTCGCATCTTTAGATTGCTCATGATATAAATTTTCGTTATGCGCTATCTCCTCATCAATAAAATCTCTTACTCTTTTAATTAAATCTACTGCTTGTGGTCTAAGTTCAATCATGTGGCTCCCCTGCTACTATATTGATTAGTTTGATTGCGTTATAAGCCCTATGAATAGTTACTTTTAACGGTTATTATATTATGTATACATTAACTGAAAAGCAGTAAAAATCAACATAACTCATACATAATTAAATATGAAAATTAGCTCTTTTGACTTAAATCTTTTTGTAATTCTCAATTCGATATATACCGAAGGGAGCCTTACAAAAGCAGCTGAAGTTGTTGGCATAACTCAGCCAGCTGTAAGTAATGCTTTATCACGATTAAGAGAAAAATTTGATGATGAACTTTTTGTTAGAACTGGCTCAGGTATGGTTCCAACACAAAAAACTGAAAATATAATTCTTGATATCCAAAGTGCTTTGTCTTTAATGCAAAAAAGTGTGAATGAGCCAGACTCTTTTGATCCTCAATTTACTGAGCGAAATTTTAAATTATCCCTAGGAGATATTACAGAAGGTCGAGTTTTACCTTTTATGATGAAAGAGATATATAAAAATGCTCCAAACATCTCTGTTGGAAGTTATAACTACAGGCGAGTGGACCAAGTTCATGCTTTAGCTACAAATAATTTAGACTTTGTTGTTGATCCAGTAATCCCAGACTCTGATGAAATAAATTCTTATAAAGTTTTTCAAGATCATTTTGTTGTGATTCATAGAGAAGGTCACCCAATCGATCAAATTAATGATTTAACAGTCGATGATCTTCTTGCTCAAAAATTTATAAATGTTTCTAATCGAAGAAAAGGTCTACACATGATTGATTTAGAGCTAGAAAAAATTGGTCATAGAAGAGAGATCGCACTGAGATGCCAGCATTTCTTAATAGCTCCTGATATTATTAGAGAAACAGATGCAGTTCTACTAGCAACTCATAGTTTTGCCAGAAAAAACGGTTTGCCTTTTGTTGAAATACCTGCAGAACTCCCCCAAATGGAGTACTTCCTATCATGGCATAAAAATGATGAAGGTGACGGTGGCCATGAATGGATGAAAAAACTAATAATCGATGCCTTTATCGACGTTAAAAAACAAGACTAGCCTAAATTATGGCCAGATGTTTTTACTAAACCCCCATCACTGGCGATAGTCTCACCTACAGTATAAGCCCCTGCTCTAGAACAAAGAAAAATAACTAACCCAGCTATATCTTCAGGAGTCCCAACTCTTTTACGTGGATTTCTAACTGCAATTTCTGAGTAATCATGAGCAACAGCTGCTCCGAGCATATTACTTGGGTAAGGTCCAGGAGCTATAGCATTTACAAGGATATTTTCACCAACCAATCTCTTTGCTAAATGTCTTGTTAGATGGTGAACGGCTGCTTTGGATGTTGAATATGAAAATGTTTCAAACATTGGAATATTTAGACCATCGATTGAACCTATATTAATGACCCTAGATGGATCGTCTAGCGATGCATTTGAAGCTAAAAGTGGCTTCATCTTTTGAGTTAAGAAAAATAAACTTTTAACATTCAAATCCATTACTTTATCCCAACCAGTTTCAGAGAAAGTATCAAATGGTTCTGCCCATGCTGCTCCAGCATTGTTAATAAGAAAATCAATGCTATCTTCTCTTTCCTTGATTTGATTTGCAAAATTTTCAACACCTTCCATTGAGCTCAGATCGCAGCCGAGAGCAATGCACTCACCATTATATAACTCTGAGAGTTCTTCAGCTTTTGCTATAAGAGGTCCAACCTTTCTTGCTGTAATATAAACTTTTACTCCATTAGCTAATAGACCAGCAGTAATCATTTCTCCAATACCTCTTGATCCCCCAGTTACAACAGCAGTCTTGCCAGCTACATTAAAAAGATCGTTGATTTTCATATTACCTCTTAGTTAAATTTTTCAAAGAACTCAATATATATAAACAATTAAGTGTTGTAAAATACATTATGATTTTAATGCACTTTACAGGTTTAATACTTTCAATAGGAGTACTTGTTTGGGGTGCGGATAAATTTGTTGATAATGCAGCATTGGTTGCAAAAAAATTGGGGCTTAGTGAGCTTACAATTGGTTTGACTATTGTTGCATTAGGCACCTCAGCTCCAGAAATATTTGTTGGAATCTCATCTGTTTTAAGTGGCACAGAGGAAATAGCGCTTGGGACTGTAATAGGCTCTAATATATCCAATATTGCTCTTATTTTTGGAGTGTCATGCATTGGGTTATCAGCAATTCCCAAGAAAACTCCTCCGATTCAATTTTTTGCGTTTTTATTATCTGCTCTCGTCTTAACCTTTGCGATGTTTGACCTTCAAATCAGTATCTTTGAAAGTGTTAGTTTGCTTTTTGTATTCATTATTTTTACATATATTACTTTTAAATTTAGAAGTGATGACGATGACTCTCTAGAAGAGGTAGATAATGCAAATGATTTAAAAACATCTAATACATTAGTAATGCTGGTGATTGGTTTGATTGCATTAATTCTAGGGTCAAAATATGCGGTTCTGCATGCAAAAGAAATTGCCATTATGTTAAATGTTTCAGAACTTGTAATCGGTTTAACTATTGTTGCAATTGGCACTAGCCTTCCTGAATTAGCAGCGACAATCTCAGCAATTCTTAAAAAGAAAAATGATATGGTTGTTGGTAATGTTATTGGTTCAAATGTTTTAAATATAACTCTCGTTGTACCGATAATTGGATTTTTTTCAAATGTAACTTTGTCACAAAATATTTTATCAAGAGATATATTAACCATGATTGCAGCGACTATATTATTTATCGTCGTTGCTACAACGTACTCCTCAAAATTTTCTAGTGTAAAAGCAACAAAATTTATTGGGGTATTTTTTGTCTCAGGATACCTTCTTTATATTTTACTTGTGAGTAATATTATTTAGTTATCTGTATTTCTTTATCAAAACTACGCAGATTAGGAAGCCAACAACTTCGAAAACAAAAAAGGAATTTAGAAAGCTAGGTGTTGATGGAAATAGTGAAAAGATTACCCTTCCAGCTGCTATAGAGCCAACAAGCATTGCCAAAAATCTTATTATAAATAGCGAGATATTTTTATTAAAAATGCCTATGAAGCACATTATGCCAATAGATATATTAAGGCCCCCATACAATCCAGCAATCTCTGAATAGCCTATTTCTGAAGTTACTGTTAACCCAACAGCCTCTAAAAAAGATGGGTATCCAAGCTCAAGTGCTCTAAGGATTGGATCTAATATCGCCCAAATACCTATTGATAGATAAGTAAATCCCATAAATAATAAAAATGCTCTTAATGACCAAACTAACATATATATTTACCTTAATATCTTTTACAATCTATTATCTACTTTACTACAACCAGTGATAAATAATATATATAAAATTCTTTGGGTTAATTTATTTTTGATGCCAATTAATATGAGTGCAAATATTTTGTTAAATGATACAGATACGCTTTCGCTGCCTCTTCCTCTGCCTTATAACGGAGTAGAATATTCTCCTGAACAAGTGAATGGATTTATTGATGAAACTATAGAACAGTCCAAGCAACCTATTCTTATATTTGGTGGTAATTGGTGTCCAGACTGCAGAATACTTGATGGCACATTACAACTTCCTACTATTAAAAAATTTATGGAAGAGAAATATCAAATAATGCACATTGATGTTGGAAGGTATGACAAAAATATGGACCTAATTAGTTACTTCGGAATACCTAAAGATAAAGGTGTCCCTAGAGTCATGGTTTTTGATAAAAATAAAGTTATTCTTAATAAGAAATCAACAAAAGAGTGGACAACCGCAAGAGATAGGGGAAAGCAGGAAGTATTTAATTATTTTCAGGATCTAGCTAAGTAAAACCAACCCTAGTACTTGAAGTGCTTTATCTCTTCTCCTCTTTTCCCAATATCAGTCATAGCCTTGATGCCAATTTCAAGATGAAGGTCTACCCATTTTTGTGTGACTTGCTTGTCTGAGGTTTCGGTTTTTACCCCCTCTGGTGTTAAAGGAACATCTGAGACTAAAAGAAGTGCGCCTCTTGCAATTTCGTTGTAGTGACCAACAGAAAATACTGTAGCAGTTTCCATATCAACACCTATGGCAGTTGTTTTTTTAAGCCTTTCTAAAAAATCTTTATCATGCTCCCAAACCCTTCTATTGGTTGTAAATATAACACCTGTTCTATAATCACTTTTTTCTTGGACTATTATATCTGAAACAAACTTATGTAATTTGAATGAAGGTAATGCAGGAACTTCAGGTGGGAAGTAATCATTTGAGGTTCCATCCCCTCTAATTGCACCAATAGGTAAAATAAAATTACCTATTTCAGAGGAATCTTTTAGACCTCCGCATTTACCAAGAAATAAAACTCCTTTTGGATTAACTGCAACTAAAAGATCCATTATTGTTGCTGCATTTGGTGAGCCTATCCCATAATTAATTATGGTAAGCCCATCATTATTCGTAGAAGCCTGCATGGCTCTTCCTTCTCCATAAATCTCTACAGAAAATCTTTCTGCAAACTTAGTGATGTAGTCTTTAAAATTAGTAATCAAAATATGATCACCAAATTTTTCAAGTGGCATTCCTGTATATCTTGGTAGCCAATTTTTTGCAATTTCTAATTTAGTATCCATATCTCATTATATTAGGGTTCTAATTTGTTTAGAAGCTAATGCGTCTAATTAAATTGTTTGTTGGAGCTAGCAAAAAATAGATAAAACGTTCCCCCAAAAACTAGAGCGCCACAACAAATATTAAAAATTAAATCCCAAGAATTTGTACTTTCTAAAACTAATCCAGCGACAATAGGGCTTAAAATTGCAGCAATCATTCCAAGGCCTCCAGAAATACCTACCAATGATCCAGTATATTTAGGCCCAAGATCTGCATGATTGACACCAAAACCTCCAGCCCCAATTCCGCTTGAAAGATTTGTTAGACAAAGAAGTACAACTATATTGAAAATTGATTCTTGAAATGAGATTAAATATAGGCAGAGTGCTGCTCCATAAAAACCAAAACTATTTGCTGTTTTTCTAACAACAATGGTTTTTACGCCTCTTTTAATTAATATGTCTGCCATATAGCCTCCTGCAACCAAAGATATTACAGATACTATGCTTGGTAACAGAATGATGGATATAAATAAATTTGATCCAAGGTCTATACCAAGACCGCCAATAGAAACTGGACTATTAACAAACTTTGGAAGATACGAAAGAAAAGTAAATAGCGCCCAGTTATTACAAAATGTAGCAATTACTATAGCTATAAATGGGCCATTACACATTAGCTTTGATAAAGGAATTTTATCTGCAGTAGATTTTGCTGGGGCTTCTTTCTGGATTAGGTCTAACTCAGATTTTAAAATTTTTGGATGATTTTCTGGTTGAGAGGCTATCGATCTATGCCAAAAGTAAACCCAAACAATTCCAAACATGCCAAATGAATAAAAAACAAGCTCCCACGAATACACCCCAATGATAATTGCTGTTGCTAAATAACCAAAAACAGTACCAGCAGAAATGCCACTATTTGTTATTGCAATTGCTCTTGTTCTTTCATTGAATGGAATCCATCTAGCATAAAGTGCATGCCATGAGGGAAATGTAATACCCTCTCCAAGTCCCATAAGAATTCTTATAAATATTAATAACCAAAATCCACTATAGGCAAATACTGGCGTGAGGATAGTGAAAATTGACCAAAAAAACACGCCATAGGCTAGAACAATTTTGCCTCCATACTTGTCAGCTAGGAACCCTCCGAGCGCCATCGTGAACATATACCCAAAATAAAATGAGCCAAGTATTAAACCGACTTGGGACTCAGTCCAACCAAATTGTTCTTGCATTGGGATTATGGCAACAGAGATATTCACTCTGTCTATGTAACAAATAAATACTGCCAAAAAAGACATAGCAACCAATTTGAATCGCTCAGGAACTAACATAAGTTAAATAATATTAACTTATAAAAGTTACTTTTGCTTCTTGAGTCTTTTTTTGAGATTTTTTAAATTTAAATTGCCTGGTGAACCAGGTGAAGAATTTATTAATTTACTAGAAACTTCTTGGCCATCACTTTTAGAGTTTTTAATTTTATTGTAAGCATCTCTAAAAGCCATTCCCTTAGATACTAATTCATAAACCCTATCAGTCATTTTCATATCATCATCTATGAACTTTATAGACTGCTCTTTATTAACTTTAATACTGTATATTAAATCAGGCAAAATGCTCAGTGTTGTGAGAGCGGTATTGAAACCTCTTACGAGACCTCTTTTAGTAAGTTGTAAATCTCTATGATAACCACTTGGTAGAGATATTAAGTTTTCTAATTCTGATGCATATCCAGCGATAATAGAATAATTTGCTCTCATAATTTCAATAACATCAGGATTGTGCTTATTAGGCATTATTGATGAGCCTGTTGAATACCTTTTATCAATTGAAAGAAGATTAAATTCTTGCGATAAGAACAAGCTCATATCCCAAGAAAACTTCCTGATATCCATCATAGGCTGTTTAATTGTACTCAAAATTTGTGTTTCGTATTTACCCCTACTATTTTGAACATACATACTATTTAGCTGCAATCTATTAAAACCTAATTCTTCTTTAGTAGATTCTCTATCAAGAGGAAGATTTACACCATAACCCGCAGCTGTTCCAAGAGGATTTGAGTCAATCCAATCATATGTGGCCTTTATAAGATCGTAATTATCGATAAATGATTCAGCATAAGCAGAAAACCAAAGGCCCCACGATGAAGGCATAGCTCTTTGAAGATGAGTATATCCAGGCATTGGATCATTCTCATATTTCATAGCCATATCTAGAAAAGCACATGCAATATCTTTATTCAAACCATTAAGTTCTTTTAATTTTTCTTTAGCAAATAATCTCATAGCTACGGCAACTTGATCATTTCTGCTCCTACCAGTATGTACTTTTTTTCCTAAATCACCATGAGCCTCGGTAAGATAAAACTCAATTGCTGAATGGCAGTCTTCATATTCTTCTGAAAGCTTAAATTCACCTGCAAGATATTCCTTTTTAAGCTTTCTTAATGATCTTGATAATTTAGACAATTCACTTTTCTTTAATACGCCAATGTTATGTAGGGCATTTATGTGTGCTGATGTTGCATCAATATCATATGGCAATAAAAACTTATCGAGCTCAATATCCTCTGAAGACAAAAACAAACTAATTTCAGAAGTAGAATCTTCTAGATTAGTATTCCATATTTTTTTAGCCATATTTAATCCCTGTTAAATTATCTAAGTTGCAAGAAATATTTAAGTTCTGAATTGCTTGGGTTGCTGCACCTTTAAGAAGATTATCAATAACACAACAAACAACTATATTTTTTTTTGATAAATCTATTGAAAAGCCTCCAATAATTGCATTATGAGTTTTTGCAACATTATTTATCATAGGTTCGTTTTTTATAATATTAATAAGCTTTTTATCTTTATAAAAATTTTTATATGCATCTATTAATGTATCAAGATCTATTTCATCTGATAGCTCTATATGCGATGTGATCAGAATGCCTCTAAAAAAATTAGCAACGTGAGGGCTAAAAAATGTATCTTTATAGCTATGAGCCCTAACCTCTCTTTCATGAATGTGATCTGCTAATTTGTAAGGAATAATATTATCTTTAAGGTTTTTAGGATCATTTTTATCATTTAGAGAAGATCCTGCTCCGCTGTAGCCTGAAATACCAATAGAAACTAATTTATTTTTTATAAGATTAGTAATAGGGGCCACAGATAATTGAATAGCAGTTGCATAACAGCCAGGATTGGCTATGTTTGGATGTGAGCTACCATTGTGTATTTCTGGAATCCTATAAACCCACCCATCATCAAACCTGTGATCAGAGCTTAAATCTATAATAATAATAGACTGTGAAAACTTTCTAATTACCTCGACATATTCAAAAGACTGTTCGTTTGGAAGAGCTAGAATTACAATGTCTATGTTATTTAGATTAATATCTTCTATTGTGAGTAGTGAATATTTTAGGTCTTTATTTTTAGTATATTTTAAAACTCTTTCTCCAGCAGAGCTTGAAGAATAAGCTCGGTTTAGAGAAAAATTAGGGTGTATATTAATTAATTGGATGATTTCTTGACCTACATAACCCCTCCCACCAAAGAGCGCTATATTAAAATTCTTAATCATAGATAATTGTCCTTGGCTGCTTTGATGCAAACTGTATACAAGACATTAATTCATTTAAGTCATCAATTCCTATCCAAAAAATATGCCATTTATCTATTTTTTGAAACCCATCAGCAACATCTTTATAAAATTTATTAATAGAATTAGTTGATGCAGATCTCCAAAATATTTTTTTATTTTCTTTTATCATCTTCTTCCACATCGCATTACCAAGACCCTCCCCTTTTGCAGACGGGATGACTGAGAACTTATCCATGTATGTTACAGAATGGTCATTTGATAGAACAATTGCAGATCTTTCACATTCGCTAATTAAGTAACTTTTTCTACCAGTGTTGAAATAATTTGGAACAAGTTTGCCATTGAAGGATGACTCTAAAATACTTTTTAAGAATTTGGTCTGATTTTCATCAATAAAATCATATCCAGAGATGTTATGACCAGCTTTAACCAGTGTGCCTGATCCTGCATCAGTGAATAACTCCTTACTTAAATGAAGTGAGGTGGTAATAGATACAGAGCTTTTGGATGGAAGGACATCAGTTAGTAACTTGATTTGTTGAAGCTTTAGTTTCATTCCTGAGTGCAACCAACTTTCATTCATTAATTGTTCATAATCATCATTGATATTTATGTTCGTAATTAGTTGGTTGTTTTCATTAAATATACCTCCAACCTCTGATAGAAAGACAACCTTATCAGGCATGATTTCTTTAGCTAAAGCTAAAGTTGCCATATCTGCATTTATATTGACATCTTGCATTGCTTTAGTCTTGCCTAATGGTGATATAACAGGAACAATTCCTTTGCTTATTGCTTGGGTAATCATTGCCGTTTCAACTCCTACTACATCACCCACATAACCTAATTCAGGATTATTTATCTCACAATTGAAAATATCATCTACGAAAGAAACTGCATTAATATTATTTTCATTTAATAAATTAACTAAGTTAGCATTTTCTTCAACAAAGACCTTTAAGGCTGTTTGCAAAACTTTTTCAGAACTAACTCTCTGGCCATCAATAAAAGAAAAATCAATTTTTTCTTTCTCAAGTCTTTCGCTTAGCATTGGTCCTGCACCATGAACAATAATAGGAATAAGACCCACTTCGTTTAGAAACCCAATTGATGAGATTAAATTATCTATGTCGTTTTTAAGTATAGCTCCACCCACTTTTATAAGCGCAAATCTGTAATCATCAGATGAAAATCTCTCTATGTATTTTCTAATTTCTTTCTCGCTACTCATCCCACTAAGAAGTTTTATAAAAGTATTTTTTGTGTAGGTTTTATTCATGACTTATTTTTTATTTACTTCAGCCCATGTTGCGGTGCTTTGACCAAGTAGTTTTATAAATCCAGTCGATTCATCTGAGCTCCATGAAGCAGATTGTGCATATACAGCATCTTTTTTCACAAGCTTCTTTTTAGCATCAACCCCAACAGCATCGGCTCTTCCCGAAGTTAGGTTTATCTCCACTGTCCCAGTGACAGAAGATTGAACATCCTCAAGAAAATTCTCTAGGTTTCTGGTTAATGGATCAAAATAAAAACCACTATAGACTAATTCAACCCATCTTTTTCCAATAATTGGTTTAAAGTGATTTTGCTTATCTGTGAAAACAATTTCTTCAAGCGCTTTATGCGCTTTTTGAAGAATAGTTATGCCTGGGGCTTCAAACAAAATTCGGCCTTTAATTCCTATAATAGTATCTCCTGTAAAAATTTCTCTACCCACACCATAACTTCCACCTAATGCATTTAAATACCTTAATAAGTCAGGTCCATTTAAAGGCTTACCATTAATTTTTTTTGCCTCTCCCTTGATAAAATCAATTGATATTTTTTTATCTTTTTTTGGATATTGGCTTGGCTTTTTGCATAATATATAGCTTTGATCAGATGGTTGATTCCACTCATCTATCTCCGAGCCAGAAACGGTTGCGCCCATGATGTTCTCGTTAACACTATATTTTGAACTCAAAGTTGATACTCTAAAACCTCTTTTGATAAGATATTCTTTCTCATACTCTCTGACATCTTTGGTAGTATTTTGGATTTCTCTAATTGGAGTTATAGTCTTAAAATTTCCAAGAGCTTGAATGGATAAGTCAAATCTTACCTGGTCATTACCCATTCCTGTACAGCCATGTGCAATATTCTTTGTTTTTAATTTTTTGCATAACGCGACTGTTTCTTTGACTATTAAGTATCTGTCAGAACAAAGCGCTGGATACCTCTCCTGATATAAAGACCCAGACCAAATCAATGGTTTGATAATTTCCTTCCACAAAGGCTTATCAATATTTTTATTAACATGTTTCTTTGCACCGAGCTCAATGGCTCTTTTTGTTATTTTTTTTTGCTCTTCTGGTGAGGTTCCTCCAGTATTAATAAAAATAGTATGGACCTCAAAGCCTTGTTCAATTAAATATGGGACACAGAAACTTGTATCTAATCCACCTGAAAATGCTAAAACAATTTTTTTCATTTCTCTTCCTTTAATAGTTTTGTTAGTAGTGATTTTTGAACATGCATTCTATTGCCTGCTTCCTGAATGGCTACACAATAATCGGAATCCATAACCCCGTCAGTAGCTTTTATATTTCGTCTTAGAGGAAGGCAGTGACTGAACTTAGCATTATTTGTTAATGCCATTTTTTCTTCATCGACAATAAAGTGTTTGTATTTATCTCTTATTAACTTTTCTTCACCATTATTTCCATAATAATTAAGAGAGCCCCAACTTTTTGCATACACAATGTCAGCATTTTTATAACCATGCTCAATATCATGTGTTACCTCAAATGATTTACCATTTAGCTCACAGTTTTTTTTGGCTATATTCATATAACTATCATGTAAAAGATAATCACTTGTTGGGCATAGTAGTTTTACGTTCATTCCAAATTTACTAGCAATTAATATTGATGAATTTGCAACTGCTGTATTTAATGGCTTTGGGTGATAAGTCCATGTAAGAAGATAATCCTTTCCAGAAAGGTCGCCAAGTTGTTCTTGCATAGTTAAAATATGAGCTAATTCTTGACACGGGTGCGTTATTGTCTCCATGTTTACTACTGGGACAGATGCATATTTAGCAAAGCTGTTAATAACGTTGTCTGAAAGATCTTCGTCTAAATTTTTAAATTTAGGAAATGATCTTATGGCTATAAGATCACAGTATGAAGATAGCACTTTAGCAACTTCTATTATATGCTCTTCAGCCTCTTCATCCATAACCTCATTCAACTTAAACTCAATTGGCCAAGCATCTTTGCCAGGATGTAGAACAACCGCAAGACCGCCCATCTCTTGTATGCCAAGCTCGAAACTTGTTCTTGTTCTCATAGAAGGATTGAAGAAAAGCAATGCTATAGATTTATTTTTTAAATTATCTTGGAACTTGTTAGTTTTTAGATCTTTTGCATAATCTAAAATTTCTTGCAAGTCTGATTTTGACCAGTCATGTGTAGAAATAAAATTTTTCATAATTGCCTTTATATAAATAAAAAAAAACCCAGCAAAGGCTGGGTCTAATTCACAATAGAAAAGACCCAGCTATATTGCCGGAACCCGTCTTGTTTGTGTATTTGTATTAATCATCGAATTTAGTATAGCTATAAAAAAAACTTTGTAAACAACCCAAAAAATACTAATTATTTATTCTTGAAGCCAGACTTTTGTGAAAATTTACAATTGCTTTTTCAAAAAGTCCAAATGTTAAGTGGGTGTTTGCAGCTGTAGTGACTGTTTCCTGAATAGCACGTGCAGCTTCTCTATCTTCACTTTGACCTGATTCATTTACAAATTGGGCATCTTTTTTAACTTCTTCAAGTGAAAGGCTATTTGCGCCGCCCTCATCGTTATAAACAAGGTAACTTACTGTTTTTACACTTGACGGAGACAATGGCTCCATTATTGTTAAGCTAGTATGTTTAGATAAAACAGAGATGCTAGCATTAGGGAAAAGATGGTATACAGAAGTTGCTACTCCATTTAATTTTCTTTTTTTAGACTCAATATCCCTAATTTTTTCAATTCTTTTGAATGGGAAAATAATTCTTGAATTAGGCCCATCAGTTTCTACAACATTTAGATTATTTAAGCCATAAGGATAAAAAGTTTTTTTATGCAAAGATTTTATATGGTATCCCTCTAGTAATGTTTCTGTAAGTAATTTCCAGTTAGTTTCATCTGTAACTTCGCTTTGATCAAATAAAACTGCGTTTGGCCCAAGGTAATCAAGAGAGTTATTTATAAAATTACTATCTATTACGCCGTCTTGCTGAACATAAACTAGCCCCCCTTTCTCAGTTGCATTTACCTCTACAAGACCATTGTCTTTGTTATCTAAGTTTGGAAATCCATTTTGTCCAGGTATATTTTTTAACGAGCCATCTAAAGCATATGACCAGGCATGGTATGGGCATACAAAAGCTTTCTTTTTACAACCATTACCATTTGCGACCTTCATTCCCCTGTGCCTACAGGCATTAATGAATGCCCTTACTTTTCCGTCCTCACCTCTAACAACAAGAAGAGGTGTTCCTGAAGCTCTGCGGGCAATATAACTGCCATTTTCAATTAGTGCAGCAGATGGGCAAAATGGTATAGGCAATCTTCTTAATAAAGCAATTTCTAAATCAAAACGTTCTTGAGTATGATAATTTTCAACTGGCTCTTTCCAAACTTCTGAGCCCAAATCAGTAGTTCCATCATCTATATGTGTAAATATTTTCTCAATTGCATCTTGGTCATTTAAAAATTTATTGGTTGAAAATTTTTTTACAGTCTTTTGCATAATAATTATTTAAGAAGAAGTTATAGATAGATGTATATAAGATAGCACACAAAAGAATATATGGTAGGGATGGAGGGAGTCGAACCCCCACGCCTTGCGGCACTTGGTTCTAAGC
>ERZ1048068.155-NODE-155-length-64932-cov-16.769487_pt1 | contig 64932 bp, 53 predicted proteins | sample MGYA00383098_ERZ1048068 | MGnify/ENA primary metagenome ERZ1048068 (study PRJEB29581, sample SAMEA5548368) | metagenome | biome: marine; feature: coastal; material: water | depth 1 m | study: Short-term variability in the microbial, nano- and picoplankton...
CGCCGCGAGCAAGGTCAAATGTTTTGCCTATTTCAAGTTCATAACCTTTAAATTCGGCGTTCTGCTGAAGATAATTGGCATGGGGTAAATCATGATGAGGGTCATCGTCCCCATCGATAGGGTGGTCATCGTCCTCATCCATAAGGTAGATATAGTTATTCACATCATTTTGGAAGAACGTTAGACCAGCATAAAGGCCGTCATTGCTATAGTTAAAGGTCAGATCGATATTATTTGATTGTTCAGACTTAAGGTTGAAATTACCGACTTCAAATCTACCTGTTGCCAGATGAGGACCGTTCATTAAAAGCTCTACCGCTGAAGGTGCTCTTTCGACAGAGGAGAGCCCTAAACTCACTTCTACTGAATCATTAATATCTCGGCTCAGAGTCAGGGCATAACCGGTAGTGTCGATATCCCGATCAAAATACTCTGGCTCCTCTCCTGTGTGGCTGACAGAACCCTTTCTGGAAATTTGATCATGTCTAATACCAAAGTCGACATGGAACAAGTCAAGCTCTTTGCTCAGATAGTAACCAAGGGTCAATTCTTTGCTTTCCGTTGGATTGATAAAGGCCTCATCGCCAATAACAGCAACATCCTCAACCACATAATTTACAGCGATTTTTTGTGATAGCGAATCATTACCTAAATCAAAGATGGCACCATATTCTCTGGCTTCATTGCTAAAGGTTGTTGGGCCCTCTTCGGGATGACCTGGCTCTGGTTCAACATGCCCTTCTTCTTCGGCATGCTGCTCAGTGTGTGAGTAGTCGGAGTCTCTGAAATGGTAATCAATTTTTGTTAACCAACTATTACCTAAAAGATAGGAGCCCTCTAGATTGATGATGTTAGAGTCAGTTGTGGAGAAGATTCTTTCCTCCTCGTGCACACCCCCTTCCGGTGGCTCGTGTTCCTCGCCATGAAAAGGAACACCGTATAGATTTTCGTTATCGCTAAAAGATAGCCCAAAATATCCCCAATCGCCGGTCTTGGAGATACCTACTCTTGCCGAGGTAGAACCGGCATCAGAATTAGGCAGATGATCTAGATCTTCTTCATGTTCTTCTTCAGGTTCCTCACCAGGGGGGTGCTCTTCCTCATGATGAATAACCGCGCCATGTGGAATATCGAAGTCACCAAACTGAGAGTCTTTATAGGCAGCACTGATATTTAAGCCACCGATATTGTTTTGGTAAGAGAAGTCATGGGAGTCACCATCATTGACCGACTGAGCCTCTAAACCCAGTTTAAACCTTGATTCTTCAAAGTCTTTTCTGGCAATGGTGTTATCAACAATATTTACTATTCCGCCGATGGTTCCGTTGGAATAGAGCAAGGATGACGGCCCTCGAACTATTTCGATTTGCTGGATATTGTTTAAATCAGCATCATTGACATGATCTGGCCCCAGACCTGAAACATCTCTGATCACTACGCCGTTATTGAGGATCTTCACACGGGATCCCGACATACCTCTAATAATAGGTTGGCCAACAGCGGCGCCATAATCACTGGAGGATACGCCCACCAAGCCATCAATGCTGGCTCCAATGCTTTGGCTTGCATCAGTCGCGACCGACTCACCATTGACAACATGTAGCGGGTTCGATATTGAGTCTGACGAGGCATCAATCAACGATGCTGTAATAATAACTTCTTCCATTTCCTGCGTGAGAGCACTGCAGGACAAACTTACAAGGCAAGCTGCCAGGGGCAACTTAACCGTATTTAGCTTCTTCATAGGGTATTCCTCTAAAAAATAATATGTGCACCGAATGATCGGCACAATTCGTCCCAAATATGGGATACAAACTATTTAGAGGTTGTGAGGCGGGGCTCGAGCATGTTGGCAACCTCTGATGCGGTTGCTGATAGCCTTATTGACCTGAATTGTATTCGGGGTTGTGGCTTTGGTTATAAATGTTCTGCTGGCTTCAGTTGCAACTGCTGCTGAGGAGTTCTGTAAAACAGAGACCGAACAGCTGGTATCCTCATGATCAGCGTGACTGTGGGCAATAGCCGTCACCGAACCAAGCCCGATAATCAGGGATAGCGCGATGGCAAATATTGTGTGAAACCGATTCATTGGATATCTGAAGCCCAGCAAATATAATTGACTAAATTGGTCGGGGATTTTAACCCTTTTTAGCAATGTAGCAACCACAAATTTGCAGTATAATGCCGCCTGAAAAAATATAGCTTGGAGAACCTCATGGCTGATCGCATTGCGACAGTGACGCGCAACACACTCGAATCACAGATAACGGTGACCGTAAACTTGGATGGAACAGGCCTTGCAAACTTTGCCACGCCAGTTCCTTTCCTTGAACATATGATGGACCAAATTGCGCGTCATGGTTTAGTTGATTTAGATATCCAGGCCACAGGTGATACCCATATTGATGATCACCACACTGTGGAAGATATAGGCATCACGCTAGGCATGGCGATTGCCGAAGCGATTGGAGACAAAAAAGGCCTGACTCGTTACGGTCACGCCTATGTCCCGCTGGATGAAGCGTTGTCTCGTGTGGTGATGGATTTTTCTGGCCGCCCCGGTCTGATTATGAAAGCAGACTTTGTGCGCAGCCATGTGGGCACCTTTGATGTGGACCTAACGCGTGAATTCTTTCAGGGCTTTGTAAACCACGCACTAGTTAGCCTGCACATTGATAATCTGCGTGGCGCCAATGCTCACCACCAGGTCGAGACTATCTTTAAGGCCTTTGGTCGTGCCCTGCGCATTGCGGCATCCGCTGATGAGCGTATGGCAGGCGTAATGCCCTCTACCAAGGGTACGCTTTAAAAAGCGTACCCTTAACTTCCCGTTAGCCTGTGATACCTATTTATGAGTGATTTTCGTAGCCATATCGCCGTGATTGATTACGGAATGGGCAACCTCCATTCCGTTGCCAAAGCACTTGAGTATGTTTGTCCCGGCGCCAAGGTTTCTATTACCGCAGACCCAGCGCTAGTTGAAGATGCCGATCGTGTCGTATTTCCCGGTGTGGGCGCGATTCGCGACTGCATGGGTGAAATTCAGCGTCTAAATGTTGGCGATGTGGTTAGCAAGGCGATGAAAACTAAGCCAGTGCTAGCAATTTGTGTCGGCATGCAGGCACTTATGCAACACAGTGAAGAAAATGGCGGTGTTGACTGCTTGGGTTTGCTGCCCGGCCAGGTAAGGTTTTTTGGTAATAATTTGGTTGATAGTCAGGGTGCCAAGTTAAAGGTCCCGCATATGGGCTGGAATACGGTTCAGCAAACCATAGATCATCCGCTGTGGCAGGGTATTGAGCAAGACAGCCGCTTCTACTTTGTACACAGCTATTATGTGGATGTGCTGAATAACCCCAATGTTTCAGGTACCTGCGACTATGGGTCAGACTTTGCTGCTGCGCTTAGCTATAACAATCTTTTTGCGGTGCAGTTTCACCCAGAGAAAAGCGCTGATGCGGGCCTGCAGTTACTGCGTAACTTCTGTCATTGGATGGGGTAGTCGCAAAGCCCACCCCCTTATCAAGCTAATAGACAAAAAATGACTGAAATTGCAGAAAAACAAGCGCTAATCGCCCGGCTCAATAGTGAGACAGCCAAAATCAGCTGGCTCGAGCTACAGAAGCATTACGCCTCTGGCAATGTCTTGGGGGTGGCCACGGGGGCTGACTTAATTAAAGTAGCTATCGCTTTAAATGAGGATAACGCCCCTCAGATACAAGCATGGTTGAGTGATAAATCGGTCTTTGAAGTTGCCGATCAGCAAGCAATGAAATGGTACGAAAACCAGACTATACTTTGGGCTCTGGTCATACCACCTTTTGTCTTGGTGCAGGAGCCTGGCACCTAAGTACGTAATAACCGCTAACACTAGCAAAGGAGTTGCTACATACATTTATGACTAAAGTGTCTGCCAGCGAAAAAGCCGATGCAGCGTTCTATGCTGCGTTACAGATGTTGGGCGGCAATGGTTACAGTGCGGAATACCCATTGGACTAACGGTTTTGAGATGCATGTATTACGAGTATTTATAAGGGTACCAGTGAAATTCAGCGAATTATTAATGGAAACAGTTTAGAGCTATTTAAACTTGGGAGAGGGAAATGAATTTAAGGGATAAAGTAGCAGTAGTAACCGGGGGAGGCTCAGGTCTGGGCCGTGCAGCATCGCAGGCGTTGGTCGATGGCGGTGCAACCGTTGTTATTATTGATATGAATGCAGAGGCAGGTGCCAAAGCGGTTGAAGAGTTGGGGGCTAACAAAGCCCATTTTATCCAGTTGGATGTTTCCAGTGGATCAGATGTTGAAGCCGCCTTTGATAAAATTACCGCTGACCTCGGCCATGTCGATATATGTGTTAACTGTGCCGGTATTGGTATTGCCGCTAAAACACTAAATCGCGAAGGTGAGCCCCATAATCTTGATCACTACCGCAAGGTAATCGAAGTAAACCTGATAGGTACCTTTAATATATCCCGCTGCGCAGCTGCTGCTATGGCACGCAATGAAGCAGATGAAAAGTCTGAAAAAGGTATCATTATTAATACAGCCTCTATTGCGGCCTTTGATGGTCAGATGGGTCAGGTGGCTTATTCAGCAACCAAAGGTGGCATTGTGGGTATGACATTGCCAATGGCGCGCGATCTAGCGGGCGTGGGTATTCGCGTTAATACAATTGCCCCTGGTGTTATGGCAACGCCATTAATGTTGGGCATGCCTCAGCCGGTTCAAGATGGCATTGTGTCTAATATTCCCTTTCCAAAACGTTTGGGTGAACCCTCTGAATTTGGTCAGCTGGTTGTACAGATGGTTGAAAATAGCTATCTGAATGGCGAGACAGTTCGTTTAGACGGTGGCGTGAGAATGCAGCCTCGTTGATGATAATTCGGCAAGCCTTGGATACTGATTTCCCTGCGATCTGGCCTATTTTTCAACAGATCGCAGCGATCGGTGATACCTACGCTTATAACCGAGATATCTCCGAGCAAGAAGCCCAGCGTATCTGGATGCAGCTCCCGGCGAGAACCTTTGTTGTCGAAGAAAATAAGAAAATTCTTGGCACCTATTACATAAAAACAAATCATGCAGGCCCAGGCTCCCATGTGTGCAACTGTGGCTATATGGTAGCTGATGCGGCCCGCGGTCGTGGCTTGGCTACTGCCATGTGTGAGCATTCGCAGCAGATTGCGATAGAGCTGGGGTATCAGGGGATGCAGTTTAACTTTGTGGCTTCGACCAATACTGGTGCGATTAGGCTATGGGAGAAGTTGGGATTTGAAATTGTAGGTCGATTACCTAAAGCGTTTAACCATCCGGCGGAGGGGAGTGTGGATGCCTTGGTGATGTATAAGTGGTTGGCTGACTAGAATCCCGCAACCAATCGATCACCTCTTCACGACAACCTCTAAACACCACTTGATCCTTCTTCTTGTCCAGCTGATAGCTGTACATAGGATCGTAGTATTCTCGAGTGAGTCCCGTGAGCCATTGGCGATGACTGGCAAAATTATCCTGATGCTGCACTGCGATAGCACTATCCATAGAGGCTAAAAGCTCTTTGGTGCGCAGCCCGCCGAGCCGTTTTTGCACGCGCAGAAGACTTTCGCGTAAATAGTTCGAGAATTCTTGTTCGCCGCTAGGACCAAAAAAAGCCATGGTTTTTAAATAGCGTTCAACCACATATTCTTGCCATAACCGCTCAAGGCGTTCCTCAAAGTCCATTTCAATCACCACAAAAGAACTCTGAGCCATACAATCTGCAAAATAATGGGGTAGATGACGGGCACCTATATTACGACTCTCATCTTCAAGGATGATTTGTGTTTCCGGCATTTGATCTTCAACCGTTAAAATATCCAGTGAAATGCGATTTTCAAAATTGACCTGTGCCGGTTGGCCGTCTAATGGACGACCGAAACTCGACCCCTTATGATTGGCCGCACCCTCAAGATCAACACCTGAGGTTAGCTGCTGAATGATCTCGGTTTTACCCGTGCCGGTCATACCAGAGAGAATTGTAAAAGAATGCTTGGCACAATAATCCATCAAATACAGATAGAGAAACCAACGGAGCGACTTATAGCCCCCCTCAACCTTCGGACAGGTAACACCAATATCCGCAAGCCATTCAACACTTAGCTGTGAGCGCAGGCCACCGCGGGCACAATAGAGTACTGCATTAGGGTTGGCCGCCATAAAGTCCTGCCAGGCCTGTATACGCTGCTCCTTGAGATCTCCTGTGACTAAACTATGACCCAAGGCTATTGCAGCTTGCTGGCCATTATTTTTGTAGCGGATGCCCACCTGATGGCGCTCTTCGTCATTCATTAAAGGCAGGTTTACTGCTGAGGGGAGGGCGCCGGCAGTAAATTCAATCGGGGCTCGTACATCAATCATTGGTGTGCTGCTTAACAACAACTCACGATAGTTGCTTATTAAAGGCAGGCTCAAGCGGTGACCTGAATAGTGGCACCATCGATCGATTCAGAAAGGGTGCCTATAGGCAGGTGATAACAGCCAGAGGTTTTTAATAGCTCACTAACGGCATCTGCACTGTCGCCATCAACTGCAACCAACAGTCCACCACTGGTCTGTGGGTCGCAAAGCAGGGTCTGGCTCTGCAGATCAGTGCCACTGATATCTTGACTGATACTGTCCCAATTGCGCTTGCTGCCGCCGGGAACACAGCCCTGTTCAAGGTAATTAATCACAGCGTTATCGAGCAGGGGTACATTATTGAGACGAACCGTTGCCGCCAAATGGCTACCCTGACAGATCTCCAATAAGTGACCCAGCAAGCCAAAACCGGTGATATCAGTCATAGCTGTCACTCCTTCAATTTTGGCTAGATCAGCACCAATGATATTAGGCTTCATCATGCTCTCTACGGCCAAGCGAGAATGCTTAGGCTGCAATTTGCCCTGTTTCTCAGCGGTGGTAAGAATACCCACACCAATCGGCTTAGTAAGAAACAGCTGATCACCCGCTTTTGCAGTACAGTTTTGCTTTAGGTTTTGAAGCTCTACTCGGCCGGTTACTGCTAAGCCAAAAATAGGCTCCGGCGAATCAATAGAATGGCCGCCTGCCAAATGAATCCCCGCCTCACCGCAGGCATGACGGCCGCCATCAATGACTTTTTGCGCCACCTCGGCCGATAATACATTGATAGGCCAGCCCAAAATAGCAATCGCCATCATTGGCGTACCGCCCATGGCATAGATATCACTAATCGCATTGGTTGCCGCCACCCGGCCAAACTCAAACGGATCATCGACAATCGGCATAAAGAAGTCAGTGGTACTGATAACACCGGTACCATCGCCCAGGTCATAGACCGCGGCATCATCTTTGGTGTTATTGCCCACCAGCAGGCGCGGGTCATCGGGCGCTACATAGTCAGTCTTTAAGAAAGTCTCCAATACGCTCGGCGCAATTTTGCAGCCGCAACCGGCGCCGTGACTATATTGGGTGAGTCTGATTTTATTATCGGGCATGGGCTTTTAATTTAGCTTTTAATCTAGGGGTCTAAGAGTACTTGGTTTGGCGGGGAAGGTTAAGCCTCCCGCTTACAATATTCCCGAGGCGTCAATCCAGTCCAATGCTTAAACGCCCGAGTAAATGACCGCGACTCCGTAAATCCCACAATATCCGCCACCTGCTCCACACTTAACCGCTCATTCACCAACTTCTGAATCGCCACCTCCCTTCGCAAATTATCCTTAATTTTCTGATAGCTAGTAGCGCTTTCCTTAAGCCGTCGATGCAATGTCTGACTGCTAATCCCCAGCTCTTCTGCCAGCTGATGAATGGGTGCAAACACCAATCTATCTGGATGGCGCTGGCCAATAATCCGCTCTATCTTTGCTTCCAGCGTGCTATCTGACCCTGGGATAGTCATCACATCCGCCGGTGCATTCTGCACATAGGTTTCCAATTCCTGATCTGATCGCACCAGAGGCTTATCCAGATATTGGGCATCAAAAATCAGCCGGTTGGCACTGCGGTTAAAGTGCAGTTGGCTGGGGAACATAATCTGTAGTTCGTCGCGATGTTGTGGCGAGCTAAAGGTAAAGTGAGTTTCTTGCAGGCGAATAGGCTGGCCTATATACCAGCTGGGAAATCGGTGCCAGATAACCAGCCAGAACTCAGCCATAAAGTGCTCTGGGTCGAGATGGGGCTGGGTCATTTGGAAGCTGAGAACCGCATTGCCCTGACTGCGCGAGAGCTTCATGGGGATATCATTGCTGACTAGGTTATAAAAAATGATGGCTTTGTCTAATAACTCCCCCAATGTGCTGCAGTGGCTGACCAATTCGGCCATAGTGGCAAAAAGGCCCACTTTGCAGTGGGTTTGGGTAAAGCCCATAAACTCATCATCCAGTGTTTCCTGCACTGTCTTAAATAGCCGCGCTACCTGATCGGTGTGCACTCGCTGGCTGCCGTTATTCATCACAGTGGGGTTGATGCCGGCGCGCTCTAATGCCTGCTGTTGGGGGTGGTTGTTTTCTCTTAGCCCGTGCATACAGCTAATAACATGGTGGTTACAAATGGTGGCCATCAACTGCCCCTGAAAGACATAATTTGTGAGTTTAAAGCCATTTTATACCATTTTAAGGCATTTTATTGAAGATAAATTGGCAATAAATGTGAGTTTAGCTGTTAGAAATAGACCTACCTTTAATGTTGGTAGTCCTGCATAGTTCACCCATTGAAAATCACGCCGGAGTTGAGATGGCAGATAGCAAGAAAATCGCTGATTGGGAAAAACTGGCAACCAAAGAGCGCAAAGGCGCATCGCCAGAGAATTTGCTGTGGCAAACCCCTGAGGGCATTGAGGTTAAGCCGCTCTACACCGCGGAAGATACCGCTGGACTTGAGCATATGGATAGCCTGCCGGGTTTTGCGCCCTATAAGCGTGGGCCTAAGGCAACTATGTATGCCGGTCGTCCTTGGACTGTGCGCCAGTATGCGGGCTTTTCTACCGCTGAAGAATCCAATGCTTTTTATCGCAAAAATCTGGCTGCGGGCCAGCAGGGTCTTTCGGTGGCTTTTGATCTGCCGACTCACCGTGGTTATGACTCGGATCACCCGCGTGTGGTGGGAGATGTAGGCAAGGCCGGTGTGGCGATTGATTCTGTTGAGGATATGAAGATTCTATTTGATCAGATTCCGCTGGATAAGGTGTCCGTGTCCATGACCATGAACGGTGCAGTGTTGCCGGTTATGGCCAACTATATTGTGGCGGCGGAGGAGCAGAGCGTTGGGCCAGAGCAGCTGGCGGGCACATTGCAGAACGATATTTTAAAAGAGTTTATGGTCCGCAACACCTATATCTACCCACCGGCGCCGTCTATGCGCGTGGTCTCGGATATTATTGGTTACACCGCTAACCATATGCCCAAGTTCAACTCCATTTCTATCAGTGGCTACCATATGCAGGAAGCCGGTGCGACCAATGTGCAGGAGTTGGCGTACACCATTGCCGATGGTATTGAATATGTGCGTACGGCGATTGATAGCGGTATGGATGTCGATAAATTTGCCCCGCGGCTGTCGTTCTTTTTTGCTATTGGCATGAACTTCTTTATGGAGATTGCCAAGCTGCGTGCGGCGCGTATTTTATGGGCAACGCTAATGGAGGAGAAGTTTGCGCCAAAGGATGATCGCTCACTGGTACTGCGCACCCATTGCCAGACCTCTGGTGTTAGCCTGACCAGTAAGGATCCGTACAATAATATTATGCGTACCACCATCGAAGCTATGTCTGCGGTGCTGGGTGGTACTCAGTCGCTGCATACTAATTCTTTTGATGAAGCTCTGGCATTGCCGACGGAATTCTCAGCGCGTATTGCGCGTAATACCCAGCTGGTCATCCAAGAGGAAACGGGCATTACTAATGTGGTCGATCCACTGGCCGGCTCCTATTATGTGGAATCGCTGACCGATGAGCTAGTTAAAGCCGCCCGTGCAATTATTGATGAAGTTGAAGAATTGGGCGGTATGACCAAGGCCGTTGAAACCGGTATGCCTAAGCTGCGCATTGAAGAGGCCGCGGCGCTGCGTCAAGCGGGCATCGATCGTGGTGAAGAGGTTATTGTTGGGGTCAATAAGTACCAACTTGAGGTTGAGCCGGATATTGATGTACTGGATATCGATAACAGCGCAGTGCGCGAGGCTCAGGTGGCCCGTCTGGAGACGGTGCGCAGTTCTCGTGATCCCCAAGCCTGTCAAAAAGCGCTAGATGCCCTGACTGCGGCCGCTAAAAGCGGCGAGGGAAATTTATTGGCACTGGCGGTTGATGCTGCCCGTGCCCGCGCAACCGTGGGTGAAATTTCTGATGCGCTGGAATCTGAATGGGGCCGCCACAAGGCAACTCAGCGGTCTATCAGTGGTGTCTATAGTTCAGCTTATCAAGATGATGAGGGTTTTATGAATATAAAAAATAAGGTGGAAGCCTTTGCCGATGACCATGGTCGTCGCCCGCGTATGCTGGTGGTTAAGATGGGCCAGGATGGCCATGACCGCGGAGCCAAGGTAATTGCCACCGCATTTGCCGATCTGGGTTTTGATGTGGATGTGGGGCCGATGTTCCAGACGCCGGAAGAGGCGGCTCAGCAGGCAATTGAAAATGATGTGCATGTTATTGGCGTTTCATCTCAAGCGGCGGGTCATAAAACATTGGTCCCACAGTTGATTAAGAGCCTAAAAGAACAGAACGCAGAAGATATTATTGTGATCTGCGGTGGTGTGATTCCGCCCAAAGATTATGACCAATTACGAGCCGATGGTGTGGCGGCAATCTTTGGCCCCGGCACTAATATCCCTGATGCCGCAGAAGATGTGTTGGCTATTATCAGCGAAAAAAAATAAGCGCTAAGGCTGGGGTCATTTAAAAGGAAAAATCATGAAAGAAATATTAGCCGAGTTAGAAGATAAGCGCAGCCGCGCCAGATTGGGTGGCGGGCAAAAACGTATTGATGCCCAGCACGCCAAAGGCAAGCTTACCGCGCGAGAGCGTCTCGACCTTTTGCTCGATGAGGGCAGCTTTGAAGAATGGGATATGTTTGTTGAGCATCGCTGCACCGACTTTGATATGGATCAGCAGCATGTGCCGGGCGATGGGGTGGTGATTGGTTATGGCACCATTAATGGCCGTTTGGTATTTGTATTTAGCCAAGATTTTACTGTCTTTGGCGGTGCACTTTCAGAAGCTCATGCTGAGAAGATCTGTAAGCTTATGGATCAGGCCATGAAAGTAGGTGCACCAGTTATTGGTCTCAATGACTCTGGTGGTGCCCGTATTCAGGAGGGTGTTGCCTCCCTTGGTGGCTATGCTGAGGTATTCCAGCGCAATGTTATGGCTAGTGGTGTGATCCCACAAATCAGCATGGTGATGGGACCCTGTGCAGGTGGTGCTGTGTATTCCCCAGCCATAACTGACTTTATTTTTATGGTTCAGGACAGCAGCTATATGTTTGTTACTGGCCCAGATGTGGTTAAAACCGTCACCCATGAAACCGTTACTGCCGAAGAGTTAGGCGGTGCTGCAACCCATTCCAGCAAATCTGGTGTGGCGGATCTGGCGTTTGATAATGATGTGGATGCGCTGCATAAGTTGCGTCGCTTTATGAATTATCTACCCGCCAATAATCGCGAGAAGCCACCAGTATGGCCGACGGAAGATGACGCCGCTCGCGTAGAGATGTCTTTGGATACTCTAGTGCCCAGCGATCCAAATAAGCCTTATGACATGAAAGAGCTAATTCTAAAGATCGCCGATGAAGGCGAGTTTTTTGAGCTTCAAGTCAGCTACGCAAAAAATATTATTACCGGTTTTATACGTATGGAGGGATCAACCGTCGGTGTGGTTGCTAACCAGCCTATGGTGATGGCCGGCTGTTTGGATATTGATGCCTCACGTAAAGCGGCTCGATTTATCCGTTTCTGCGATGCATTTAATATTCCCGTGCTGACGCTGGTGGATGTTCCTGGCTTTATGCCCGGTACTAGTCAGGAATACGGCGGCATTATTAAGCATGGTGCCAAGCTACTGTATGCCTATGCCGAATGCACTGTACCCAAGGTAACCTTGATTACCCGCAAGGCCTATGGCGGCGCCTACGATGTTATGGCGTCCAAGCACTTGCGCGGCGATGTCAATCTGGCTTGGCCAACGGCGGAAATTGCGGTGATGGGCCCCAAGGGCGCGGTGGAGATTATTTTCCGCAAGGATATTGGCGATCAAGAGAAGATCGATGCCCGCACCGAGGAGTATCGTAAGAAATTTGCCAATCCGTTTATCGCGAGTCAGCGCGGCTATATCGACGATGTGATTATGCCTCACAGTTCAAGGAAGCGTGTCGCTCGGTCTCTGGCAATGCTGAAAAATAAAAGCATTGAAAACCCCTGGCGCAAGCATGGCAATATTCCCCTCTAAAGCCGCTTTAAGGAACGCTAAAAATGATTAAAAAAATTCTAGTGGCTAATCGCGGCGAAATAGCCTGTCGCGTTTTTGCCACCGCTAAGATAATGGGTATTGCCACCGTCGCGGTGTATTCGGACGCTGACGCCGATGCACTGCATGTTCGGATGGCGGATGAAGCGGTCAATATTGGGCCTGCGGCGTCTTCAAAAAGCTACCTGGTTATTGAGAAGATTATTCAGGCCTGTGTTGATACTGGCGCCGATGCTGTACATCCGGGTTATGGCTTTCTCTCGGAGAATAGTATATTTCGCGATGCCCTAGATGCAGCCGATATTATTTTTATTGGCCCTGGCAAAAAAGCTATTGAATCTATGGGCGATAAAATCACTTCGAAGTTGATCGCTGAAAAAGCCGGCGTTAACTGTATTCCCGGTTACACCGATGTGGTGCGTGATGCGGATCATGCGGCGGAGATTAGTGCCGGTGTAGGTTATCCGGTCATGCTAAAAGCCTCTGCCGGTGGTGGTGGCAAAGGCATGCGTGTCGCCTGGGATGAGGCCGACTGTCGCGATGGCTTTGAACGTGCGACTAACGAAGCGCGCTCAAGTTTTGGCGATACACGAATTTTTATTGAAAAATATATTCAGCAGCCCCGTCATATTGAAATTCAGGTGATGGCCGATGGCCATGGCAATGTTATCTATCTGGGCGAGCGCGAGTGCTCGATTCAGCGCCGCCATCAGAAAGTGATTGAAGAGGCACCTTCACCGTTTTTGGATAAGGCCACTCGTCAGAAGATGGGTGAGCAGAGCTGTGCGCTGGCCAAAGCCGTGGACTACCAGTCTGCGGGCACGGTGGAGTTTATTGCCGACGCCGATATGAACTTCTACTTTCTGGAAATGAATACCAGATTGCAGGTCGAGCATCCGGTCACCGAGCTGGTCACTGGTCAGGACCTCGTTGAGATGATGATTCGAGTGGCGGCGGGTGAGAAACTTTCGCTGGCTCAGGATGATGTGACTCTGACTGGTTGGGCGATGGAGTCTCGCGTGTATGCCGAAGACCCATTCCGCAACTTTATGCCCTCAATTGGTCGGCTATCTGGATATAGAGAACCAGAAGGCGAGGGCGTGCGGGTTGATAGCGGGGTCTATGAGGGCGGCGAAGTGTCTATGCATTATGACCCGATGATCTCTAAATTAATTACCTACGGTGATAATCGTACTGAGGCGATTGATCGCATGGTGGATGCCTTGGACGCCTATTATATTCGTGGCGTAAATCACAATATTAGTTTCCTAAATGCATTGATGGTGCACCCGCGTTTTATTGCCGGTGAGCTGACGACCAATTTTATTGCTGAAGAATTTCCCGATGGCTTTAATGCAGATTTAGTGCCGCAAAATAATCCGGCCATTGCTCAGGTGGTGGCTGCTGCAGTGCATCGGGAATACAGCGAACGCTCGGCACTTATTTCAGGGCAGACTGAAGGGTATCAGTATGATGTGCCCAGCGATTGGGTGGTTCTGGCATCTGGTGCCGAGACTCCGGTGACGACCCTATTAACTGAGCAGGGTTTTTCAGTTTCCATTGGTGAGCAAGATTATACCGTCGAGACTGGCTGGGATCTTGGCGAACCCTTATTTAAGGCCAGTATTAATGGCCAGCAGGTTTGTGTGCAGGTTGCGCGCGATGGTTCTGGATACAAACTGTTTTATCGTGGCGCCGAAATTAATGCACAGGTGCTATCGCCAAAAGCGGCGCAACTTAATAAGTTGATGCTGGAAAAAGTACCCGCGGATCTGTCCAAATTTTTACTTTCGCCAATGCCAGGCCTGCTGGTTAAGGTAGCGGTTAATATAGGCGATCAGGTTAAAGCTGGCGAAGAGCTGGCGGTAGTTGAAGCCATGAAAATGGAAAATAGTCTTAGGGCGACTCAAGATGGTATTGTGGCGAAACTATCTGCTGAAACTGGCGACAGTTTAATGGTGGATCAGACTATCTTAGAATTTGAGTAAGGACTTTAAATAGATTATGGCCCTAACATTGACATTAGCAGAGCAGATTCTTAGTGGCGATCGCAGAGCGCTGGCCAAGGCCATAACGCTGGTTGAATCGACCCGCGCCGATCATGGTGATCAGGCCGTGGCACTGTTAGAGGCGCTAATGTCCCATACCGGCCAGTCTATTCGTATAGGTGTGTCTGGTGCGCCGGGGGTGGGGAAGTCGACCTTTATTGAATCCTTGGGTAACTATCTAACCGAGCAGGGTCATCGGGTTGCAGTACTGGCTGTCGATCCAACGTCGGCAGTGAGTGGCGGGTCTATTTTAGGTGATAAAACCCGCATGGAAACGCTTTCGGTAAACCCCAAGGCTTTTGTGCGCCCCTCGCCGGCAGGTAAAACACTGGGCGGTGTTACCCGCCGTACAAGGGAGTCTCTGCTGCTGTGCGAGGCGGCAGGTTATGATGTGATCATTGTTGAGACCGTAGGTGTAGGACAGTCTGAAACAGCGGTCTCTGATATGACCGATATGTTTTTACTGTTGCTGTCGCCCGGTGGTGGCGATGATCTGCAGGGCATTAAGCGTGGCATTATGGAGCTGGCAGATCTGGTTCTGGTTAATAAGGCCGATGGTGATCAGGCCAATTTGGCCAGTCAAACTGTTTCAGACTATCGCGCTGCGCTGCACTTTATGCAGGCTCGAACGCCCAGCTGGACCCCGCAGGTGGAAGCCTGTTCGGCATTGAATAATACCAATATAGAAACAGCTTGGTCGGTTGTTACAGAGTTTCGACAAGCCTTAGTGGCCTCGGGAGAATTGACTGCCTTGAGAGCTCAGCAGGCGCGTGCATGGATGTGGGCCGAGACAGCAGAGATGCTGATTGCAGGGTTAAAAAACCATCCAACGATTAAATCAATGGTGCCTGAGTTAGAGCAGCAGGTATTGGCAGGCACATTGCCGGCTATTGTTGCTGCGGAACGGCTTATTGAGCATTACAAAGCTTCTGAGTAAGCCTATAATCTAGCTATTACATTCTTATCAATATGAGTTCCAGTATGCCTGACAACAGTCTTCCCTCTGCAAATGTAACGGTACTTATTGAAGCCAACAAAAAGTATAGCAAGACCTTTGATCAGTCGGATTTGCCAGCACCTCCCAGCAAAAAATTCGCCATTCTCACCTGCATGGATGCGCGCATGGATCCCCACAAATTTGCTGGCCTTAGCGATGGTGAGGCCCATGTTATTCGCAATGCGGGCGGTCGTGCGACCGACGATGCTATTCGCTCACTGATTATCTCGCATAAATTTTTGGGTACGCTCGAATGGTTTGTTATTCACCATACCCACTGTGGCATGAGCTCGGTCAGCGATGAACGTATTGGCGAGCTACTTGAAGAAGATTTAGAGACAGCTGTATTTGATGGCGAGTCATGGTCGAATCCCCAGCGCGAGAGCAGCGATAATTCCAAGCCTGGTTCAGATGCGGGTAAGTATATGCACTGGCATACCTTTACCGATTTACAACAGAGTGTTTCAGCGGACGTTGAAAGCATTAAAAACCATAATTTGGTGCCTAGTCACATCAAGGTCTATGGGTTTATTTTTGATGTAAAAACAGGGAAGCTAGAGCCTGTCACGGCGTAACGTCAAGGTCAGCATTCAACGAGGCCCTACTCAGCAATGAGAAAAATTGCTCCAGGCCTATTGGTCACCGCTGCATTTATTGGTCCGGGCAGTGTGGCTATTGCCAGTGCTGCCGGCGCCAACTTTGGTTTTGTCCTACTCTGGGCGTTACTGTTCTCTCTTATCGCCACGATCGTACTTCAGGAAATGGCTGACGCTTGGGGTTGTTTAATATAGCTCGGTTGTTTTAGTAATGATCTCAAGATATAAAAAAAGCGGCCCTAGAGCCGCTTTTCTTGTGTCGCTAATAAATTAAAGCTTTAGGTTAGCCCTTAGCCACATTTAGAATCGCCACAGTTTAGGCAGGTCATGCAACCATCCATTAGGATGACGGCTTTAACACTACACTTTTTACACACCTCTGCTGTGGGCGGAAAATCGCTGGCTTCGCTTACTGGAGCCGCTGCTGCACCTTCAAATTCAGCGCGCTTCTCATTCATTATCTGCTGCTGATGATCAGATATCTCTGGCTTTTTTAGCATGCCAATTTTTTGCAAGTGATCTTCAATTGCCCATCCAATCTCGGCCACTAGCGAGGGCATAAATTTGCCACCGGGCTTGAAGTAACCACCCTGTGGGTCAAATACTGCCTTCATTTCTTCGACTAGGAATGTACAGTCGCCGCCTTTGCGGAATACTGCTGATAGAACTCTTGTCAGGGCGACAATCCACTGGAAGTGATCCATGTTTTTGGAGTTGATAAATACTTCGAATGGACGACGCAGCTCATGGTCTGTGCCCTGATTCAAAATAATATCGTTAATGGTCAGATACAGAGCATGATCAGACATTGGTGTCTTGATTTTATAAGTACTGCCAGCAAGTTCTTCAGGGCGCGAGACTTTCTCGTGCATCTGAATAATATTAGATTCTACCTCTTTTGCACTGGCCTCTTGCTTCTGCTCTTCTGTGCTCACTTTGTAAGACACAATTTTTTGTGAAATCTTCTTGTTCATTTTTTTCCTCTTAGCGTTCTACGGCTTTAATTAGGTGGATCAGAATTTACCGTAGTAACCTTCTTTCAGTGCATCAAACAGGTTGGCAGCCGTATGGGTTTCGCCATCGTACTCAACTTCTTCGTTGCCTTTAAATTCAACAGTTGAACCATCTTCCAGAGTAAAGCTGTAGGTAGTGTTCTCCAGATCTTTCTCTGTCACCAATACACCTTGGAACGCCTCTGGATTGAAGCGGAACGTGGTACAGCCCTTGAGCCCTTTTTCAGCGGCGTACAGATAGATATCTTTAAAGTCTTCGTAGTCACAATCTGTAGGAACATTGATTGTTTTAGAAATTGAAGAATCTACCCACTTCTGCGCTGCAGCCTGAATATCAACATGGGCTCTGGGCATAATATTTTCAGAGCTCATAAAGTAGTCGGGCAGTGCCTCTTCGTCAGACGTGCCATAAGGCATGGCATTTTCATTAACCAGAGTGCGGTAGGCCAGCAGCTCGTAGGAGAAAACATCGACTTTCTCTTTGGACTTTTTACCTTCGCGAATAACGTTGCGTGAGTAGTGGTGCGCAAAGCTTGGCTCGATACCATTACTGACATTATTGGCCAGTGACAATGAAATGGTGCCTGTGGGGGCGATAGAAGAGTGATGGCTAAAGCGACAGCCCTCTTCGATCAGTGACTCGATTAATTCAGGTGCTGCGGTCGCAACAGTCTGCATATAGCGGCTGTACTTGGCCAGTAGGACCTTGCCTTTTAGCTTGTCGCCAACCTTGATGCCGTCTTTGGCCATATCTGGCTGCTTGAACAGCATAGCCGCAGTGACTTCAAACTCGTCTTCCATAATAGGAGCCGGGCCTTTTTCACGGGCCAGATGCAGACCCGCTTTAAGACCAGAAACAGCCATATCGCGAGCTACACGCTCGGTGAACTCTAAGGAGTCCTGTTCGCCATACTTCATGCACAGCATAGTGATGGTTGAGCCAAGGCCCAGGAAGCCCATGCCATGACGGCGCTTATATTCAATTTCTTTGCGCTGACCATCCAGCGGCAGACCATTGATTTCAACAACGTTATCGAGCATACGGGTAAAGACTTCAACCACTTCGGCATATTCTTCCCAGTCAAAATACGCTTCTGGGGTGAATGGGTTGCGTACAAATTTGGTCAGGTTTACCGAGCCCAACAGACAGCTGCCGTAGGGTGGCAATGGCTGCTCGCCACAGGGGTTAGTGGCTCGGATATCCTCGCAGAACCAGTTGTTGTTATTTTTGTTGACCTGATCGATTAGAATAAAGCCAGGCTCAGCATAGTCATAGGTAGACGACATAATGGCGTTCCACAGCTTCTGTGCACGAATGGTCTCATAGATGCGACAGGCAACCAGACCTTCATCATTGCTGATGTAGTTCTCAGTGGTTGGGAAGGGTTTCCAAACCACATTGTCGCCTTTCAGGTCGAGTCCGCCTTCGATCTCTTTGGCACTGATAGGGAAGGTCAGATCCCAATTGCCATCGGCGCGAACTGCTTCAATAAACTCTTCGGTAATTAGCAGCGACAGATTGAACTGGCGCAGTCGACCGTCTTCACGCTTGGCGCGGACGAAGTCGAACACATCTGGGTGGCTTACATCAAAGGTTGCCATCTGGGCGCCACGACGGCCACCGGCAGAAGACACGGTAAAACACATCTTGTCGTAGATATCCATAAATGACAGAGGGCCAGAGGTATAGGCTCCAGCACCGGATACATAGGCACCTTTAGGGCGCAGTGTTGAGAATTCGTAGCCGATGCCACAGCCTGCTTTTAGTGTTAGGCCCGCTTCGAGGTTGCGCTCTAGAATGCCCTGCATAGAGTCGGGAACAATGCCGGACACTGTGCAGTTAATTGTTGAGGTCGCTGGCTTGTAGGCCTGTGCACCGGCATTGGAAATAATGCGGCCAGCAGGGATAGCACCATGCTTTAGCGCCCAGACGAACTTTTCGCTCCACTCTGCACGCTTTTCTTTACTCTCAACATCTGACAGTGCCTTGGCAACACGCGCATAGGTCGCATCGATGTCGACATCGACAGGCTGTTCCTCTTTATCTTTGAGACGGTATTTTTTGTCCCAGATGTCGAGGGAGGCGTCTTGCATTAGAATTTCTGGATTATTCTTCACGGCTTTTACTGTTTTTAATTTCGGTGCACTGCTCATTGACTGACCTTTTTATCATTTTTAACTCAGCTGGTTGCGGCTGCTGAGCCTGTTTTTATGGATTTTCGAATACTAAATTATGTACTGTTGCCCGTTGTTTGTAGATTTTTTTATTTGGGGGCAGTTACAGGAGTTTATCCTACATGGTGTGTCTTGCAAGCCCCAATTCACTATATCTTGTGTTTTTTTGCCTTGGCGGTACTACTAACAGTTTGTAAGTTATTGAAAAACATGTGGATAAAGGGCTCAAATCCACGTCCCTTATGGGTTGAGTAAAATAACTGACCCTGATCAACAAACCGGTCACGCCAGGCGTCCGTATTAGAACTGAGCGTTGTGCCAATCCTGCGACTTGGATAAACTACGCGCTTTAATATTATTCACTCAAAAAGCGGCGTCCCAATGGGGATATGCCGCTCTCTATCGAGGCTTTTCATGGATATTTTTGACTTCTCCGACGGCCGTGAGGGCTACTACGGAGAATATGGTGGCGTTTTTCTGCCTGAGATTCTGCATGCAACGATCGAAGAGTTGCTGGTGTGCTTCCGTGAATGTAAAGCTGATCCCAAATTCTGGCAGGAATATGTAGGCCTATTGCAGAACTATTCAGGCCGTCCCACCCCTGTGACTTATCTGGATAATCTCAGTCGTGAACTGGGGGGTGCACAGATCTATGTGAAGCGTGATGACCTCAATCACACAGGTTCGCACAAGGTAAACAATGTGATGGGCCAGGGGTTATTGACCAAGCGTCTGGGCAAGAAGCGTGTGATCGCTGAAACCGGTGCCGGACAGCACGGCTTTGCGACTGCCACTATGGCGGCCAAGTTTGGTTTTGACTGTAAGATTTATATGGGTGCGGTAGATGTTGCCCGTCAGCGGCCCAATGTGTTTTGGATGGAGAATCTTGGCGCTGAGGTAATTGCTGTCGAAGACGGCCAGAAGACGCTTAAAGATGCGGTGAATGAATGTATGCGTGACTGGGTCACCAATATGGCCGACACCCATTATATTTTGGGTACTGCCTGTGGCCCTCACCCTTTCCCGGAAATGGTGAGCTGGTTCCAGTCGATTATCGGCCTAGAAGCCCGCGAACAGATTTTGGCTCAGGCTGGACGCTTGCCTAATCGGGTCTATGCCTGTGTTGGTGGCGGCTCTAATGCTATGGGTCTTTTCCAGGGCTTTTTTGATGAGCCCAATGTTGAGTTGATTGGCTGTGAGGCCGGTGGTGAAGGTGTTGGCTCCTATATGCACTCTGCGCGTCTGGCCTATGATGATGCCAGTGTGGGTGTGGCTCAGGGTTACAAGACGTACTTCTTGCAAAATGATCAGGGCAATATGAATGAAACCCATTCTGTTGCGGCGGGGCTGGATTATATTGGGGTCAACCCAATCTTTTCTCATCTGCATGATCAGGGCAAGGTGCGCTTTGAAGCGGCCACTGATGCCGAGGTTAAAGAGACTTTAAAACTAACCATGCGCACTGAGGGCCTGATTCCTGCTCTGGAGAGTACCCATGGTTTTGTTGTTGCATTAAAAGAAGCCGCGACTATGGCCAAGGATGAAATTGTGCTGGTCAATATGTCGGGTCGTGGTGACAAAGATATCTTTACCATTGCTGATGCGCTGGATGATGCCAAGTGGAAGTCCTTTATCGGTGGCAAGGCTGATCAGTACCGCGCGGAGAAAAAATAATGGGTCTTGAGTCTTTTATTGCTGAGCGCAAACAGGGTAAAGATCTGTTGGTGATGGCCCACGTGGTCTGTGGCTACCCTTCGTTTGAAGCCAATATGCAAGAGCTGGAAATTATGGATGAGGCCGGCGTTGATCTGGTTGAGTTACAGTTTCCATTCTCTGAGCCCAGTGCTGATGGCCCGCTATTTGTGCACGCCAATGAGCAGTCATTAAAAGCGGGTACCACCGTTGATCAATGCTTTGAGTTTATGCAGCGGGTCAGTGAGCGCTTTTCTTTTAAAGTGTTGATGATGGGCTATTACAATACGGTCTTTAAAATGGGCGAGGACGTGTTTGTTGAGCGCCTAAAAGCGGCGGGTGGCGTGGGATATATCCTGCCGGATCTGCCGATTGAAGAATCGGATAAGTTGCACAAGCTGTCTGATGAGGCTGGGGTTGAGCCGGTTATTCTAATGACGCCTACCAGCAGCGATAAGCGTTTGGCTCAGCTGGGTGCTGCGAGTCGCGGTATGGTTTATGCGGTTGCGCGAAAGGGCGTGACTGGCTCAAAAACCAGTATGGACGATGATGTTATTTCTCTGATTGGTCGCTGTCGCGAGCATACCAATGTGCCGATTGGTGTCGGGTTTGGTATTAGCAGTAAAGCGGATATGGACTTTTTACGTGGCTCTGCGGATTTGGCGATTGTGGGTACTGCGGCGTTGAAGACTTGGGAAGAGTCTGGGGCTGATGGTTTGAGGAAGTTCTTTGCTGAGCTTTTGGGGTAGTGGCATAGCGCTGCTACCTTTTGGTCATCCTAAGGAACGAAGAATCCCATGCTACGGAGCGTGCAATACCTCGAAGACACTGGCGATCGATTCCATGGTTTTATGATTTTCAGCGCTCATACAACTCGCTTCGCTCAAACAGGTATTCGCTTCATCTGAAAATCATAAAACCATAAGCGGAGCCCGATTGATCGCCAGTGTCTTCGAGGCATTGCTTTAAAATTTTTGCGCTATTTTGGTTTTTATATTTGGGTTGTTGCCCTGCGGAGCGAGGGATCTGTTGGTGGCGTTACTCCCCTGTCGAAACGCTAAAACGCCAATCATTTATTACTTGTGAACGCACTTCATCTAGGCCTGGAATAGTGCCTAGGCTGGCATTTTGGATGCAGATCAGATGAACGCCTTGGCTCGAGGCTATGGGGCCGGTCCAGCAGGGTAGGTCGCCGTCTTTAACCAAGTTAAAAAGCTTCTGGGCAAAGTTGTTGCCGAACTCGCGATCAACTCTCACTGAGGTGGCTGAAAAATAGCGTTCGGCCAATGGAGTTTTATCACCTTTTGGTTCGATCCCGGTTTGACGGGTTTGATGCAGTGCCTGCTTGGCCATCTGTCTGGCCAGGCCTCCATGTTTGGCATTAGTGAAGATGACTTGCGTAAAACTATAGCGGGAGGATTCGCGGTACTGGGCTTTGTGCTGGGCGTAAAAGGTGTTTAGTTCTGCCTCTGTCGGCTGCCTTCTGGTGGTGACATTTTTGGTTAGGCCTTCTAATTTGGCTTCCATGGCCGAGCGATCTATCACCTCGTCTATATCTGCGCCTATAGTTTCGGTGGCCGCTGTTTGTTCGCCAAATAAATCTGCTTCGATACGCTTTTGCAGTGCACTGATCTCGGGGAGGTTTCGGCGATCGGCATCCCAATCCATTTCGCTTGGCGTATCGGTCTCTGCCAGCAGCCAATAGAGGGCTGTGCCCAGCAGTGCGATCAGTATTGTAATTCTGAACTGGCGAATGGAGAGGATGGGCATGTTGATTGGCTCGCTACTGTTTAAATATCTTAATCCAGTCTCCGGCTTTGGGCTCGCCGCTGGGATAGTAGCCATTGATTATACGCAGATCTTCGCGATCGACTGCATTGAGATTAAGGGCTTTATTTAGCTTATCGAAGGTGGTCGCGTTGGTGGCTTTCACATACTGGATGGTCTTGGGTTTTTGTCCGGCTATTTCGCGACTAGAAATAGGGCGGAAGGTATTTATCGCGGCAACAAATTGTTTGTCGACTTCGGCAAAGGTCTTAGATTCGGTAGGGGTCTTTTGGCCAGCTACAGGCTGTTGGTCGCTCAGTTCGCCAATAAACAGATAGGCGTTAAGTTTGTAATAGACCACGGCAATACGGCTGTCAGGCCCTTTGTCTCCGCCAGGCAAAATACCACTAAACCCTTTAAGTCGGGCTGGGGCTAAGGCTTTGCCATCTTTTAACTGGGATACCTTTAAGTAGTTATAGAGATATTCTTCGGGGCTCTGTGAGGTGCGTGCTATGGGGCGCATTTTTAATACGGCAGTTTTATCCTGTGGCGCGCCACTGGCCATAAACGGGCTGGGGTTAGAGTCTTGTACCCAGTCTTTGGGGAAGTCAAAGCGCACTCTGAGACGCATATTGGAGAAGCGTTCTGGCTTTTTTTCTTTGGCGAGAAAGTTTTCGCCCCAGATTAATCCATCGGTTAATTGGCGGTAGCGGCTGGCGCCATTATCGCGGGTTTTGGTGGACTTTACGGCATTGGCTTTACTGACGACGGTGCGCAGGCGGCTGTCGTTGCGCGGGTGACTGGAAAAAATACCATGGTAGGTTTGCTTCGACGCGCCCTTGGCCTTGGCGCGGTCTTTTTGCAATGTTTCATAGTCTTTCATAATAGATAACATGCTGATCATTTCATTGGGCGCATAACCCAGTTTGGCCATATATTCGGCGCCGGTTTCATCGGCTTCCAATTCATTGCGACGACCATGGCCACGAATAATAGAATTGGCATAGGCCATACCTGCTTCGTAGACTTCATTGCTGCCCGACAGCACGGCGGCAATAGTTGATAGTATCTGCGCGCCGGTGGCTTTGCCCTCTTGCCCTGTGACATGTTTACGGGTGATATGGGCTACCTCATGGGCGAGCACTGAGACCAACTGAGCTTCATTGCTAACATAATTAAGCAGGCCGCGATTGACGTAGACATAGTTGTCGCGAGTCGCAAAGGCATTCAGGTCTGGTGAATCGAGCAATGTGAAGGTGAATTCTTCACCCGCCATTTCTGATACTGCGACTATCTCTGCACCGAGCTTTTTAATATAGGCATCTAGTTCTGGGTCATCATAGATAGCGGTGCCTTCGAGCACCTCTTTATAGATTTCTTCACCAGTAACGGCACTCCAAGCTGTCGGTGCAAGTACAAGACTCACACAGAATACGGCGCTAGTGAGCAGGGCGGTAATTATCTGGCGTCGAATATAAGGCATAGTATTGGACTATTTTCTGGGGTTGGTACTGCACTCATTGTGTCACCGAAAAAAAGTTTTTCAGCTGATTGCCCATGCTTGAGCAGGCATCACTTTTAACCGGTGTTAAAAATGGAATCGGTGCTACTGCGCCAATAAGATAGGAGGTGCCCTCGGAGTCAACTCGCAGGCGACCTTTCTCTGTGAGTTCATTTAGATCCCAGACAATGGCTTCGTACACTGATACCTTGTCCCATTGGGCAAAACCAAAACAGCCGCCGCCCCCTGGACCTATAGCGCAGCTGATAGAGCCTCCGGAATCTAGAGTTTCTGTGGATCCATCCAGCCATACCAGATAGCGCACATTGCGTTTATCCACCTGCGTTTTAACGCTGGCATCTTGCATTAATCGCTTAAGACGAGGCAGCCCTTTGGGCGCTGTGCGCGGTTCAAACCAGGGATAGATTGCGTCAATAAATTCTTGTTCCGGCAGTACCTGTATATCGGCGCTTCGCATCTTATCGCCGATACAGCCAATAAATTCACGATCGGTTTCATAGTGGCCAGCGTCGCGGCGACCCAATACAACGACTCGCTCATTGGCATCTAATTCTATGGCCTCACCTGTGGGTCTATATTCGTCAATAGTGGTGGTTGCCGAGCAGCCGACTAGGGCAACACTAAATAGTAAGGGGATCAATTTGGTCGAGGATTTCATGGCGACACCTCTGCATTTTGAGCTTGCTGAATACTGTTTTGCTGTTGTCGCGCCCTTTTTTGCTCTTCGGCCGCCCAGTTATTTACCGCAGGGATACGGTAAAAGTCGAGCATCAGTTTGGCGCCAGCATCGCGCAGCGCGATAATGGCGGCCTCTTCAATGGCTGCGCTTTTTGATGCCATAAAGGCATCTGGGGTTTTGCCATAGGCGGGCATAAACCAGCTATCGATAGATTCGCCCTCTGCGGTTTCAAGATCCAGATTGTATTTGATCCATACTTCAAACACATTTAGGTAGTTGTCTGAGGGCGTGGAGACCTGCACTTCGCGCACTGAGGGAATAATGACCATTGCATTATCCGCGGTAATCTCTTCTCTGCTGGCGACAAACTCTAACGTGCTAAATAAACCGGCAAAGGCATTGCGTAGCAGACGCACCTGAGCGGCGCCAATATCGATTACTGTTTTTGCATTGGGTTTGGCAACATAGGTCGCGAAGCTGGGTTCAAATACCACAGCGGCACTCAATGCTTTGGGTTTTGCCAGTACCTGAGGAAACTCATTAGTTAACTGCACCGAGGCTGAGGAACTGCAACCCGACAGAATAACCAGGCTTATTATTGCGGCAAATGTTTTCATTTTTATTGTAAGCATAACTTATTACCCTTTAATTGAGGCTATTTAAGCCGATAAAGGTTCCCCCGTTGTTGTAGCTAAGTTCGCGCATCAGTGCGGCAAATCTTATTGCCGATGCGCTAGGTGTGCCCCCAGGTGGAAAATGCACTGGAAAGCCAATGGCATGAATGCGCACTAAGCGCTTGGCGCCGCGGTTGGCTCTATTGAGTTGATCAACGGCTTTAACCACATTGCGTATCGAGCGCCCCTGATAGTCATCGCCGAGGGTGTAGATACTGATTTTGCGCCCTGGTTTATAAAAAGTCTGAATTGCGGTGTTGATACCTTCTACCGGACTGGAGTTACTAAAAGGGGCCCAGGTGGCCAGTTTGTCGATTATGTTTTTACGCGTTTGCGGGCTGTCGGCAATCCACTGTTTTCGGTCGTTGTTAAACATGTACTGGCCCATATCATTGAGCACCTGAATACCTTTAACCTCTGGATAGATATCTAGAATATTAAGCATTTCTTTTTTGACTTTTTCCCAGGCGGCGGCCTGCATGCTGCCGGAGGTATCTATTACAAAAATAATATAGTCGCTGTCTGCGGGGATACCGCCGACCAGCTGATTTTTCTGCTGAAATTCAGGGCCTAGCAGTCGCTCCATCTCTTCTGACAGCACTTGCAGTACCAGCTGCAGCTGTTCTTTTTCCCGCGACTGCGACTGTGACAGCTGATTGGATTGTTTGGAGACACTGGCGAGTTTTGCTTTGAGCCGAGCAATACGTTCGGTTAGCTCTGATAGCTGCTGCTTGCGCGATTGCAGTCGCTCATCTAGCACCACAGAGTCTCCGCGGATCTTAAATAGGCGCTCCTGGTAGTCTTTTACCGATCCCATTAATTGATTCTCGGCCTCTTCCAATGCTGAGGGATCGCCGACGCGTGCTATCACCAGCAGCAATACGATAGCGCCAAAGCCACAGCTAATGACGTCGAGAAACGAGATGCTCGCTTCCTGTAGTTCTCGGCGCTGCTTTCTCATGGCCAGTCTCTGGATGGCGCGATAAAAGCGCCATTAGTATTGAGTGCGGTCTGCCAGAATAATGCGGCGGCTTCAGGGTCGCCTTCCATGGGAAATAAAATAGTATTGAGTGGCACGCCGCGAGGAAATTCTTTGATTGCCGCCAGGAAGTGTTTGCGACGCTGTTCGCCACTCACCATATATTTTCGCGGTGGATTCTTACCCTGGGTGGGCAGGCCATCGGTCAGTAAAAAGACATTGTCAGGACGATTTTCAAAGTCGGCAATGGCGCCAAAGCCATTGGTTAAACTGGTCCCAGAACCGGGTGAATACTGTTTAAGTCCGGCAATTGCATCTTCCATCGCCAGCGAGTCTGCGGCATCTAACCACTCGCCTTCAGATCCGGTGAGGGCGGCCTGAGCCTCGGTATTAAATACATAGATTTGAAAGCGGCTGCTCGCAGGTAGTTGTGCTACCAGCCATTCGACGGTGCGCAATGTCCACTGCCATTTTGGCGACTGCTTTTTCTGTGCGTCATCCATATTGCGTCGACGCACAGCATTGACCACGGTATCGGCGAGCATGCTGGCGGAGCCGTCGACTAATATCAGCACCCGCTCTCCGCCTAGTTTAAGGCCGGTAAGGTATTGGCGATTACCATCGCCGAGAAATTCGCGCACCTTGTCACCAAACTCCACTTCTTCCATCTGTGCGGTTTCATCTTCGAGCTGTTCGACCTGACGACGTAGTTTATCCAGGTCATTGGGATCGGCCTGAATACTTTTTTCGGTTTCTTGCAGGTCGGTTAGTACCCGATCTGAAAGACCCTGTGCCTCAACCAATTCCAAGGTTATTTCTTCGAGGCTATTTAACAGTTGGGTTTTTTTTGCTTCTGCCTGACGAATATCCATCTGCAGTAAATCGACTTCGGCGGAGAGTCGCACATCTGGTGTTTGGATTTCGGTGGCGTTGTGACGAAGAATTAAAAACAGCAGAGTAACCGCGCCAAAGCCGCAGGCCATAATATCCAAAAAGGATAAACTGAAGGCTATATTGCGACGCTTCTTAGGCATTGCTGACCTCGATCAGTGTGAGTCTGTGACCGGCGATAATCAGTGGTTGGCCCGGTTCGCACTGGCTGGGTACCTGTATATCAATACTGGTTGACTGATGCATTATGCGTAGCTGACGATCTTCAATAACGGCTACAAATGCCGCTTTGTTATCTATGCTATTGGCTAGCTGTAGCTCATTGTCTTGCACGGTAATGCTGAGCGGTTTATCCAGTGGCCAAGCATGGTCCTGAAATAGCAAATGGGTTGCACAACGCTGCTTTACTTTGCTTTTGTTAATTTTTTTATCAGTGGTTTTTAACCCAGTAATTCTATGCAATGTACTGCTACTGGAAACTATTTGTTGCTGTGCTTTAAGGCAGTTGTCGACGCCACTGGTTTGCGGCATAACCTCGGCTTTGGCGAATCTTGGCAGTATGGCTGGAATTAAATTGGCACTATGAGCAAAGCTGATTTTAGCATTTGGGTGTTTTTCGATAATGGCATTGAGGCTGGTCAGTCGCTGCTCAATGATCTCGCCGATCTGCTGTTTGCGCAATATCAGCGGCAGCTCTCCGTGCGGGGAGGGCAGGCTAATTGAAATCTCATTCTTCCAGCCGAGTTGCATTAACCAACTGGGAAGATGGTCATAGATTGCCTGTTCACCCTCTGAGGTATGCAGTGGGTCATGGCGGTAATCGTCAATTAAACGATCACTAATATGGCGGGCGACGCCGTTATACAGATACATAATGCCGAGATCTGGAATCACCTCCTGATTGCTGAGGGCGACTGTACCATTGGTGTTACTGATCAGGCTGACCACAGACTGTTGAAGCTGCAAGTCGATCAATAAACTCTCTTGCTGTGTCTGCATACCGGTTGCCAGAGCGCTATCGATAACCCCATCAACCTGCACTGGAACGGCCTGCGCCAAACCGAGCAGTAGGGCGAGTTGGTCATCTGTAAAACAGCCGGGGACTGCCAGTATGATATTGCTCGGTGAGCCGATACTTTCGAGCATATGCTTAATTTGGGCATAGGCGATATCGCCATGGTGTCGCGCCCAGTTTTGTTTTCTCGGCAGTGGCAGCTGGTTGAGTTGTCGCCAGTATTGATTAAAGCTATTTTGTGGATTGCTCCAGGCTGCGCCTCGCGCGCTATCACCGCTTTCGATACCGGTGGCGGTAAGCCGCGCAAAGCCAGGTTCGATATGGGATTGACCCTCCTCTGACTGGATCAGCAGAGCCTGGTCATTTAACTCTAGGATAGCGACTGCCATGCTTTATTTCGCTTTTAAAAAGCGTAGTAAATTATTTTCGCAGTAGGACTGTGAGTCGAGCACTAGACGCTCTTGAGAGAGCTGGAGCTGGTGCATAAAAAACATCACTACCATACTGATTAGCAGGGCAATAAAGGTTGAGTTAAAGGCTACCCCGAGGCTGCTGGTAACGCCCGCGATATCCCCAGCAATGGCTTCATGAGCCTGCCCTAGAGCGGCACCAATACCGCGCACCGTACCGATAAAGCCAATTGATGGAATGGCCCAGGTTATGTAGCGCACCATGGATAGCTCGGAGTCGAGGCGATCATTTTCGGTATCACAGACACTGGTGACGGCTTCGGTGGCAAACTGCACACTTTCGGTAACCTGAAATCTAGTCAGTGCGGTGTGTAGTGCTCTGGGTAGTAGATAGCTGCGCTGGTCATTTGGCAGCGACTGTAGTGGTCTGGTGAGCTGTGAGGCATCATCAGGTAGTACTCTGGAGCCCTCTGCTATGGATATTAGCGGTTGGGCCAGCATGCGCTGTTCACGAATGGTAGTGCGGGTTTTGTAGCCCATAATGGCCAGTGACCAAAACATAAGAATAAAACAGGCTTCCTGCTCGAGGTCTTTAATCACAATAAAGAATGAGCGCGGCACCTGATACTCTTCCCCAGCGGCGACCATTTCAGCATGGTGGCGAATGGTGCTGTCGGCATTGGGGCGAACCACGGTAACAAAGATGGTATGTACAATAATGATGGCCAGTAGCAGGGCAATCAGCTGGAAGAACATCTCGTTGCTGGCGCGGTTGGTTGAAGTATTCATAGTCTGGTCCTGTTACTCAATTAGGTTAAATATCTGAGGGCAGAGGCACTGGAAAGTCCTCGGATATTTCTTCGCTGGGTTTAAAGTCACTGTCACTGACCGATTCTTCAGTGGTTTCCGCAGTTGGCTCTCTAGCACTGGTGGCAGGCTTGCCATCCGTTACTGGTTGTGGGTCAGTAGACTCCTGAGCTAATACTAGCGGGGATAAAAACAGCAGGGCAATTAACAATGCTCTCATGGTTTGGCTCCTGCGCTATCTACATAACGGGCGATTCTAAAGCCTACATCCAGACGTCCATCGACGCCAGCCTCGCGATAACTTAGGCGCAGCTCGGTGCGCGACCCCAGTGCCCAGCTGGCGCCGCGAATAACATGCCGGGTGCCTGTTGCCGGACCTGTTGGATCCAGCACTGCATCGCCGCGGCTGGGACGCACGTCATAATAATCATTGACCCATTCCGCAACATTGCCGCTCATATTGTAGAGGCCTTTGTGATTGGCTTTAAAGCTCCCAGTCTGTGCTGACACTGGTGTTTTGTCATTGTAATTAGCAATGGTAAAGGTGAGGAATCTGGACGCGCTTTGGTCAGCGTAGTTGTCAGTGACGTCCATTGGGGGGTAGAGGTCATTGGCCCAGGGAAATATTTTACTGTTGCCATTGGCATCGATTCTTGCAGCCCAGGCCCATTCGGCCTCGGTAGGCAGGCGGTATCCATGCGCATCCCAGTTGAAACCACTGATCACGCCCGCTTCCAGCAAGTAGAACTGCGGTAGACCCTCGCGTTTGCTCAGCCAGTTACAGAACAGGGCGGCATCTTCCCAGCTCACTTTGACGGCGGGCTGTTGGTCCATATCCAATGACTGCCCCCGGAGTGCTGAGGAGCTATGGTTGGCTTTCCAGCGTCGCAATTCAGCGTTGCTGATCTCTTTGGTACCCAGATAAAACGGTCTCTGCAAGCTTACGCTGCGCTCTGCTTCATTAGCTCTGCGTCCCGGTTGACGGCGCGGTGCTCCTAGGGTGAAGCTATTGTCAGGACGGAATAATTTTAAAGGCGAGCCAACTGAGCTCTTCACCGCTGGCGGGCGAGATGCCCAGTAGGCCTGCTGTAATGTAAGCAAATTAATCTTTAGCGCCTGCTCATGGCCGGGTCTTGGGGTGACGGTTAATGATTTTGTTTCATAGCCCTCTTTTTGAATACTGACGCTATGGGGCTTTGCGGTGAGCGACAGGGTTCGACTGCCACTACCCTGATTGCGATTGTTGACCAAAATTTGTGCATCGGCCGGACTTACGGTAAAGGCAATGCTACCTATATTGGGAACCAGATTAATCGCTAGTTTCGAGGTTTTTTCTGGTTGCACCTGGGTTAATTGGCTAGCCTTTAAATACCCCTCTAAGAATAACTCAACACGGTGTTGAGTAAATGGCGCCAGGGCGACTTCCAATGGGGTGGTGCCAAGGAATTTATTATTGATAGTAACGCTGGCGCTGGAGGGGGAGCTGTCGATCTGCAATGTGCCATCGGCAACAATCAATGCAATAGGTGGTTGCTGAGCGCTGGTGCCGGCTTTAACCGAGACTTGCTGCGTATAAGTTTTATAGCCTGCAAGCGTTACCTTGAGTTGACTGCCGGTTTCTAATACCTCTGCAGTGACTGGGGTCTGGCCGATTAAACGCTCATCAATATACAGCTCGGCACCTGCGGGGATGGTGGTGAATTGCATCTGTCCCCAGGCTGGCAGTAGGCTGACATTAAGCGATTGGGTTTTACCTAGACCATCGATATCAATTTCTTGCAGCAAGGAGAAGTAGCGATACTTATTAAATTCAAGCTGGTGAGAACCTCGGCTAATGCCTTCGATAGTGCCAGGAACTGTCCCAGCGGATTGGCTGTCGACACTGACTTTGATGTTCTCCAGCTCTGAGGTTACCGATAGATTGCCGGGCAGTGGCTGCAGCTCAAGTTTAAGCTCTTGAGTGGCATCGTCACCCACACTGATGGACTCAAGTAGCGGATAGTAGCCTGTGGCGTTGGCGGTGATATCGTAGTCACCACGCAGTAGTAGATAGTTATCGCCGATATTAAATGACAGACCGCTGATCTCAATCTCCGCGGTGTTGGGCTCTGTTTGAAAGATAACTGCGCGAGCCATAAACAGGTAAGCCATGATAATAATGCCGACACCAGCAAGCACGGCGAGGGTGAGCATACCGGGGGATAGTGGCAGACCACGCTTGGCGTCATTGCCATCCAAGGGGGTGAAATCGGTTGCTAAAAGTGGATTATTGTCAGGCATAGTATTTCAGGTACTGTTTTATTGTTGTTTATTAAACTGGCACTGTTTTGATTTTAGTCTTAGTGGCACTAGTTTTTTCTCTAAACTGTTGGGCTCGATTTATAGCTGTTTGTTAGATATTTTTCGTTGCAGTTAGATAATATCTAAATGGCCTCGCTACAGCTTACCAGTATTGGGTCTGGCATTGGTTCTCCAGTAATAGTGAATTCAACTCGCACATCTCGATAGCCCAGTCGCTTGCCGGCGGCAATATAGCGTCCGGGCTTTAGTAGTACGGAGGTCTGCTTAAAGACGCCCAACTTCTTAACGCGAAACAATGTTACCTCAGTCAAGCTGTCGGACTGCAGTACCACATCTATCGAGGTGCGCGACTGGCGCAATGTTTTATCCAACTCGGCTATTTGTTGTTTTAATACTGGGCCGGGCTTGGCAATGCCTGTGGCATCTTTAAGTAGACGTTGGGCGCTGTTATACACTGAGGTCGAGGCCAGTTTTAGTGGGTCCGCGAGTATTTTATTAATCTGACTGTCGAGACTGGCGCGCACATTGACGGTAATGGTACGTACCCTGGCTGAGGTGAGGGAGGGGTCGGTAGCGAGCAGGGATTGATAGATATCCAGTGCCTGCTGCCATTGTTCGGCGCTTTCATGGTCACTGGCTCGCTGCATCTGCCGGCTCACCAGTATCTGTGATTGACGTGTTTTAACCTGAGACAATGCCTGGGCAACTGAAGGATGGTTAGTATAGACAGTGCCAGCCACAGCAAAGGCCTGATTGGCAGCGGCAAAGTTATCTTGATCCAGAGCACTAAAGCCATCGCTCATGGCGCTGCGAAAGCGCTCCTCTGTTATGGCCTGTTGGGTAGATTTGAGCGCTGTTGCCGCTCGAAGATGCTGGTTATCGAGGTTTAGTGCATTCTGGTAGGCGTCCGCAGCCCCACTGAGTTGCTTACTTACCAGCAGTTTATCGCCAGCCTGGAGCTGCTCAACAATCTGAGGTAGTGCCGCAGCGCGCAGTTCAAGCTGTTGTGAATGCTGGTTTTGCGGTGCTATTGCCATGGCGATGCTGGCCGCTTCTGCGGCTATGGTAACGTCAGTTTGTGCGGCATTTTCAATTGCCTCGATACCTCTGGTCAGTGCCTTGGCTAAAGTCTCTTGACCCAGCTGCTCTAGGCTATTTAATTGCGCCAGTGATTGCTGATAGCTAGCGAGTGATTCGCGATATTCGCCGAAGCCGTACTGGTCATCACCCTGTGCTATTAATGCGATGGCCTGACGAAATTCAAAGTCGGCCCAGCGTTCAATACTCTGATTAGTAAGGCGATCGCGGACCGCAATAATTTGTGCCAATGCCGTTTGCGAGTCCTGTCGATATTTGGTTTTTTCTGCCGCGGTAGAGGGACTGACGCTAGTTTTGGCGATTGGCGTGATCGAGGCGCTGGGGTCTGCTATCCAGGGCTCTGTGACTACGGTGGGCAGCAGCACGATAACCGCGACAACCACGACTAGCAGTAGGCCAATAATCAGCCTCTGCTTGCCCTGCTGTTGGGATGATGGTGATTGGTTATCCATAATCTAGCGGCTTACAGGCTGCCGCGCTCCTGTTTGTATATTTTATGCAACAGTTCTTGCCACTGCTCGTACTGAACCGTCACTGTGCCTGTCAGGGTGATAGTGCGATCTTCTAGTTCAATAACCTGGGGCGCAATTTCGGCTTCCAATGAGGAGCCCATCTCGGCAACAGATTCATTATAGGCGGCGGACTGCTGTTTCTTCTCGAGGCCTGATTTAAGGATAAAGCCACCCACTGCGGCGGTGGCCGTACTGGCATCGCTGACCATGCGGGTGTCGGCCTGAGAGCGACCATAGATGCCTGCTAAGATCGAGCCAATACCGGCAATAATGCGGCGATTACCCTGCTTATCGAGCTGCCGCGCCTTAACTACTGAGTCGTAGGAGGCGCGCCTAAAATCCTGATAGGCGAGGTGCATCTGCTGTGAGAATCCGTCGTAGTAGTCCTGCATGGTGTCGATATAGAGGTAGTCGCGATCACGAATCTTGTGCACGCGCTGCAAGATGCTGTCATTTTCTGCGGGAAGGCGCGCGATGGATAATGTGCCGTCGCGCTTGGTGTTGATATATTCATCAAATGCCTCGGGCGAAAAGGTTTTTGCAAAGCGCAGCTCGGAGATGGTGCGTAACTCTATCGCCTGTTGGTCACTGAGTTTTTCTCTGTAAGCAAGCACATCATTGGCGATGCGTATAAATAAATTTTGGAATGGGTCACCCAGACTTTTTAGACGTCGATCGTAGGCGTATTTGCCAGTGGTCTGTTTGTATTTCTTGCTAAACCACTTTTTACCGCTGGTATCCTTGACCGTGATTTGCAGATCCATGGTTTCGCCATCGGACTGTAAAATAGTGCCACTGATATAGAGATCCATGACCACATCTGCGCTGGGTGTTACCCGGATAGCACCCCAAGCGCCGCTCTTTTCCATGACTTTGGCTAGCTGGTTAGAGAAGTAAATAGCCTCGGCAAAACGCACCTCGGGAAATACGGTGTCGTCTTCATCAGTGAGATAGAGGCCATCATTAAGGGTTGGAATACCCACATCTAAAAGTGCTGCTTCGGGGATGGGCGCAGTTGGCGTTTTCAATACCAGCGCCGTTGACGAGGTTACCTTATCAACGGCTGCAATGGCTGGTGGTAGGACGAGTAGCGCCATAGCAACTAGCAAAGCCTTTACTGCGGCTCTGCCTGCCACCTGATTAGTTTGCGTATATTCCATAATTATTTTTATCCAGCACCGTCTATTGATTCTTGATTCGTCGATATTCATCCCACAGCCTTTCTCGCAGCACTGGGTCTTTTTCTTTCATTGCTGCATCGCGTATCTGGCGCAAAACAATATCATCTCCCTGACCATCGTCTATATCGCCTGGGATGGGTATTACCTCTGTATCTGCCTGCTGCTCGCCGCCATTGGGTGCACTGCCTTGCGATGCTGGCTCTCCCTCTGCGCCCGAAGCACTGCTCTGTCCCTCTGGACCATCTTGGGCAGCCTGTTCGATCTCGGCATTACTCTCGCCCGGAATGCCGGTATCCGCTTCTTCAAATAGAGGCTCGTCGCTGTCGGCAGCAACACCGCTTGAACTACTGGGACTGAGAATATCAATTTCGTCAGAACCTTGAGAGGAGCTACCGCCCACATTGTTATCAAAACCCTCTAAAGATGCGTCCAGCTCCGCATCTAGGCCCTCTATACTCTCACCCTGCTGGCCACTGGCACTGCCTTCTTGGCTGCCGTTTTGATTCCTGTCGCTACTCTCCTGGTCGCCAGAACCTTGTTCGCCGCCGGATGGCGTGCTTCCAGATGGCCCAGAGCTACCGCCGGGTGATGAAGAACCGCCGCCGGGTGATGAAGAACCGCCGCTGGGTGCAGAGGACCCGCCACTTGGTGGGGAGGGCATGCCACCACCTGACTGCCCTGAAGGTACAGACTGTCCCGAAGAGCTAGTTGGTGAGGGCATTTGACAGCCGCTAAGTAACAATAGCATGAGCATTGTTGCTATTAATATCTGCGCTGAGGCTTTCTTTTGTAGCTCCATAATAGTGACTTAGCCTTTTGGTGTTGGTTGGTCGTACAGCATGCTGTGAGGCGCTTCTGCCGCTAGCCCATTGACCAGCTTTGGTCGGAAACGTTTGCTGCGCATATCTCTACGCAGTTTGTTCAATTGATTCTCGGTGAGGCTTTGCGGTGAGCTGATCACTTCAATTTGATTGGCCACACCATAGGTCGATATCATCATTGATAATTCAAATTGAGATTCTGATGACTTACCACTGACCACAGCCTCAGGACTTTTGTCCATACTGAACTCTATCAGTCTGGGTGCGCTAAATAGCTCTGTCCGGGCCTGTTCTGGATTTTCTGCGGCCTCCAGAACATCGAATGCTAATTGATAGGCCTGAGTGGCAGAGGATTTTTGCCCGAACACCAGATACCAGTCACCCAATTCAGCAATTGCCATGGCTTGATCTATCTCAGAGCTATCTGGTTGCTCGACTAGAGATTCAATGACTTTTTCGAGTGCCAACTTGCCACGACGAAAGTGCATATGCGAGGTGGTCGCACTGCTAGGTCTGCCGGAGGAGCCCGCCATGGAGATACTGAGCCCCGAGTCGGAGGGTTCTCCATGCTGCTTGATATGGTTGGCAATAAAATACTGCAAGTAACCCAGACGGCGGTAGCGATCTGGCGCATCCGGATCGTCTAGGGGCATATCTGTGTTAAGAATGTCATACATACGCGCAGCAATGCGCTCAGATATCACTAGATTGGAGTAGCCGCCTTTGGGGGTGCGCTCTTTGTAGGTGCTCATATACCAGTCCAGCAACTGATCGAGTACCGGCAGCATACGGACATCATTAGCGCCATAGGCTTTAGTGTTGATGGTATAGAGATTTTCCAGAGCTTTTTGGGATTCGTCCCAGTTACCCAGGTAGCTCTCGGTATCGGCAATAGATATCAGGTAGGGGGCCTGAGTCAAACTGTCGAGGCCATAGTTAACGCGTTCAATTTGCATACCTCGTTGAAATGCTCTGCGAGCATTTTCGTACTCTTCTCGGGAATACAGCGATTTTCCAAGACCTAAATACAGGTCTGATAGCTCTATTGAGTAGGCGCTTAACTCCGCTTCGACATTGTCGATAGCATTCATATAGTCGACAACAGGGTCTGAAACAGGCTCTTGTTCAGCGATGGATTGTGCATAAGTCAATTGATTTACAGCCATTGCCATTAGCAATACAGAAATTCTAAATATACTGTCCCTGCAGACTGAGGGTGATTTTGATAACTTTTGCTTGGCGGGCATAACCAGCTCCTAAATTATCTCTCAAATTAGAGTAGTCAGTTTGTAGCCGGTTCCGTGGCGAGTCATTTGAAACGCAAATTGTTTATTTTTATTCTTGAACGTTAATTGTCTGACTGCAAAATAATCAGTTTTACTCGGGATTTATTAAGATTTCCTTTTTATATACGTTAGTTTACACGTTCAGATGCTAATATCTCAGGCCTTCTACATTTTAAATCGAGATAATAATGACTAAGCCACTACAGGGTTTGAGAGTGATCGAACTTGGCCAACTACTGGCGGGCCCCTTTGCTGGATGCATGCTTGGATATTTTGGCGCAGAGGTTATTAAAGTAGAGCCACCAGGTGGTGATCCAATTCGCAACTGGCGTGAGGTTAAAGATGGCACCTCGCATTGGTGGCGCAGCCTTGGGCGCAATAAGAAATGTATTTCACTGAATCTAAAGACGCCAGAAGGGCGTGATCTGGTTAAGCAGTTGCTCAAGAGCGCCGATATTGTGGTGGAGAATTTTCGTCCCGGAGTGCTTGAGGAATGGGGCCTTGATCCTGAGAGTCTGAGAGCGGATAACCCCAACCTTATCTATGCGCGTATTTCTGGCTATGGCCAAACCGGGCCCTATTCAGAGAAGGCTGGCTTTGCCTCTGCCTGCGAGGCCATTAGCGGCTTCCGCTATGTAAATGGCTACCCGGGAGAGGCGCCAGTGCGGCCTAACCTGAGTATTGGTGACACTGTGTCTGGGCTGCATGCAGTGATTGGCATACTAATGGCGCTGCGCTCTCGAGATGAGGCAATCAAAGATAATAAAGAGGGCGGTCAGGTGGTTGATGTGGCGCTCTATGAGTCGATGTTTAATCTACTTGAAGCGGTGATTCCTGAATACGATGGCGCTGGGGTTGTGCGCCAGCCTTCAGGTACCACTGTGACCGGCATTGTACCCACCAATACCTATAAATGTGCTGATGGTAAATTTCTGGTGATCGGTGGCAATGGTGACTCGATCTTTGTCCGTTTGATGACGGCAGTGGGCAGAGCCGATATGGCCACAGATGAAAAATATGCCACCAATACTGATCGTGTGATTCATGAGGCCGCGCTCGACAAGGTACTGGCCAACTGGTGTGCCAGCCTGCCTCTGGCTGAGGCGATGCGGATACTGGAAGATAATCGCGTACCCTGTGGTCCGGTCTACAGTGCTGCTGACATGATGGAAGATAGACATTTCAAATACCGGGAATTATTTGAGCAGGTTGAAATTAATGGTGAGCCTCTTAAAATCCCAGCCATCATGCCGAAGTTGCAGGGCACCCCTGGGGGTACAGAATGGCCAGGGCCGGAAGTTGGCTCGCATACTGATGAAGTGCTGCAAAGCTTAGGTCTGGATGAAGCTTCTATTGCACAACTTAAAGTGAACGGCATTGTGGCTGACGCACAATCTTAAAACAGGCTATTGCAGGACTTTACTATGACTATTACCTCTTTCAATCCACCTCGTCGTACGCTTATGGGCCCCGGGCCTTCTGATGTAAGTGATCGGGTACTTCAGGCTATGGCAAGGCCAACACTGGGCCATTTAGATCCAGCGTTTATTGGCATGATGGATGAGGTTAAAACACTGCTGCAATATGCTTTCCAAACTAGTAACGAGCTGACCTTTGCTGTCTCTGCGCCAGGTTCTGCAGGTATGGAATGTTGCTTTGCCAATTTGGTTGAGCCCGGTGACAAGGTTATTGTCTGCCAAAACGGTGTTTTTGGTGGCCGCATGCAGGAGAATGTTGAGCGCTGTGGTGGTATTGCAGTGATGGTCCAGGATGACTGGGGCACTGCGGTTGATCCGCACAAGTTAGAGTCTGCGCTGGTGGCTGATCCAGATGCTGTTTTGGTGGCCTTTGTGCATGCCGAGACATCTACTGGCGCTCAATCTGATGCCAAAACACTGGTTGAACTGGCTCATAAGCATGGCTGTTTAACCATTGTTGATACAGTGACCAGCTTGACTGGTACCCCACTACTGGTCGATGACTGGAATATTGATGCTATTTATTCTGGTTCACAGAAATGCCTGTCGGCTCCTCCTGGTTTATCACCGGTGAGTTTTAACGAGCGCGCCGCCGAAAAAATTCGTCAGCGCAGCACCAAAGTCCAGAGCTGGTTTCTCGATTTAAACCTGGTTATGGGTTACTGGGGCGGTGAGGGCAAGCGCGCTTACCATCACACTGCGCCGGTTAACTGCCTCTATGGTTTGCATGAGTCGCTGGTTATTGTGCAGGAAGAGGGCTTGGAAAATTCTTGGGCTCGTCATCAGCGCAATCATTTGGCGCTGCGCGCTGGCTTAGAAGAGATGGGTATTGGCTTCTTAGTGCCTGAAGAGAATCGTCTGCCACAGCTGAATACGGTGACTATTCCAGAGGGTGTTGACGACGCCTTAGTGCGCAGTCGCCTGCTAAATGAATTTGATCTTGAGATTGGCGCTGGACTCGGTGCGCTGGCGGGCAAGGTTTGGCGTATTGGCTTAATGGGTCATGCCAGCAACCAGAAGAATGTCGAATTCTGTCTTAACTCTCTGCGAGCGGTGCTTTAAGAATATCTAATGCCAGGGCTTCGGCGACCTTAATACCGTCGATTGCCGCCGATAAAATACCGCCGGCGTAACCGGCACCTTCGCCAGCGGGGTACAGCCCCTTAGTATTAATACTCTCATATTCCCTGTCGCGCTTGATGCACACCGGCGCTGATGTTCTTGTCTCGACGCCAGTCAGAACGGCATCGGCCATCGCATAGCCTTTTATCTGCCGATCAAACTCTGGAATGGCCTCGCGGATTGCTGCGACCGCAAAGTCTGGCAGTGCTTTGGATAAGTCGCCCAACGTAATTCCCGGTTTGTAGGAGGGTGTTACCTCACCCAGGGCGGTAGAAGGTTTGTCCTTTAAAAAGTCACCCACCAGTTGCGCTGGGGCGTTGTAGTTTTCGCCACCGAGCTGATATGCCAATGACTCCAACTCGCGCTGCAGATCAATGCCGGCCAGCGGATGCTCAGGAAAGTCCTGTTCGGGGCTAATACCAACCACAATGGCGGCGTTAGCATTGCGCTCATTGCGCGAATACTGCGACATGCCATTGGTGACCACGCGACCCTCTTCTGAAGTAGCGGCGACTACGGTACCGCCTGGGCACATGCAAAAGCTGTAGACACTGCGACCACTTTTACAATGGTGCACCAGCTTGTATTCTGCCGCGCCTAAAATTGGATGTCCGGCCTGGGCGCCAAAGCGCGCCTTGTCGATTGTGGACTGGGGGTGCTCAATTCGATAGCCAATGGAGAAAGGCTTGGCTTCAATATAGACGCCATGATCGAGCAGCATCTGAAAGCTATCCCGAGCACTGTGGCCTATAGCCAAAATAATATGGCGGCTGTAAAGGGTATCGCCATTGCTTAGGCTGATGCCGGTAATCTGAGATTTCGCATTTTCTGCACCGTCCTCACGCAGAACACGCTCCACCTTTTGGTCAAATCGAATTTCACCACCAAGGCGAATAATCTCGGCGCGCATATTCTCCACCATACTGACCAACTTAAAGGTGCCAATATGGGGCCGACTGTCGGTGAGAATCTCTTTTGGTGCACCGGCAATCACAAACTCATTTAATACTTTACGTCCCAAATGGCGGCGATCCTTAACTTGGCTCCACAGCTTGCCATCGGAGAATGTACCGGCACCGCCCTCGCCAAATTGCACATTGGATTCGGCATTGAGATTGCGCTTGCGCCAAAATCCCCAGGTGTCTTGAGTGCGCTGGCGCACCTCTTGGCCGCGTTCGACGACAATAGGCTTGAGTCCCATCTGTGCCAGTATCAGCGCAGCCAAAATGCCGCAGGGACCAAAGCCAATAATAATGGGGCGCTGTTGATTGGCCGCTGGAAAGTTGGCACATGCTTGGGCGGCAAATTTATAGCTGGTGTCGGGGCTGGGGCCAACTCTGGGCAGACTCGGGTTGGTGGCAAGAATGACTTTTTCTGCACGCTCCGTAAGCACCACATCAACTTGATAGATAAGCAGTATTTGGCTTTTCTTACGGGCGTCATAGCTGCGTTTGAAAATGCTAAAACGCACTAGTTCCTCAGCATTGATGCCAAGTATATTGAGGATCGCCTCAGGCAACTGCGCATCTGTGTGGTCAAGGGGCAGCTTTACTTCACTTACTCTCAGCATAGGTTTTAATTGACCGGCATTAAATCGAGTAGTGCCGTGACGGTGGCATGGACGCCACTGATCACAGCAGGCTGTGGCTCAATCTTAAATAATGGGCTGTGATGTGAGGGAATGGCTGGACCTCCAGCCTTGGCGGCTGCTAGATCTTGCGTGCTGGTGCCGCCCACAGAAAAATAAACGCTGGCTATAGCTGGGTCTGTAGTGAAGTAGGGAAAGTCTTCGGCGCCCATGCCCTGAGAGGATATTGATACGACTTTGTTGTCACCCAATTGGTTCTGCCATACCTTTTTCAGACGGCGCACCAATTGGTCATCGTTGACCGTGGGTGGTGTGTTCTCCGTTGAGACAATCACTTCTGGTAGCTTATCCTCTGGCAAGCCAGCGGCGCGGCCAAGATTTAGTGCAATACGTTCAATACCGGCTAATAATTTATCCCGGGTTTCAAGGTTGGTATTGCGCACGGTTAACTGTAGGTGAGCGCTGTCGGAAATAATATTGTGTTTGGTGCCACTGTGAAAAGAACCCACGGTAACCACACCTGGTTGTCTGGGCGGCAATTCACGGGCGACGAGGGTTTGCAGTGCGACCACAATCTGACTGCCCAAAAGTACTGGGTCCTTACCCGCATGAGGCGAGGCGCCATGTGTACCCACACCATGGACAATAATATCTACGGTGTCAGCACCAGCAAAGGGCGCACCTTCTTGAACATTGACCAGTCCAGCTGGGAGGCCGGCAGAGACATGAAATGCCAGGGCGTAATCTGGTTTGCCAAACCGCTGCCAGAGGCTGTCTTCCATCATGGCTTTGGCCCCCATTAGACGCTCCTCCGCTGGCTGGCCTATAAGCATTAAAGTGCCTGACCACTGGTCGCGATTTTCGCTCATCTGCTTGGCGGTACCTATAAGACTGGTAATATGCACATCGTGACCACAGGCATGCATCACCGAAACTGTGTTGCCGGTGATCGGATCTTGCTGCACAGCATTGGACGCGTATTCAAGGCCAGACTTTTCTTTTAGAGGTAAGCCATCCATATCACCACGCATCATCACTAGAGGGCCTGAACCATTTTCCAGCAGCGCGACAACGCCGGTGCCACCGACACCCTCGGTGACTTTAAAGCCATCGCTGCGCAGTGCACTGGCGAGCTTTTTGGCGGTTCTGAATTCTGCGGTGCTGAGTTCGGGGTTGATATGGAAGTCTCGGAACATAGCGCCAAGGCGATTTTGATAATCGTCTTTGATCGACTGGGCTAGATCACTGGCAATGGTAAGCGATGAGAGTAGACCTGACATTAAGACTGTAATTAGAATTGTTTTTTTCATATTTAAACACCTGTCTAGGGTTTATAGCTGGCGATAAATTGCTGTACCACATCTCCGACCTGCTGCAGGCTGTCACTGCTGCATTTGTCTACTGTATCAGCACTGGTATGCCAATGATCTGGAAAAGGGTAATGAATTAAATCGACCACTTTAATACCGGCCATTAAAAAAGGCAGGTGGTCATCTATGATACGGATACCTGGGCTGTCTTTAAATACTGTGCTGTTCTGTTGTTTGGCAATGGCCCAGATTGTATCCATCAGCTCACCCGCTTGGGATTGCGAATACTGCTCTCGGGGAATGGATAGCGTCTTGGCGCAGACCATATCCAAAATAATCCCAGCACTGGGACGGTAAAAAGGGTTTTTAGCAACAAACTCCCTCGCGCCAATAGAATAGGGCAGGTCATCAATATGGCCCATATCTTCCAAATCAAAAAATACCAGATCAAGAGTAACCGGCGGCGCACTGATGGCGAATACTCGGGCCAGTTCGAGTAGTGCGGCCACCCCTGAGGCGCCGTCATTGGCGCCAGCAATGGGCCTGTCGCGCAGTGCGGGACTATGATCTCTATCAGCTTGCGGGCGAGTGTCCCAGTGAGCACCCAGCATTATTCGCGCGCTGCTGGTGGATGAAGTGCCTTTAATGCTGGCCCAGAGATTGGTGCCGGATAGCCCTTTATAGTCAAAGCGCTGAATGGTTAGACGATCGGTAAGCGGCGCTAATGTTTGCTCAATATAGCTTATGGTCTGCTGTTTTGCGGCTGGGTTGTCTGGCTCTCGGGGCCCAAAGGAAACCTGACTGACAATATGGGCTAGAGCGAGCTCGCCATCAAATGCTGGCTCTGCCAATATTGCGTTTGCCCATAGCGTCGAGGCTGTTAGTAGCATCCCTGTCAGTGTTTTGTTCATTAGTTAGTGATTACGGCATCCTGTTTACTAGGCTGAGTATCTATGGTGGGTAAGGCAATCTGCCAGAAGCCATAGATAATGGCAATTACCGGACACAGCAGGTTAAAGAAGGCAAAGGGAGCATAGAGCATTGTGCTGACTCCAAGGGTTGCCGACATATAGGCGCCGCAGGTATTCCATGGAATTAATGCGCCGGTTAATGTGCCTGAGTCTTCCAATGTACGGGATAGGTTGAGTGGGCTGAGGTTGCGCTCCTCATAAGATTTAACAAACATCTGTCCGGGAATTGCGACAGAGAGGTATTGATCTGCGGCCAGAACATTGGTGCCAATGCAGGTGCCCACCGTGGCGGTAATTAAACCACCGGCAGATTTAACCCGACTCAGCGCAGCTTCTACTAGGCGCTCTAGCAGACCAGTGCGAGCCATTGCACCGCCAAAGGCCATGGCGTTAATAATCAGGCCCACGGTATTTAGCATACTGTCCATGCCACCCTTAGACAGCAGTGCATCCAAGTCGACATTGCCGGTCACCGAACTATAGCCGAGGAACATGGCATGGAAGAGGCCTTTGAATATGGCTGCGATGGCCATCAGATCAGGGCTATCTGCAAGGGCAATGACCACATCCCATTGGAATACCACAGCGAACAGACAGCCTGCCATAGTTCCGCAAATCAGTGTTGATAGCGCCGGTAGTTTTTTCACTGCCATGCCCAGCAGCAGGATCAGCGGCGCAAGCATTAATGGGCTAATTAAAAATGACTGCTCCAATTGACCTTGTAGAATAATTATATCTTCCACTACCACATTGGCACTGCTGCCATAGCCGAGTACAAAAAATATCATCAGCGCGATAAAAAAGCTGGGGATGGTGGTCCACAACATATGCTGGATATGGTCGAAGAGGTTGGTGTTGGTTACTGCAGCTGCCAGATTGGTGGTATCGGAAAGAGGTGAGAGTTTGTCGCCAAAATAGGCGCCGGAAATAATGGCACCGGCACTTATCGGCAGTGATAAATTCAATGTCGCGGCAATACTTATCAGGCCAATGCCCAAGGTGCCTGCCACTGTCCAGGAGCTGCCAATACTAAAGCCAATTAGCGCGCAGACTAGGCAAGCTGTGACATAAAAGTAGTCTGGAGACATTAACTCGACGCCGTAATAAATCATGGTGGGTACGGTGCCCGCCAGTATCCAGCTACCAATCAATGAGCCAACCATCAGTAAAATAAGAATGGCATGCATCGATAGACTAATGGTAGCGATCATACTGCGTTCGATATCTTTCCAGTTCAAACCATTTTTGATGCCGATCATGGCAGCCACCGAAGCTGCTAGCATAAGGGCGACCTGATTGGGACCAGCAGAGCCATCACCAAAGACATAAACCAGACTGCCGAGCATTCCGACCAGCACAATAACGGGAATCAATGCATCGAGTAGCGTTGGTTTTTTGATTAATTTACTCATAGTATTTTTTTATTATTGGGTGATTATTGAGAGCGCTAAGGTAACAGCCTCGTTGCTATCTATCCACCTTTCTCGACAGCACAATATGGCTCAGGGTTTTTTCTACGCCATCAAGGGTGGCTATAGCATCAATGATATTATCCAACGCCTCGGTGGTGGCTTCGGTCACCTGGGCCATCAGGTCATATTGCCCGCTAATGGTACAGAGCATATCCAGCTGTGGGTGTTTATTGAGTTGACGGACAATATCAGCGGTCTTTTTCGCTACCGCCGAAATCATAATATAGGCGCTGACGCGCTGCTGTTCAAAGTGCGGGTTGATCTTAATGGTATAGCCTTGAATCACACCTGTGTGCTCCAGTCTCTCCATGCTTTGCTGCACTGTTGCCCGGCTTAGTCCTAATTCGCTGGCTAGATCAGACACGGTGCGACGGCTATTTTGTTTTAATAAGTTAAGCAGCTGTTGTTGGTTTTTCATATCAAAATGACAAATATAATTACAAAGTGTTTGCTAATAATACGCAAATAGACAGGTTTGTAAATACAAAGTGACAATTTTCGGGCTTAAAATGGCCTTTTAAGAAGGTGCCAACATTAGGTGTGAAATGACTGATTTAGCCGTTACCCCATTACCAATATCCGCGCAAATCGAGGGCCGTTTAATGGCCGAGGAAGATGCTCGCGAGCAAATAGCATTTACTAGCGCCTATGCTAAAAATTATCTGCATCCGGTGCTCGTGGTGTCTAGAGAGCGCCTGCGCCGCAATGTGCAACGCTTTATGGCTGCGCTGCCCAGAGTACGTCCGCACTTTGCCGTTAAAGCTAATCCGGATACTGAGATTCTTAGTATTTTCCGCGAGCAGGGCACCTGTTTTGAGGTCGCGTCGATTGCCGAGATTGATGCCATGCTAAAACTGGGTGCCAGTATGGAGGCAGTTTTTTATTCCAACCCCATTAAGTCGCCAGTATCCATTAAGTATGCAGCGGCCAATGGCATTGCCTGGTACTGCGTGGATACACCAGAAGAAGTTGAGAAGATTGCCGCGATTAAGCCGGATGCCAAGCTTTACCTGCGAATTAAAGTCAGCAATGAGGGTTCTAGTTGGCCATTGGCGGACAAATTTGGCGCTAGCCCAAAAGGGGTTGATGCGGTTATCGAAATCTGTAAAAAGCTGGATATGCAGCTCAGCGGTGTTACCTTCCACGTTGGTTCTCAGTGCACCAATATTAATAATTGGGTTGAAGGTATTCGTGCCGCCAAAGCTATTTTTACCCAGTTGCGCGCCCAGGGATTTAGCCCTGAATTGTTAAATCTGGGGGGTGGATACCCGCTGCAGTTTACCGGGCAGGAACCAAGCATTGAGGATATTGCTGCGGTGATTAATGCAGAGCTGGATTTGTTGCCGGATAGTATTCAGGTAATGGCTGAGCCCGGCCGTTATCTGGTGGGATCTGCAGGCTGCCTGATTTCCCAGGTGGTGGGTACCGCTACTCGCGACAGTGTCCGTTGGGTCTATTTGGACACCGGCGTCTATGGTGGCCTAATGGAGCTATCGCAAAACTTCCCCGCGACACTGGTCAGCCAGCGCACTGGCGAAGCTGGTGCCTGGACTATGGCAGGCCCAACCTGTGATTCGATTGATGTGCTGGGCAAGCACAGATTGCCGGTTAATACCAAGGCAGAGGATATTATTTTTATGCCCAATTTGGGGGCTTACTGCACTACCTGTGCCTGTGACTTTAATGGCTTCCCAGCACCCAGCATGCGCATGGTTGACTAGTGTTCAGATAATAGATTTATTGCGCAGCGCGGATATCTCTAGCGCTGAGTATTCCAAGTATTCCCCCAGGATTGACTCCGTGCTGCTGCCTAATTCAGGGGGTGGCACGGCATAGTCAATGGTTGAACGACTGTAGTTGATGGGGTTGGCTACCCCGGGGATTTCTCCGGCGCGCTTATCGGCGATGGATATCTGCATCTTGCGCGCCAGTATCTGCGGGTCGGCAAAAACTCGATCAATACTATTGATTGGTCCGCAGGGGATGCTGTTATTTTCGAAGCGTTGCAGCCAGTCGTCGGTATCATTTTTTTTCAGTAGGTCACTAATCTGCTGGCAAAGCGTCTCTCGGTTTTCCACCCGTGCCCGATTGCTGGCATAGCGGCTGTCCAGAGCAAGCTGTGGCTGATCAATAATATCGCAAAAGCGCTGAAACTGCGCATCATTGCCCACCGCAAGAATTAGATGCCCATCTTGGGTAGCAAAGGCCTGATAGGGCACAATATTGGGGTGTGAGTTACCAATTCTGCCCGGCACCTCACCACCGACTAAATAGTTACTCGCCTGATTTGCCAGCACTGCCGTTTGAACATCTAATAATGCAATATCAATGTACTGTCCTAAATCGGATCTGTGCCGCTCGAGCAGCGCACCCTGAATAGCATTGGCCGCATAAATGCCGCTAAATAAATCGGTGACAGCAACACCAGCTCTGACCGGCCCACCATTGCCATGACTATCTGTAGGTTCACCGGTGATACTCATAAGGCCGCCCATACCCTGAATTAAAAAATCATAACCGGGGCGATCTGCATAGGGGCCAGTTTGACCAAAGCCGGTAATGGAGCAGTAGACTAGTCGCGGGTTAAGGGCGCTTAAAGATGAGTAGTCGAGGCCATATTTCTTTAGGCCACCGACCCTATAGTTTTCGATCAGCACATCGGCCTTGGCAGCCAGCTGACGAATAATGAGCTGTCCTTCGGGTTGGGTAATATCGACGGTTACCGATTTCTTGCCTCGATTGGCGCAGAAATAATAGGCCGCGTCTTCAGTATTATTACCGAATCTATCTTTAAGGTACGGAGGCCCCCAGTGGCGGGTGTCATCGCCGACCACTGGACGTTCAATTTTGATTACCTCAGCGCCCATATCTGCAAGTAACTGACCGGCCCAGGGACCGGCCAGAATGCGGCTCATATCCAGTACTTTGTAGCCCGCCAATGGTCCAGACATAGGGCCTACCCGAAGGCTGGAATGCCGGTTTGAGCACGCCCTAGAATTAATGCATGGACATCTGCAGTGCCCTCATAGGTGTTGACCACCTCGAGATTTAGCATATGGCGCATCACCGGGTATTCATCGGAGATGCCGTTGCCGCCGTGCATATCCCGGGCCATACGGGCAATATCCAAGGCTTTGCTGCAGTTATTGCGCTTTAGAAGCGAGATTAATTCCGGTGCTAGATTGCCCTGTTCTTTGAGTCTGCCAGCACGCAGCGAACCCTGTAAACCTAGACTGATATCGGTTTGCATATTGGCCAGCTTTATTTGAATAAGCTGATTGGCAGCTAGGGGACGATTGAACTGAACACGGTCCATGCAGTATTGACGGGCTGCGAACCAACAGCTTTCGGCGGCGCCCAGTGCGCCCCAGCTGATGCCGTAGCGAGCTGCATTGAGGCAGCCAAATGGGCCTTTTAGGCCCTGCACATTGGGCATGAGTTGATCTTCTGGGACAAATACCTCGTCCATCACAATCTCGCCAGTAATAGAGGCGCGTAGTGCCAGTTTTCCCTCGATTTTGGGTGCCGAGAGTCCCGGCATACCCTTATCGAGAATAAAGCCGCGAATAATGCCATCGTCAGTTTTTGCCCAAACTACAAAGACATCGGCGATGGGTGAATTGCTAATCCACATTTTACTGCCTGACATTAGGTAGCCACCGTCCACAGTTTTGGCGCGGGTTTTCATGCCGCCGGGATCAGAACCCGCATCGGGCTCAGTGAGACCAAAACAGCCTACCCACTCACCAGTGGCCAGTTTTGGAATATATTTCTCGCGCTGTGCCTGAGTGCCATAGGTATAGATGGGATACATCACCAAACTCGACTGTACGCTCATCATAGATCGGTAACCTGAATCGACCCGCTCAATTTCTCGAGCGATGAGTCCATAGCTGACATAGCCAACCCCTGAACAGCCATAACCGTCTATAGTTGCGCCCAGCAAACCCAGTTCGCCCATTTCATTAAAGATGGCTCGATCGGTCTGCTCATTGCGAAAGGCGTCACGCACACGAGGTGCGAGTTTCTCTTCGGCATAGGCTGCCGCTGTATCGCGCACCATGCGCTCTTCATCACTGAGCTGGTCGTCTAGATTAAAGGCGTCCTGCCAGTTAAATTTCCCCCAATCCGTAGCCATTATTAAATCCTATTTAAAAAGTTGCGCCTATACGGCGTAATGTTGTGCAGTTTGATCCAGAGCCTTGGTGGCTTGTTCGATCATAGTATCAATTTCTTCGTGGCTCATAATAAGCTGTGGCGAGATAATCATCGAATCGCCAACAGCGCGCATGACTAAGCCATTTTCGATACAGAATTCACGACAGACTGCACCGGCGTTCTGATCTGGCTCAAGGCGTTCTCTGGTGGCCTTATTGCGGACCAGTTCTATTGAACCAATCATACCTATGCCGCGAGTGTGGCCAACAATTGGGTGATTGCTGAGTTCTGTCCAGCGCTTTTGCAGGTAAGGCCCAACATTGTTAGCAACTCGCTCAACAATATTGTCACGCTCGATGATATCCAGTGTTGCCAGCGCCGCAGCACAGGCGATAGGGTGGCCAGAATAGGTAAAGCCATGACCAAATTCACCACCGCTGCTGGTAATAACAGAGGCGACCTTATCACTGACCATAACGCCACCAAGGGGCTGGAAGCCATTGGTTACAGCTTTGGCAAAGGTCATCAGATCGGGTTCGGTGTTGTAGGTCTGACAGCCAAACATGCTGCCAGTTCGAGCAAAGCCGCAGATTACTTCGTCACTGACAAAGAGAATATCGCGCTCTTTAAGAATACGGCTCACTTCAGGCCAGTAGGTATCGGGCGGCACAATAACACCGCCGGCACCCTGAATAGGTTCGGCTATAAACGCCGCGACATTTTCTTCGCCCAACTCATCAATGCGCTTTTCCAATTTCCGAGCAGCGGCAATACCAAACTCGTCGCCAGTCATATCACCGCCGCTGTTATACCAGTTGGGGTCGGCAATATGCTGGACATAGGGTAGGGTTTCAAACTGGTCGTGCACTGAAGCAAACCCACCAAGGCTGGCTGCGGCGATAGTGCTGCCGTGGTAGGCATTGGTGCGAGCCAGAATAATGCGCTTTTTTGGTTGGCTTTTAAGGTCCCAATAGCGGCGAATTAAGCGAATATTGGTGTCGTTAGCTTCAGAGCCAGAGTTGGTAAAAAATACATGGGTAAACTGTTCTGGGGTTATTTTGACCAAACGATCTGCTAGCTCTACTGCTGGCTCATTACTGCACTGGAAGAAATTATTGTAGTAGGGCAGTTGCTGGAACTGTGCATTCACGGCCGCGGCTATTTCTGGCTGGCTGTAACCTAGGCTACAACACCAGAGACCTGACATAGCATCGAGAAACTCTGTTCCATCAGTATCATAGATATAGATATGCTCGGCACGGCTGATAATTCGACCGGGATTTTTGGCATAACTATTAAAGTCAGTGAATGGATGTAGATGGCGTTGTGTATCTAATGTCTGCCACTGTTTGGTGGTTCTTGCGCTGGTCATAATGGATCCTAGAAATCATCCTATGTTTGTTATTGAGCTAAGAAAGCTCCACCCCAAAAGGGTTATTTTTTAAAAAGGGCTAACAGAGGAGTATCTCAGCATAGAAATTTATTAGACACATGTACCCAAATGGGTTGCTGTTGAAGAAGTTGTAGCGGCAAGGCAGCAATTGCTCGGCGAAAAGAATTCAAATAGAAAACAAGAAAAAAGTGGTGCTCAACACTAGGTAAATGGGTTTTCTAGGATTAGAATCTCAATGGTGGGGTTATTGTAGGTAATTAGAAATAACCTAGTATAGTAGTGCCAATGCCATGTAACTAAGTCCTTGGGGGGGTTATGAAGTCAACGCAAATAGTACGTAAGACATTGTTGTCTGCAGCAGTAGCTGCAGCTGCTCTAAGTGCAGGGAAGCTCAGTGCAGTACAGATCGAAGAAATTATTGTTACTACGCAAAAGCGTGAACAGTCATTACAGGATGTTCCAATCAGTGTTTCGGCCTTTACGGGCAGTTTTATGGAGAAGGCTCAGATATCTGATGCCAAGCAGGTAGCGTCATTAACACCAGGTGTTTCTGGTGATACCGATGACTCTTTTCTCGACTCAATGAATGTTCGCGGAATCAGTACCAATGATTTTGGTGTTGGTGCAGAGCCGTCAATCGGTCTTTACCAGGATGGAATTTATCTGGGCCGCACCGGTGGTGCGGTGTCTAGTTTCTTTGATATCGAAATGGTCGAAGTGGTCAAAGGGCCGCAGGGCACCCTTTTCGGTCGCAATGCTTCCTCTGGTGCAATCTCGATTACTACCGTCAAGCCTAAAGATGAGTTCGGCGGTTCCATTGATGTTGGCCTTGGCCAAGACGGCTACGGTGAAGTCACGGCGATGGTGAATACGCCTATTAACGACCAATTCAGTAGTCGACTTGCGGTCTACCATCAGCAACAGGATGGCTGGGTAACCAATATTAATGATGGTGGGCAAGTAGGCGCAGTAGAAAATACTGCAGCGCGCTTTACACTGGCATTTGAAAACGAAAATATCACCAGCTCCCTTACTCTCGAGTATGAAGATCGTCAGGCACCACCCACTATTTATCAGGCATTTGATCCAGATGAGACAGGCCTACCTTTCTACTCAACAGATGCCGCCGAAGACGAATTTACGTCGGATGTTAGCTCGGCAGATTTAGTTGATGAAGGTGAAGTCTGGGGTGCCACGTTACATGTAGAGGTTGATTTAGGTAATGATTACTCTCTTAGCTCGGTCACTGGCTTACGGGGTCACAATTACTACTATCTCGAAGATTTTGATGGCAGCGACAACTTTCTGTCGAACTATAATCAGATCCAAGAGCAGGACTACTTCAGTCAAGAATTCCGCATTAACAAAGAGTCTAAAAGCGTAAGCTGGTTTGTAGGTGCATCGTGGTACAAGGAAGATTTAAAGGTACGTTTTAATCAAACGCTTGATGAAGATACCTTTTGTTCTGCCTATGGTACTTATTACGAGTACGAGGGCATTACTGACTGTGCGACCCTCTATGAATACTATGAGTATGATCCCATTGTTGGCATAGGTACCCGTAATGACTCGGTAGATGTCGATGCGGAATATGACGGCTGGGGCCTCTATGGAGATACCACCTTTCATGTTAGCGACGATATAGATGTTACCCTGGGGGCTCGCTACACTGAAGATAATCGCGATTTTGCACAAAATTTTGGCGGTGAAGATCGCAACGCCGGCTGGTATACGTTCCCGTTTTTCACCTCTGACTTTGTTAGCGGCAGTGACCAGTGGACTAATACATCGGTTCGTGCAGCAATGACTTATCAGCTAAGCGATGACGTTTCTACCTATCTAACCTACTCAACGGGTTATAAGGCGGGTGGTTTCAATACCATGGAGCTCTCCTTTGACGACACTGTAACTGCAGAAGACCTGGACGGCGAAGATGCCTTGGACTTTGATCCATCACTCGCCAGCTTTGATAAAGAGGAAGTGACCAATCTAGAGCTTGGCTTAAAAGGCTTATTCTTAGATGGGCAGGTGCAGCTTAATGCTGCGCTTTATAGTTACGCGTTCGATGGCATGCAGTCTGGTTACTATGTAGATGGTCGCTATACCGTTGCCAATGTCGGCGATGCAGAAGGCACTGGTCTTGAATTGGATATGCGCTTCTTGCCCTCCGATAGTCTTGATATATATATGGGTCTAGCCTGGGCTGATTCTGAGTTGACGAAACCTAACTCAACGCTTTCCGAAGACTTCTGTGAAGCCGACTGTACTGGGGCAATGCTGCCTGGCACTGTTGAGTTTAGCGCCGCTATGGTTGCGACTTACACTATACCGGTTAAGGATGGCGATATAAATGTTACCTGGGAAATCTTCCATCAGGATGAGAGCCCAGGGTTTGGTGATTTCTCTCTAGACCCAATTATGCTTGATGAGTTTACCCTGAGTAATTTCAGAGTTGGTTATGAAAGTGCAGATAACTGGACCATGACTGTTTGGGTCAACAATGTCTTTGATGAGTTTTACTACAAGGGTGTTGCACCAGCGGATGGAATTATTGCGCCACATTACTTCGGCTTTGCTGAGCCGCGTCGTGCAGGCATAGATGTTAGCTATACTTTCTAAATAGTGCATGCCGTTATACCCCCAAAAACAGCCGAAATTGTCGGCTGTTTTTTTGTAGACTATCAAAAATAATTGCCACTGCTCAAAACCTTCAGTAAACACTTGCAGAGAATTTATGGATCCACAGCAGCAGTTCTTTAAAGCATTGTCGGCATTGCGCGAAGGCAATTTAGAGTCCTGCGCACTGATCTGTGAGCAGCTGTTGGACATTAATCCGCAGGAGGTTAATACTCTTCGCTTACAGGCACAGGTGTGGCAAAAACGTGGTGAGTTACAGCGCGCATCAGATGGATTTAAGCGAGTACTAAAAATAGCCGACGACTTCGCTCATGCTTGGGCAGACCTTGGCAGAGTGCAGATATCCCTTAAACAATACGACCTCGCTGAGCAATCCCTGCGCAGAGCCTTGCAGTTGGATTCAAAGCTTAAGGGGCCCAGTAAACTCCTTGCACAGGTGCTTGATTTGCAGGGTAAGGCTGAGCAATCAGTGGAAGTACAAAGGGTTAACCAAAAGCACAGTAAACTTGAAGCTCAGGTTGTTCAGGCCTACAACCTCTATAACGAAAATAATCTCGAAGAGGCAGAGTCTCTGTGTAGAGAGGTGTTAAATATTGATAGCGATCATGTTGGTGCTAAAGAATTTTTAATAAATCGTGCTCTTGAATCAGGCCGCGCCCGCTGGGCTGAAGAGTTGGCTCGTTCGCTACTACGCAAGATGCCAGAGCAATCAAAATGGTGGTTAAAGCTCAGTTCTTCATTGGCCCGTCAGGATCAATTGGTCGAGGCCAAAGAGGCCGTTGAGCACGTGCTAAATATTTCTCCAGACTCAGAAGAGGCGCAGATGTTGCTGGCGAGTATTTTTGCCCGAGACAATTTATTTACAGATGCCCTAGAGCTCTACAACAATGTGCTGGCAAAAAACCCCAATAATATTAGCGCGCTGTCACAAAAAGCCAGTGCCTTAAAAACCCTTGGCAGACAGGATGAATCTATTCATTGTCTGCGTCTGTGTCTTGATATTGACAGCACCTTTGGTGAGGCAGCCTGGTCACTCTCTAACCTTAAAACCTATCGCTTTAGCGATACTGAAATGCTCTCAATGCAGCAGGCCTTAAACAATCCCAGTATCAAAGACAAAGATGTGGTGTATTTTAACTATGCGCTGGGTAAAGCCTATGAGCATCGTGAGCTATGGAATAATGCTTTTAACTGCTATCAGGCAGGTAACAGTATTAAGAAAAAAACTACAGACTGGAGTGCTGATGACTTCACTGCTCAGGTTGATCAGATTATCGAGATATTTACGCCAGAGTTTATCCGGCGTAATAATGGCAGTGGCATAAAAGACTCCGCGGGCATATTTATTCTGGGGTTGCCGCGCTCTGGGTCGACACTGCAGGAGCAAATTTTAGCCTCACATTCTCAAGTTGAAGGAACCCGAGAGCTACCCTACATACCTTGGATGGCCCAACGCTTAAACAGAAAGCCTAATCCACTGTCTCGCGATAATTACCCCCTGGGAGTAACTCAGTTAACAGAACAAAATTGGCAGTTTCTCGGTGAACAGTTTTTAACGCAGGCTCAGCGTCATCGGCAGACAGCTGCGCCGTACTTTATTGATAAACTGCCTAATAACTTTCTCTACATTGGGCTTATTTTATTGGCTATGCCCAATGCAAAAATTATCAATACAGTGCGTCATCCGATGGATAACTGCTTTGGTTGCTTCAAGCAGCTATGGGCTGAAGGGCAGTACTTTACCTATGATTTAGATGATTTGGGTCGCTACTATCGTGATTATATTCGCTTAATGAAACATTGGCAGACGGTATTTCCAGGCAAGATTCACTCGGTTAACTATGAGCAGGTGGTCGATAATCTTGAGCAGACGGTAACTGAATTATTGGGTTACTGTGGTCTGCCCATGGAGGAGCAATGCTTGCGGTTCCATGAAACGAAGCGGGCGGTAAACACCGCCAGTTCAGAGCAGGTGCGTCAGCCAATTTATAAGTCTGCCGTGGCCTATTGGAAACATTTTGAGAAAGATTTGCAGCCGCTTAAAGATGCACTCGGCGATCTCTTAATAGACTAGGCGGCCACTGATACCCTTCAGGGGTAGATAATTTTATCCTAACTTTTTGTTACCGTTTAACATGAGATACTCGCAACTGATATTTCCTAGAGAAGATAGTCGATGGCACAACGTCAAACACTGGATCAATTTTTACAAGATAACCCGGATATTGAAATATTCGAAATAATTTTGCACGACCTCAATGGTATTCACCGTGGCAAATGGTTGCCACGTGAGCAGATAGCAAAGGTTTTTGAGGGTGGCTATAAGATGCCGCAAAGCACCTGCTCTCTAGATGCTTGGGGTCGCGATCTCGATGAGCTAGTACAGGAGAGCGGCGATGCTGATGGCGTCTGCACAGCGCATCCTGAAACTCTGGCGCGAGTACCTTGGGCGGACAAGCCTACTGCCCAGGTTATTGTGTCAATGGGCAGCTTCGGTGGAGACCAGCCCTATGCCTGTGACGCAAGGATAGTGCTGCAAACTGTATTGGACCGTTACGCGAAGCTGGGATTGCGACCTGTAGTGGCCAGTGAAATGGAATTTCATCTATTTGAATTGGATCGCGATAAGTTGGGTCAACCTCAGCACAGCCAGCGCGCACTGGATGGCAGCCCCGCATTGGGTGGTCAAACCTATGGCATGGATACCATGCGTGAGACGGCACCCTTAATGGACGCTATTACCGAAGCCGCGAAAATTCAAGACCTGCCTGTCGACACATTGATTAGTGAATTTGGTCCATCTCAGTATGAGATCAATCTCTATCATCAGGACAGTGCTATGCGCGCCTGCGATCAGGGCAGTATGCTCAAGCGGGCCATTCGCAATGTTGCCCGTAGTCATAATAAAGTCGCCTCATTTATGGCCAAACCCTTTGCCGAGCAAGTGGGCAATGGCATGCATATTCACTTTAGTTTGATCGATGATAATGGCGATAATGTATTTGATAATGGCACTGATGCTGGCTCACCGCTATTGCGTCATGCAGTGGCTGGTTGCTTGGCAACAATGGCCGATAGCATGGCCATTTTTGCGCCTAATATTAATTCCTACCGACGTATGGTGCCCGGTTGTTATGCCCCACTGGCACCGAACTGGGGTTATGAAAATCGTACTACTGCGATTCGTATTCCCGGTGGTGATCATCGCGCCATAAGAATTGAACATCGAGTTGCGGGTGCTGATGCCAATGTGTATCTAACAGTGGCTGCAATGTTGGCTGGCGCGCTGTATGGGATTGAGCAAAAACTCGCTGCACCAGACGCTGTAGTTGGTGATGCGGGTGATGTTGAAGCCGTGTTACCACATTTTTGGCAGGACGCTTTGGCGGCCTTTGAGCAGTCAGATTTTATTCGCGACTATCTTGGTGCTGAGCTGCAGAAAATATTTGCACTGTGTAAACGAAAAGAAAAGCAAGAATTTGATAGCCGCGTGACTCTAATGGAATATGACGCCTACCTCTAATGCCTAAAGTTTTCTCTTTAGCACCAGGCTATTGATTTTATTTTCAGTCAGTTTGGCGCGCGCGAAGGCCATTTTTGAGGTATTGGCAAATGGGCCGACCAGAATCCGATGCACAGTTCCTGTATCCAAGCTAAAGGTTTCGATCTCAGCAGACAGGTTAAGCAGTAGTAACTGTACCTTGAGATTCTCAGCATCCCGTGGGTTTCTAAATGAGCCAGCCTGAAGTACGTAAGAGTACTTTTCCTCCACCTGACTTTTACTGTTCTCAAACTGACCGCTCTCAGGAACGATAATTTCTGAATCTTTTAGCAATGTGTAAAAGTCGAATTTGAGTGCCGATAATTTAGAGGTTTCAGCAGATTTCACCAAGGTCTTGGAATCAGTGGGATTTGGCTCAAGCAGAATAGGTATAAAGTACATACACAGCGCGCCAATAATCAAGCCCGAAGCAAATGCAGGTCGAGAGGATTTCGGCTCGGCAGCTTTTTGCTTGGGATAGCGGGTTGCGGATTTCTTTGCGTAGTCTTGCGCCATAAAGCATAGTCCTGATCAGAACCCGAATTGTAGGCCAATGAATCGGCCAGCTAAAGGTTTTGTTTGTTTATTTCACGGCTCGACTTCAAAGCTCTTGTGGGTCTACATCAATCGACCAGCGCACCCGTCTGGAATCTTTGTGGTTTTCTAGCTCAAGGGCCACGGCAGATAGCAGCGGTTGTAGGGTGGCGCGCTGATCGGACTCGACCTGAAGCAGATATCTAAAGCGTCCTGCGCGTTTTTCCATAATGGCTGGCAGCGGCCCTAAATAACTAAGTTGTGGGGTTGCTGGCACAAGGCTCTGAGCAATTTTTCGGGCGAGATGTAAAAAGGCTTCAGCTTCATCGGCACGATTTGATTCTGCACGAATGACCGCCATATGCCGAAAGGGTGGCAGCTGGGTAAGCTGTCGCTGGGGCATGAGCTGTTCTGCAAAATGACCATAGCCACGGGTTATAAGTAGTTCGAGTAGCGGATGGTCTGGCTGATGGGTCTGCACAAAGACACGGCCAGGCATATCGCCGCGGCCACTGCGGCCAGCCACTTGGGTGAGTAGTTGCCCCATACGTTCATGGCTGCGAAAGTCAGGGCTAAATAGGCCACTGTCTGCATCCAGCACAGCAACTAGAGTGACATTCTCAAAATGATGACCTTTGGCCAACATCTGAGTGCCAATTAAAATGCAGGGCTGTCCGCTGTCCGCAGTGTCAAACACCTCTTGCATAGCCCCCTTCTTGCGCGTGCTATCACGATCGACACGCAAGACCTTAGTCTGGGGAAAGCAGCGCTGCAAATATGCTTCGCTGCGTTCGGTGCCTTCTCCTGCGGCAACCAGTTGATGGCTCTGGCAGCTGGGGCATTGCTGAGGAATACTCTGTTGATAATCGCAGTGGTGGCAAATAAGTCGGCCGCGCGCACGGTGCACCGTGAGGCGTGAATCACAGCTATGACATTCGGCCGTCCAACCACATTGATGGCAGAGCATGGCAGGGGCAAAACCACGACGGTTAAGAAATACTAGCACCTGATGATTATTGTTAAGGGTGTCGCCAATGGCTTCTAGTGTCGTGGCGGCGATCCCCGAGTCTGTGCGCTCGGTTTTGAGATCTATAATTTCCCAGTCTGGCTGCACTGCATTGCCTGCACGAGTGCTGAGAATCAGATGCTGATAGCGACCGGCATGGCAATTATTTAAGGACTCCAAAGAGGGTGTCGCCGAGCCCAGAATAATTGGGATATTTTCTTGCTGGGCGCGAATAACTGCCAGATCTCGAGCCGAATACCTAAAGCCCTCTTGCTGCTTATAAGACTGGTCGTGTTCTTCATCGAGGATAATCAGGCCCGGAGCTTGCAGCGGGGTGAATATGGCCGAGCGGGTCCCCAGAATGATTTTGGCTGTGCCGGTGCGGGCCAGCATCCAAGCCTGTAAACGCTGTTTGTCGCTGAGGCCTGAGTGCAGCGTCACTATGGGCACATTAAAGCGATCGCGAAAGCGCTTCTCAGTCTGCGGCGTCAGGCTTATCTCGGGAATGAGAACCAGCGCCTGGCGCTCATAGCGCAGTGTTTTTTCGATAGATTGCAGGTAGACCTCAGTTTTACCACTGCCAGTGATACCGTCAAGTAGCGAGCAGTTAAAGCTGTGGTGATCGATGGCGTCCAGTGCCTGCTGCTGTGATGGATACAGCGCGAGACTCTCCTGCTTGAGCAAGGTCTCCAATGGAGTTTTAGGAATATCCCGAACTATTGGCTCTATCAGTGATTTCTGTTCCAGTTGCGTGAGAATCGCCCGCGAGAAGGATTCAACTATGCGCTCATCGCTAACAGTGCCCTCTGTTTGCAACAGATCTATCAGTGCGCGCTGTTTGCGGGCTTGCTTGAGAGAATCTGGTCCCAGCCCTTTTCCCAAGCTGCTGAGCTGCCAACAGCGCTGCCCCTGTGGTGGCGGCAGTTCATCTTTGCGCAAGAGGATCGGCAAGGTGCTAAACAGCGCGTCGCCAATAGGGTGCTGGTAATATCTGGCCGCCCAGATAAATAGCTTAAATAAAGAGGGCGGCAATAGGGGCTCTGGATCAATTAATGCGCTGATGGGTTTGAGTTTAGCCAGCTCGAATTCAGTCTGATCAGTACGCTCGATTATTAACCCTGTCACTTCGCGGCGTCCAAAAGTAACCGTTACTCTGCAGCCCGGCTGCAGGGCCGCCCGTGGAGCATTTGCGACCATCTCTGAGGGCACCAGATAGTCGAAAATTCGACGCAGCGGTGAAGGCACTGCAACGCGAAGAATTAAAGGCGTTAAATCAGCCATAAAAATATAAGAATTCCTTTTGTAACCCAGTTAATTTCTGCTAGAATCCGCGCTCTTTAGAAATGGCTTACCGTGCCTTGCGTGAACTGAGTTACTTTTTGTTAGCATTTAATGGGTAGTGTAACAGTTCAACGATGGGGTGGCGGCTTGCGAATTGGAGTTTATGATGAAAAATGAGATTCACCCAAAATATAACGAACTAGTAGCGACTTGCAGCTGCGGTAACGTTATCAAAGTCGGTTCAACACGCGCTGAAGGCATCTACCTAGATGTTTGCTCTGCATGTCATCCGTTCTACACAGGCAAGCAGAAAGTTGTTGATACTGGTGGTCGAATCGATCGCTTCAACAAGCGTTTTGGTGCTGCTAAGAAATAAGCAGGCAGCCAGACAAAATCTAAAAATGCGCCACGGATATCCTCCTTGGCGCATTTTTTTATGCCTGCCATATCTGGTGGTCTAATCATCAACAATCAATTCAAAAGCTATATTGATATGGTCGCTAAACTGTATTTTGTCGTGCATATCGTAGAGCCCCGATAGTCAATTTGTAATATAGACCCCAATATTGCGATGTATGCCTTAGCTAGAGCCATCGGCTTTAGTAGTACCTCCATCCCGATTAAGTGCTTCCAACCGCAGCTCAATTTGGCTCCATGGCAATTAGTCCAGTGCTTGAGTTGATGACTTTGCGTTGTGCTGTAGCCAAGACGATGGGTTAATATTCCCAAAATTTGGAGGATGTTTTGTCGCACAGATTGTCAGCGGGTACAATGCTCCTTTCAAAATCGTCGGTCATATAATCATTTAAGCGGGAGGCGAGAATGCGAGCACTGTGGTTGTTTATAAAATTTCTTATGGCTCTTGCTATTGCGCTGGTTGGCGCTATGTTTGCCATGGAAAATAGCCAGCAGCTCAGCGTTAATTTTGGGTTGGCTAATAGCCCCGAGCTTAGTTTGGGTCTCTGGCTGATTTTATTTTTAGCGGCAGGAACAGTGCTGGGTATTTTTGCCAGTTCATTAATTATTGCCTCTTATCGTCGTAAATTGGCTCGCGCCATAAAAAAGGATTAGCCAGCTTATGTCTTCAAATTCCCGTGTCATTGTTGCCTTAGATTTTGACAATCAACAAGCTGCTCTGGCGCTCGCTGATCAGCTTGATCCTGCCCAGTGTAGGCTTAAGGTGGGTAAAGAGCTCTTTACCGCAGCTGGTCCGGCGCTAGTGAAAACGCTAGTAGAGCGCGGTTTTGATATATTTCTTGATCTTAAATTTCATGATATTCCCAATACGGTGGCCAAGGCGATAAAGGCTGCCGCTGATCTGGGTGTGTGGATGGCCAATGTGCATGCCTCTGGTGGCAGCCGTATGATGCAAGCCGCCAAACAGGCACTGGTCGAGCAGGGCAGCGATATGCAGCTAATTGCCGTCACTGTGTTAACCAGTATGGATGATGCAGACTTGCTGGAAACTGGTGTTCAGCGCAGCCCCAGTGAGCAGGTAATGCATCTGGCTCAGCTTGCGCAAAAGTGCGGCTTGGATGGGGTGGTCTGTTCTGCTCAAGAAGCCAGTGCGCTCAAATCCAGTTTGGGTACAAACTTTAAATTGATTACGCCTGGAATACGATTACCTGACAGTGCCGCCGATGATCAGCGCCGCATTGTTAGCCCGATAGATGCCATTGCACTGGGAAGTGATTATCTGGTGATTGGCCGACCTATTACGCAGTCGGCCCAGCCGCTAGATACTTTGCAGCAAATCAACCATTCGCTTAAAGCGCTCAATTAAGGCACTGATGTAAAAAGATACGGTTGATCTGCCTGCCAATGCAGGTTTAGTTTTGCTGGAACACGCGAATGTAGTCGACCAGCATACGCTGTGGAAATACTGTTGAGGCGTTTGGAGAACCAGGCCAATTACCACCCACGGCCACATTGAATATAAAGAAAAATTCTTCTTGGAATGCCGCTAAGCCGGCGGGCGTAATATCGATGATATGAAATTGGATATCATCGATGTACCAAATTATGGATTCCGCCGTCCACTTTAAACTAAAAACATGAAAGGCACTGGCCAGGGTTTCGCCAGCCGCCAGGGTGAAGCTACCACCATAGTCGGCAGTTTGCCCATTGTTTGACCACCATGTATGGGCGTGGACGGTATCCTCACGGCCATCACCGCCAACCATTTCCATAATGTCTATTTCACCGGCTGCGGGCCAGCCAACGCTCGAGAAATTTTGGCCCAGCATCCAAAGTGCTGGCCACAAACCTTGCCCCTCGGGGAGTTGGGCGCGAATATCAATCCGACCGTAGCGAAAGGATTGTTTGTCTTGGGTCGTTATGCGCGATGACGTGTAATTCGCTCCGCCGAAGTTTTCCTTTCGGGCTTCAATAATTAAAACCCCGTCACGAACGCTGGTATTTCCTGACTTATGATATTGCAGTTCATTATTACCCCAGCCACCGGCCCCAATTTCAAAATTCCAATCGCTTTGATTTAGCGTGTTTCCAGAGAATTCATCGGACCAAGCTAGTGAATAGCCACTGTAAGTTTCTGGTGTGGAATACCCAGTATAAGATGGAGTTACCTCGTCGCCATCAGTGCTATTGCCGGTATTAGTGGTGTCACCTGAACCGCCATTCTCGAATTCGTCGGACCAAATAGGATCATCAGAGTCACTGGCACCCTCTTCATAGATCCTAACATAGTCGATTTCCATTTCGGCTTGAGAGAAGTTACTGTCTATTTGCGCTTCAATGGCGAAATTTAATAGCAGGTATTGTTCCGCATCGAATGGCCATGTTGATGCATTTTTTACTGCAGGCGCGTAGGTGTAGTGAATAACGTCATCAACACTAAAGACCATTTTCTGGGCGGTCCACTCTAGCTTATAGACATGAAATTGTGATGTGGCAGTGGCAACAGTTTGCCTGCCTTTATTCTGCGTATTACCCGAGCTGGAGGGGGTATGCATGGCGCTTTGGACAACATTCTCATTGCTGCCCCAATGCTCCATAATATCTATTTCACCACTTGCTGGCCAAGATGTTGTGCCGAAGCCTTGGGTCTGCCAATAGGCGCCAGGTTCATTGATATTTTTTCCCAGCGTCCAGATCGCTGGCCAGGTACCAACACCCGATGGCAGTTTTGCGCGGACTTCGACAGTACCGTACTGGAAGGCATACTTTGAGTTTAGTCGCGCCGAGGTATAATTTTTAGTGACGCTTTGGTCCCGATAGCTTTCTTTCTTAGCAACAATTTTCAATGTGCCATTACTGACATAAGAGTTTTCAGTGCGATCAGTATAATGTTGCAGCTCGCCGTTATACCAACTCGAGCCATTGGGTAATAGTGTCTGATGAAACCACTTGCTGTTATCGATTGCCGAGATGCTGGAAGGGTTGGCGATAACATTGACCGTTCGCGGCAATGAGGATGAATTACCAGCGCTATCTGTTGCACTGTAGTTCAGTGTGTAGGTACCGATCGCAGTTCCCACTGTGTCTGTGGTTGTGGCACTAACTGCCCCATCAACATTGTCTGTTGCGGTTGCGCCAGGGTCGGTATAAGAAGTGCCCTGTTGCAGAGTGACTGTCGCTTCCCCGATAAGACTGATCACTGGGGCAACTGTATCTGCGGGATCCACTGGGTTGGGTGCTGGAACTAGAGCTGTGCCGCCTCCGCCCCCGCAGGCGGTTATTGCTAATGTAGCAAAAAGAGCGATAGGCACTTTTTTTGCGAATCTAAGTAGGGATTTCAGGGGCATAATGTTCTCTAGGTCTAATACAATTTTAACCGACAAGTTTAAAGATATTAGCGCTTATTTGTCGAGATTTTCTAGGTAAGATGGGCTATTGGCAATGAAAATACGCTGAAGGTAAGTAGCCAAGCGATCAAGCGGCATAAATATAGTCATTGCAATGATTAACTAGCGAACTATTGTTTGGTTATCTTCTGCAGGACACTCGTCATGGAATTAGATAGATCAAAGCTCAAAGCCGCTGAGCGGCAGATCCGTCAATAATGTACCTCGCCTCCCCCAGTAATAACCACAAACACTCAGCAGCCCCCGCGGGCTATGGAATAGCCCGCTGCCCTGATGCATCACAGGTGACAATTCAATTGATGGGATTAGAGAAATTAGTCATTTGCGCTTGCCATTTTAGTGCCTATGCACACACAGCTGGGTTGAGGTCTCCTAGTGAGTTTCTGATGTATTTGGGCAGCCCCAGGATCAATCATAAGACGTCAATAAACCCTTTAGTGGGGGGGTGAATATCAAATTTTATTGCCAATGAAGTCTTCCATGCGGCCAAGTACTCCGTCACTTTCGAATTCTCCCTTATAAAAAAGATGTGATGCCCCTGAAAAATTTGTATGCCATTTTGATATAACTAATATAAAAAAAATACATACAAGGTATACATCCAGCATGTCTGGGGAATAGTAAGAAAGACTCATTCATTTAAGGGGTGCAAGATTGGATTTTACAACAACGATGATAGTTCTTTTTGGTTTAATTATGGTTGCCATAGCAAAAGATGATCTCAAGAAAAGTCAAACAGTAGTGGTGGTGCGTAATGACAAACCAAATTGACTTTTTGACTTAATCGCCTAGCAAAAAATAAACAATGTAGGTGCTTCTCAGATTTAATTGTTAAAAAGGGGCTCGTATGAGAGAGATATTTGCTAAGGCAATGACTAAGTTCTTTAGGCTGATTGCTGATACTTTTTTCGCTAAGAGATATGGCCATAGAGCCGTTGTGCTTGAGACTGTAGCTGGCGTTCCAGGAATGGTAGCTGGCATGGTACTTCACTTTACCAGCCTTCGAAAAATGAAGACTGGGTACGGTGTTGATATTAGAGAATTATTAGCCGAAGCGGAAAATGAGAGGATGCATCTGATGTTTTTTATAGAAATTGCCAAACCTAATTTTCTCGAACGTTGTTTAGTCGTCATCGCGCAGATTGTCTTTAGTGTTTTTTATCTCGCCTTGTACTTACTCGACAGGCGAACAGCTCACAAAATGATAGCCTATTTCGAGGAAGAAGCGGTGCACAGCTACACTGAATATCTAAGTTTAGTTAAGAGTGGAGCCTTGGAAAATGTTCCCGCTCCGCCCCTAGCTATAGAGTATTACGGCATGTCACCTGATTCCAAACTTGTTGACTTGATAGAGCATGTGCGCGCAGATGAACAGCATCACAGCGAAGTCAATCACCGTTACGCAGCTGGTAGCTGAGACAATTCGCATCCAAAACAGCAATCCCCATTACTGAACAAAAAGAGTGTGTGAGGACATAAACTTTTTAGAAAGTCTTTTGAAGGATCTTTGCAGATATAGCGACATTAACGGCCCTCAGCAGCCTCTCCCGCCCCCTAAAAAGGCTGCTCAGTGTGACTACAAATGACTAGATAAGAACTAAGAAGCCCCTGCAGTCTAGTGACTACAGGGGCTTTAGAGTATACATGGTACCAGTGGCCGGACTCGACCATATGTATTAAGTTATTGTTATATATATACT
>ERZ1048068.157-NODE-157-length-64805-cov-6.140541_pt1 | contig 64805 bp, 65 predicted proteins | sample MGYA00383098_ERZ1048068 | MGnify/ENA primary metagenome ERZ1048068 (study PRJEB29581, sample SAMEA5548368) | metagenome | biome: marine; feature: coastal; material: water | depth 1 m | study: Short-term variability in the microbial, nano- and picoplankton dynamics...
GCGACCTCCGCGTCCCAAACGCGGCGCGATAACCGGGCTACGCTACACCCCGTAAAACGGACTGCAAATATAGTATTTAATCTTACTTCAACAAACAAACTTTTTAAATTTATATAACCAATACAATGATAAGAACTTTTGATAATTCTTTTGGCGGATACCCTGCAAATCTGTTACATTTGTTGGAACAAAAACCACATTACAATGAGCGAGTCAATAGAACACATAAAGACCCTAATTATTGGTTCAGGTCCAGCAGGATACACGGCTGCTATTTATGCTTCCCGGGCCGATCTCAAACCCGTTCTTTATACAGGAATGGAACCCGGAGGTCAACTTACAACCACCACAGAAGTAGACAATTTTCCAGGATATCCAGAAGGAATTGATGGCCCTACTATGATGGTTCAACTGCAACAACAAGCAGAGCGTTTCGGAACCGATGTTCGAATTGGAATGGTTAGCTCTGTGACACTTTCTGATGAAGTAGGAGGGGTACACAAAGCTGTTGTCGATGGCTCGAAAGAAATTACAGCCGACACCGTTATTATTTCTACCGGAGCTACAGCCAAGTATTTGGGACTGCCGAGTGAACAACGCCTTCGCGGAGGTGGCGTTTCGGCTTGTGCGGTATGCGATGGCTTTTTCTACAAAGGGCAAGATGTGGCTATTGTTGGAGCAGGGGATACCGCTGCCGAGGAAGCTTCTTATTTGGCCAATATATGTTCGAAGGTAACCATGTTGGTTCGTAAAGGTGAAATGCGTGCCTCCAAAGCGATGCAACATCGTGTAAATAGCATTGAGAACATCGACATACGCTATTTTACAGAAATCGATGAGGTTTTGGGTGATATGGTGGTAGAGGGCATCCGTGTGGTCAACAACCAAACAGGCGACAAGGAAGAAATCGCTATCACAGGTTTGTTTATCGCTATTGGACACAAACCCAATACCGATATTTTCAAAGGACAATTGGAAATGGACGATGCAGGATATTTGATTACCGAAGGAAAATCTACCAAAACTAACAAGCCGGGCGTGTTTGCTTCGGGAGATGTTCAGGACAAAGAATACCGACAGGCGGTTACGGCTGCCGGAACAGGCTGTATGGCGGCTTTAGACGCCGAGCGTTATTTGGCGAGTGTTGAACACTAATCTCGGGTTTCGAATTCAATTCCGTTTTCATCAATTTTTAATTTGAATCGTTTGTCGTCTTCATAGTCGATTCGCAGCAATTGTTTGGATACACAATCTACACACAACAACGTATGATTGGATTCTACTTTCCATAGGTGTTCTGATATTTTTGAAAAACGCATTTTAGGATCTGTTTTGATGTGATAGTTTAAATATTTTTTTACGGAAGGGTCAAAACGGATTAATTGATTGTTGGGAACATACAGGGTTGCCTTTATTTTTTGATTGTGAAAACGATTTTTTGAATCGGTGACAAAATAATCATTGAATCGGATTTCAGTGGGAGTGGTTTCAAATTCATATATAATATTTGAAGCGATATTTTTAGCATTTTTAAAACTATTCCCACTTGCCTTTTTTTCAATTTTTATTTCAGTTGCATCCTCCGATGTGTGTCTAATTCGCAATGCAATTTCTTCTAAATACATTAAATGATCTCCGTTTTCGTCTTCAACCAAGTTAAAATCGGAGTCGTAAAACATTCGGTTTTTGTAAACGGTGTTTTCAACCATTTTAATGAGTAAGGTGTCGTTTGTTTTTTGGTCAACAATCGTTCTTTCACTCATAGCGCTTTCAAAAGCGTATTGAGTGACTTCATGCGTTGCAATGAGAATACTGCCCAAAATACTCACAAACCAAATTCCAAGCAATAGGATTTTGCCAGTGTTTCCTGAAAACTTTCTTTTATTAAACAAAATTTTAGATCCCGCCAAAAAGAGGAAAAAAAAAAGGAATACCAATGCACAAAAATCCTGCTAGTGATAGTAGCCAAAATGGTGTTTGTGTTTTCTCGGCAAATTCAAACCAGTGTGTTGACACAAATCCCAAGGTTCCTGCCGAAAAAAAACCAATGAAGAGTTCGACAAGAATTACACAACTAGCAATTATAAAAACTGCACCAATGATGTTTTTAACACCTCGAACAAATAACAGGAGCAAACTCCCAACGCCATTAAAGAAGGATCTTACAGAGCTCTGAAAGCGACCGCTAACTTTCTCGTAGTCAACATTTTTGACACGTTCTGTAACATCGTCCAATCCTTCTTTAATTTTTTGCTCAATATTGGAGATGTTAATTGACTTTCCCCGCATGGAAAGTTTTTCTGAAGTTGTCTTCGCTTCTGGAATAAAAATCCACAACAAAATATAGATGATCATAAAACTTCCCGCAGAAAGTAAAAACAACAACAAAGCAATCAATCGGGCCCATTGAGGCTCTATACCCAAATAATGCCCTATACCAGAAACCACTCCGCCAATATATACATCGTCTCCGTCTCGAAACAATTTTTTGTCTTTTTGAGAGTTGCTGTCTGAATTGTTAGTCTTTGATTTTTTGGAGGCTTCTTCCCACACATAATCTTCGGGTTGCCCCATAATGACAATGATTTCGTTTACCTCTAGAAGTCCAATGACTTGTCTTTCGTGTTTCAGTTTTTCAGTAAAGAGCTCAGAAATTCGAGCTTCGATATCTGCCATTATTTCTTCGCATCCTTCTTCCGATTCAAACGATTTTTTGATGGCTTTGAGATAGTTTTTTAGCTTTTTATAGGCTTCTTCATCAATATAAAAAAAGGTATTTGCTAAATTGATGTTTACGGTTGTGTTCATTTTGTTTGTTTTTTGGATTGAGTGATATGGGTAACTGCCCGATGCAAGTCGTTCCAGGATTGATCGAGTTCTTTTAAAGTTTCAACACCCTTTTTGGTAATTGAATAGTATTTTCTTGGCGGCCCTGATGTAGATTCTTCCCAATGATAACTTAGTAGCTCACTGTTCTTTAGTCGGGTTAAAAGCGGATATACTGTTCCTTCAACCACCAACATCTTTCCTTGTTTTAGCGTACTTAAAATTTCAGAAGTGTACTGATTTTGCTTTTTAATTATAGATAGAATACAATACTCCAGCACTCCCTTTCGCATTTGAGCTTTGGTGTTTTCGATGTTCATTTTTTAGGTGCTTGTCAAATTATTTTTCAAAGGTAAGTAAAAAAAGGTAATATGTAATGCATAGTACTAAAAAATTATATGAGTATTATTGATTATGTTTGTGATATGAGATATTTGAAATACGATTGGTTTACCTTACTAAAACTTCCTGCTGTTTGGATAATGGGTGTTCGAGTATGTTATCTAGACGCATTGAGTTGTAAAGTTCGTGTGCGTCATCGGTGGATCAATCAAAATCCATATCGTTCTATGTTTTGGGCTGTTCAGGGAATGGCATCCGAATTATCAACGGGTATTTTGCTCGCCAAAAAGGTAAAAGAAACAGGAAGGAATATTTCGATGTTAGTAACGCACAACAGAGCTTCGTTTACCAAAAAAGCTCGAGGTAAAATTATTTTCACCTGTCAACAAGGCCACGAAATCGATGAGCTGCTTCGCCGAGCGATTGCTACTGGTGAAGGTCAGACTTTGTGGATGCACTCCAATGGGATTGATGAAATGGGAGATACGGTCTCTTCTTTTTCATTTGAGTGGAGCGTGAAATTGAAAAATTAATATTTCTACAACATTTTTCATTTGTTTTATTAGGTAACTTGCTAACGCAAAACCAAAAACCATTGTATCGATGATGTCTAACTCCATGTATTCGTACACCAAAAAAATTTTAAAAAAAGTAAGTTTTGACCCTGCCTTGTTTAGAAAAGAGCTTCGTAAGGCTCAAAAGTGCTTACATCCTGAAGAGTATGATCGATTGACGATTTGGCTGAGTTCTTATGTAAAAAAGCATCCCAGTTTGCAATACTGCCTAATGTAGCAGTCTAAGGTTTCTTTTTGGGATCAATGATTTTTACGTTGTTAAAGGCAATTGCTCCTCTAATCACACTCGCTATTAAGGATCGAAGTGCATCAATGATATGAAGCTTCAATTCGTTTTTGTTATACACCAAGCTGATTTCCCTGGCTGGTGAAGGGGCTTCGAAGTTGTGAAGAAATTTTCGCTCTTTTTCATTTAAATCCAATGTATGAAGATAGGGAAGCAGTGTCATTCCCATACCTTCTTGAGTTAGTTTAATAATCGTTTCAAAACTACCACTTTGCAGTTTAATTTTGTCTGGCTTTTTGTTGTTGCTGGTACTGCATAAGTTCAATACTTGATTCCTAAAACAATGTCCGTCTTGAAGCAGCAATACATCATCGGGATCAATGTCTGCTACTTTGATGCTTTCTTTGGAAAATAATTTATGATTTCCAGGAACATACGCCACAAAAGGTTCGTAGTACAACGGGCGTTCTATCAAATAATCAACGTTTAAGGGAGTTGCAGCAATTCCGGCGTCTAGGTTTCCGTCCTTAATTTTTTTTAAGACCTGTTCCGTAGTTAACTCTTCAATGGTTACTTCTAGCAAAGGATACTTTTTTAAAAAAGTATTTAAAAACATCGGCAAAAGAGTAGGCATTACCGTTGGAATGATGCCAATCTTTAGGGGGCCGGCAATCATTCCTTTTTCTTGATCTACAACATCGTTCATCCGATCGGATTCATTGATGATATTTCGTGCTTGATGAATGATTTTTTGTCCAATTTTGGTCAGTTCGATCGGTTTTTTAGAGCGATCAAAAATTTGAATATCCAGTTCGTCTTCTAATTTTTGAACCTGCATACTCAACGTAGGCTGTGTCACAAAACTTTTTTCAGCAGCCAGTGTAAAATTTTGGTATTTAGCGACTGCCAAAACATATTTGAGTTGGGTAATGGTCATAAGTATAATTTTATCCTATAAATATAAGAATAATTATAATGTAAAACTATTCAATCAATTCGGTTTTAATGACCACATTGTCAATTGGCCATTCTCTTCTGTCGGCAGGGAGATGGGCAATTTTATCGACAATGTGCATGCCAGAGGTTACTTTACCAAAAGCAGTGTAATTGCCGTCAAGGTGGTAAGCACCGTCCTTTTTTTGAACAATAAAAAATTCATAGGGAGAGGCCAATTTGTGAGGATTATCAATTTCACTGCTTGGCATAGAAATTACGCCTCTGTGATGTCGATTCCCCTTTTGGGTGTCGGGAGGCAACAAATATTTGCCAATACGTCTTCGTTTTTGTGAAGTACTTTTCCGATCCGAGTTTCCTCCTTGAATGATAAAATCTTTAACGATTCTGTGGAAAAAAGTGCCATCAAAATATTTTTGTTTGGTTAGGTAAATAAAGTTGGCTCGATGATAGGGGGTGTTCTTATACAATTCTATATCTATGTTTCCATAGGATGTAATGATTCGAACGTTGTTTTCGGGATTATCTTTGGCGTATTGATTGAAAAAAGGAATGGCATTTTTATCCGTAAGTTGAAAGCGAGCTTCACTCTTTTCTTTTTCCTTTTTTACAGGAACTGACTTGCTGGGTTCTTTTTTTGTAATTTGCGCCTTTTTGGGGGAGTTGGGTTGCTGATTGCATCCCATCCAACCAAAAATTACTACACTTGTTATTAAAAGGATTTTGATACGATGCATTTTGAGTTTTTTAAGGAAAACATCACGAAAATAACAAATATTCCATTACCGGGATTGCAAGAGCAGCTTCGTATGGCACCTCCGGGTCGCTCAAAAATGATACTACAATATCAACAACGAATGCAATCTTCTAAAAAAGCGGCTGTTTTGGCGTTGCTCTATCCTGATCGGGAGCAGCAAATGCAATTGGTTTTTATTTTGCGTCAAAAATATTCTGGAGTTCACTCCCAGCAAGTGAGTTTTCCTGGAGGTAAAAACGACACTACCGATCCCGATTTGCTTTATACAGCCCTGCGCGAAACGCATGAAGAAATTGGAGTTTCTTCCAACACTATTGACGTTTTAAGACCGCTTTCTCATTTGTTTATTCCACCGAGCAATTTTTATGTGCATCCATTTTTGGGGGTAAGTAAGCAAACTCTAGACTTTACAAAAGAAGAAAAAGAAGTATCTGAAATTATCGAAGTTCCTCTCAAAGAAATTCTTTCGGATGACTCAGAAGGAGTGTTTGAAGTAAATACCTCTCTAGATCAAACCATGGAAGTTCCTGCCTTTTATTTAAAAAAGCACATTGTTTGGGGCGCAACAGCGATGATTTTAGCCGAAATAAAAGCGCTTATCAAAACGCTATAACTCATTCTTTTTTTATATTTGACTAAAATTTACCACAAATTGAATTTTCTTAAAAGAAATCCATTCGGGCACAATTTATATATCAAAAAAACCATTATTCGTGTTTTGGGAGTGATGTCACATCGCCGTTATAAAGGTTTTAATCAATTAAAAATTGAGGGTTCTGAAATCATCCAGAATTTACCTGAAAAGAATGTGTTGTTTGTATCGAACCATCAAACCTATTTTGCCGATGTTATGGCCATGTTTCATGTGTTTAATGCCAGTCTGAGTGGTCGTAAAGATTCTCTTAGAAATGTTGGTTATTTGTGGCATCCAAAACTCAATATTTATTTTATTGCTGCCCGTGAAACTATGAAAGCTGGACTTTTGCCACGTATTATGGCGTATGCAGGTTCTGTGTCTATTGATAGAACCTGGCGATCCAAAGGGCAAGACGTAAACAGACAGGTAAAAATGAGTGATATATCCAGTATTGGAAAGGCGCTCGATGATGGGTGGGTTATTACTTTTCCGCAAGGAACCACAACGCCCTTTAAGCCTATCCGAAAAGGAACTGCTCATATCATTCAACGTTACAAACCTGTTGTTGTTCCCATTGTTATTGATGGTTTTCGACGTTCGTTTGACAAAAAGGGACTGTTTATCAAAAAAAGAGGCATCCTTCAAAGTATGGAGATCAAAAAACCCTTAGATATCGATTACGACAACGAATCGGTTGAATCAATTATTGAAAAAATTGAATACGCCATTGAGCAACATCCCTCGTTCTTAAAAGTCATTCCTGCCAAAGAGCTTTCGGCATACGAAGCAAAAAACAAAGAGCGCGAATGGAACTAATTGTGTTGCTACTCAATGATAGCAGCACAGCTTACTCTAGCCCCTGCAGCACCTGAAGGTTGTGATACAAGATCGTCTGCCCCTTGGTGAACAATCACAGCTTTACCCACAATGTTTTTTACAGGATCGTCACAACCAATACACCATTGATCTGTAGAAAATTGAACGGTACCAATTCCCAACGAATCGACTTCAAAATTTCCAATATCCCCTCTGTGGTATCCTTCAGCGGCTCCCCAAGCACCGTGTTTTGAAAACGTTGGGTTCCAATGTCCTCCAGTTGACTTTCCGTCATCTGAAGAGCAATCCGCTTTTTCATGAAGATGAATAGCGTGAATGCCCTCGCTCAGCCCTTTCATCTGTGCTTTCATTGTGACAAAGTTGCCTTCTTGACTAAAAACGACTGTTCCAGTAGCTTGACTGTTGTTTTTGGGATCCAACGTAATTGACAATTCTTTGCTTACTTTTGTACAACCTAATACAACTATCAAAAGAAAATATAATAAATAAAATCGAGTGTTCATTTTTAAACTATTTTACAGCCAAATTAATCAAAAAAAAATTCTTGCTTGATGAAAAACAGATTTATTCTCATTTTATGGGTTGTTTTATTCAATTCGTGTGCAACATCTTATAGAACTCAACAATTTACAAAAGAAAAGGCGCCCAAAGCCCCCGATTATTATTCAGAGCGTTCTTGGGCTGAACTTCCCAGTGTTCCGAGTGAACTCAAAACTCTCCACCTATCCGATTCAATACAACCCTTTGCTGCCGATGTTTTCTTCGTGTATCCAACGTTGTTAACCAGTCGAAAAGACAAATCTTGGAATGCTGATATTTACGACAAAAGTATTCGATCGGAAATCATAAAAACATCGGTTAATTTTCAAGCTTCCGCATGGGCAACAGCTGGCAACTTATACGTTCCCTTTTATCGCCAAGCGCACCTGAGGGTTTATTACGATCCTTATACCCAAAACGGAGGAGAAGAAGCCTATGAACTGGCTTATCAAGATGTAAAACGTGCGTTTGAAGTGTATTTAGAAAAATACAATCAAGGCAAGCCTATTATTATAGCTTCTCATAGTCAAGGAACTGGACATTGCAAGCGTTTGATTCAAGAGTTTTTTGACGGAAAACCGCTTCAAAGCCAATTGGTTGCTGCTTATTTGGTAGGAGGTAAAGTTACTACAGACGAATTTACTTCCCTACAACCCATGACAAAACCCAACGAAGTTGGCGGTTTTGTAACCTGGAATTCTTACAAGAAAGGAAAACTTCCTAAACGTTACGATTCGTGGTTTAAGGGTGCTGTAACTTCCAACCCCATTACGTGGGATGATCAAGTAACTACAAGGTTTGAAGATCACAAAGGGGTGTATAATGGAGATGGAAAGCTATACCCAAAGAGTCTTCAAATTGAAAAAATAGATGGAATGATTTGGGTAAGCTTACCTAAAATACCCAAACGTTTTTGGTTGTCTTTTGTGAAAGATTATCATTTTGGAGACATCAATCTTTTTTGGGAAGATATTCGTCAAAATGCTCAACTTCGCGTTGCTACTTTTCTTAAACAATAAAACTTATTCGCTTTCTGGAGCGAGTTCAACAGTCAAGCCGTTTAAATCTTCTACCATATTGATTTGGCATCCGAGTCGAGAATTGTCTTTTACATAAAAGGCTTCTGATAGCATGGCTTCCTCATCGTCGTTGCGCTCTCCTATGTGTTCTTCTGAATGCACATAAACTTGACAAGATGCGCACATAGCCATTCCTCCGCAAGTTCCTTCAACAGGAAGTTCGTAGCTTTTACAAACTTCCATTAGGTTCATATTCATATCGGTAGGAGCTATCAATTCGTGGCTTTCTCCTTCTCGGTCGATTACGGTAATAGTAACATCTTTCATGGCGGAATATTATTTTACAATAATATTAATTAAATTAATACGGGCGTTTCTTTTTCTTCAAAACCTTGAATCCCTTGTACCGTAGTATATTTCATGGTAAACTTTTTTTCAGGATGAATGATTTTGTATGCGGTTTGAACGGCAAGAGTTGCCTCGTGAAAGCCACAAAGAATCAATTTTAACTTCCCAGCATAGGTGTTGACATCTCCAACAGCAAAAATTCCTGGAATATTGGTTTGGTAGTCAAACGTGTCAACTACGATTGCATTTTTTTCAATTTCAAGCCCCCAATTACCAATAGGTCCTAGTTTGGGTGATAATCCAAACAGTGGCAACCAATAATCTGTTTTGATAGTTTTCACTTCGTTTTTATTGACGGTAATTTCAATTTCTGACAATTGATTGTCACCCTTCAAAGCGGTAACTTCACCATGGGTAATGAGTTGTAATTTTCCTTGCTCTTGGAGTTCATATGCTTTTTGAACCGAATCTTTATGCGCTCTAAAACGATCACTTCGATGTACTAATGTTACAGGGTTTGAGCCTTCGTTAGCAAAATATATAGCCCAATCCAAAGCAGAATCACCACCTCCAGATATGACAATGTCATTCCCTAAAAAGGATTGCGGTTCTCTAACTATGTACTCAACGCCTTTTCCTTCAAAATCTCCAAGGTTTTCAATAAGCGGTCTTCTGGGTTCAAAACTTCCCAGTCCGCCTGCAATCATCACAACAGGAGCCTGATGTTGGGTTCCTTTAGAAGTAGTTACAACAAAGTTTCCATCGTCCAACTTCGTAATGGTATCGGCACGCTCGCCCAAAGTGTATCCCGGATTGAAAGGTGCAGCTTGCTCCACCAAGTTGTCCACCAAATCACCAGCCAGTACAGAAGGAAATCCTGGAATATCATAGATTGGTTTTTTAGGATATATTTCAGAAAGTTGCCCGCCGGGTTGTGCAATCGCATCGATCAAATGGCAGCGTAGCTTCATCAATCCAGCTTCAAAGACGGTAAATAAACCCACAGGTCCAGCTCCAATAATTAGTATATCTGTTTTTATCATTTTTTGTTTTTTTAAAGGTGATTGGCGTATAATTACACCCAAATAGCTTCTTGGTTTTGAAGGTTATCGTATTGTGTTACTGCGTCATTGGCGGCGTTTCCAATAAAAATCACTGCAGGATTTGAAATTTGATGAGTAGCCACTAGCTCCTCAATGGATTCAAGCGTTCCAGAAATCGATCTGTTGTTTTTTGTGGTTCCATTCTGAACGATGCTAATGGGGAAATCCAAAGGCTTGTGTTTTTTAAACTCCTCCACAATATTTGACAAACGACTCATTCCCATCAAAATGATAACAGTCGCTGACGATTGTGCTGCTAAGGGTATATCGGAGGAAATTACACCTTCACAGGTATAGCCAGTTGTAACCCAAAAACTTTCGTTTTCACATCGTTTGGTGATTGGAATTTTGTTTTGTGCTGCTATCCCTGAGTAGCATGAAATTCCAGGTACTACTGCAGTTTCAATATTAAAAAACTGAGCGTATTGGATTTCTTCGGTTGCTCTGGCAAAAACAGACACATCACCACCCTTAAGCCGCACAACTTGCTTTCCTTCCAAAGCATATTCTATCAGTTCTTGGTTGATTTCTGATTGTTTTTTGGAGTGCTTTCCCAATCGTTTTCCCACATATACTTTTTTGGCAGTTGGATTGTGACTCAAGAGTTCTGTATTGACCAATGCGTCATATAAAATCACTTCTGCACTTTGAATGGCTTTAAGCCCTTTTAAGGTCAACAATTCCGGATCTCCGGGTCCCGCTCCTACGAGAGTGATTTTTCCTTTAGTTCTACTGTTCATTTCGCTTGTTTTTAATCCAATTGATTAGTTGATGCGCTTGTTCTAAGTAGGTGTTTGTAAAAGATTCTGTTGGCGCCTCTTGATTCATTTTTCCAACACTTTCTTCGAATGTTGTTCCTTCATTTTCTCCATATTCTTTAAAATGCTCATCAAAAGCCACTTTTATAGAATGGTGTGAATTGGTCTTGGCTTTTACAGTGGTTAAAAGCGCTTTTGCAGCCTTAATTTGTGCTGAGTAAGCGTAATAGATACTGTCGCTCCACTGCATTGCGGTTTTGCTTTCTAGTGCAAGTTCGAGACTTTCCTCTGCTTCAAACAAAAGGGTTTGTACCAAATCGATAGTAACACCAGCACATTCGCCAATACCAATAGCTTTTTCGTATTTTTCTTTTGCTCCCCAATCCACAAAATCATCGGATTGCAGATCAGTAGTGTCTGAAAAATGTTTTAAATTTTGATAAAAATAATCGGTTGTTTTTCGATCGTAATAAGCATTGAATGTTTCGTTGTTTTGGTTTTCTTCAAAATCATTTAAAATCCAGCGCAATACGTCGGGTGTTTTTTTGGAAGGTGTTTTGAGCACCTTATCGGCAAATCTTCCTTCTCCATTCCCAAGGACACCTCCACCCAAAAGCAATTGAGTTGCGGGGGCGATTAGCCCATTGACTTTCATCGTCATTCCTTGAAAGCCTATGTTAGCTAAGGTGTGCTGCCCACAAGCATTCATACATCCACTGATTTTAATGTCGAGCTTGTGATCTGTAATGACGTTTTCGTATTCATCTTCAATGATTTCTTGTAATTTGTTTGCCAATCCCATACTACTAGAAATCCCTAAATTACAGGTGTCGGTTCCAGGACAAGCAACAATATCATTGACCTTATGAAATCCAATTCGAGTCATGTCGAGTTGTTGTAAATTTTCATAAAGTGCCGGAAGATTTTCTTTTCTGACGTGTCTTAAAAGAATACTTTGTGAAACCGATAAACGGGTGTCATCCCCACTGAAAGCTTCTATAATATCGGCGAGTTTTCGTGCGGTTTTTGAAGAAAAGTCTCCTGTCTTTACTGCAATTCCAACCGATACTAACCCATCTTGTTTTTGGGCAACAACATTGGTTTTAAGCCATTTTTGGTATGCGTCTGACTGGGTGTCTGTTTGAGAATGAAACAAATCGGTATTTTTAATTCGCGCTTCTTCAAATACAATCGGGTAGGAGTCATGAGGAACAATTTTTCGTTCTTCAGCCACCCATTCTAAAAATTGTTCAACCCCAACTTCTTTTACTAAGAATTTCATCCGAGCTTTGTTTCTTCGGTTTCTTTCACCGTATTTATCAAACACACGAATCACTGCTTCACTAAACGGAATGAATTGATCTTCTTCTAAAAAATCAAAAATTACATCAGCGGCACGAGGTTGCGAGCCAATTCCACCTCCAAGAAGCACTTTAAAGCCTTTTTTGTTGTTTTTAATTTTAGGAATGAATCCCAAATCGTGAGCAAAACTCAAAGCATCGTCTGCATCTGAACTGGAAAAAGCTGCTTTGAATTTTCTCCCCAGTTCTTGACAGATAGGGTTTCTTAAAAAATACTCGAAAAATGCGTGTGCATAAGGAGAAACATCAAAAGGCTCGTTTGTATCAACTCCAGCAAATATGGATGCAGTAACATTTCTTACGGTATTTCCGCACGCCTCTCGAAGGGTAATATTGTCCTTTTCTAGGGTTTCCCAAAGTTCAGGAGTACGCTCCAAAGCTACGTAGTGAATTTGTATGTCTTGACGGGTAGTGATGTGTAAATTCCCATTGGAATACTCGTCAGAAACTGCTGCAATTCTTCGCAATTGGCGCGCCGTAATTTTACCATAAGGAATTTTGATGCGTATCATCTGAACCCCTTGTTGACGTTGCCCATAAACACCTCTGGCTAATCGAAGGCTTCGAAATTTTTCCTCATCAATTTCTTGATTCTTAAATTGAAATATTTTTCGTTCCAATTCAAGAATATCTTTTTCAACAACTTGATTTTCTAACTCTGTTCTAAAACTTTGCATATGTTTAATTTATAAACCCAACTCCTGCTGTATTGTTTGTTAATGGATCAATGAGAATAAAAGCTCCCAGTTCTTTATTTGTTTTGTATGATTTTGAAATCAGTGGTTCGGCAGTAACAATAGAAGCTTCGCCAATGTCATTGAGAGATAATTGTGTTGTGTTTTCAGCGATGAATGAATCCAAATCTATTTTGTTGTGTACTTTTTGAACTTTTGCAAGCACTCTTTGAACTCCTTGTTGCATCCAATATTTTTTTCCTGTCTCTAGTTCTTCGTTTTGCATCCAACAAATTTTGGCTTCCACGTTTTTTCCGACATTGAGTTGGCTTTTCAACCCAACAATACTATTGCCTCGAGATATATCTAGCTCATCGGTAAGCAATAGGGTACCGTTTTCTCCAGCGTTTAGACTGTTCACTTCACTGCCGTACTTTTCAATTCGCTTTATATAACTGGATCTTTTGGATGGATATACTTTTACAGCATCTCCTTGTTTGATGGTTCCTGACTTTAACTTTCCAGCAAACCCTCTGTAATCGTGGTATGCCTCTGTTTTGGGGCGGATAACATATTGAACTTGAAAAACACTTTCCGTTCCAGAGGAAGTATTATTTGGTAATTGTTCTAAAATAGTCAACAAAGGTTTTCCTTTGTACCATTCTAAATTTTTAGAATTTTCTACTACAAAATCACCCAGTAGTGCTGAAATTGGAACAAAGTGATAGGTAACATCTGTTTGATGTTCATTGGATTTGATTAATGAATTTAGTTGTTCTTGTATTTCGTTAAATCGACTTTCGTCATAGTTTACCAAATCCATTTTATTGATTGCAAATACGACTTGTTTGATTTTGAGTAACTGCGTAATGTAGTAGTGCCTTTTGGTTTGTTCAATCACTCCTTTACGGGCATCAATTAGAATGATGGTTGCAGCTGATGTCGAAGCACCCGTAACCATGTTTCTTGTGTACTCAATGTGTCCTGGAGAATCGGCAATAATAAACCTTCTTTTGGGTGTTGAGAAGAATATATTGGAAACATCAATCGTAATTCCTTGCTCACGCTCTGTAAGAAGTCCATCGGTAGCTAAAGAAAAATCGAGATGGTCAAATCCACGAAGTTTACTACGTGATTGAATATGTTCGATTTGATCCTTTTTTAAGGAGTTTGTTTCGTATAACAATCGCCCAATGAGCGTGCTTTTACCGTCATCAACACTTCCTGCAGTGGCTATTTTTAGTATATCCATTTTTGTTTTAATTAAAAGTAACCTACTTTTTTACGTTCTTCCATGGCTCCTTCAGATCGTTGATCGTCAATACGAGCACCGCGTTCGGAAATGATTGAGTCGCTAATTTCATCAATCACATCGTCCAGTTTGATGGCATCTGAAATCACAGCCGCTGTACATGTCATATCACCAACGGTTCTGAATCGTACATTGATTTTCTCAACGGTATCGTGTTTGTCTATGGTTACAAAGTCAGAAACAGGGATGAGTTGCCCATCACGGTTAAAAACTTGTCTTTTGTGCGAGAAATAAATAGAGGGAATGGTCAAATTTTCTTGACGAATATAATTCCATACATCCAGCTCAGTCCAATTGCTAATTGGAAAAACACGTACATTTTCGCCATTGTGAATTTTTCCGTTGAGCATATCAAAAAGCTCAGGCCGTTGGGACTTTTCATTCCATTGTCCAAAGTCATCTCTAACAGAAAAAATACGCTCTTTTGCGCGTGCTTTCTCTTCATCACGACGAGCTCCTCCTATACAAGCATCGAACTTTTCACTTTCAATAGCATTGAGAAGGGTAGTGGTTTGCAGTGCATTTCGACTGGCATATCTTCCTGTTTCTTCACGAGCCCATCCCGCATCGATGTCATCTTGAACATATTTTACAATCAGTTGAGCACCTAACTCTTTAGCTAGTTGATCCCTCAGTTCTATGGTCTCAGGAAAATTATGTCCTGTATCAATGTGAACCAACGGAAAAGGAATTTTGTCGGGGGAAAATGCCTTTTTTGCCAAATGGGTCAATACAATGGAGTCTTTACCACCAGAAAAAAGCAATGCAGGCTTGTTAAATTGCCCTGCTACTTCTCTTAATATGTAAATAGCCTCTTCTTCGAGTTGTTGTAATACAGTCATTTGTTTATTTTTTATGCAATCCACATTCTTTATTACTAGTTTCCCACCACCATCTTCCGGCTCGTACATCCTCACCAGGCTCAATAGCTCTGGTACATGGAGCGCATCCAATACTTACGAATCCTTTTTTGTGGAGTTTGTTTTGAGGAACATGATTTTTTTCTAAATAGGTGTTTACTTCATCCAATGACCACTCCAGTAAGGGGTTGAATTTGACAACCTTAAACTGGCTGTCATATTCAAAATAAGAAAGCGACGATCGGTTTGAGCTTTGGTCAGCTCGGAGTCCTGTGATCCATAAATCACAACTTTCAAGAGCTCTTTGTAAAGGCTCAATTTTTCGAATACGGCAACATTCTTTTCGATTTTCAAGAGATTTGTAAAAACTGTTGGGTCCTTTTTCGGTTATCAATTGTTCTACTTCGTCTGTTTTTGGAAAAAAAGAGTGAATGGTTTTTTTATAACGATTAATTGTAGAAGCAAACACATCGTATGTTTCCTCAAACAACCTTCCAGTGTCGAGAGTAAATAGTGTAACGGGAAGATTTTGGTTAAATATAACGTCCGTAATTACTTGATCTTCTTGACCGAAGGAAGTTGAAAAACAAGGGTTTTTGAAGTGTTGAGAAAGCACCCACTTCAAAGATTCTTCGAGGGATTTTCCTTTTACTTTTTGATTCCACAAGTTGATGTCAAAGGGCAGTGTGTCCATAACTTATGATTTACCCCATGGAATGCGATTCCAAATTCGTTCATGAACAATATAAAGCCCCATTTTTGTAACCAGCTCAATAGCACCAATCGACATTGCAAAACTCCATGCTCCAGTAATCCAGTAACTGATTAGTATAGTGTCTAATGTCCCGATAATTCGCCAACTAATTGACTTAAGCAAACTTCTTGACACTTTCTCTTTACTTACTTTTCTTTCTGTTACGTTTTCTCTTTTCTGAAAAATATATTGGTCAATAATCATAATGATGTGGGTTTTATAATTGCAAATATATACATAAATTAGTATTCCTACCAACATTATAGGAATTAAAGTAATTAAAATTGTCTTACATTTGGAAAAACACCTAGCAAATGATATCTAACAAATGTAAATATGCCATTAAGGCACTCTTATATATAGCAGATCAAGCTGAAGACGATCGCCCCGTATTGAGTTCTGAAATAGCGGCGAACCAAAAAATTCCCAAAAAATTTCTTGAGTCTATCCTTAGAGAACTCAGAAACAATATGATTTTGAGTAGTAGAAGGGGAAGAGCTGGGGGATATACCTTACTAAAAGATCCCAAAGAAATCTGCCTAACGGATATTGTTCGGATTATGGACGGACCTATTGCTATGCTTCCTTGTGTTTCTTTAAATTATTATTCTTCTTGTGACCAGTGTGATGAATCAAATTGTAGAATCAAAGGCGTTTTTGAGGAAGTTAGAGATCGTACTTTGGAGGTGTTGACTGGCACTACTATCTATTCTATATCTAAACAATAACATTAATTGTTAAAAAACCAATAATATTTGTTTTTTTATTTTTTTTAAACCAATATTATAAAAATTATGAAAAAAATAACTGGTGTCATTCGAAAATCAAAATTAGTAAAAAAGGAACTTAGTGATCTCGGAATTAATTTTTTTTTTAATTCTGATCTTAACTGCGATTGTAATATTCCCGAATCGTATACTTTAAAAGGGATGCTTTTCCCTACTTTGGAGCACGTAAGATGTTCGTTCTATGTTGTTGTTCCCGACACATTGGAATATCAAACAATCCAAACCATTCTACAAACTTGCTATACCAAAGATTTTGGAGATGGAATGATTTTTGTATCCGATATAAACGAGTCTTACAGAATAGATGATCAACAATTAGGTGAACAAGCGTTAGATTTTAACACTATTTAACATTGTTTAACTCCTGTTATGTTTTTTTATTCTATAAATTTGCATTGTTTTGAAAATGTTTTATAAAAACATATTGTCGATTGTACTGGCCTTTTTGGTAGTCTTTTCCTCTTCCTCATTTGTAGTAAGCCAACATTACTGCGGATCGAGACTTGTTGATGTTACGGTCTTTGGAAATCCAGAAAAATGTTTTTCAGCTGCGGTTACATCGGAAAATATAACTTGTATTCAAGCCAAAAATTGCTGTAACGACGTCCTTATAAGCGTTCCTAGCAACGATCTAGTCTCTATTTCTTTCGATGTTGACATAGACTCATTGATATTTGATGTCAATTCTATTTTAATTTCTGCACATATAGAGACATATGCTGACTCCAAATCGGTTACTTTTAATCATTACAAACCGCCTAAATTAATTCAAGACATACCTGTTTTTTACGAAGTTTATTTAATTTGATTTTTACGAATTTGACGTTTCCTTTTTCTTAAGGACTGAAAACTGTTGCCTTAAATTTTAAAAACAATTCAATAAAATCGTAAAAATGAAATACTCATATTTATTCCTTTTTTTATCCTTATCACTGAACGTAACAGCCCAAAATGTTTTTGAAGGCCAGGTTCACTTTTTCGATGACAACAAAAACAAACAACCTTTAGAGGGTGCTACTGTTTATTGGGACAACTCTTCTTTAGGTACAGTCACTGACAAGTCTGGTAAATTTAGTTTACCCGTAAGTGAAAAATTCAAAATATTGGTAATCAGTTATTTGGGATTTGACACCTTAAAACAACACATACATAACTATGACAATCAACAGTTTTTATTGACTTCAAATACTGATGAGCAATTGGATGAAGTCGTAGTCTCGAAACGAAAAAAAACCATTCAAAAGTCTTATTTTGAAGCACAAAACATTGTTACCGTTAATAGTGCCGAGCTTTTAAAGGCTGCTTGTTGCAATCTCTCAGAAAGTTTTGAAACCAACCCTTCTATAGATGTAAACTTTTCAGACGCTTTGACTGGCACTAAACAAATAAAAATGCTTGGACTGTCTAGTCCTTATTTATTAATTACAGAAGAAAACATTCCAATGATTCGTGGGGCATCACAAGCATACGGCCTCACTTTTACACCCGGAACTTGGGTTGAAAGTATTCAAATTACCAAAGGAACGGGTAGTGTGGTTAATGGATTTGAAAGCATGGCGGGTCAAATCAATACCGAAATTCACAAACCTTTGAGCCAACCTCCTTTGTTCGTGAATGTGTATTCATCGGTTGATGGTAGAAACGAATTAAATACTCATTTTGCTCAAAAAATTTCTGATAAATGGAACACAACATTGTTTGTTCATGGCAATCAACGTACTCAAAAGAATGATAAAAATAATGACAACTTTTCAGACAATCCACTGTCAAAACAAATTAACCTTTTGAATCGATGGCAATATATAGATGCTCAAAAAGGCTGGGTAGGGTTTGCAAACATTCGCTATATGGACGATCACAAACAGTTGGGTAGTTTAAATTTTGACCCTTCTATTCATAAAAACTCTCAATTGTTCTGGGGAAGTGAAATCGATACTAGACGTTGGGATTCTTCGCTAAAAATTGGATATGTTTTTCCTGAATTGCCATACCAAAGCCTGGGGCTTCAAATGTCATACAGTCAACACGATCAACAATCGTATTTTGGACTGAATACTTATGACATCAATCATCAGAGTTTTTACGCTAGTTTTTTGTTTAATTCTATTATTGGTAGTGTTAAAAGTAAATTCAAAGCGGGTGTTAATTTTATGCATGATACTTACGATGAACAAGTTGTATTAGACTCATACAAAAGGACTGATTATTCCTTGGGTGGGTATTTTGAATACAGTTATGATAATTTGGATAATTTTAGCTTAGTTGCTGGTATTCGAGCCGATTCTCACAATACACTGGGTGTTTTTTTAACACCAAGACTTCACGCACGATATGTGGTGGCTGAAAAAAATATTTTTCGTGGATCAGTAGGAAGTGGAAGAAGAATCGCTAATATTTTTGCAGAAAACCAACCGCTGTTTGCTACTAGTAGAACTATTAATATCAATAGTCAAAGTGATGGTGTTTTTGGTTTGAATCCTGAAAAATCTTGGAATTACGGACTTAGCTACCGTCGTATTTTTAATTTGTTCTCAAGACCTGGAGACCTTACTGTTGATTATTACGAAACTCACTTTCAAAATCAAGTAGTGGTTGATTGGGAAAATTACAGGGAAATATCATTTTATAATTTGGATGGAAAAAGTTATTCGAAAAGTTTTCAGGTTTCCTTAGATTATGAACTATGGAACAATTTAGACTTGCGATTGGCTTACAAGAATTATGACGTAAAAACTCAGTACAACGACAGTTTTAAGCAACGTCCATTGCTTGCTAAAAACCGTTTGTTTGGAAATTTATCGTATGAAACTTATCCTAATGACAACAATGCTTTGTGGCGCTTTGATACAACCTATCACCAGGTTGGTAAGCAGCGCTTGCCCAATACTGTAATTTATAATAATGAGTTTTCTGATTCCTATTCTCTTTGGAACGCCCAAATTACAAGAGTGTTTTCCAATCGGTTTGAAATTTATGTAGGAGGAGAAAACCTAGGTAATTATAGGCAACCTCAGGCTATTATTGATTCTGACAACCCATTTGGGCCTAATTTTGACAGCTCAATAGTTTATGGTCCAATTTTTGGAAGAAAACTATACGCCGGACTTCGATATACAATCTTATAAACACAACATTTTAATATATGATAATCATGAAAAAATTAATAATCGTAACAATTTGCTTGTTTTCTGTTGCTTGCTTTTCTCAAGAAAAAAAGAGTAAATCAGAAAAAACTTCTATTCACGTAAGTGGAAATTGCGAACATTGCCAAATGCGAATCACAAAAACTGCACTCTCTCAAAAAGGCGTTAAATATGCCACATGGGATATACCTTCAAATCAATTGACATTGATATACAACGCTCGTAAAGTGGACTTGTTAGACATCCAAAAAGCCATTGCAGCCTCTGGACATGACACTGATAAGTTTAAAGCCCCTGATCAAGTTTATGAGGAGTTGCCTGGATGCTGTAAGTACGATAGGCAAGCGGAAGAAAAGTAGTGCCTGATTATTTTTTTATTAAGGTGCGAAAAAACACACAACTTATTACAAAGGCAACAATTCCTGAAATTGTAAGTTGAATTGTAGGGTCGTTAACTACTTCCAAACTGCATAACGAAAAATAAAAAATAAAGTAAAGTGCTACAAAAACCAACAGGGTTAATAACACTACGTCAAATTTTTTCATGATATAAAATTTAGGATTCTTAAATATAACCAAATTTTACTTAATGAAAAAAGTGTCTTCTAAAATAAGAAGATTGTTAAGCGTTTCTAGTAGCTCTTTTGGAGAGGTAAAGAGGAGTATTTTGATATTATTAAGATTACTACTCCTAAAAACAAAAACCCACAATGAAAGTTGTGGGTTTTCTTAAGCGGAGAAAGAGGGATTCGAACCCCCGGAGGTGTGACCCTCAACAGTTTTCAAGACTGCCGCATTCGACCACTCTGCCATTTCTCCTAATGCGGTTGCAAATATAATGTCCTTTTTTGGTTTCTTAAAACATCCTTTTGTTTTTCTTTATAAAATTTTCTGTTCCCTTTTCAAAATGTGTACATTCGTAACATGTATTTGGTAATCGATTTGGGTTGGGAGTATCTAGTTCTTGTAGCTGTTGGCTTTGCTGCAGGCTTTATTAACACATTGGCTGGTGGCGGATCTTTACTTACATTACCAATGCTTATTTTTTTAGGGTTGCCATCCGCTGTTGCCAACGGAACCAATCGTATTGCCATTCTCATTCAAACTTTTTTTGCCACAGCAGGCTTTAAAAGCAAAGGAGTATCTACATTTCCTTTTAATATATATCTCGGAATTTCTGCTATGCTGGGTGCTTTTTTAGGAGCCAAAATAGCGGTTGACATTCGTGGAGAGGTATTCAATAGAATATTAGCTATTATTATGATTGTTGTGGTTGCCTTAATGGTGTTCAAACCCAAGATCGAGGCGAGTTTTCAAAAAGAACGATTAACGGGGTATCACTTATGGGTTGCTATCTTTGCGTTCTTTTTTATTGGAATTTATGGAGGTTTTATCAATGCGGGGATTGGTTTTATCATTATGCTTTTTCTCCATTATTTTAATAAAATGTCGTTAATTCGGGTCAATGCAACCAAAGTTTCTTTGGTGTTTGTTTACACCATAGGAGCTGTGATTATGTTTGCTTTGAACGATAAAATAGATTGGGTCGTGGGATTGATTTTAGCAACAGGAAATGCCTTAGGAGCCTGGATAGGAAGTCGGTGGTCTGTAAAAAAAGGTGAGGGCGTTATTAAAGCATTCATGGTCATCATGGTTTGCTTGATGTCTATAAAATTGTGGTTTTTTTAGGAGTGTTAATACGTAACATAGTTCACAATTTCTAGCCCGTAGCCAACCATACCAACTCGTTTGATTTGAGTACTGTTGGTAAGCAAATCCAATTTATGAATGTTTAGATCATGAAGTATTTGCGCTCCGATTCCAAAATCTTTTTTATCCATAGTAACCGGTGGTAATTTAAAATCCGTGTCTTGTTGCATGGCTTGAAGCTCACTCAATCGATGCAATAAGTTTTCAGATTTTTGGTATTGATTAACAAACACAATCGCTCCTTTCTCCACAACATTTAATTTTGAAAATATGCGATCGAGTTGTTTGTTATTTCTTTGTGTCAACATACCGAGCAAATCATTATTGATTCGCGATGAGTTGATTCGAGTCATAACAGTCTCATTGGATTCCCAAGAGCCTTTAGTCAGAGCAATATGCACTTGACTGTTGGTGGTTTGTTGATAGGCGTGGAGTTCAAATTTTCCGAATCGAGTATCAATTTCAAATTGATTTTTTTTCTCAATAAGGCTATCGTGTTGCATTCTGTAGGCAACCAAATCTTCAATAGAAACAATTTTAAGGTCAAATCGCTTGGCGACTTCGAACAATTCGGGCAAACGCGCCATCGAGCCGTCTTCATTCATAATTTCAACAATCACTCCAGCAGGGTGGTATCCTGCCAATCGAGCAAAGTCAATAGCTGCTTCTGTATGGCCTGTTCTTCGCAATACTCCGCCTTCTTTGGCTACCAGCGGAAAAATATGTCCTGGGCGTGCTAACTCATGAGGTTTTAGGGATGGATTGACCAATGCTTGAATTGTTTTAGCTCTATCAGAAGCAGAAATCCCGGTAGTAACTCCATTTCCGTTCAAGTCAACAGATACTGTAAAAGCAGTTTCCATAGGGTCTGTATTGGTTTCCACCATAGGCTTAAGTTGCAAATCTTGACACCTTTTTTCTGTAAGTGGAACACATATCAGCCCCCGACCGTGTTGCGCCATAAAATTGATAATTTCCGGAGTGATGCTATCCGCTGCCGCAATAAAATCGCCTTCATTTTCTCGGTTTTCATCATCTACAACGATAATAACCTTTCCTGCCTTAATGTCGGCTATGGCGTCTTCAATTTTATCCAGTGAGCTTGCGGTAGTATGTTTTGAACTTGAATGCATCTGTTATGTTTTTACGACACTGTTTTTTTGTTAGTTTTAATCGCTCCGATTCCTTTTTGAATCAATGATCGAATGGGGTCTAAAATGGAATCCAAATTAACGATGTTTTTATCAGCAGTGGCGCGAAGGGTCAAATATATACCAAATGGAAGAAGTATAAAAGAAGGCAACCAAGTTCCAAAAAAAGTACTGACACTTCCGTCTTCAGCCCAATTCTTACTGAATTGACCAAAAAAATGATAGCTTAGAAAAATACCCAAAGCAAACACCACAGGAAGACCAAAACCTCCTTTTCGAATAATGGCTCCCAAAGGGGCTCCTACAAAAAACAAAATCAACGGAATGAATCCCAGTGCATATTTATCATGAAACAACAAACTGTGTAAAGCGATTACTTTTTCCCTGTAAAAAAAGGTGTTTTTTTGACTGGTTAATGTTTTTTTTTGATTTTTAATTGTGTTTTGGGCTTGAGAAGCTATTTTGAGCTGGACATTGGAATCGTAATTGCTTAGATAATCTATAAAGTTTGTGTAACGATCAATTTGTCTTTTTTTTGATTGTTTGTTGATATTGTTGATTCCGGTTCGGGAATAAAAATTGTTTGTAAATCCAGCTATTTCTTTAGCATATTTGATTTCCAAAGAGTCGATGCTCAAATCCAATTGACTGGTATTTTGCATCTTATAGGTGTTCTTAAACTTCTCCTCGCTAAAATCTACCTGATTGAACTCCGATAAATCGATATTCATGGTATATTTTTCAAAGGCAACCCGAGCATGTGGGTAATCTTCCTTCCGTCGGGTTTTCTTTTTGCTTTTTATTTCTTCGTACCGATATCCATCAAACAAAATCAATTGCAAGCCTTGGTCGAATTCCTCTCCTCTGAGTTCCCCTCGATCTGCTTTGATAACGATGTTGTTGATTTGTTTTGCATTTTTCTTATGAATAATCACATCTTCTAAAAATCGGTTGTTTTCACCATATTTTCTTTTCACCTTAATGTTGCTTTGCCCCATGTCGTTAAAAACCCCTTCTGTAATGGCTAAAGCGGGTTTTAGCTTGGCTAAATTTTTTCGGAGATTGTATATTTTAAATTCCGAATATGGAATAACATTGTTAGCAAAATAAAATGTTCCCAGAGAGAGTAGTAAATTCACAATTACCAAGCTTCTCATCGCCCTGTGGAGTGAAATTCCAGCCGATTTCATGGCAGCGAGTTCGTATTGTTCCGAGAAATTTCCAAAGGTCATAATCGACGCAAGCAGCACTGTAAGTGGAAGCACTAAGGGAACAAGACGCGGTGTGTTGTACACCAAGAATTTTAATATTACTTCTATATCAAGCTCTTTTCCTGCAAATTCATCAATATAAATCCAAATAGCTTGAATGATGAAAATACACATAAGAATCATAAAAAAACTTATGAAGATTCTTAGATAGCTTTGAACAATATATTTGTCAATTATTTTCACCCTTCCTAAAATTCATCAATATAATATCCTTCGTATTCATTGGGGTTGAAGGCGAGTTGCTCGCTAGGAATGTTTGGGTTTGTTCGAAATCGATTAACTGTTAAAACTGTTTGCGTTTTGTTTTTCCCAATCTCTATGAGCTTGTAGATATGATGGGTAGCTCGATTAATACCTAATAAAAGGTAGCTAATCTCTGAATTACTATCTATGGGGATCAATTTGATGAACCGTATTTTTTTGTTCATCACAGTTTGTAAAATGTCCCACTTCAGCACATAACCCTCTTTGTAAAAAGACAATAATTTGTTGGGAGTTATCGTAGCAGTGTTGTCATCGCTTACGGGATTGATGGTAATTTCTTCGTTTTCGGGGACTATTGTATAGGTTTTCTTTGCATCGCAAATTTGAGTGATCCCCATAAAATCCAAGCGGTAAGAGTTGCCTTTGAGCAACAAAGACCCTTTGATATCTTGCCGAATATCCTCCGCACGATTCTCAAGAATATAAGTAAAATCAATTCCTATGGTGTCGTATGAGTTAATTGTATTTGAAACCTTCTCTAATAAAGCATCCGCTTTGGGATCGTTTTGAGACATTCCTAAATGGGAACTAATCAACAATAAAATTAAAAAGAATGGTTTCATAAGGAATAAGGGGGTTTAAGAATTGTTGTTTTCGTTATCAAAAAATGCTTGCAATGAAAGCGCGTCTTTGAGCAATACTTGACGGGCTTTGCTTCCTTCAAAAGGACCTACAATACCCGCAGCTTCAAGCTGATCTATAATTCTTCCTGCTCGATTGTATCCCAGTTTCATTTTACGTTGTAAAAGCGAAGCAGATCCTTGTTGTGCATTGACAATCACTTCTGCGGCTTCTTTAAATAAAACATCTCGATCACTAATGTTATTATCAAGGCTTGTGCCACTTTCTTCTCCTACATACTCAGGCAGTTCGTGGGCTGTTGGATACGCTCTTTGTGACCCGATGTAGTCGGTAACTTTTTCAACCTCTGGGGTATCAACAAAAGCACATTGTAGACGAATGAGCTCGTTTCCTTGTGTGAAGAGCATATCTCCACGACCTATGAGCTGATCGGCTCCGCCACTGTCTAAAATGGTTCGAGAATCGATTTTGGAAGTAACTCGAAAGGCGATTCGCGCCGGAAAGTTGGCTTTGATCAGTCCTGTGATCACATTTACAGAAGGTCGTTGTGTAGCAATGATCAAATGGATTCCTACCGCTCGAGCCAACTGTGCCAATCGTGCAATGGGTGTTTCTACTTCTTTACCTGCGGTCATTATAAGATCAGCAAACTCATCAATAATGAGGACGATATAAGGTAAAAAAGCATTTCCATCGTTGGGATTGAGCTTTCGGTTTTTAAACTTATTGTTGTATTCTTTGATATTACGACACATAGCATTTTTAAGCATGTCGTAACGATTGTCCATTTCAATACACAAAGAATTGAGTGTGTTGATTACTTGCTTGTTGTCGGTAATAATAGCCTCATTAGTATCGGGTAGTTTTGCCAAGTAGTGCCGCTCAATTTTATTGAACAAGGTAAGCTCTACTTTTTTAGGATCCACCAAGACAAACTTGATTTCCGAAGGATGTTTTTTGTAAAGAAGCGACGTCAAAACAGCGTTGAGACCTACGGACTTCCCTTGACCGGTAGCTCCCGCCATGAGTAAATGCGGCATTTTAGCCAGATCCACGACAAAGGTTTCATTGCTAATCGTTTTTCCCAATGCCAAAGGCAGTTCCATTTCAGCGTCAGCAAACTTTTTGGAAGCGATTACGGATCGCATGGACACAATGGTTGAATTTTTATTAGGAACTTCAATTCCTATGGTTCCTTTTCCAGGAATGGGCGCAATAATTCGAATTCCCAAAGCGGACAATGAAAGTGCAATATCGTCTTCCAGATTTTTTATTTTTGAAATTCGAACACCCGCCTCTGGAACAATTTCATATAAGGTAACCGTAGGGCCAATGGTCGCCTTTATTTGGGCGATATCGATTTTGTAGTTGCGAAGGGTATCAACAATTTTTCCTTTGTTTTCTTCCAATTCCTCTTGATTGATAGTGATGCCTCCGCCGTTACTATAATCTTTTAAAAGCTCAATTGATGGGTATTTGTAATTTTTAAGCTCCAACGTTGGGTCAAACTCCCCATAGTCTTTTACCAATCGTTTGGCCAATTGATCTTCGGGAGTAGTTTCCTCTTCGGTAATTTCTATTTCCATGGTTAAGTCTGAAGCATCATTGGTTTTGGAGGCTTTGTTTTCGGAGGAAGACTCAATACTTGAGTGCTTTGAAATGGTAGGCTTTAATGTTTTTTTATCGATTCCAAACGGAGAAGTTTTACTTTCTTTATTTAAAGAAACAGAAGGAGAAGGCGCTTCTTCTTCCGAGGAAGACGGAGAGGTCGTTGATTTTGATTTATTAGATGAAAACAATGCCGCAATATATTCGGGAGTAAAATTTAGCTGAACTACCAAAAAAACAATCAGTCCAAACAAAAGCAGTAAACCAACACCAATCCACCCGATATAATCTTGTAAAAAGTGATTGATTTCATAGCCTACAACACCGCCTAGCAAGGGTTGTTTTTGAAAGAAAAAACCAAAAAACAAAGAAAACCATACTACAGCAGAAGAACCCCAAAGCCAATGACTCAGTAGTTTATTTGCTTTACTTCCAACAAAATAATGCAAGCCCGTAACAAATAAAAACCCTACCCATATCATGGACGCAATTCCAAACAATTGGTAAATAAAAAAATAAGCAACAAGTGCGCCTAATTTTTTAGCAGCATTTTGTGCTTCTGCGTTGCGATTGGAAAATTCGAACAAAAGACTTTGATCGGAATGCCAAGTTGTAAAAAATGAAAGAAAAGCAACCCCAAGAAGTACGGATAAGAGAATTAAAAAAGTCCCCAACAATATTTGCTGGGTTCGGTTCAATGTTGTTCGTGTAGATTTACTCTTAGTTGCCATGAATCCTGTTCACACAAAAATACAAAAATGGCAGCAAACAAAGTTCACATCCTTAAAATTAATCAAAAAAAAGCATCAAACCTCCCGATCCACCAAATCGGTGACTACGTAGTATCTCGGATCGTCAATAGATTGTTTGATTAATTTATGAAAACTCGGATCGTGTTTTAACAACAAAGAACTGCATTCTGGACTCAAGTGAGAAAATAAAACAGCAATTTTTTCTGCTTTATATTTGTTGGCAATGTTGATAACCGCTTCGATTCCAGAGTGGTCGCTAACCCGCGATTCCATAAAATCAATTTCAACAGATTTCGGATCGTTTTTAACGTCAAACTTAGCGTTGAAATTCTGAATCGATCCAAAAAACAACGGCCCCCAAATTTCATATACTTTGGTTCCGTCATCTTTTAGGCGTTTTCGTGCACGAATCATGGTAGCATTTTTCCAAGCAAAAATCAATGCAGAGATAATTACACCGGCTATAACGGCGATGGCCAAGTCTTGCCAAACGGTAATGGCAGAAACACTAATTAATACAAAAGCATCGCCTTTTGGTATTTTGTTAATGATGCGAAAGCTACTCCAAGCGAAAGTACCAATCACTACCATAAACATGACACCCACCAAAGCAGCAATGGGGATTTTTTCAATCAATGGAGCTCCAAATAAAATAAAGGAAAGCAACGCCAAAGAGGCTGTAAGCCCCGACAACCTTCCTCTTCCGCCAGAGTTCACATTGATAATAGACTGGCCAATCATAGCACAACCGCCCATACCTCCAAAAAGTCCGTTCAAAATATTGGCACTTCCTTGGGCTACACATTCGCGATTTCCACTTCCGCGACTTTCGGTCAATTCATCTACCAAATTCAATGTCATCAAGGATTCAATCAATCCAACAGCAGCCAACAAAAAGGCCGTTGCTAAAATCAAGTCCCAATGTCCTTGCAAGGTGTATAAAAAATCGGCTATTTGGTATTGAAAGGAGGGAAGTGACCCTTCCAGACCTTGACCGCCTCCATCTTTGATAAAAGAACCTACAGTGCTTACTTCCAATCCTCCAAAAATAGTTACCGCTGCCACAATTAGTATGGCAACCAATGCTGCTGGTATTTTGGAAGTGATTTTTGGCAAACCGTACATGATTCCCATGGTAAGAAATACCAGTCCCAACATGAGTCCTAATTCGGCACCCTCCAGCCAAGTGGAAAGTCCGTTTTCATTTTTTTGAAAAAGCGACAGTTGAGATAAGAAAATGACAATGGCCAAACCGTTTACAAATCCCATCATAACCGGATGTGGAATCAAACGAACAAATTTTCCAAGTTTAAAGATACCTGCAAGCATTTGAATACCTCCAACAATCAGAAGGGTTATAAATAACCATTGCAGTCCAAGATTTTCGACTGGTTCTGAAAGCGATTGCCCGACTTCATTTCCTTTTTGGATCATGTGAACCATAACAACAGCCATGGCTCCAGTAGCTCCTGATATCATTCCGGGTCGTCCACCGAAAAGAGAAGTAACGATTCCCATCATAAATGCTCCATAAAGCCCAACCAAGGGGTCGATGCCTGCAACAAATGCGAAGGCGACTGCTTCAGGAACGAGTGCTAAGGCTACGGTCAAACCCGATAAAAGGTCGTTTTTGGGGTTGCTTGTGAAATTTCGAAAAATCTTTCTCATTAGTTGGCTTAAAAAAGTCGCAAATATAGGGGTTTGCTATAGACTAATTCGTATTTGGAACAGATATTCTGTGATATTTTTTTACAAAAAAAAGGCACTTGACTTAACAAGTGCCTTTTCATAATTTTCAACAATTTTTCTAGGTATCAATAGAGCCTAGGACGCGTTTCATAAATTGGTTTAAGGCCTCTTTTTTAGACACTCCGTCTTGGGTCATTTTATGAACTTCCAATGCCCCGTAAAGATTGGAGATCATTTCACCCAACACATCTAACTCTTCGTCTTTCAAAGAAGCGACTTCTGTCAAAGATTCTAGAGTTTCAATAGTTTCTACCAAATAATCCTCGTCGTTTTCCTCAATAAATTCAGTGAGGTGTTTAATGATGGGTAACTTCATCGACTAATTCTTTTAAAACATCAAATTTATTGGTCTGTGTCTGATTGACGAAAGCCCCTTTTTGAAAGGTCGCAAACGTGGGCAGATTATCAACGGTAGCCATTTGCCGGGATTGCGGATTTTTTTCCGCATCTACCATAACAAACTTAATGTCCGTGTTTTCTGAAGCTAATTTTTTGAATTTAGGCTTCATAATCCGACAATTCCCACACCATGTCGCAGAATACTGAACAACCACAGTTGGATTTTCAGCAACAATTTGTGATAAATTATCTTCGGTTACTTCGACAATCATGGTTAGTGAGCGCTTAAATAATCAGCAACGCCATCACGATTTGCATTCATAGCGTCTTTTCCTTCTTCCCAGTTAGCAGGACATACTTCCCCTTTTTCTTGAACGTGCGTAAACGCATCGATCAATCGTAAGTATTCGTCCACGTTTCTTCCTAACGGCATGTCGTTGACACTTTCGTGGAATATTCTTCCTTCTTCATCAATAAGATAGGTTGCACGGAAAGTTACATCGTCTCCGTCTTTTAACAATACTCCCGATTCTTCATCAAACCGTTCATTGGTTGAATCTAAAATATCAAGGGTGTTTGCTAAGTTTCGGTTGCTATCCGCCAACAAATTATAGGTTACACCTTCAATTCCTCCGTTGTCTTTGGGTGTGTTAAGCCATGCAAAATGAACTTCTGCTGTGTCGCAAGAAGCTCCAATGACTATTGTGTTTCTTTTTTCAAATTCTACAAGGGCTTCCTGAAAAGCATGAAGTTCGGTAGGACATACGAAAGTGAAATCTTTTGGGTACCAAAAAAGGAGTACTTTTTTCTTGTTTTTGGTGGCTTCCTCCAAAACATTAATTTGGATGGTGTCACCCATTTCGTTCATTGCGTTTACTGCTAAATTTGGAAATAGTTTTCCTACTTGTGCCATAATTATTTTGTTTTAAATGTTTATTTATTGGTACAAAAATACCAATAAGAATATAAATTAATGGGTTAAAAAATCTTTAAAATTTATGATTGAATAAGATTTGCTAATACCTTCAAATTTGTCAATCTATTTTGTGAGTTGCTTGATTTTGATGTGTAAAGCAGCGTACAATAGCGTCATAAAGGGGCTGATCCAATTAAAAATCGCGTACATAAAATAATCGGCAACGCTCACTCCCAAAACTCCCGATTGGTAAGCACCGCATGTGTTCCAAGGAATAAGCACCGAAGTAACGGTTCCTGCATCTTCGAGTGTTCGACTTAAGTTTTCGGGTGCCAGTTTTTTTTCTTCAAATGCTTTGTGAAACATTTTACCAGGAATTACAATCGATAAATATTGGTCTGATGCTGTTAGGTTTACAGCGAGGCAACGGGCAACTGTGCTGGCAAAAAGCGAAAAAGTAGAGTTGGCCAATTGCAGCAAACTGGAACTTATTCTTGAAAGTGCTCCAATAGCCTCCATGACACCTCCAAAAACCATGGCACAAATAATCAACCAAATGGTTCCGAGCATACCTCGCATTCCACCCGAGGTAAACAATTCATTGAGTATGTCGTTGTTGGTTGTGATTTGCGTGTCCACCGTCAAAGCATTCATGATTCCTTTGTAGGCCGTTTCCAATGTCAATGAAGTACCGCCTCCAATTTGTGCCACGAGTTGAGGCTGGAAAAGTACAGCAAACAACCCGCCTAACAACGATCCAATCAGTAAGGCAACGATGGGCGGTGTTTTTTTAACAATCAATACGATAATTACCAAAGGAACAAGAAACAACCAGCCGCTAATATGAAAAGTAGTTTCAATAGAACTCAATAACTCAGTCGTGTTTACGTCTCCTGAAGCTTCAAATCCCAATCCTAAAAACACAAACACAATGAGCGTAATAACAATACTCGGAACGGTGGTATAGGTCATGTAGCGGATGTGTGAAAAAAGTTCAGCTCCGGCCATAGCAGGGGCTAAATTTGTAGTGTCACTCAAAGGAGAGAGTTTGTCGCCAAAATAAGCGCCCGAAATTACGGCTCCGGCGACCATTCCTACTGGTAAGCCAATGGCTTTTCCAATTCCTATAAGCGCTATTCCAACTGTAGCAGATGTTGTCCAACTACTTCCGGTTGCCAAAGATATTATAGCACAAATGACAATACAGGCAGGTAAAAAAATGGTTGGGTTTAGAATTTTTAATCCATAGTATATCATGGTTGGGATGATACCACTTACCAACCAACTCCCTGCAAGTGCTCCAACAAACAACAGAATAATCAAAGCTCCAGTTGTCGATTGGAGGTTTCCAGCAACTTTTTGGATTATGTTTTTATAGCTTACTTGGTTAAAAAAACCTACGATTCCCGCTACGGCTGCTCCAAGCAAAAGAATGAATTGATTGGAACCGCTTAATGCGTCGTCTCCAAAAACAAAAACATTGAACGCCAGTAATAGCACTAAAATCAATACAGGAATCATTGCTTCTGCTAATGACAACTCGGGATTAGAGAACGTAGAAGAGGTTTCAATAGAGTTGGAAGATTTAGACGTCGCCATTTGAATACAATTTTGATTTGTAATGTTACGATTTTAACAAAATGTGTGCAACTATTTGAAAAAATCTTAAAGAAAAGTGTGGCGGAATCCTTAAAAACATTTGTATTTTTGTTTAAAATTATTAGAAATGAATCAATTTGATGTTGCTGTTATTGGATCAGGACCTGGAGGTTATGTAGCTGCTATTCGTTGCTCTCAATTGGGAATGAAAACCGCATTGATAGAAAAATACAATTCGTTGGGAGGTACTTGCCTGAATGTAGGCTGTATCCCTTCCAAATCCTTGTTGGATTCCTCGCATCATTATGAAGATGCTATCAAACATTTTGATACCCACGGTATTGAGATTCCCGGTGAAATTAATATCAATTTAGAAAAAATGATTGCTCGCAAACAGTCTGTTGTAGATCAAACGACTAAGGGAATCGATTTTTTAATGGATAAAAACAACATTACTGTTTTTAACGGATTGGGTTCTTTTGTTGACAACACGCATATTTCGATTGATAATGGAAAAGACAAGCCCACAGTAATCGAAGCTAAAAATAGCATCATTGCCACTGGCTCGAAACCTGCTAATTTGCCATTTATCGAAGTTGACAAAGAGCGAATCATTACCTCTACCGAAGCGTTGTCTTTACAAGAAATTCCAAAACATTTGATTGTGATTGGCGGTGGAGTTATCGGTTTGGAATTGGGGCAAGTGTACAAACGACTCGGAGCGGAAGTTTCCGTTATTGAGTACGCAGATCGCATTACACCGATTATGGATGCGTCGTTGTCAAAAGAATTGATGAAAGTTCTTAAAAAACAAAAAGTGAAATTTTACTTGTCTCATCAAGTGAATAGTGTCAAACGTAAAGGAGACTCTGTTGTTGTTTCGGCAGTAAACAAAAAAGGGGAAACCGTTTCGTTTGAGGGAGATTATTGCTTAGTTTCTGTAGGAAGAAAACCCTATACAGCGGGTTTGAACGCCGAGGCAGCAGGAGTGGTTGTTACAGAGCGAGGACAAATAGAGGTCAACGATCATTTACAAACAGCGGCTTCTAATATTTATGCGATTGGAGATGTGGTACGTGGTGCAATGCTCGCCCACAAAGCCGAAGAAGAAGGAGTGATGGTTGCCGAAATTATTGCAGGGCAAAAACCGCATATTGACTACAATTTAATTCCCAACGTGATTTATACCTGGCCCGAAGTAGCTGCTGTAGGAAAAACAGAGGAGCAATTGAAATCTTCTGGGATTGAATACAAAGTGGGACAGTTTCCGATGCGGGCATTGGGTCGTGCTCGTGCCAGTATGGACATCGATGGATTTGTAAAGATTCTTGCAGACAAACAAACGGATGAGGTTTTGGGTGTTCACATGATTGGCGCTCGCGTAGCAGATCTAATAGCTGAAGCAGTAACCGCGATGGAGTTTAGAGCTTCTGCCGAGGATATCGCTCGCATGAGCCATTCGCATCCTACCTACGCAGAAGCTGTTAAAGAGGCCGCTTTGGCCGCAACTGGTGATCGTGCGTTGCATATGTAGCATAGCTTCAGCAGAATGATACAAAAGGCGTTTTAAACGCCTTTTTTTATACCTATAGTTTTTTGTTACGTTAGCCCTAAAAACGCTCCAAAATCGGAAAGTAGGTTGTTGGCGTTGAGAGATAGTATAAATACGAATCCTTTTAAACTCAAATCATTTTTTATTTCTCTTGACTATACGCGTGATAAATTCAATAATTTCGATCCAACTTCAAATAGTATTTCGAAGGCGAAACCTGATAACTTAACATTAAGCTCAGGATATAGTCTATACATATTCAATTATAAGGATAATGCGAAATTTAAGTATTCTATAGTTCCAACAATTAACGCATACGCTAATTTGATTGGATACAATGAGTCAGGGCTAAAAAATTACATCCTTAATTCCAATACACAAAGTGTTCAAAATATTCAATTTAAAGGCTCAAAATCATTTGACGGAAAATATGGAACGATAGATAACTCGATACAATCCTTTGAAATATCTATTTCATCCCCTCTAATTCCTGAAAATCGACTTTTTAAAGGAGTGCCAATTATATCTCCAATCCCTTATGTAAGTTATAAAGTAATTGAAAATAGTAAACCAAGATTAAACGGAGGTTTTGCCTTAAGTTTTTTATCTAAATCTCTACTTGATAAAGAAAGAAAACAAAAAGGAAACTCTACCTATAGAAAATTTAATGTCCCTTCATTTTTAATGATAGGAGTTGATTGGAATTATCAAGATGGTAAAGGCAGTAGTCCTAACTATTTTATTTCGGGTAGTATAAAATTATAAAACGTTGCACAACAAAAAATAAACGGCATTAAAACGACCGTTTATTCAAACCGTTGGCAAACATTTGAAAAATGAGAATACGATATAAAAAGAAACAAGTAAAGCTGAATTTAATTATGGGAATAGTTTGGCTTATTTATGGAATAATATTAGTTATCTTCAAAGAAGATGTGAATTGGTTTGACTGTGCTTGGTTTGGTTTTTCAGCGATTTATTTAATAATGTATTTCTATCAAAAAAAGGAAAAGTATTTAACTCTAGAAAACGGAATTATAAAGCAAAATTGGCCTTTTGGAAAAAAAATGAATCTAAACGAAATAAAACGAATTAGACATTTTGCTGGCGATTATATTCTGAAATCTGAAAATAAAGAACTGGCAATAAATATTCAATTAATAGATGAGGAATCTCTATTGGAATTGAAAACGGAATTGAAAAAACTGAATGCTGAATGGAATTAAAAAAAACGATTTGCCAACAACGTATAAAATTAATTGCTTGTTCTCGACTACTTCTGAAAATCCTCGCTGACTTTCAGTTTGGTGTGTACTTGCAAAGTTTCGTGCTAAACCACGCAACTACTCATAGCCGAGACCGTTCTAAGCAATTTTATAAAAATCTTGAGGTTATACCAGATTTTGGTGTTTTCAATGCATATGAAAAAAAGCGCAAGTCATAACTAACGAAGGCGAATTCTTTTTCGCATGCTTCTTTCAATGGGAAAACCGTATCGGTAATATCCGAGAACAAGAGTGCACACAACCAGAACGAAAACTATCGCACCAGCAATGGATTCCGTAGTTGATAAATTGTGAGGAATTATACGATTTAAGCCCAATCCAAACCAAGTGCCGTATAACACAAAGTAATGAATGATGTAAACGGAAAGGGTGCGTTGTCCAATTTCTAAAAAACAAGATTTTTTAAAATAATTTTCGAGCAGCATAAAAACACCAAACAATACCAGTGTGTTGCCCAATCGAATCAAAAGATAATTGTTTTCAGTAACCATTGCCAGTAACGGGATGTTGAAGATAAAATCAATCCCTTTTAACACATACGAAGATCCAAACATAAGAAACAAACCCAAAAGAAGGGATCCGCTTGCATAAGGGAGCAAGGTTGTTTTGTTTTTTTGAGTGTGACTGAACAAAACCGCAAAGGCTGCTCCCAACAAACAATATCCCAACCAAGGAAAAATAGAGAATACCCCTCCATTGGCTTTTGTAAAATAACTCGAAAGTATCGGGTGTAAATCCAATTCGATAGTTTTATACAAAGGTTCAAGCATAAAAATTGTGAGAGCCGATCCGATTAAGACCCATTGAAAAATTACAGATGAAAATTTGTGAAACAAAACATACAATCCAATGAGGATAAGTAAAGAAAGCCCGATAATATGCAAAACATCTGTTTGAAAAAACGCAGGATATAACTTTCCTTGGAGCAAGCCAAACAAATTTAGCCTAAGCAAATAGCCCCAAATTATCAGTTCAAAGCCTCTGCGAATTCCTTTAAAAACACGGGGGTTTTTAAGCCCTTTGTTGGGGTTTTTTAACAACAAAAAAACAAAGATAAAGCCTGTAATGGTAAAAAAAACGGGGGCAGTAAATCCCCGGCAGTATGCCCAAATGCTGTAAGTTATATCATTATTGTTTCTAAATGCATCTCCCAAAAAGGTGCTTACAAAATGCCCTTGCAACATCATAAGGATTGCAAAAGCACGAAGCGCATCGATAAAATAAAGCCTTTTTTTAGAAACTAGCATTGCAGCAAAACTACAAAATGCGATTCATCTTTTCCTGAATTTCGTCAAGGCACAAATTACCAATACTCCCTTGGTGGGTGTGGTTGAGTTTTCGTTGAGGTTTAAAATCTCCTTTTTCAATCGTTTCGCCAACTTGCTTGTAAGCATCTCGAAAAGGAACTCCTTGATTGACCAACTCGTTGAGGGTGTCTACACTAAAAAGATAGTCGTATTTGTCGTCTAGCGTAATCCCCTCTTTTACAATCACTTGCTCAATAGAGAAAGTCATCATTTCCAAACACGCTTTCAATTCTTCAATCCCTTCTATAATAGGGCCTTTAAACAATTGCATTTCTCTGTGATATCCGCTCGGTAAGTTATTTACCATAAGTGTTAACTGATTGGGCAGTCCTTGAAGTGCATTGCATTTTCCGCGAATCAATTCAAACACATCCGGATTCTTTTTGTGAGGCATGATGCTTGAGCCCGTAGTCAATTCTTCAGGAAAACTTATAAAATCAAAGTTTTGACTCATGTACAAACAAATATCCATTGAAAACCGGGATAAGGTGCTAGCAATTCCTGCCATTCCCGTGGCAACGGCTTTCTCGAGTTTGCCTCTTCCCATTTGTGCTGCCACTACATTGTATTTTAAGGTTGAAAAACCCAAGGCTTTGGTAGTGCTTTCTCGGTCAATAGGGAAGGAGCTCCCATATCCTGCGGCGCTTCCTAGTGGATTTTGATCGGTCATATATTGAGCTGCATTCAAAAGAACCGTATCGTCAATCAAGCTTTCAGCATAGGCAGAAAACCAAAGACCAAAAGAAGAAGGCATTGCAATTTGCAAATGCGTATATCCTGGCAATAACACATTTTTGTGTTGATGGGCCAATACAAGAAGCGAATCAAACAATTTTTTTGCAGCTTCTTTGATGCTGTTGATTTCTTCTTTTAAGTACAAATGCATGGCTACCAAAACTTGATCGTTTCTTGATCGCGCAGTATGTATTTTTTTACCTACTTCTCCCAGTTGTTGCGTAAGGTGAAATTCTATTTTGGAATGTACATCTTCAAACTCTTTTTCAATGACAAATGAACCGTCTACGATTTGTTTATTGATAACGTTCAATTCCGATACTAGAAGTTCAACTTCCTTGGAAGTGAGCAGTCCGACTTGCCCCAACATTTGAGCATGTGCAATCGATGCTAAAACATCGTACTTTGCAAGAAATAAATCGTACTCTCGATCCTTGCCTACGGTAAATGAATCAATTTTTTGATGACTAACCACTCCTTTTTGCCAAAGTTTCATTATTTAATTTATTAGTTTATAATATCTTATTTAAAATACTGATATACAAATTTATAGCTTCATTGATTTCGTCAACAAAAATATACTCATCAGCAGTGTGTGAACGCGTAGAATCACCCGGACCTAATTTTAATGAGGGACACGACAGAACCGATTGGTCTGACAATGTCGGTGATCCGTAAGTGGGTCTATTGAGTTCCATTCCCGCTTTTACCAAAGGGTGATTTTTGGGGATGGATGACGAATTCAAACGAAGCGATCTTGGTGTGATTTCACAAGGTGCTTCGGCCTGTAAAAGATCTGTGATTTCTTGATTTGAATACTGATCATTTACACGAACATCGACTACAATATGAACTTCTGCAGGAACGACATTGTGTTGGCTTCCCGCATTGATTTGGGTTACCGTTAACTTTACATCTCCCAGTGTTTCTGAGGAACGATCAAATGTGAAATTCTCTAACCATTGCAATACTTCAATCGATTTTAGAATGGGATTGTTGTCGTTTGGATGCGCGGCATGTCCTGCTGTTCCTTTGACTTTAACGTCAAATACAACCAGTCCTTTTTCAGAAATCGCCAATTTCATAAGAGTAGGCTCGCCTACAATAGCAACATCTATTGTCGGTAATAACGGCAATACACTGTTTAACCCATTCTTTCCCGAGCTTTCCTCTTCTGCTGAAGCCACCATCACTAAATTGTAGTTCAGGTCTTTTTGCGCATAAAAACGAGTGAATACGGCAATTAAAGAAACCAAGGCTCCTCCAGCATCGTTGCTTCCCAATCCGTAAAGTTTTCCATCTACAATATCAGGCTGGTAAGGATCACGTGTATAGGCTCTATTGGGTCGAACGGTATCGTGATGCGAGTTCAGCAACAGTGTGGGCTTGCTTTTATCGAAATAGTGATTGAAAGCATATACATTGTTATTGGATCGCTTGAAAGGGATTTCATGTTCCTTGAACCATTCTTCGATGCGATTCGCGGTTTGATCTTCTTGAGATGAAAACGATTGTATTGAAATCAAATCTTGAAGCAATTGAATGGCTTTTTGAGTGTTTGTTTCCATTTACAATGTAATTTGAGTTCTTATATGGGATGTATTTTGAATCATTGCAGGGAGCCCAATGTTTACCGAATGCACTCCTTTGTTGAGTGCGTCAAAACAATTTTTTAGTTTGGGAAGCATTCCATCGGCTATAATGCCTGAATTTAGCAAAACCTTGTAAGAGGCTGAGTCTATAAAAGGAATGACTGAATCGTCATCATCTACCGATTGTAAAACGCCTTTTTTCTCAAAACAATAATGAAGCACAACTTCGAAAGAATCGGAAAGACTTGCTGCTACTTCTGAAGCAATAGTATCTGCATTGGTATTGAGCAATTGTCCCTCTTGATTGTGAGTAATAGCACAAAATACTGGGGTGATGCCATGACTTAATTGTGTTTGAATGAAACCGGCATCAACCTTTGTAACATCTCCCACAAATCCAAAATCAATTTCGGGATGATTTCTTTTTACAGATTGGATGGCATTCCCGTCGGCTCCTGACATGCCCAAAGCATTGCACCCAAGGGACTGTAATTGTGCAACCATATTCTTATTAATAAGACCTGCATATACCATTGTAACCACGTCTAAGGTTGCCGCATCGGTAATTCGTCTGCCTTGATGCATAGTGGGAGTAAATCCCATTTCTTTAGAAAATTGAGAGCTTTTTTTACCGCCACCGTGAACCAAAATTTTAGGTCCTTTTAGCTTGGCAAAATCCTGTAAAAATGCAGTCAGCTTTTGGGTGTCGTCAATGACATTTCCTCCAATTTTGACTACTGCAATCGAATTACTCATTGTCTAAAATTCTTTTTAACACGGCTTGAGCCGCGTATGTTCTGTTATTGGCTTGTTTTATAACTAACGAACTTTCATGGTTCATAACGTCGTCAGAAACGACTACATTGCGTCTAATGGGTAGGCAGTGCATAAATTTGGCATGATTTGTTGCTTCCAATTTCTTTCGGGTCAACATCCATTGATCATCAGTTCGTAATATTTTTCCATAATCTTGGTAAGATGCCCAATTTTTCACATATACAAAATCCGCATTTTTGAGGGCTTCTTCCTGATCGTAAACAATCGGAACCCCTTTGGTGATTTTCTCATCGAGTTCATACCCTTTTGGATGAGTAATCACAAAATCAGCCTCCTGACTCGCCATCATTTTTACAAATGAATTTGCAACCGCATGCGGCAATGCCTTTGGATGCGGCGCCCATGACAATACAATCTTGGGTTTATGAGATGGCCAGTGTTCTTTAAGTGTTATTGCGTCCGCGACAGCCTGAAGAGGATGTGCTGTAGCACTTTCCATATTTACAATGGGTACAGATGCGTATTTTTGAAAACTTCGAAGGACTATCTCGGATTCATCTTTTTCTTGGTCGGTTAAGCTTGCAAAGGCTCGAATAGCAACAATATCACAATATTGAGACACGACTTGTGCGGCTTCTCTAATATGCTCCGATCGAAGTCCGCTCATAACTGTTCCGTCTTCGTATTCTATTGCCCATGCTTCGCTCGAAAAATTCATCACCATAACTTCCATACCCAAAAGTTTTGCTGCTTTTTGGGTGCTCAATCGAGTTCTTAAACTGGGATTGAAAAACAACAACCCAAGTACTTTTCGTTTTCCTAATGCTTCGTGTACACAGGGTTCTTTTTTAAGTGCTTGCGCTTCTTGAACCAGCTTATGAAGATCCAAATCTTCTGTTAAGTCAATAAAATTCTTCATTCTAATAGTGTTTTTAAAGCGTTAATAAGGCTGTCAATATGCTTTTTTTCAATAGATAGCGGAGGTAAAATGCGCAATAGTTTTTTGTTGCTACTGCCTCCTGTAAAGATTCGATGATCGTAAATTAATTTTTTTCGAAGTTCTCCAACCTCAAAGTCAAACTCAACACCTAACATAAGTCCTCTTCCTTTGATTTTTTGAATCCTCGGAAGTTGTTGTGCTTGTTCTTTGAAATATACACCCATTTGAGCGGCATTGTGTTGAAGGTTTTCTTTTTCAAGTGTTTCGAGCACAGAGAGTGTTGCAGCACACGCCAAATGATTTCCTCCAAAAGTAGTTCCCAACATCCCGTATTGAGCTTCTATGCTTGGATGAATTAGAATTCCACCTACGGGAAATCCATTTCCCATTCCCTTTGCCATCGATATAATATGAGGTTCTATATTGTATTTTTGAAAACCAAAAAACGTCCCAGTTCTTCCAAATCCAGCTTGTACTTCATCGGCAATTAAACAACTTTTGTATTGTTTGCATAAGGCTTCCATTTGATATACAAATTTCTCTGAGGGTTCGTCCAAACCACCAACTCCTTGTATGGATTCAAAAATCACGGCACAAACGTCGCCCTTGGCAAGTTCATTTTCAAGTTCTTTTGCATCGTTAAAAGGAAGAAATGTAACTTCTTGTTGAGCGTTTAATGGAGCATTAATTTTTTGATTGTCAGTCGAAGCAACAGCGGCGCTGGTTCTTCCGTGGAATGCATTTTTAAATGCAATTACTCGTTTTTTACCTGTATAAAAAGAGGCTAGCTTTAAGGCGTTTTCGTTGGCTTCTGCTCCCGAACTGCACAAAAATAACTGGTATCCAAGGCATTGTGATTGCGATTCTAACAAGTTCGCTAGTTCTACTTGAAGCGGGTTTTGAATCGCATTCGAATAAAACCCAATTTTATCCAATTGATTTTTGATTCGTTTTGAGTATTCAGGATGATTGTGTCCTATTGAAATAACCGCATGTCCACCGTAAAGATCCAAATATTCTTGGTCATTGGTATCATAGACATGAACTCCTTTTGCTCGCACAGGAGTTACATCGTAAAGCGGGTAAACATCAAAAAGAGGCATAGATTATGTTTTTGAGATTTTGTTAATTTTTTCAAACGAAGCAACAATACCTTTGATCAATGAAGAACTCAATCCTTGATGCTCCATTTCGTTCAGTCCTTCAATGGTACAGCCCTTAGGGGTAGTTACCTTATCGATCTCTTGTTCAGGATGCGAGTTGGTTTCAATAAGCAAACTTGCAGCTCCTAACGCAGTTTGCATGGACATTTTCATAGCTTCATGAGCGTCGAAGCCCAATTGCACACCTCCTTGTGTTGTGGCTCGAATCAATCGCATCCAAAAGGCAATTCCGCTGGCACATATAACAGTTGCAGCTTGCATGTGCTCTTCTTCGATAACAATGGAAGTTCCCAGTGTATTGAAAATGGCTTCTGCCAATTGCAGGCGCGATTTTCCTTTTTCATTTGAACAAAGACATGTCATGGATTTTCCAACAGAAATGGCAGTGTTTGGCATGCTACGAATGATGTAATTATCATTTCCAATGACCTTTTCCATACGCTCAATTTTAAACCCAGTGATGGTTGATATCAGAACGTGCTTTTCGGTCAACAAGCCTTTAATGTCACTTAAAATATTTTCAAAATGACTTGGCTGCACTGCAAAAATTAGAATGTCTGAATTTTTGACTGCTTCTTGATTGTCAGAGGTAATGTGGACATTGCCGTACTCTTTCCAATCTTCAATAGACTGGGTATTTCTTTTGGTAAGATAAAGCGATGTTATGGTGTTGTTGGTAATAAGCCCTTTGGCAATACTCAACCCTAAATTTCCAGCACCGATAATAGCTATTTTCATAATGTATATTTTTAAAATGAACTGTTTTTTAATTGTAAACCACAGGTTTCATCAAAACCAAACATGAGATTCATGTTTTGAATAGCTTGTCCTGAAGCTCCTTTAATAAGATTGTCAATGATACTGGTAACCAACAGATATCCGTCGTGTTTGTGTAAGTGTATAAAACATTGATTTGTATTTACAACTTGCTTTAGGTGGATTTCTTTTTTGGAAACCTGCGTAAAAGGATCGTTTTTGTAGGTCTCCTCATAAAGTTTGTAAGCTTCTTCCAACGTGCCTTCGAAAGCTGTATAAGCGGTTGCATAAATTCCTCTTGTAAAGTCACCTCTAATAGGCAAAAACATCAATTGATTGGAACTTCCTTGCAAATCCGAAAGAGTTTCATTGATTTCACCCAAATGTTGATGTTGAAAAGGCTTGTACCACGAAATGTTGTTGTTTCTCCAACTAAAATGTGTGGTGCTTGAAGGTTTTACACCCGCACCAGTACTTCCTGTAATAGCATTGATGTGAACTTCATTATTCAATTGTTTACTCGCTGCTAAAGGCAGAAGTGCCAATTGAATAGCTGTAGCAAAACATCCAGGATTGGCAATGGCTTGAGCCGATTGAATAGCATTTTTGTTTGTTTCGGGAAGTCCATAAACAAACGACTTTCCGATAAAATTACGATCAGCTTTCAATCGAAAATCGTTGCTCAAATCAATAATTTTGGTATTGTCATTGAATTGATTTTCACTCAAAAAAGTTCCAGAATTACCATGACCCAAACACAAGAACAATACGTTGACATCCGGATTTATAGTATCTGTGAACGACAAATTTGTACTACCCAACAAATCTTGATGTGTATCTGAAATAAGTGTGTTGGCACGTGTTGTACTGTACACAAAGTCAATAGTGGCTTTCGGGTGATTCACTAAAATTCGAATCAATTCCCCGCCTGTGTATCCAGAGCCTCCGATAATCCCAACCGACAATTGTTTAGTTGTTGACATGTTGATGAATTTTGTTTTGATTAGACAATATTTTAATAAATCCTTTGGCGTCATCAGCAGACCAACCTTTGTTCATTTCTCCATAACTTCCAAAAGAAGCGTTCATCAAGTCGTTGGGAGAATTAACTCCGTCCAAAGTAAACCGGTAGGGGTGAAGTGTCAATAAAACATCACCGTTTACTGTTTCTTGAGTACTTTGCATAAATGCCTCCAAGTCTCGCATTACCGGATCAAGGTATTGCCCTTCGTGCAGTAACATACCGTAAAAACTACCTTGCTGTTCTTTTTGATATTGTTGCCATTTGGTCAGTGTATGTTTTTCGAGCAAATGGTGCGCCTTAATGATTAATAGCGGTGCAGCAGCTTCAAAACCAACCCTTCCTTTGATACCAATAATTGTATCACCGACATGAATATCTCTTCCGATGGCATACCGACTGGCAATTTCTTCAACGGCTTTGATATTGGCAATGGCTGTGTCTTTGTGACCGTTAACTGCAGTCAATTCTCCTTTTGAAAAGGAAAGGGTGAGTTGTTCAGACTTCTTCGCTTCTAGCTGACTGGGGTAAGCAGATTCTGGTAAAGGAGTGTTTGAAGTCAAGGTTTCAGAACCTCCAACGCTCGTCCCCCAAAGTCCTTGGTTGATAGAATATTGTGCCTTTTCCCAAGAAATATCAATCCCTTCATTTTTTAAGTATGCAATTTCATCTTCACGAGAAAGCTGTTGATCTCGAATAGGTGTAATGATTTCGATTTCAGGTGCTAGCACTTGAAAAATCAAATCAAATCGTACTTGATCGTTTCCGGCTCCTGTGCTTCCATGTGCAATGTAAGAAGCATTTATTTTTTTGGCGTACTGAATGATTTCAACCGCTTGTATGATTCGTTCGGCACTCACAGAAAGAGGATACGTATTGTTTCTCAACACGTTTCCAAAAATCAAATATTTTACAATTTGTTGGTAATAATTTTCGATAGCTTCAATGGATGTGTACGTGGAAGCCCCCATTTGAAGTGCTTTTTCATGCAACAATTGGGTGTCTTCTTTCGAAAAACCTCCTGTGTTAACACTCACAGCATGGACGTCAAATCCACTTTTTGATAAATGTTTTACGCAGTATGAGGTATCCAAACCACCACTGTATGCTAGGACAAGTTTTTTCATTGTTTTTTAAATTTGAGAAAAATTGATTCTTTAATTGATTTTAATCGTTTTAAAACAGTATTGTTATAGGGATGCTTTTGCTTTTCTTTCTGTGTTTTAGGATCGTAAAGCATCCCCGTACACAAACACATCGATCGTTCGGTTCGAGTTAATACATCATAATTTTTGCATGTTTGACAACCGCTCCAAAATTCATTGTCATCAGTAAGTTCAGAAAAAGTGACAGGCTTATATCCCAAATCGTAATTGATTTTCATAACGGCCAAACCCGTTGTGATTCCAAAAATTTTAGCATCGGTAAACTTTTCTTTGGAGTAATCAAAAATGGCTTTTTTGATCTGCTTGGCAAGGCCCTTTCCCCGGTATTCAGGAGCTACAATAAGCCCTGAATGTGCTAAATATTTTCCGTGTCCCCAAACTTCGATGTAACAAAAACCGGCAAACTGATCGCCGTCCAATGCAATGATAGCATTGTTGTTTTCCATTTTTGTGGCAATATATTTTGGAGTTCTTCTAGCAATTCCCGTTCCTCTGACTTTTGCGGAAGAAGCAATGGTTTCTGAAATAATACTCGCGTATTTGATATGCGATCGATTGGCTATGACAATATTCATAGTCTAAATAAAATTTTGATGAAAAAAAAATTTGGTTGAGAAGCGAAACTGGACACACCTAGTTTCATAAGAAATTCGCACCCCTAGGGGCGACGACGAAATGGAGTGGGCACTACAACAAATGCAGTGGCTAATGTTTTGATATGTGAACTTGCGTTTTTCACATTGCAAATATCACAAAAAAAATAATTTAAACAAGTGATTTTAAACAAATCTATTTGTTAAATTTGTTACAGAATTAACAGATGACGGAGGATGCAGCGTTCTAAACGTATTTTTTCAGTTGAATCTCCCCACGAGATTTCCATTAAAATGCTTACTTGGGCTGCTCAATTTGACACCCACCTCTGGCTTGATTCTAATGATTACCATCCTCGTTTGGGATCCTACGATGCCCTTTTAGCGGTTGGAGTCCATTCCAGAATTGATTCGAGTCATTCGGGCGCTTTTGATGCGCTTCAAGCTTTTCATTCAAAAACGAAAGATTGGCTCTTTGGTTATTTAAGTTACGACCTGAAAAACGATGTCGAGCAACTTCAATCCTCCAATACCGACAACCTTGCGTTTCCCGAGTTGTTTTTTTTTCAACCTAAAAAAATATGGTTATTAAGAGGAAATAAATGGGAAGCTCACTACATAAATGACCATGAAATCACATCCGATTGGCACTCGATACTAGAAGCAGTCGATACGCATACAGTCAATGATTACAACGACCTTGCATTACAACCTAGAATCGACAAAAATGAATATATCGAAATAGTTACCCAGCTTCTTCAGCACATTCAACGCGGAGATATTTATGAAGTCAATTTTTGCATGGAGTGGTTTTCAAAAGGCACCAAAATACACCCGTTAAAAACCTTTATGTTGCTCAACGAATTGTCCAAGCCTCCATTTGCGGCCTATTTCAAGGATGGACACCGTTACGTTTTGTCCGCATCTCCCGAGCGTTATTTGCGAAAAGAAGGCGACAAACTATTTTCACAACCCATCAAAGGAACAGCACCTAGATCGAATGTTAAGGCAGCCGACTCACAATTGGCTTTTGATTTAGAAAACAATACCAAAGAACGATCCGAAAATATTATGATTGTCGATTTGGTGCGAAACGATTTGTCCAAAACTGCCATTCCTGGGAGTGTAAGCGTGGATGAACTATGCGAAACCTATTCATTCAAACAGGTTCATCAAATGATATCTACAATAACCTCCCAATTAAAGGCCGGTTTTTCAGGTATTGATGCTATCAAAACCACCTTTCCAATGGGCAGTATGACGGGTGCTCCGAAGCTTAGAGCTATGGAATTGATTGAAGAATATGAGCGTTCCAAAAGAAGTCTTTATAGCGGTGCAATTGGGTATTTAACTCCTCAAGGGAATTTTGATTTTAATGTTGTGATTCGATCTATCTTATACAATGCATCCAATCAGTACGTTTCATTTCAGGTAGGAAGCGCCATCACTTCCAATTCAGTACCTGAAAACGAATACAAAGAATGTCTTTTGAAAGCCAAAGCCATGTATGCTGTTTTGACCGAGCCTATTACGACCTAAAAATCCTTACTTTTGCTTTATGTTAAGCAAGTTTACAGCGCATATCGAAAAGAACTTTACGTTTCTAAAAAACAAACGCCTTTTGATCGCCGTCAGTGGAGGCTTAGACAGTATGGTGCTTTTAACATTTCTAAAACAATGGAATGCAGACCTTTCGGTGGCACATTGTAATTTTGGATTACGAGGTTCTGAAAGTGATGGTGATGAAGTCTTTGTGGCTTCGTTTTGTAAAAGAAAATCCATTCCATTTTTCAGCAAAAAGTTTGTTACTCAATTGCCAAAACACTCTGTTCAAATGGCAGCGCGTACCCTCCGTTATGAATGGTTTGAATCGCTGCTAGATGAGCATTCGTTTGATTTTATCCTCACAGCACATCATGCGGATGATAATTTAGAAACTGTGCTAATTAATCTTACTCGAGGTGCTGGAATAGCTGGTTTATCCGGAATCCCACCAGTAAACAATCGCATAGTCCGCCCGCTTCTTCCGTTTTCTAAAAAAGAAATTCTTGATTTCGCCCAAACGAATAATTTGGAGTGGCGAGAAGATAGTAGCAATCAAAAACTAGATTATGTGAGAAATCAAATTCGTCATCAAGTCGTCCCAGCACTTAAAAATATTCAGCCTCAACTTATAGAACAAGTCCAAAAAAGTATTCATTTTTTAAGCGATACTCAAAAAATTCAACAGCAATATTTTGAATCGCTACTCCAAAAAATAAGCACCCAACACAAATCTTCTCGTTGTTTTTCTGTCGAAAAAATTAAGCAACTACATCCTTTAGAGGCTCACTTATTTGGTTTGTTTTCACCTTATGGTTTTACTTCGACAAAGGAGCTTGTTAAATTTTTGGAAGCGCCAACAGGGAAAGAAATTCAGTCTTTGGCATACCGTTTGATTAGTGATCGAGGAAAAATTATACTTACGCAATTGATCAATCCATCGTCTGATTTTTATGAAGTTACAGAAAATGAAATCCAGTACCCAATTCGATTGTCGATGGAAGAACACACAGGTAATTTCCAAAACACACCCTGTCAAGTTTTCCTTGATAAATCGACTTTACAGTTTCCCCTTTTGTTAAGAAAGCAGCAAATCGGTGATGTTTTTTATCCATTGGGTATGATGGGTAAGAAAAAGATTTCAAAGTTTTTCAAAGATGAGAAAATGTCTACCTTAGCTAAAGAATCTCAATGGCTTTTATGCTCTGGAGACACTGTTGCATGGGTTGTAGGCAAACGAGCAGATCGCAGGTTTGTTTCTACCTCAAAAACCTCAAACACCCTAAAAATTACCTATTATGAAGATTAAATTGTCTTTTTTACTATCCCTTTTTTCATTCTTTTTGTTTTCACAAGAACCCATTTCATGGTCTTCTTCAGTAAATGAAATCGATAACAATAAATACGAACTGATCATAACTGCAGAAATTGCGCCCAAGTGGAGTTTGTATTCGCAACATCTGAAAGAAGGAGGCGCATATCCTACCGAATTTATTTTTTCCAATCCTGATGCGAATTTTACTCTTTTAGGAGAAGTAACCGAATCGGAAACGGTTACCAAGTTTGATCCCATTTTTGAGGTTGAACAAACCTTTTTCAAAAATCAAGCTCTATTTACTCAAAAAATCAAAGTTATTAATCCTTCTTTAGAGACAATCGATGTTTCCATCGTTTATCAAGCCTGTGATGATAAGGTTTGTATTTTTAGAGAGATAGACCTTGCCATAGATTTGAATCAAAAAAATACACCGCAGTTAGCGACAAACAACCTCAAACTGATAAACGCCGATTCCAATCCATTAAAAATACAATTACAAAATACAGAGCTTTTGGAATTGGCATCTTCAAGCCAATCGAAATCCTCTCAAAAAGGGTCGTGGCAACTCTTTATGCTTGGTTTTTTGGGCGGATTGATTGCCTTATTGACGCCTTGTGTGTTTCCTATGATACCACTAACGGTTTCGTTTTTTACAAAACAATCTAAAAACAAAAGAAAGGGTATATTGAATGCCATTTGGTATGGTTTGTTTATAGTTGGAATCTATTGGGCATTGAGTTTGCCGTTTCATTTTTTAGACTCTATTGATCCCGAAATTCTCAACACCATTTCGACCAATATATGGCTAAACGGACTCTTTTTTGTGATTTTCGTTGCCTTTGCATTTTCATTTTTCGGATTTTACGAACTTACATTGCCCAGTTCTTGGGCTAATAAAATGGATGCTACGTCCTCCAAAATAGGAGGTATTATCGGTATCTTTTTTATGGCATTGACCTTAGCGATAGTTTCTTTTTCTTGTACAGGGCCTATTTTGGGCTCGTTATTAGCCGGTTCTTTAACTGCTGAAGGCGGTGCTTTTCAGCTCACTTTGGGAATGACAGGCTTTGGTTTGGCGTTGGCTTTACCGTTTGCATTTTTTGCGTTGTTTCCCAATTTACTAAACTCGTTACCCAAATCAGGAGGTTGGATGACCACTACCAAAGTTGTTTTAGGATTCTTAGAACTCGCATTGGCATTTAAATTCCTTTCCAACGCTGATTTGGTTGGGAATTGGGGGATTTTAAAAAGAGAAATTTTTATCGGTATTTGGGCAATTATATTTATAGGTCTAGCGATTTATTTGTTTGGAAAATGGCGATTTCCTCATGACCCCGCTCAGGTAAAAGTTTCCAAATCCCGATGGGGATTGGGATTGTTGACCTTAGCATTTGCAGTTTACCTAGTGCCAGGATTGCTGCCGGCTTCCAAACCGTTGACTTTATTGAGTGGATTTCCACCTCCGACTTTTTATAGTATTTACCCTCAAGAATCCGATTGTCCTTTGGGACTGAATTGCTACAAGGACTATGCCTCGGGATTGGCCGAAGCAACGAAAACAAACAAACCTATTTTACTCGATTTTACGGGTTGGGCATGTGTAAATTGCCGTAAAGTGGAAGAAAACGTATGGAGCGATCCCGAAATATTCCGTTTGTTGAATGAAAATTTCGTTCTCATATCTTTGTATATCGACGATCGTAAGGAATTGCCCGAAGCCGACCGACTTGTTTTGGAATATGAATCAGGAAAGAAAAAAGAAATTACAACTGTTGGTCAAAAATGGGCTACTTTTCAAACGCTCAATTTTGAGACTGCTTCACAACCTTATTATGTGATGTTACATCCTGACGGAACGGTATTGGGACCTTCTCAACAATACACCGATATTGCTACTTACAAGGCGTGGCTCAAACAAGGATTGACCGCGTTTGATCAACTTGTGAAAAACTAATTTTTGAGAGTGTTGTAATTGCCTAGCGCATACAATAGGGGCGAAGAATCAGGTTTTTCGATAGCTCCTTGAGTAATTCGACTGATGAATATCCAATGATCGCCACCGTCTATTTTGGATTCCACAACGCCCTCCATCCATGCCATGCAATTTGCAAGAATTGGCGCTGATGCTTGCGAAAGCAAAGCCACTTGTTTAAAACGCTCAACAGCCGTAATTTTTGGGTTGGCAAATCGATTGGATAATTCGGTTTGTTGATCGGTTAAAATGCTAATTCCTACTGCTGCACCGATTGAAAAAAAAGAGGTTGATTGCGCTTCTTTGTTCAAACAAAAAAGCACCAATGCAGGATCTAGAGATACAGAAGTAAATGAATTGGCGGTAAATCCCGTTTGGGTACCGTCTTCCTTTTGGGAGCTAATAACAGTTACTCCCGTGGCAAAATTGCCGCAAATCTGTCTAAAAAATGATTGTTCCATAAATATATTGCAAATAAACAACTTTTTGTCAAGTTGAATTTATTAAAAATTATTATTTTTAGTGAACTCAAATTATTACTATGCTTGTCAAAATCTTTGCCAGTGCTGTTTTTGGTATTGAGGCCACTACGATAACCATTGAAGTCAATGTAGATCAGGGAATAGGCTATCATTTGGTAGGCTTGCCCGATAACGCTATTAAAGAAAGCAATTATCGTATTGCTGCAGCATTAAAAAACAACGGTTATAAACTTCCAGGCAAAAAGATCACGATCAATATGGCACCTGCCGATATGCGCAAAGAAGGTGCTGCTTTTGATTTGCCTATTGCGTTAGGAATATTAGCAGCTTCCAATCAAATATCGGCTACCGATTTGGATGCCACGGTGGTAATGGGTGAACTTTCTTTGGATGGAAACATTCAACCCATTAAAGGAGCCTTGCCTATCGCCATTCAGGCGCAAAAAGAAGGTTTTACAAACGTACTCCTGCCTTTGGCTAATGCCAATGAAGCTGCGGTTGCGGAAGGAATTGACGTGTTTGGCGTAAAAACGTTGAAAGAAGTAATTGATTTTTTAGAAGGAAACCAAACAATTTCTCCCACAAAACTGGATATTAATCGTCAGTTTTACGAAAATATATCTTCTTCCGAACTCGATTTTTCTGATGTCAAAGGACAAGAGAGCATCAAGCGCTGTATGGAAATCGCAGCTGCTGGCGGACACAATGTTATTCTAATCGGTCCGCCAGGAAGCGGAAAAACCATGCTAGCCAAACGCTTACCCTCTATTCTGCCTCCGATGACCCTCCAAGAAGCATTGGAAACGACCAAAATCCACTCGGTAGTTGGAAACCTAAAAGGCCAAGGTTTGATGCATCAGCGTCCGTTTCGGGCGCCTCACCACACCATATCCGATGTTGCATTGGTTGGAGGAGGAACTTATCCGCAACCGGGTGAAATTTCATTGGCGCACAACGGAGTTCTTTTTTTAGACGAATTGCCCGAGTTCAAACGCGGTGTTTTGGAAGTCATGCGTCAACCTATTGAAGATCGAGAAGTAACCATTTCTAGGGCGCGCTTTAGTATTACTTATCCTTCGTCGTTTATGTTGGTTGCTAGTATGAACCCCAGTCCGTCTGGGTTTTTCAATGACGGAAACCAAGCTGCCTTTTCATCTCCCGCAGAAATGCATCGGTATATGGGTAAAATATCAGGACCGCTTCTCGATCGAATAGATATTCACATTGAAGTGACTCCCGTTCCCTTTGATGAACTTTCGGAAGAACGACGTGGAGAGACGAGTGAAGAAATTCGAAAACGAATCATAGCTTGCCGAACCCTTCAAGCCAAACGGTTTGAATCCCACAACGGTGTTTATTACAATGCACAAATGGGAGTAAAGCACATCCGAACCTATTGCGAATTGGATGCATCTTCCAAAGCTTTGCTCAAAGATGCTATGGAACGATTGAACTTATCCGCTCGGGCCTACGATCGTATTTTAAAAGTTGCCCGCACTATTGCCGATTTGGAACAACAATCTCATATCCAAGGACAACACATTGCTGAAGCTATTCAATACCGGAGTTTGGATAGAGAAGGGTGGTTGGGGTAATTTTTACTATAAAATTACACCTTGTTATACACTTCCTCAAAAGGCACGCGAAACCGTTCTCCATACACGCCTTCAGGTTTTCGAATCCCACAACCTATCACCATATTGATTTCCGCTCCCTTGGGTACATTGAGTATTTTTTTAATTCTGAGGGTATCGCTTCCTTCCATAGGGCAGGTGTCGTACCCCACAGCAGCCATGCTAATCATAAAATTTTGTGCAGCCAAAGCAGCGCTTTTATGCGCCACTACTCTGAGGTCGCTCCAGCGGGTTTGTCGATACACAGGACGAAATAAACCAACCAATTGAAATGCCCAATATTTAATTGCACCAAAAATTCCAAAAAAATCAGCATACAGGGTAGGGATGAGTTTTTGGTAATAATTGACTACCATTTTTTTTCGATGCGTCTCTGTTTGCATTTCAGGTTGCTCAAAAACACGATCAAAGTGGGTTACATTGGCACGCGCTTTTTGTCTCCAAGTATCTTTTCGAGTAACGACCACAACCAGTTGATTGGCGGTAGTTGCCGCACTTTGACTCATGCAAGCCGTTGCTATTTTTTGAAGAACGGTTGAGTCGGTAATGTGATGAAATTCCCACAATTGCAAATTGCTACTCGTAGGAGCCAAGGAGGCATTTACGAGGCATTGTTTGACAATAGCCTCTTCCAGTGGTTCGTCTGAATAGACTCGCACAGAACGGCGATAATTGATAGCCTCGGTAACTGTTTTTTCTTTCATTGAAAGTATTTTAAAAAGCGTTTAATAAGTTTTCCTTTGTTGTTGTAGGGAGCATAACGAAGGGGAATATCCAACCATGTAGGGCGATATACAAAAGGTTTGTAATGGGTAAAGGTGTCAAACGAGGCTTTACCGTGATAACTTCCCATACCACTGTGTCCCACTCCGCCAAAAGGCAGTTTTGGGTTGGCAAACTGAATGATAGTATCATTGATAGCTCCTCCTCCGTAGGAATGGGTTGCTAACATTTTTTTGGCAACTTTTTTTCGTTCCGAAAACATATAAAAGGACAGCGGTTTTTCAAAAGATCGAATAGTTTTGTGCACTTCATTCAATTCTTTGTATGCCATGACAGGTAAAATAGGACCAAATATTTCGAGACGCATCAGCTCAGAATCCAAATTATCAACTGCTACGAGGGTGGGAGAAAAAAAACGGGTATCAGCATCGCTATTTCCTCCAAAAAGTATTTTTTGATTTTCTAGCAGTTTTTTCAAACGATTGAAATGATTGCTGTTGATAATTCGTCCGTAATCGTTGGATTGATCAATCTGCTTCCCAAAAGCTCGTTCTATTTCTTCTTTAAGAGCATTTACAAATTGGGTTTGGATGCTATGATGCACCAAGATATAATCGGGCGCGATACAGGTTTGTCCACAGTTGAAAAACTTCCCCCAAACAATCCGACGAGCGCTAACAGCAATGTTGGCTGTTTCGTCAACAATACATGGATTTTTCCCACCCAATTCCAGTGTGGTTGGCGTCAAGTTTTCTGCGGCTGCCTTGGCAACTATTTTTCCTATTTCCACTCCGCCTGTAAAAAATATATAATCCCATCGTTGTTGCAACAATTCGGAAGCAACATCAGGTCCCCCTTGAACAACGGATACAAATCCTGGGTCAAAAACCGTTTTTACGATTTTAGCTACAACTTGGGAAGTGTGTGGTGCATTTTCGGAGGGTTTTAATAACACTGTGTTTCCTGCTGCTACTGCGCCAACTAGCGGGCCTAAAGCCAATTGAAATGGATAGTTCCAAGGAGAAATGTGTAAGGTATTTCCGAAGGGTTCAGCCAATATCCAATCAGACGATGGGAAGTTAATAATCGATGACGGAATTCGCTTGGGTTTGCTCCAATTCTTGAGGTTTTTTTTCAGTAATTTGATGTCGTTTAAAAGCACAGAAATTTCCGAAGAAATTACTTCTACATAAGGTTTTCCTAAATCCTTGTGCAACGCTTGATGGATTTCTTCGTCCTGTGCTATGATTTCTTTGTAAAGAGCCTTCAGTAGTTTGATTCGAAAGGCTACAGGAAGTGTTTTTCCTGACTTAAAGTAAGTGCGCTGGCGTTTTATAATCTCATTTATTGAATTATTCATAAAAAATAAATAAACTTGATATGCTGGTTTGCATATTTCGTAAAAATATAAAAACTTGGATTGGAAACACCATAATATTGCATACATTTGTAGTATGAAAAGAATAATTCACATCGTCATTTCCATTGTCGGCTATTAGCCATAGGGAAGTTTGCGTTGTAATTTATTTCGTTCCTTCTCATTAATTCGAGAAGGTTTTTTTTTGTTTATAACAATGTTGGATGTGCGATTTTTAAATGTGTAAAATACTGATAATAAGAAGTTTAATGTGTTTTTATGCAGGCTGAACTTCTTCTGATTTTCGATTCGACTCCCATGTACAAAACATTAACAATTATTTTTGAATAGATATTAAAAAAATGAGCTTAAACAAATTTAGTAAACGTGTCACTCAAGACCCTACCCAGCCTGCTGCTCAAGCTATGTTGCACGCTATTGGTTTGACCGATGAAGATTTCAAAAAACCTTTAGTTGGTATTGCCAGTACTGGATACGAAGGTAATCCTTGTAATATGCACCTGAATGATTTATCGGTTCATGTTAAAAAAGGAACTCAAGAAGCCGATTTGATCGGATTGATATTCAATACGATTGGAGTTAGTGATGGTATTTCTATGGGAACTCCTGGAATGCGTTTTTCACTTCCTTCTCGAGATATTATTGCAGACTCAATCGAAACGGTCGTTGGTGGAATGTCATACGACGGCATAGTGACTGTTGTGGGTTGTGATAAAAATATGCCGGGAGCTCTTATGGCTATGTTACGTCTAAACCGCCCATCGGTATTGGTTTATGGAGGAACTATTGCTTCGGGATGCTTGAACGGAAAAAAATTAGACGTTGTTTCTGCTTTTGAAGCCTGGGGCGAAAAAGTTTCTGGAAAAATTGATGAAGCTGCTTTTAAAAGCGTCGTTCAAAATGCTTGTCCAGGAGCTGGTGCTTGTGGAGGTATGTACACTGCCAATACTATGGCTTCTGCCATAGAAGCATTAGGAATGGCATTGCCCTACAATGCTTCCAATCCAGCTACAAGTTCTTTAAAAGTAGATGAGTGCGTTGAAGCAGGAAAATCCCTTAAACATTTATTAGAAAATGACATCAAACCTTCTGATATTGTAACTCGGAAATCGTTTGAAAATGCAATTCGTTTAATCACTATTTTGGGAGGGTCAACCAACGCAGTACTTCACTTTTTAGCCATTGCGAAAGCTGCCAATGTTGAGTTTACTCTAGAAGATTTTCAACATATCAGTGATACGACACCTTTTTTAGCAGATTTGAAGCCAAGTGGAAAGTTTTTAATGGAAGACCTTCACGAAGTAGGAGGAATTCCATCGGTACTAAAATACATGCTTGAAAATGGAATGTTACACGGTGATTGTTTGACTGTTACAGGAAAAACAATGGCTGAAAACTTAGCCGATGTTCCAAGTCTTAAAGAAGGTCAACAAGTCATTCGACCTATACATAAACCCATAAAGGAAACGGGACACATTCGAATTTTAAAAGGAAACTTAGCTTCTGAAGGTTCCGTTGCAAAAATCACTGGAAAAGAAGGCCTTCAATTTGAGGGAACAGCCAAGGTTTTTGACGGAGAATACGATGCGAACGATGGAATCAAAAACGGTTTGGTTGCCAAAGGAGATGTGGTCGTTATTCGATACGAAGGGCCTCAAGGCGGTCCAGGAATGCCAGAAATGCTCAAACCCACCGCAGCCATTATGGGAGCAGGATTGGGTAAAGACGTCGCCCTTATTACAGACGGTCGATTCTCAGGGGGAACCCACGGTTTTGTGGTAGGCCATATTACTCCTGAAGCACAAGTTGGAGGAGCCATTGGATTGGTTGAAGACGGAGATACTATTGTTATCGATGCGGTAACAAATTCTATTCATTTGAAAGTTTCAGATGAAGAATTAGCTAATAGAAAGTTAAAATGGAAACAACCCAACCTCAAGGTGTCCAACGGTGTTTTGTATAAATATGCAAAAACGGTGGCATCGGCTTCAGAAGGTTGTGTTACCGACGAATTATAAGAAATATGAAAACTGCAACACAAAACATTTCGGATACTCAAAATGTAATCAAATCCATTTCTGGAGCTGAAGCTGTAATCCGCTGCTTGTTGGAAGAAAATGTGGATTTGATATACGGTTATCCTGGTGGTGCTATTATGCCGATCTATGATGAGTTGTACAAATTTCAAGACAAATTGAGCCATGTGCTTACAAGACATGAGCAAGGAGCTACTCATGCAGCACAGGGTTATGCACGCACCTCAGGACGTGTTGGTGTTGCCATGGCAACCTCAGGGCCTGGAGCTACTAATTTAGTGACTGGAATTGCAGATGCACAAATAGATTCAACTCCAATGGTGTGTATCACAGGACAAGTGGCTTCCCATCTTTTAGGTTCCGATGCTTTTCAAGAAACCGACATTATTGGAATTTCCACTCCGGTAACCAAGTGGAATTACCAAATTACAAAGGCTTCTGAAATCCCGGAAATTATGGCGAAGGCATTTTATATTGCTCGTTCGGGACGACCAGGACCTGTTTTAATCGACATTACCAAAGATGCTCAATTTGACACCTTTGATTTTTCATACAAAAAATGCAACTTAGTTAGAAGCTATAAAGCGGTTCCTCCTATGGAAATGGACCAAATTCAAGCTGCAGCTACGCTTATAAATCAAGCTAAAAAACCATTGATTGTATTTGGTCAAGGTGTTATATTAGGAGAAGCAGAAGCTGAATTTAAAGCGTTTGTTGAAAAAACAGGAATACCGGCAGCATGGACTATTTTGGGATTGTCTGCATTGCCTACCGATCATCCTTCCAATGTTGGAATGGTGGGTATGCATGGAAATTATGGACCCAATATGCTGACAAATGAATGCGATGTATTGCTAGCAATGGGAATGCGATTTGATGATCGTGTGACGGGTAATTTAGATACCTATGCCAAACAAGCCAAAGTGATTCATTTTGAAATTGATCCTGCTGAGGTTGATAAAAACGTGATGGCAGATATTGCTGTTATGGGAAATATCAAAGAAACCTTGACAAAGATTACGCCGCTTGTCGAAGAAAAATCTCATACGAGTTGGTTTGAAAAATTCAAAGAATTTGATGCTATTGAATTCGATAAAGTGATTAAAGAAGAATTGAACCCTAGCAAAGAAGGTTTGAGTATGGGTGAAGTTTTAAAAGAAATCAACAATGCTTCAGGAGGCGATGCTGTGATTGTTACCGATGTAGGTCAACACCAAATGATAGCTTGTCGTTATGCAAAATTCAACCAATCCAAAAGTAACGTTACTTCCGGAGGATTGGGAACCATGGGGTTTGCACTTCCTGCCGCTTTGGGTGCCAAAATGGGCGCTCCAGAAAGAGAGGTCGTAGCTATTATAGGTGATGGAGGATATCAAATGACCATTCAAGAATTGGGAACTATATTCCAAACCCAAGCTGCTGTGAAAATAGTGGTGCTTAATAACGATTTTTTAGGAATGGTTCGACAGTGGCAACAACTGTTTTTTGACAAACGCTACGCATCTACCGAAATGGTTAATCCAGATTTTGTAACTATTGCAAAAGGATATTTTATTGATGCCCAACGCGTTACCAAAAGAGAACATTTGGCCGATGCGGTTCAAACTATGATGGCTTCCAAAAAACCGTATTTCCTGGAAGTGTGTGTAGAAAAAGAAAATAATGTATTTCCGATGATTCCCTCAGGAGCATCGGTTTCTGATATTCGATTAGAATAATTTTATGGAAGCAACACAAATATTTACAATATCCATTTATTCAGAAAACAATGTAGGATTGCTCAATCGTATTTCTGCAATTTTTCTGAAACGGCATATCAACATTCGAAGTTTAAATACTTCTCCATCAGAAATTGAAAATGTATTTCGATTTGTAATTGTTGTAAAAATGACAGAAGAAAAAGTTAAAAAAGTTGTTAAGCAACTCGAAAAACAAATTGAAGTCATTAAAGCGTTTTACCATACTGATGAAGAAACCATTTATCAAGAGTCGGCACTTTATAAGGTCAAATCCGATTCCTTGTTTGATGAACGCCATATTCAAAATATTATCAAAGACAGTCATGCCAATATTGTAACTGTATCCCGTGATTTTTTTGTTATTGAAAAAACAGGATTCCGTCACGAAACAGAAAAACTTTACGAAGATTTGGCACCTTATGGTTTGCTGCAGTTTGTCCGCTCCGGTCGAATTTCAGTTACCAAAACACCTATGGAAATTTCAGATATTTTAAAATAAAACAGAACACTTTATACAATGGAAAATTATTTCAACACCCTATCGTTACGCGAACAACTCATTCAACTAGCTCAATGTAAATTCATGGATTCTTCCGAGTTCAATGATGGAATTGATGCGCTAAAAGGAAAAAAAATTGTCATTGTGGGCTGTGGAGCTCAAGGACTTAACCAAGGCCTCAATATGAGAGATTCTGGCTTGGACATATCCTACACGCTTCGAGAATCAGCAATTACAGAAAAAAGAGCTTCCTATGTGAATGCTACTGAAAACAATTTTTCTGTTGGTACTTATGAAGAATTGATTCCTTCAGCTGATTTGGTTATAAATTTGACGCCGGACAAAAACCACACTTCGGTTGTAAAGGCAGTGATGCCCTTGATGAAAAAAGGAGCAACACTTTCGTATTCTCACGGTTTCAATATTGTTGAGGAAGGAATGAAAGTTCGGGAAGACTTAACGGTAATCATGGTGGCTCCTAAATGTCCCGGTTCGGAAGTTCGTGAAGAGTACAAACGCGGATTTGGTGTGCCAACACTTATAGCTGTTCATCCTGATAACGATCCACAAGGTATTGGACTAGCCCAAGCAAAAGCGTATGCAGTTGCTACCGGTGGACACAGAGCAGGTGTGTTATTGTCCTCTTTTGTGGCAGAAGTTAAGTCCGATCTTATGGGAGAACAAACTATTTTGTGTGGAGTGCTTCAAACAGGATCTATTTTATCATTCAACAAAATGGTAGAGCAGGGGATAGAGGCTTCGTATGCTTCTAAGTTGATTCAATACGGTTGGGAAACCATTACAGAAGCGCTCAAGCACGGAGGCGTTAGCCATATGATGGATCGTCTTTCAAACCCAGCAAAAGTAAAAGCTTGGGAATTGTCTGAGGAATTGAAAGATATTATGCGTCCATTGTTCCAAAAACACATGGACGATATTATGTCGGGTCATTTCTCAAAAACGATGATGGAAGACTGGGCCAATAATGATAAAAATCTATTAAGCTGGAGAGCTGCTACTGGTGAGACTGCTTTTGAAAAAACAACCAATACAACGCAAGATATTTCAGAACAAGAATATTTTGATCACGGTGTCTTGATGGTTGCATTTGTGCGCTCGGGAGTAGAGTTAGCATTTGAAACTATGATTGACGCGGGTATTAAGGATGCTTCTGCATACTATGAGTCGCTTCACGAAACACCCTTAATTGCTAACACCATTGCACGTAAAAAATTGTATGAAATGAACCGAGTGATTTCTGATACTGCAGAGTACGGATGTTATTTATTCGATCATGCTTGTAAACCCATGTTGACTGATTTTATGAAAAAAATCAATATTGATGTTATTGGATCTGCTTTTGGTGAAGGCGAAGGAGTTGATAACCAAGAGCTCATCAAAATTAATGAAGCGCTTCGCAACCACCCTGTTGAAATTATCGGTAAAGAATTACGCGCATCTATGACTGCTATGAAAAAAATAGTGTAACATGTCTAATTTAGCCAGTATTGATACTATAAAAAAAGCTAAAAGCATTCTTGACGGCGTAGTTATTGAATCACCCTTGCAAGAAAATGCTCGCCTAAGCGAAAAGTATCAAGCACGTGTATTATTGAAACGAGAAGACCTTCAGCAGGTTCGATCTTTTAAAATCCGAGGAGCTTACAATAAAATATCCTCATTAGGAGACAATCGTTCTCAAGGAATTGTATGTGCTAGTGCTGGGAATCATGCGCAAGGAGTTGCTTTGTCCTGCAAACAGTTGGGTATCAAAGGAACTATTTTTATGCCCATTCCAACTCCCAAGCAAAAAGTTGCTCAGGTCACCATGTTTGGTGGAGATTTTACCGAAGTTGTTTTGGTAGGTGATACATATGATGATGCCTATGAGGCAGCTATTAAATTTTCAGAAAGCAAAAACAAGATTTTTGTTCACCCTTTTGATGACCCTAAGGTTATTGAGGGACAGGCGACCTTGGCTTTGGAGATTTTAGAACAAACCAATTCGCCAATCGATTATATATTTGTTCCTATTGGAGGTGGTGGATTGATTTCCGGTGTTATTACTGTGTTCAAACAGCTTTCTCCCAACACAAAAATTATAGGTGTAGAGCCTTCAGGCGCTCCTTCTATGAAAATATCTTTAGAAAAAGGGATAAATTCAACACTTGATTCCATCGACAACTTTGTGGATGGCGCTGCTGTTAAACGAGTCGGAGAAATTAGCTTTTCATATTGTAAAAAACACCTAGACGATATTGTGTTGGTGGATGAAGGAGCTATTTGTCAATCCATTTTAGAAATGTATAATAAAGACGCCATTGTTGTGGAACCTGCTGGAGCAATGTCAACTGCTTCTTTGGATCAGTACGCAGATCAAATCAAAGGAAAAACGGTAGTTTGTCTTGTTTGTGGGAGTAATAATGATATTACTCGTATGGCTGAGATTAAAGAAAGAGCTTTGTTAAGCGCTCAACTAAAGCATTACTTTATTGTTCGTTTTCCCCAAAGAGCGGGCGCATTGAAAGAATTTGTTGCTGAAATTTTAGGAGAAACCGATGATATCACTTACTTTCAATTCTCTAAAAAGAACAGTAAAGAAAATGCACCGGCTGTTGTAGGTGTTGAGTTGAAAGATAAAAAGGATTTAGCTCCATTAATAGAAAGGATGAAAGCCCATAATTTTTTTGGCGATTATCTGAATGACAAACCTGATTTATTTCAGTTTTTAATTTAAACAATGAAATCATGATGAATAATGAACTAATTATTCCCAAAGAATACCAAATTAAACCTACTCACCACTCGCACTACTTGTTAGGCGGTAAAATTGAAAAATGGAGCGGTGATACATCGGAGGTTTATTCTACAATTCAAACGCATTCAAAACCAACTTTATTGGGCTCTATTCCGTCAATGGATGGCGATTCAGCTACATTAGCTGTTGATGCGGCTTATGATGCATTTGGTAAAGGACAAGGTCAGTGGCCAACTATGAATGTGGCTTCTCGAATCAAATGTATGGAGAAGTTTGTTGAAAAAATGAAGCTAAAACGCGAAGAGGTTGTTAAACTCTTGATGTGGGAAATAGGAAAAAATTTGTCCGACTCCCAAAAAGAATTTGACAGAACGGTTGATTATATCTATGACACTATTGAAGAATACAAAGATATAGATATTGACAGTGCTCGTTTTCATAAAAACAGTGGTGTACGCGCTCAAATTCGTCGTGCTCCTCTCGGAGTTGTATTGTGTCTAGGGCCTTACAATTACCCATTGAACGAAACGTTTTCTTTGTTGATTCCCGCAATTATTATGGGGAACACAACGGTTTTTAAACCAGCTAAACACGGAGTTTTGTTAATCGCTCCATTACTTGAAGCATTTCAGGAAAGTTTTCCTCCCGGCGTTGTAAATATTTTGTTTGGTAGAGGACGACAAATTGCTTCTCCGATTATGAAAACAGGAAAAGTGGATGTTTTGGCTCTTATTGGACATAGCTCTTCAGCGATTTCCTTACAAGATTTACACCCAAACAAAAACCGATTGCGTTTGGTTTTGGGCCTTGAAGCCAAAAATCCTGCTATAATTTTACCCGACGCTGATTTGGATTTAACCATCTCAGAGTGTATTTCGGGGTCGCTATCCTTTAACGGTCAGCGTTGTACGGCTTTAAAAATAATATACGTTCACGATGATGTCAAAGATGAGTTTTTAAAGCGTTTCTCTCAAAAGGTTGATGAACTTCAATTGGGAATGCCATGGGACAACACACTCCTCACTCCGTTACCCGAGCCGGGTAAACCCGCATACATCAAAGGATTGATTGACGACGCTGTTGAAAAAGGCGCCAAAGTGGTCAATAAACGAGGTGGTAAGCAAACTGAAAATTTTATTTTCCCAGCAGTGCTTCATCCCGTTTCCAAGGAAATGGATGTGTACCATGAGGAACAATTTGGACCCGTGATTCCTGTTATTTCATTTACAGATATCAATACGCCTCTTGATGATATGGCAGCTTCTAATTACGGACAACAGGTAAGTTTGTTTGGTAGAAACATAAAGCAAATTGCACCTTTAATCGATACATTGGTAAATTTGGTGTGTAGAGTTAACCTTAACAGTTCTTGCCAACGTGGACCTGATATCTTTCCGTTTACCGGTAGAAAAGACTCTGCTGTAAGCACATTGAGTGTTAGGGATGCATTGCGTTCTTTTTCTATCCGTACTTTTGTGGCGGCTAAGGATAATGATGCAAATAACAAAATTTTAAGGGATTTGTTGGATTCAGATTCTTCCAACTTTATAAGTACCAAGCATTTGCTGTAAATTTCAATTACTATAAATAAAAAAAACCGATGTCTAACATCGGTTTTTTTTGTTTTTTATTTAAGAAGAATATTAGTTGTTTAACATCACTGGCATGACCAACATTGTGATGCGTTCTCCTTCATCCAAACCGTCCAAAGGAGTAAGAATTCCTGCGCGGTTGGGCAATGACATTTCCAATTGTACTTCGTCAGAATTTAAATTGGTAAGCATTTCTGAAAGAAACCGAGCATTAAAACCAATTTGCATATCGTCACCTTGATAAGAACAGCTTAAGCGTTCTTCGGCTTTATTGCTATAATCAATGTCTTCAGCAGAGACCTGAAGTTGTGCCCCAGCAACTTTAAGTCGAATTTGGTGGGTTGTTTTATTAGAAAAGATACTCACTCGCTTGACAGAGCTCATAAATTGAGCACGATCTATGGTTAATACGTTGGGATTTTCTTTTGGAATTACTGCTTCATAGTTGGGGTATTTTCCGTCGATAAGTCGACAGACCAAAACAGTGTCGTCAAAAGAAAACTTAGCATTACTCTCATTGTATTCTATCAAAACATCCGATTCACTGCCTACGAGAATGCTTTTTAGCAAATTCAATGGTTTTTTTGGAGTGATGAATTCGGCTACTTGTTCTGTGGCTAAATCAGTACGTTCGTATTTTACCAATTTATGAGCATCGGTAGCAACAAAATTGAGTCCATTCTGAGAAAATTGAAAGAATACACCGCTCATTACTGGGCGTAAGTCATCGTTACCAGAAGCAAATATTGTTTTGCCAATGGCAGTTGCTAAAATGTCTCCTTTTATTGAAGTCGAAAAAAGATCGTTGATTGCAATGGTTTTTGGAAATTCTTCGGCATTTGCATAGGCCAATGCGTATTTTCCGTGATTAGAATTAATCTCAATCGTATTTTGATCAGTCAGCATAAAAGTCAAAGGCTGCTCTGGAAAGGTTTTTAATGTATCTAATAAAAGTCTTGCTGGAACGGCAATATTTTGTTGATCGCCCGACTCAACAGTAAGTTTGGCGGAAAGCGTGGTTTCCAAGTCGGATGCCGTTACCGTAAGCTCGTTTTGGTTTAGTTCAAACAAAAAATGATCTAAAATGGGTAGGGTGTTGTTATTGTTGAGAACGCCGCTTAGCGTTTGAAGTTGTTTGAATAATGCAGTACTTGAGACTATAAATTTCATACGTAAATGTTTTTCGATACTTACAAAGATATTGTAAAGACTTTGCAAACAGAAACAAACTTATTAACAGTTTGAAGATGTTGTTGATTATTTTAATCAAACGTAATTGTTACAGCATCTCTGTAGTTCAAACCAAACAAACTACTAGCACTTCCGCTGGTTTGGGGATTGCTTTTGTAGATTGCTAATTCCAGATATCCGGCCGAATTAAACAGCGCCAATCTTTTTCCATCTTCTTCCCGTTGTGATTTTGGAATATCGAACCGAATAGCATCACTGTAGCACGAATGAATAATGTTGAATTGATGGTTGCGAGCATTCACAGTAAAAGACCTTGATTTTCCAATTTCTTGAAAGGTGCTTTTTCGAATGTTGGTAATTACGTTTCCATAGTTGTCAACATATAATACACTTCCCTTAATGATAGTGCTTTGTTCGTTTATTTTTGGAGTAATGTCCACCAATACTTTCAATTCTTTTAACGGCTTTCCAATAACATCTAAGGTACCTCCACGAGAAATATGCGCAGCGACTTTTACAAAAACATCCAATACCGTAAAATTGGACTGAATCGCATCGTGTATGTCTATTTCTACTACTTTGGCAGGTGTGACTTGAGCTGCAATTAGCGACATAATTCCATTGTTAGCGCATATAAAATAATGCCCCTCTAATAACATTGCAATGTGTTGATTTTCAGGACTTTTTTCGGAATCAATACCAATAATATGAATGCTTCCCTTGGGAAAGTTTACGAAAGCATTTTGTAAAACATAGGCTCCCTCGACAATATTGAATGGAGAAATATTGTGAGAAATGTCTATTATTTTAGGATCTTTTAATTCACAATGAATAGCGCCTTTAACAGCACTTACAAAGTGGTCTTTGTATCCAAAATCAGTAGTTAGTGTTATTATAGACATTTTTACAAAAATGTATTTATTTTTTATGATTCAAAATCAAAAAAATGTAAATTTGTTCACAAAGTTACCAAAAACATCTTGAGAAGAACAACTTAATTAGAACCATTTGAACGAACTCATTCTCGAACTGACTGAAGTTAACCCCAGAGAATTTTTTGGGAGTCAAAATTTGAACATTGATCTTTTAAAAACCTATTTTCCAAAACTTAAAATAGTTGCCCGAGGAAACAAAGTCAAAGCCTATGGAGAGCCTTCCATTTTGGAAGAGTTTGAAAAGCAAATGGATCGTTTGGTAGCCCATTTTGGTAAATACAATTCACTAGACAAGCACACCAGTGAGCGGATCATTAGCTCCAATCCAGTTTCGTATTCAAAGTATGGATATTCATAATCTAC
>ERZ1048068.160-NODE-160-length-63783-cov-12.963234_pt1 | contig 63783 bp, 49 predicted proteins | sample MGYA00383098_ERZ1048068 | MGnify/ENA primary metagenome ERZ1048068 (study PRJEB29581, sample SAMEA5548368) | metagenome | biome: marine; feature: coastal; material: water | depth 1 m | study: Short-term variability in the microbial, nano- and picoplankton...
CTGCACTATAATATATGTCTTTCTTAAAGTAGCTATCAAAAAACTTTTTTGTTTTGTTTGCACTATCTGTAGTTTGTGTACTAGTACTTACTCCTGAATTTACCATTAAAATAATCCTTTTAATATACTACTACCAATTTGTTGCAACTTCTTGTCTCCGCCGGACACTTTATTAATTAACTCATCAGTAATAGCAGAACGTTGTGTGTTTGGTAATTGATTAAATGCGTTTAGTGTACTTACAGCAAAATTGTCAACTTGACCTGTAGAAACGGATTTGTTAGTAAACGTTCTAGCTAGGCTTGGATTGCGGCGTAATTGATCACCTATTGATGCACCGTCAAGTAATCTATCAGCTGATTGTGCTAGTGTTGATACAGGATTTGTAGTAGGAGTAGATGGAAAAGTAAAGTTTGAAAACCCACCAGGATCTTTTATAACATCACGTATAATAGAACCGCCGCCCGGAGCTGAATCATTACCAAATCTTACTAGAGGTCCACTATCACTAGGTATTCTAGTAGGGCGGTCTTTTATTGAAGTACGCAGCGATGATTGTGAACCATTAAGATAACTAGGTTCTAAATCGTATCCTGCATCACCATCTGCAAAACCGCTGTCTTGAAATCCTACACTACCTCTATTATAAAGTACACCTTCATATACTACTGTTAGTGCATTTTGTAATATACCAGCGCCGTCACTTACGTCAACAGAATCATGTTGAAATTTTTCAACTAATGGATTTATTAATGTATAACTTGTCCATTCTTGCCTTGCTAATTGATATATTACTATATCTTTAAAGAAAGGTTCGTCAGGTGCACCGTCTAATCCGTATCTAGGAACATCTTTTGAGTATTTGTCTCTAACTTTAAAGTCTTTTACATCATTAACATTATTAAATTTACTACCATCTTGAAAATAATATCTATAGTATTCTTCTAACATTTTAGTAGTTATGCCTACATTATCATCATGCATTGTAATATTTACTGGATCATAATCAATCCTAGTTTGCATATTCTTAATTCTATTATATTGTTTTTTTGTTTCTATCTGTGTCGAATAACTTGGTAAATCAGCAGTCTTAACTAATGTACTAATTTGTTTTTGAAAGGATGTAGCATTTGGGGATGACGTCCTAGCTGAGCTGCTTAGGTTAAACACTACATGATAAAGAAACTTAACTTTAGGTGCAAAGTCAAGTCCACCTTGAGTGTATATTTGGTGAGCATGCCTTGCATCTCTTAAATTTATTTTGTCTACTAACTGTGCCATATTAATATTTATCTAAATTATAAAGTGCGTACAAATAAGAAAAGGGGCTACTTGAAAAAAGTAACCCCTCTATAAAGGATGAATGCAGTTAAGTTATTAGCTTTGGCCTGTAACTAGAACTTGCGGACCATCTGTGCCGCCAGCTGCTCTACCTACTGATTGACCTACTCCGCCGCCTATTGCGCCGCCTGGCTCTGTTTGTATTGCATTATCGTAACGAATGTTTAATGAAATTGTAACTGGATCATTAGTTGAATATGCTAATGTGTTGTAGTTAGCACTTTCAAGATAACAACCAACCATTTCGTATCTATCTAATACGTTGGCTTCTAAGTTACCATTACCACCGTCTAGAATTTCGATTTTAGTTTTGAACTTGTATGTTCCGCCTGAAGCAGCTGATGCTTGCTCGTAGAAATCGAATTGTTTCTGTAGCTGTTGTCCAACAACACGTTGAATGTTGTTGTTTACATCTTCACGTAATGTAAGTGTAATTGGCTCCCAAGTGTGCTTACCAGCTAGGTAGCTTCTTGAGTTATATGCATCAATTGTAATTTGTTCAAAACTTACGTTTGGTCTTGTAACATCTACAACTTGACGTGTCATTTCTCTTAAGTCAGCACCTGCGCCAAAGCCTTCTAAGATGACTCTGAAACGATACTGTAGTTTTGGCATCAACAAACTCTGGTTACTACCAGCGCCTTCAGTTGGTACCGAAATATTATTTAATGATGTGATTGGCATTCTATCCTCTCCTGTTCACAAGTATTTATCATATAACTGACGCTATATCTCAAGCGCCAGTTATATACGTAGTTTTTAACCAAGTGCTGCTATTTCACCTGTGTTTTTTATACGCAATGGAATGTATATAAATTCAATTGCTTTCACTGGCTCAATTGCAATGTCTAAGTGCAGTTCATTACGATCAATTCTTGCTGGTGTGTTGTTTGATTCATCACACACTGCAACATAATCGTAAATAGCTCTTAAGCTGACTAGTTCTAGTAAGAACGCATCTGCTGCTGCCTTAACTTGATCTCTTGTTATCTTATCGTTTGGTTCAAACAAGTATGGTCTTGCAAGTAACTCTAGCTGTCCACGCATGTAAACAGTTAGACGTGCAACGTTGATTCTGTCTAAAGCACTTGCATTTCTTGCACGAGTCTTTTGACCAAATACTACTAGTCCACTTCCGCTAATAAACGTAATTGGGTTAATTGCATTTGTGTATAGTGTATCACGTTGTCCTGTGTTAAGTGCAACACTTTTGAATTCACCTTCACTAGTAACAAATCCTGTTGCTGAAGCATTAGTAACTCCACCGCGTCTTGTACCTGCTGGAGCAAACCAAGGATAAGCAACTTGGTCATTTAGTACTAATGTACGTAATGCCATGTAGCTCGGAGGAACAACAACGTTATTGCCTTCGTTATCACTTGTAAATCCTGCTGGGTAGTAAATGCCTAGATATTCATCTCTGCTTACTAATCCACGATCGTTATCTTCAACTGCTAGATTAACGTTTGTTGCCCATTCATTTAATGAAGTTGCATCTGGTGTTAATCTAAACGGTGTATCACCAACAACAAACGCTGTTAAACGTCTATCATAATTTAGTGAAATCATTTCACCAATTAGTTCTGGATATCCTGGTGTAGCAATTAAGTTAAACTGACGTGACTCTTCGTCACGGATTTCAGTGTTACTGTTTAGTTCTGCTTGTAAGGACTGTGTTACTGACTTACGCTGTGCGTGACGTCCAAATGTTCCTGAACCATCTGGTTGGTTGCCTGAGTCTGTTACCCAACGGTGTGGATAATAACTAGCCATTGACTCGTCTGCTGAACGATCGTTAGTTAATGAAACATCAACATAGTTACGCTCAAAACGCTTAACGTTAAATCCGCTTCTACGTAGATTCCATAACAACATACCTTTTGGATATAGTGCTGGATCTGGAGCATCTGGATCTAAGTAGTTAGATGCCATTAGCTCTTCAATTGAAGCAGCATCTTCATCAGCGCCTGCATCTGCCCAACGAGCATCTGCAAATAACACACCATTTTCAGTTGTTTGGTCTGCTTTGTCAATTAACTGCCATTCACTTGCTGCTGTCCAACGATACATTGTTGGAAAGTTTTCAATGTCTGCTGTGTCAATCCAAAGATCACCTGCAACTAGTGCAGAACCATCTGATTGTGTTTTTGGTTCACTAGCTGTAACTAATGGACCTGTTGAGTTAGCTGTTGGAAATGCTGTTGAGTCTGCATATCCTACCCAAGTAGTACCATTGTGATACAAAATATCAACTTCGTCAACTACTGAACTATACCATAACTCACCTTGTGTAGCTAATGCTGTTGGTGCATCGTCGTCTGCTGTGTAAGATAGTGTACGCCAGTTACTAGCAATATACTGCTCTGGATCTGTAGTTCCGTCAGTACCTGGAGCATAGTCTAGGTTAATTGTTGTTGAACTTGCATTGTTTACGTCATATGGTGCAAATCCTGCTACTGCAAGATCACCACTTGTATCTACAAGTTTCATTTCGCCGCCGCCTGCATGTGAAATTACAACTCTATTTTGTGCATCAACACTTGCAGTTATATTTACAAATCCTGCACTGTTAATTGCGCCAGCCATATCGTCTGCATCAACACTTGAGCCGCTGCCACTAAATGATATTGTTTTTGCGCTACTTAAAGTTGCTGAGCCTATAATGGATTCTGCCATTGTAAAGCTAACACTTGCACCAGCTAGTTGTGCTACAATTTTTGCACTTTGTATTTTCGTTGCGCCTGTTGCAGCTCTGCGGAAAATTTTGTAAGTTGCATCAATTGGTGTTGTGTCTGCAACGTCTACATTTACATATAGATCGCCTATTGCAAGATTCTTGCCACCGCCTGTTTTGTCTAGTGCTGCAAGAGCACCTTCTGCTGTGTCATACAATGGTGCTGGAACAGTTGACCAAAGTTTAGTATCATCATTCCACTGTTTAACAGTAAACGTTGCACCTGAATTAGGAGCAGTTGTTTGCATCCAAATAGAACCTGTTGGTCTTGGATTTGAATCTGTTGCTTTGTATTCTGGAACTGATGTATGTGGTGCTTCAGTAACAAATGGAGCATAATACACTGCTGCTGTTAAACCAACTGCTGTTAATAGTCCAGCATCTGAAGTTGGTGCTGCATCAATTTCTACTGAATTGTTATTAGTATAAATTTCTAATGCACCGTCAACTGCTGCTGCTGTAACACCTGCTGTTGCTAGGTTTGAATTTCCATTAATATCAGCTGCTAATTGTGTTACTGTTGTGCCTGTAGTTGTTACTGCTTCGCCGTCGATACTTAAATCTACACCACTTGGTACTGATGGAGTATTTACTGTGCCTCTAATAGATGCCCATGCTGCTCTCCATGCATCGCCACCGACTGTTACCCATGCACCAGCATTGTTTTTGTACCATAGTCTATTTACAGTTGTAACTGCAACTAATGCATAATCACCTACTGCACCTACTGATGTTTTTGGTGTATAGTCTCCGCCTGCATAGTCTACTACTTTGCTAGTTTCAACAATTATTGTTGGTGCTACTGAACTGAAGCTTTGTCCATTTGTTGATGTAATGGAAGCGCCGTTCCATTCTTTAACACCAACGTTTGTGTTTAGTGTATCAAACCAGTAAGTGCCATCAAGTGGATCACCACCTGGTGCTGTTGCACTTGCTTCTAGTTTTGATAAGTTAATATCTGCTCTACATACGTAAACTCTATTTGTTACGCCTAGTAGTGAATACGCTGTTTGAAGTCCGTATTCGTTAAGTTCGCCTGCGTGGATCATATTTCCGTTATTGTCTGAGTAGAACAACGGATCTCCGAATGTTTCCACAAGCTCTCTTTGACTTGTTATTAGGTAAGGTCTACCTTGGTTTGCTGCGCTTGTACCTTCTGCTACACCAGCTCCGCTGCCTTTAACTTTGTCAGCTGCCGTTGCAACAAATATCATTGGTACGGTGCCTGCAGCCGATGGAGTGTAAAAACTCTCGTCGATTACATTGACCTCTACACCTGGGGATACTAATGCCATATTGATTCTCCTATTGGACGGTTATTGTATTACATGTATTTAGCACGTCTTGAATAAATCAGTGCTATAATCACACCGAAAAAGGTATCGAAAAGGTGAGGTAAATACAAGTATGCGTCCATTATGTAAATGCGGGCAACGTCCAGCAGCAATAAATTATAAAAAACACAATAAAATATATTATCGTAAGTTGTGTGAAACTTGCTTGCGTAACGGAATAGGTTACGGCATACCTAAATGGAAACAAAAAGGTTATATTAAAAAGAACATTTGTGAAAAATGTAGTTATTCAAGTAAGCACCAAGAACAGTTTAATGTGTTCCATATAGACGGTGATCTTAATAATTGTAGACCTAGTAATTTAAAAACAGTTTGTGCTAATTGTCAGCGTATTATACAAAAAGAGGGAGCTGTGTGGAAACAGGGAGACTTACGCCCCGATTTTTAAATATTGTTTTGATTAGTGTATCAACATTTTTTTCTAGTCTATCTAGTGTGCCATTATTATCAATAGTATAATTACACATCCATTGTTCAATGCTCATTGACTGATGACTTTCTAAAGGTAAATGATCTGTTCTATCTACCCATATAGCGTAATCAAAGATTTCTTCATTTTGCATTGCAAAGAATTCACGCTTATTGCGTAGACCGCAATAGATATCATGTTTGTCAAATAAGTTGCGTCCTAGTTTTGCTAAGTCGTCACTACAATAATTATGTATCATATTGTACCATTCAGTACGATGGTTGTGTCTATCTGTGTAACACTCTTCTTCGTCAGCGTACCCGTACTGTTCTTTTAAATCTTTATAGATAAAAAGTTCTGAACAAAATTTACTTGATGATTGAAATGTGTATCCGTATGCCTCTAGCATTTCGCATACAGTATCTTTGCCGTGACGGCCATGTCCTACGACTAATAGTTTGGGTAACACTAAAGACTCCTTATTGAATATACTTTACAGTATATACTATATAAGCCAGTATGTCAACCGTTTTATCCGATTAAGAATCCGTATCCAGTTCCGCCTGCAACTGCTAGTCCTACTTCTTGTTCTAGCTTTTCCATTTCAGCTTGTGCTTCTGCTTTGAGCGTTTCACCGTTTAGTGTTGATCCACCTTGTGGTCCTGCTATAGTAGCAAACTTACTACGTGCTTCGCCTAACATATATTTACAGCCTGCTAATGTATAATCTTTAATCCATTGTTTTGCTAGATAATCGCTTAATAATTCTGAATCAGGACGTAAGTTGTATGCATATATTAGTAACGTTTCTTCTGCTCTAGGACGTTGTAGTAATGTTAATTTTTTAGTTGTATTATTCCAAGTAAATTCAATAAATGATCCAAACATTCTACCTACTAGTTCTTGATGTTGAGAGAACATATCATACGTTGCTAGGCCTCCCATTTTAGATCCTGACAGCAAGTATGTATTTGTATATGCTAAGTTAAAGGGTTCAAATAAACTACCGCCATCTCCGCCACCGGTTCGTGAACCAATTGATCTACGAAATAACTTACGTACTTCCATTACTTCATGCGGCAATGTATATTCATTTTGATCTACTACTGTAGGCATAAACAAGTATGATTCTTCTACTGAATTATCTGAACGCTGTCTAAAGCGACTCAATGCCTTTTGCAAAGCTGTTTCGTAATGTATTGGATCAAGTTCGACATCAATCATGCCACCTCCAAGGAAGGCATTAACATAATCAAACACTTCTTGTTTCTGAGTTACTAAATTCGACATATATATTCTCCATTAGTATTTAGCTAAATATGTATATGCCAAGACTATCATTATACAAACCCGAACGTGGCGCTGATTATAAATTTCTAGATAACCAAATTCTAGAGATGTTTACTATTGGTGGTACAGATATCAATATACACAAGTATATTGGAGCATCAAACCCTGATGAATCAGATGCAACTGCTGACCAACCAAGGTATGATCAGTCATCAGAATCTAATATACAGGATCTATTATTTCTTGAAAATAGAGATAGAAAATATGATCCAGATATTTATGAAATGCGAGCTATTTACAATGTCCAAGATATTGACTTTGATTTAAGTCAATTTGGATTATTTCTAAGTAATGATACATTGATGATGACTATACACATTAATAGTAGTGTAAAGACCCTTGGTAGAAAAATTATGTCAGGCGATGTTATTGAATTGCCGCATTTGAAAGACGAGTACGCTGAAAATGATTACAGTGTTGCACTTAAAAGATTCTATGTAGTTGAAGATGTTAATCGTGCAGCAGAAGGATTTTCGCCAACTTGGTATCCGCATCTATATAGACTTAAATTAAAGCAAATATACGATGGACAAGAATTTAAAGAAATATTAGATTTACCTGCTAATGAAGAAGAGCCAGGCGGCAACACTCTTAGAGATGTTTTGTCAACATATGAAAAAGAGATGCAAATTAATAATGCTGTAGTACAACAAGCAGAAGCAGATGCTCCGCTTAGTGGGTATGATATAAGTCATTACTATTCCGTTGCATATAATGATGACGGTACTGTTAATCTTAAGACAGCAGACGATGCTGATTTAGATGCAAGTAATATTTCAACTGATGCATCTGAAGTTACTGATCGTCCAGATAGGGCAGGATATAGTGGCTATTTACTAGGTACAAAAGATGCACCTAACGGAGCTCCTTACGGTATGGGTATACAATTTCCACGTCAAGCTGAACAAGGCGACTATTTTTTAAGGTCGGACTTTTTGCCAAATAGATTATTTAGATATGATGGCAGAAAATGGGTTAATCAAGCACAAGATGTAAGAATGACAATGAGCAATGAGATTGTAAGAAATACTTACAAAACACAATTTATCAATAACGAAGCTACAAATGATATTGACGGTGAAACAATTGAAGAAAGACAGAGTTTATCAAAAGCACTTAAACCAAAGGCGGATAACTAATGCTGCATTTTTATGACGGACAAATTAGAAGATATATTACACAGGTAATTAGACTATGTAGTAATTTTTCAATTGACATGGATGGTACATTAAAGCAAGTACCTGTTATGTATGGTGATCTTACAAGACAAGTTTCAAATATTATTAGAGATAATAGTGAAAATAAATTACCTAGTGCGCCACGCATGGCAGTTTACATTACTGCACTTGAAATGGATAGAGACAGACTTGCAGATGCAACCTATGTTAGAAAAACAAATATAGTTGAACGTGCATATGATGACGAAAATAATGAATATGAAAATTACAAAGGCAAAAGTTATACTGTAGAAAGAATTATGCCGACACCATATTTACTACGTGTCAATGTAGATATTTGGACTAGTAATACTGATCAAAAGTTACAAATACTAGAACAAATATTAGTATTATTTAATCCTAGTTTAGAAATACAAACTACAGATAATTATATAGACTGGACAAGTTTATCAGTTGTAAATTTAGAAAACTTACAATTTACAAATAGAAGTATTCCGGTCGGCGTTGACAGCGAAATTGATATAGCAACACTTACATTAAGTGCGCCAATTTATATTAGTCCTCCAGCAAAAGTCAAACGTATGGGTGCTATTACAAATATTATTACAAGTATGTTTGATGAAAATAAAGGTACTATTGATTTAGGTGAAAGTTTTCCGGAACTATCAGCCTACGACGACTTCCCAACACCAGGCTCAACTACTGGTGATTATGGTACAAAAACTACTACAGAAGTTGCTGATCAAATGGCTAATACTAACTATCAAAGAATGGGAGTATATGTATCTGGAAATGTAGCACAAATTATTACAAGAGGCGCTGTTGGTCAATACAGTTGGCGTGGATTAGTTGAAAACTTGCCAGGAACATATAAAGCAGATATTTCTAGAATTTTCTTAACTAATAAAGATACTAATGTATTAATTACAGGTACTATAGGTATTAACACACTAGACGAAACTAAATTAATTATTAATTGGGACGAAGATAGTTTTCCAGACGATACTGTTATAAGTGGTCCAAATGGCGACCGTACAAGTATTGATTATATTATTGATCCTCTTACATTTAATCCTACTTCAGTAAAGGTAGCCGGAACACGTATACTATTATTAGAATCTATAGGTGATGCTGATAATACAGAAGGTCCTGCTGCTTGGCAAAATGCTGGTGGTGCAAATTTTGTAGCTGATGCTAATGATATAGTTGAATGGAGTGGCACCAATTGGAGTATAGTATTTGATTCCAGTGAAGTTACTGAAACTTCTTATACTACAAATTTAACTACAGGCGTACAATACCGATTTAGTAACGGATCTTGGTTTGCAAGTGTTGATGGTGAATATCCAATAGGAAGCTGGAGAATAGACCTCTACGGATAATTATTTTTATGAGTGAAAAAATAATCTGTAGCGGAGCACTATTCTATTCGTTATCTACAAAAAGATTCTTACTTCTACATAGAGCTAACGGTAAACGTAGTAATATGTGGGGACTTGTTGGTGGAACTAACGAAGGTGTAGAAACACCTTGGGAAGGTCTACAGCGAGAAATTGTAGAAGAAATAGGATCGTTGCCCGAAATCAAAAAAACTATTCCATTAGAAACATTTATATCTAATGACGAAATGTTCCTATTTCATACATATTTGTGTGTTATTGATAACGAGTTTTTACCCGTACTTAATAGCGAACACAATGGTTATGCTTGGGTCGAATTAGGAAAATGGCCTAAGCCGTTACATCACGGATTAAGAAATACACTTACTAGCAAAACAAACTTAACAAAGTTAGATACAGTTTTTAAATTAATAGGATATTTGTAATGGACGGCAATGTTGTACAACATGAATGGGGTAATGAAATAGTTTGGGCAAGCACTGAATTATACAAAGGTAAAATTTTAGTGTTTAAGGAAGCAGGTAGTAGAACACCTATGCAATATCATAACAACACATTAAAGACGTTTTTTGTAAATTCAGGTACATTTCAATTAAGACATATTGATACGGCAGACGGTCAAATGTACGATATTGAACTAACCGAAGGCTCTACATTTAATATAAATACAAATAAGCCCTACCAGCTTACTGCACTAAATGCTCAAAGTAGTATATCAGAGGTAAGTAATAGTGTAGAGAATGATGAATTTTATATTGTGCCCTCGGGAGTTAAGGAATAAAGATGTTACCTAAATTACAAAAACATTCTAAGCATATACAAGAAGTAAAGACGCTTAGAGATTCTGCAAAGAAAGTTAAAGATCAAAAAATTAAAGCAGACCTAAATATGCTTACTGACAAGTTAGTTGAATTAGTTGACATGATTGATGTTGGTCATACTACTAATCCTAATGGTCATATTACGCCTGCTCTAATGCAAGAGCCAAGAACACAGATGAATATTATAAGAGCCCAAGCAAGAAAGTTGCTTGACGATTATAATAAATCAAATAACGCTTAGTCTTTTAAGGCTAATTGCACCAACCATTGAAACATGAGCTTGGCATTGGTATCTATATGATCCAAATAATGTTTCTGGTATTCTCCAATATAGTACGCCGCTTGAATTACCCTGGGCTGCTGCACCAGTTGTAACTGTTCCTGTTGTACTAACATGAACAACTCCTGTGTTATATGCTGATCCTGCTCCGTCTTGTATTTCAAAAGGATGGCCGCCTGCATTCGTTAAATCAAATGCAATTGTTGTGCCGCTTAGTGCATATATTGTAGGATTATTACCTAAATAATGCGGTTCAAATGTATAAGCAGTTGCTCCTACATTATCAACTCGTAACATAGCTATAGCAGGTTCATATATTTTAGAAACATTTAGTCCTGCTGCTGTAGCATCAGTAGTACCACTAAATGTACTAGAGCCACCGCCTCCTCCACTACCAGTTTGGTCAGCTACCCATGCATAGTCAGTGCCATTCCAGCTTAGTATTTCGTTGGTACTTGCTGAAGATGTATTCAAGTGTGTATCAACATCAGCGTTTGTGTAACTGCTTCCGCTACCACCGCCGCCTGAGCCTGTGTAGTTAATTGTAATTACATCTCCTACTACAGCAGTGCCTATATCAGTTCCGCCTGCAATAGTAAGTTCATCGCTTGTAGTATTAGCACTTGTTTGGCCGCTATCTGAATTAATTGTTGTCCAAACATTCTGTGCCGCTAAAGGTGCTGATGTAGTCACAACATTCCATGCTGTTCCATCCCACTGCCAAGTTGTATTATTTGATGTATATACGTCATTCACACTTGGTGATGTTGGAAAATCAAATTTAGCCATAATTAATCCTTTTTTATATTTATCCTGTATTTACGTTTGTGTTAGTTATATTACTTGCAACAGTAATAGGTTGTATACCATATTTACTGTAAAGCATTCTATTTGCCGAACCCATAATCGATGTTGAAAATGCATCATAATCGTTATCAAGCCCAGTATCGTATATTTCTGCCTTTGTATCAGCAACAACTCTATTAAACAATTCAGCCGGTGTTAGTTTAGGTTTTACTTGTAAATGCAAACATGCCAATCCAGCAACTTGAGGCGCTGCCATACTTGTACCGCTTATATTTGCTAGATTAAAGTTATCATCGTAAGCACCTGTCGAAGCACCAAAAACTGTTGTTCCACTAGCTGAACTTATTATATCTGTTCCTGGTGCCCAAATATTTACTCCGGGACCTTTACAACTACTTCCAGCTGTTTTGTCTCTTGGTGTTCCGCTAATACTTGTAGTAGTACTATCTATATTACCTACTATAAATGCCTCTGTTGAATAAGGACTACTACCTCGGTGATAAGTTTCATTGCCATTTCCTAAATCTACCTGATTGTTATAATCATTGCCTGTAGACTCATCAATCTTGTAATATGAATTTCCGCTTGCAATAACAACATGCACACCAGCATCGATAAGTTCTTCTATATCAGTATCAACTGATGCTACTCTTACTGGTATACGTCTAGCTACAAGGCCGCCGCTATTTAATTGCGGAACAATACCATATGCTGCCCAAAGTTCGTTACCAGTTTCTCCATTGTAAGTCCAAGGTGTTCCTCTATAGGTGCCGCCTGTAGGATTTGTTTGTGTACGAGTACCACTATATCCCCAACTCATATTAACTATAGTTGGACGTCCATTTGTTTTGTTGTTGTGCCATTCTTTAATTGTATCAAAACAATCTGCAATTGATATGCCGCCATTAGGATCAGATGGTCCTTGTAAACCGTCAACCTTCATTGCATATATTGCTGCACCTTTAGCAAAGCCGTATGTTTTGCCTGCACTGCCGCCTGCACAGTGAGTACCATGTCCATGAAAGTCAGTATAATGACTAGTTGGCATTGCGCCTGGTAATCCACTAGCAGTAAACCAGTCAATTTGTTGTAATCTACTAACACCGTTTGCATCTTCCCATTCAGGGTGATCTGCTTGTATTCCAGTATCTTGAATTACTATATCTACACCTTCACCGTCAAGTGCATATTCGTAAACTTGTGTATCAGGATCGTTTGACGATCCGTAATTGTTTGTAGCACTATTAGTTCTACGTAATCCCCAATTTGCATTTGTGTTAACAGGTTGTGTAGTTTTGCTAAAGTTAAAACTTTGTGAAGCATTTAGTCCAATTTCAATGTCATTACGATATTCAGGTGGTATTTCTATTTCAAGTACTCTTGGGTCATTGCGTAATTCATTTGCTTCTTCGTCAGTAAGCATCCAATGTGTCATGCGCTTAGATGCATGTCTAGGGTTAGCAATTACAACTTGCCTGTTAGGAATAGGGCCGTGTCCTTGATTTGCTGCCATTTCAGCATCAAATACTTCTAAGTCTATTCCTTTTTTAACAATTACAATGTATTCTTTTTCCATAATATTATCCTGTGTAAGGTACAAAGTTACCTAGCCTATATATTGTATTAATATCGTTTACATCATGCCATGAATTTCCGCCTAGAACAGCATCTGCTCCTGATGCAGCACCGAGCCATACGATAGTTGGATTATCCAAGGTTTGACTTTGTAATACCATGCCTTGTATACTTCCGTAATTTGATGGAGTAGCACTAGATGTATTAATATTAGAGTCAGTAATTTCTACCCAAACATCATCTACATCTATACTAGTACCGTTCATAAAATGAGGGTCGCCAGAGTCTAAAAATCTATACCTAACAGCATTTAGTGTTGGGCCTGCGTCAGTAGTTTGTGATGTTTGTATATTGAAGCCAGAATCCCATGTCTTATCATTAGCATTATCGGCATAAAAAGTTACAGTATTTCCTCCTGTAACTCCAAAACCTCCCGAAGGTATCTTTGCAACTTGGTTGATAACTCGAAATGGGCTAACATTATGGCAAGAATAATGTAATCTTATAAACGGATCACCTGCGCTAGTTGCTCCGGCTATTAAGCTATGTACAAAATTTGAGCCGCCATATATAGTGTCTACAGTTTCGTACTCATTGCTAGAATTAAAATAACTAAGATCGTCGTATCTCGCAAAAAATGCGTGTTGCCTGTTCACAGTCCATGAATGGTAGTATTGTGCTGTACTCCATGAGCCAGACCATCCTAGTAATCTAATAATAAAATAATTTGTGTTAGGTACGTCATCATAACCTTGGGCTTGAGGATCGTTACACCGTTCACTCCAAGCTGTCCATAATTGATTTGTAGTAGAATCGTATTGTATTCTCGGCCCACCGCGTGTATGACTATGATTGAGATATGTAATGTTATAGTCATAATCTTTAAAAGATGAATTCACGCCGCCTCTAGCTCTCTTGAAAGATGTAATGGCATTTGTATCAGGATAATATTCAACTAAGAAAGGAACATCAGTAGCAGCTGAGATTTGCGAGTCGCCAAAGAAGATGCCAGTTACTACAACTGATCCTACATTAGAAATATAAGTGGCATCAGACATTATCATACTCCAGTCACCGGTAGTACCAATATAAGGTTCTGAATAAGTGTAATCGTCAACGTTTGTTCCGACTCCTGTTAACACTCTATTACTTGAGTATGCACCTGCTGATGTATAGTTTACAAAACAAATCCTTGCCTCTAAACCTTGATCATCTGTGTTATATCCGCCGTTCATACAAAGTGTGTAACCTGAGTTTCCTCTAGGTATTAGAGTGCAACCATCATACCTATATAATGTATATACAGATGTACCGCCAAATGAGCCCCATGACATACGTTTCATATAGACAGTACCGTTTGATAGATTAGAAGGATCAATAGTAGTCATACCTAATCTAGGTGCAGCAAACTCTCCTGTCATACCATTGGCACTGTTGTCTGTGGTTTCGTTACTAAGTAGAAATGCAAAACCAATATCGCCTGTTGTAGAATTATATGACATATCCATAGGCGTCATGGTTCCGTAATTTGGGTCTTGGAATGTGCCAAAGTTTGAACCGTTTCTAAATGTTCTTCTAGAAACAATTTCTCCATCAGATTTAGCAACTTTCATTATTGTAAATTTGTCGCCTGTAGTTCTATCAGCCCGGTTTGATTCTGAATAATGTATAAAATACAAATAATTAGCATCTTGTGTCATTTTAAATAGTAGACGATTAATTTCTATACGCCATATATTTTCACCGTTTTGATCGTCTGCATATATGTAATTATCATAAGGATCTTGCGGGCTAATCCATGTCCAATAACTCCAACCTTTATAACTGCTAGTTTCACCTATATCTGCTTCTGCTAATAGACCTCTACCACCGTTATAGCTATCGGGTAAATCAGCAGATGCTAGATAATACGTATCAGGTCCTGCACTTGTATCGTTAATTTGTACAATAACACTAGCTTGTCCATTACTCAATGAGAGAGTCATATTTTCTGTGCCCTCTGTAGTTAAATCTTGTGATGTTGTAAATGTTAAGGCAGCAGTATTACTATTAACAGTAAAGTTACCAGTAATTGCACCACTTGATAAATCACTAGCACCTATACCTGTGATTGCATATGGAACTAATGTTCCGTCATCAACTTCCGTAGTAGTTAGTGTTATTGTAACACTTTGACCTTCATTGATAGATGTTGCTGATCTTGATAAACTATATGTAGCTGTGCCAACCCAAATAGTTGTTTCTCTTGTTACAGTAATATTGTTTATATCTGTTTGAAAAACATTATTTGTAGTTGCATACCCTGATGTGTATCCAGTGCCATTAGATCCAAATGGTACTGATCCTACACTAGTAATTCTATAACTTGTATCTGTAGTAAGACGTTGTGCAGTTGCTCCCCTACTGTAGTTAACAGTATCATCAATATTAAAGTCACCAATTTGTGAACTAGGAGCATATCCGTTTAAACTTTGTAACACAAATCCATCAATACGTCCTGAGGTACTTGTTTGACTTCCAGCTAACCACCAATTTTCATCTGCATCAAGATTAAAGTCGTATGCATTAATATCGGTATAACCTGTTCCCGGAGTAAACTTTGCTTGCCATGTATTGTCTTTGGTTACAAATATATCATTTCCAAATGTAGCAGCAAAGAATTCGTCTCCTGCAGAATCAACTTGCACAAAACTTCTAAGGTAATCAGTTGAGCTTGTTGTAAAATTTGTTGTAGACATAGTTGCTGAGCTAAATGTAGATCCTGATGAATTTGTTGCTCTTACAAATCCATGTCCGGCATACGTACCATTAGGCTGGTTAGTAGGCATATAGATATAATTCGTTCCTGAACTACTTTTTGCTATTCGACAATTTGCATAAGGATATCGCCCTCTGCCAGAATAAACAAATCTATAGTTGCTTAATACCGAATCAAGTGATGTACTAATTACAGTAATCTTTGGATATATTATAGAAGCAAATCCACCAAGTACTACACCAGCTGGTGATATTAGTACATTTTCAATATTATATGTACCCGAAGAAGAGTCTAACTTTCCGTGTGTAATTGAACTACCCCAAGTAAATTTAGATAAAAGTCCCCCTGTACCATTACCGTCACTGGCTTGTCCACCTGCAAACAATTGTCCTGCATTATTTACATCACAATCGTAATATGCTGCTTGCGTTACAGATCCACTATCGCCCGAAGTACCTGATATAAATCTATCTGAATCTTCTACTAGATTATTATCAAATCTAAGAGCAATTGCATTATTTTGTCCGTCATTTGTATAGCCTACTACAAATAATTTATCTTGAGTATCGTCATAAGCACATGATGTAAAGTAAGTATTTGATCCACTTACTCTAAATCTATGCCATCTTTCTAAACCGTTAGTTGGCGAATATTTAATTATAACGCCCCATATAGCCGAACCTACAGTAGCAGTACCTACAACAAATTTTTCTTTTTCAGCACTATAGCAAGTTTTTGATAAAGTTATGTTGTTGTTACTAAATTGTATTCTATCATGGAATGTACTTACTGTTGAACTACTATCTGTTATAACTACATTAAGTACTGGAGATCCAGTTACAGCCCCGTTTGTAGTTACAGAGTCCATTGTAAATGTTATAGTTTCTAAGTTTTCTGCTGTAGTATCTGCTGCTATTGTTAGTGTAACTTGTGCAATGTAAGTGTTACCGCCTGAAGAACTAAAGTTTACAGTTCCGTTTAATGCGCCTGCAGAAATGTCACTATTATCAATTCCTGTAATTCCATAAGAAACACTGTCGCCTGTTAAAGCACCAGTTCCGATCATACTAAAGATTATTGTTTCGCCTTCTGGAACATAAGTTTTGTTTGCAGTAACACTAAATGTAGGAATACTAGTATCAACAATGTCAACATCAATAAGTGTATTTTCATTATCTACAGTTAACCTAAAAGTTTCGAGACCTTCTGCTGCTAAGTCGTTTGCTACAGTAAATTCAATACTATCAGATCCGTCTGCTTCAGTTGTAAAGTTTCCAGTAAGACTTGCTCCGCTGATATCATCAGTAGTTACTCCAGATATTACATATGGTATAGCAGTGCCTATGTCAGCATTAGTTGTACTTAAATTAATTGTAAAGCTATCGCCTTCGTTTACACTATTTGAAGTTGTTGATAATCCATAAGTTATTGGTAATGGTTCTACGCTTGTATCGTTAATTATAGTTTGTATACTAGACTTTCCGTTGTCTAATGAAAGTGTAAGTGTTTCATTTCCTTCTGTAGTTAGGTCTTCTGTTATTGTTAAGTTTAACACAGCAAGCCCACTAGTAATTGTAAAGTTGCCTGTTAAACTTGCACCATCTATATCTGCACTAGACACACCAGTGATTGTATAAGGTACTAGTGTACCATCAGTTATATTTGTTGTAGTAAGCAAGTATCCAGCACTTGCGCCTTCGTTTACATTATTTGAACCGGTTAATGAATAAGTAGGTTTACTAGTATCTTGAATTGTTACTGAAACACTATCTGCACCACTGTCTAGTGATAAATTAAATAATTCGTTACCTTCTTCTGTTATATCTGGTGTTGTTGTAAATGTAATACTGCTACTTACTTGTGGCCAAAAGCCTGACGAATAAATTAATCCTTGCACAACAACATTTTCACCAGCTGTTGGTTCAGTAGAAAAGTTTGATGGTAAGTTTATAGTTAACGTAGTACCTGTAAGCGATACACTGTCTACAGCTAATATCTGACCGGCAAATCCTATAGTACCACTACTTACATATGTACCACTTGGTATGTTACCAGTAACATCAATATCTACGCTAATTGGCACCGTATTGTTGTAGCTTGATACCTGGAAATTAGAGTCGGGTACTGTAAAGTTACCTGTTAAACTTGCACTATCTATATCTGCACTACTTACGCCTGTAATTGTATAGGGTACTAATGTTCCCGAAACTACGTTTGCTGTTGACAGTGTAATATCAAATGTATCTGATTCTTCAGTTACACTTAATGCTGTTCTAGTAAGATTGTAATAAGGAGCACCAGGTGTTGGTGGCTCAATGCCGCCGCCAGGCGATGTTAACGTTATAGTTCCGAGCTGTGCTAAATCTGTGAGTCTAGGCATATGTTATCCAAATGTTGTTAGTGCGCCAATTACGTTCCAGCTTGCTGATTGTCTAATTAGACTAAATGTAACTGAATCTAACTGTCCGCCGTTGCCAGAAGGTGTAGTTGCATCTAACCATAAGATAGACTGTGCTGCTCCGTCAATTTGTAAAGCTGTAGGTAAGTAAGGTGTGCCACCTTGCGATATTAATAATGTTACAACTATAACCCTATTATCATCTGTTGGTATATTTGTTAAATTTGCAGTAAAGTTTCCTGATAAAGATGAATGATACCAAACTGCTCCAGTATCGTAATCATGTTCAACTACGCCTGTAGCTGAAGTTTTCATATTAAGTTTTTCTGAACTTTTAAGTATTACACCGAGATCTATTTCACCGTTTACAACAATACTGTCTTGTGCTGAAATTGATAAAGTAGATGCACTAGTAATTGATGCGCCGCCAACTCCTGTATTTACAAAGCTAGGAGCCGATACTGATGTTGAAGCTGCTATTGCTCCTGTAATGTTTATATTACCTGTACCAGTAATGTCACTTGTATTAAGATCTAAGTCACCGCCAAGTTCAGGAGTAGTGTCTGAAACTACATCGCCTCCACCGCCGCCACCGCCGCCGGTTGCTGCTATTTCAATTGTATTAGCAACAGCATCAGCAGTAATTGTAACGTTTGATCCTGCTACAAATGTAATTTCGTCTGCACTATCTGTTGGTGCTAGTGTATCAGTATCTACAGTAAACTGAGTAAATGCATCTGTTTGTGGTACACTAGGTTGTATCCAATACTCATCTCCAGAAGCATCATCTGCTCTAATATATAACACACCGGTTGAATTGTTAAACCAAATATTTCCTACTACTGGCTCCGCCGGAGCATTTTCACCTACTGCAATACTTGCTGATGCATCACCACTACCACCTGCGCCTGGTTCAACAACACTAATTGAGTTGCCCATATTTTGGTGTCTTGTACAATAGTAGTATAACGTAGTTGGTGTATCTTTAGTTACAAGCAAAAATACTTTGCGCTCAATTGCCGATGCAAATTTAACGCCTTTGTATATTTCTTGAGTAACTTCTTTACCATCTAGTTGATATTTAATATTGTTTTCATAAATTGCTCCAAATGCTAGTTCTCCGTTTGGTGTTTCACTAAACGAAAGGGGATGTTGATTATTAACTCCGCCATCTGGATTTGGATAGTATTCATTTGTTTGGTCGCTTTGATCAAAAACATATGTATAACCTATAACTAATTGTAATTCAGGAGCAGACACGTTATTGAAAACGTATTTGTTACTAACTCCATCATTATCAATTGTTGTTGTGTATTCTAAACTTGCTACACCTGCTGTACCTGTAATAGTCGACAGGTTAGCTGTGCTTGCAACTGTATATCCTCCACGGGTATTTCCGTCATATAAACGTAGCGTGTTTTCATCTCTGTTATAGAAAATTTCACCGCTTGCCCCTACGTTTCTGTTTAGGAAGTTCTCATCGCGTGGAATAATGCGTATGCTGTTACTGATTGTTTGTGCCATTTAATTTTCCTGCTTCTACTAATGTATTTATTCAAAAAACATTTACAACCCACCGCCCGAAGCATAAGTAGATATATGCACACACATCATTTTTCTAATTTCTTTAGGTCTCAAGATAACTTCTTCAATAACCCTGATAAAGTTGTTGATTTAGCTAATAAACTGGACTTTATAAAGTCTCCAGTGCATCCTGGTACACGTACAAAAAACCTATTTGAAATTAATCAGGAATGTGCAAGTTTTGGTACTTATCTTGCAAAGCGTATTGCTGACGAAATATTTATCGGAATGCGTAATCTTAAAATAGATATTAGATTCCATAAAAACGATGTATATGATGACCCTGATTGTAATGCAGGATGGATACACAACGATCCAGTAAAGGTAGCTGGTGTTGTATATTTGAATCAAGGCTTGTTAGATATGCAAGCAGGTACTAGTATGTTTGCAAAAACATCTAATAGAAATTTTTCTACTCCTGATATAACTTCTAGAAATAAATTTAATTTAAGTAAAGAAATTACACAGCAATACAAACAAGATTTAGAAGATAATCATAGTCATTTCAAAGAAACTCTTAAATGTGGTAATGTGTATAATCGGCTGATTGCATACGATAGTAGTATTTTTCATAGGCCTAATAATTATGTTATTAATAACGGCGAACAAAGATTATCTATAATATTCTTTATAGAACATTATGAATATACACAACCACAAAGTTTATTAAGTGTAACTCCTGATTGGAAGGACCAATGATGTTACTTCGAAATGGTATGTTTGATATACCTATCTACACAGCAAAAGCTACTAATCAAAAGCTAGTAAAGGAATACTTTGCTGATACTATTATTCCTAACTTACCTAAATCACCTAATGCAGAACAGATAAATCTTTATAGTGATTATTTTCCAGGTGCAGATAAATTAGATGACGAATTTTTAAAGTTCTACAATACAGACATAGAAAAGTTTCATTTAAAGGCAGGATTTAATAAAAATATAAATTGGAACAAGCGTGTTCATGCATGGTACAATGTAGGTGGTAAAGGTCAAATGCAAGAAGAACATGACCATATGGGCGGCTATCCTAGTTGTGTATATAGTGCAATACATTATGTAATATATGATAAAAACGAACATACACCAACAGTATTTAAGAATCCTCTATACGCTTATTATGGCAATTCACAGATGACAAAAAATTCTAATAATTTACCGTATGATTGGAAGCGATTACATATACCAGAAGTTCAAGAAGGCGACTTAATATTTTTTCCTTCGTTTGTACCGCATAGTGTTGGCGCACAAACATCTGAAAAGTTACGTGCAACAGTAGCACTAAACTTATATACACACGAGGAAACAAATGTTTAATTTAAAAAATTCGTTAGCAGAAAAACAAAACATATATGAATTTGAAATATTTCCAGAATGGATGGTAAAGGCAGGGCAGGAACAATTTTCTCATTTTGGTTTTGAATACGGACATCACGGAAATACATTATCTGACGGTAAGCCTTATTTTGGTAAGATGTTATATTTGTTAGAAAGTAACCATGACACACAAAAACCACATGTAGTAATGAACGTATGTGATGCTATTAAATACAATATACTTCCTACAGTAGATCCAGAAGGTATATTTGAAGGATGGCAAAGAATTGCAGTGAATGGTCAGTTACCTGGCCAAAGTCCTGAAAAACACGTAGACTCTACAGACAATGAACTTATTTGGACTGCTGTTTACTATGCAACTGACAGCGACGGCGACACAGTATTCTATCAGTCTAATAAGAATCCAACTACTGAAGTTTGTAGATCAACGTATAAGCAAGGAAAGATTGTGTTATTTCCAGGTAGGTACTTACATCAAGCACACACTCCCACACAAAACTGGAGAGTTTCAATAGGAATAAGTTTTATGTTTAATACTAAGATTAATAAGCAACTTAGAATGGATCGATAATGGAACATTTACCTTTATTTCCGCAGCATGTATATAAATTTAAATGTACTAACCATGATAAAATTAAAGAACATCTTATGAAGTTTGTGCTTCCTACATTTGAAAAAAGTGAACCTAACGGTGGATCACAAAGTATTTTTACTGATTATATTCCGGGCACCGGCGCTATGGTAAACTGGAAATTTGTACATAGCTTATTTTTGCCTGATATAAACAAAGCACTAACACATATAGGCTTTAATATGAATGACTGGAATCTACGACAACGATCATGGTATAACTTTAGTACCGATAACCAAAACGAATGGAAGCACGATCACGTAGGCGGTAGTAGTACAATTAGTTGGAGTTATGTACACTACACTCATTTAGAAGAAGAGAATGCAGGAACTATATTCTTTAATCCTGATAACCAAAATTTAAGATCGTTTTGTCCTACAAAGGATCTTGCATACTTGCCTAATATGTATTTGCACGAAAGAGAACAGCCTAAAGTAGAAGAAGGAGATATAATTTTATTTCCTAGCTGGTTAAAACATTCTAGCCCAGCACATAAAGAAAATAAATTAAGAGTTACTATTGCAACTAACTTAATGTTAAAAACCCCTAATGATACGGATGGATACTAATGCTACTAAAAGGTAATAAACCGCAGTATAATAATGAATTAATAGATTACCAAACGGGTATCTATATGGCAGATTTAAATCCTTTTGTATTTCAAATGCTAAAGAAAGATGCTATTGGCGGTATTGACAAAATAGTAGAGTCTTCAGGAAAACGTAAACACGACTTGTTGAAGATGTTCGAAGACGATATACCTAAAGAATTATTCTTTACAGAGCCCACAACTAGCAGGAAAGCATTTGAAGCTGAGTTACTAAAATTATCTGAAACTTATATAGAAACATTTCCTGACATTGAAGCTGAATTACTAATTAGTGATATAGATGAATTTTCACAAGCTGAATTGTACGTAGAGCGTTTATGGATAAATTATCAACGACCTACTGAATTTTTACCTTTACACTTACACACTGGTTTGTTAAGTTTTGTAGTTTGGACTCAAGTACCTTATAGCTTTGACGATCAGTTAGGTATGCAAGCATATAGTGCAAGTAAAGACAGAGTAGGAAAATTTGAGTTTGTCTTTAGTAATAGTCTTGGAGCAATAAGAACATTAGATTTGCCTGTTGATAAATCTTTTGAAGGTAGAATTTGTGTATTCCCAGCTAAGATGTATCACCAAGTGTATCCGTTCTATCAAAGTGACGACTTTAGAATTACTGTATCTGGAAATATCAGAGTAAGAAAAAAATGAAAATTGAATTTATAACAGACCGAGAAACAGCAAAATATTTCTCTCCAATACCTGCAAGTGCTAGTATGCCTGATTGGTATAACAGCAATATAGAACCTCGAGATACTATATATTCGTGTCCACCTGTTATGGACTTTATTAATAGCGGATATATGATTCGAAGCACATATGAATATGATGTTGACGAAAAAATAAAAGATTTTGTAAAGGGAAGAGAAATTAGTAGTGTTAACACAAGACCACAGATACGTAAACACCCTAGCATATATACTAATACCGCATTTCCAAAAACAAAAATTATACCAAAATCTTATGCAAGAATAGAAACTGACTTTGTTATCAAAACACCGCCAGGCTACAGTTGCATGATATTCCATCCACACTATCAAGACATAACTAACTTTACAGTTTTGCCAGGAATAATTGATACTGATAAACACGATTATGTACTATCAGTAGTAATAGAAGCACATGTCAAAAATTTAAAAATTAGTCCAGGTGATATACTTGCACAAGTAGTTCCGTTCAAAAGAGATCCTTGGACATCACAAGTAAATTTGGTTGACAATATCAGTAGTCATGTGTTACAATATATTACAGGTGCATACAAGAAATTGTTTCATGCAAAAAAGGAATTTAAATAATAGTGGATAACATAATAAAGTTTATTTGTTACGACAAAACTATCGTGGATCTTTATCCGCCTCAGCCTGCTTCAAAAATAATTCCTGACTGGTACAAGCAAATACCAAACGAAATAATGCACGGTCAAGAAAAACATGCAGTTCCTACAATTAAGAAATGTGTTCCAGTATTAGACTATCTCACTACTGGTTACATTTTGCGGCATGCATATCAAACAGACTTTAAAGTATTAAATGAACACGGAAGAAGAAATACTGAATATATGTGTCCTATGAAGGATTATGTATCAGCTCATCCGCACGAACAATGTCCTATTAAGATTGAAGGCGACAATCATAATTATATTAAATTTAACCAACCTTGGATGGTTAGAACTCCGCCAGGTTATAGTACATTATTTTTTCAACCTTTCTATAATATGAATGAAGATTATGTAATGTTTCCTAGTGTAGTTGATACTGATACACATGATGATAGTGTAAACTTTGTTGGTTATGCTAAACAAGATTTTGTAGCCGACCCGGGCGATCCGTTAATGATTGCTATGCCATTTAAACGTGACAATTGGAAGTCTGAAATCATATACGATGACTACTTAGGCAAAACTGTTTACTCTCATTTTATAAAGAAAGTATGGCACGGAACATATGCCAAATTCTTTCATCAAAAGAAAAATTATAGGTAATTATTAATATGTTCAACATCATTAGACGTCCTAGCAAAATACATCTCGACTGCTTTACATATCAACAAGAAGTATGTGATTTGTTTCCAATTGCTCCAGCAATAAAGTTTCTACCCGAATGGTATAAAAAGTTATCTACTACTGTAGAGTACAAAGGACCACAAAGAGGCACAATGAAAACATGCCCAGGAGTAGCTGATTTATTTAGAAAAGGATTTATTATTCCTGCACATAGAGAATTCTATGCAGAAGTAGTTAATGGTACACCACGTGCAGTACCAGAAGATGAAGCTGAAAATCATGAACCTTCACAATGGGGATCAGCACTAAAAGATTACGGTCATATGAAAATTATTAGTCCGTGGCGCATAAGAGAAAAGACAGGTGTTCAGTTTATATGGACACAACCATTTTGGCAAAACGATAGAGCTAAGTATTCAGTTCCAACTGGTATTGTAGAATATAAGTATCAACATACTACTAATATAAATGTACTTGCACAAAAAAAATTATATCCTAATAATTTTTCTATCGAAGCTGGTGAACCTTTGGCTCATGTTATGCCTTTATCGGATAAAAAAATAGTGTTGCATCATCATGTAATTGATGGTATGGAATGGCAATTAAAGCATAGTACATATGCATTTACATTTTCAGGACAATATTACAAATACAAAAAACTAATGCAGGATATGGGTAAATGATACGCAATATGTTTCCTACACCTGTTTATTTTCATACGCCTAAAATTGAAGAAATCTTTTTAGTACAAAATGAAATTAAAGGTGCATTAGACGAAATAAACAAAGACAAGTTTGAAAGACCAGAAGGATGGTTAGAAGATATTCAAACTAATATTAATTCACGCAAAAACACTATTGCTGATTTTAAATTAACTAACCTACACGAATATGTCAAAAAACATACATATGCATATTGCCAAGAGATTCAACCCTTTATTGGGAAACCTATCTTTATGGCACACAGTTGGGTTAATAAATCAGATAACGGCCAAGGACAAGAATGGCACTCACACAGTGATAGCTTTATTAGTGGCGTATATTATTATCAAACATCAGGAGAAGATGGTGACATAGGATTGAAGAATCCTGTACCGCAAGCTAAACAAGGACTGTTCCCTGCAGGACAACAAGTACACGAGTACGAATGGTTTAGACCATCGCCAGGTATGCTTATACTCTTTCCTGGCTGGTTAGAACATCAGGTTCAGTTAAATACCACTGATGAAACAAGAATTACAGTAGCATTTAATTGGCTATCTGACGTTGAAGAAGAAAAAAGGAATGCTTTATGAGAAAACCGATTGAAAGAATAATTATTGCCGGTGGCGGATCTGCTGGTTGGATGAGTGCTGCAATGCTGTCAAAGCAATTTCCAGACATGCAAATTGCACTAGTTGAATCTCCGGATATACCAACTGTAGGAGTAGGTGAATCAACACTTGGAACTATTAATAGCTTTATGGATGCACTAGGGCTAACAGATACAGACTGGATGAAAGAGTGTGATGCAACATATAAGTTTGGTATTAAATTTACAGACTTCTATGAAAAAGGCGAAGCATTTTATTATCCGTTTGGTATTAAGGATACACAGAATACACAACAGGGATTAACTGATTGGTATGTTAAGAAAACATTGAATCCAGAAACACCAAATAATGACTTCTATGAAAGTTTTTATAGTGTTATGCCTTTAATATACAAAAACAAAGTATATGATAACGCTGATGGACAATTGCCAGGATTTAGTTTTGGCTCAGATGTTGCTTACCATATGGACGCTACAAAATTTGGTAACTATTTGAGAGATAAAATTTGTTTACCTAATGGCGTAGTACACGTTAAAGAAGACATTGAAGAAGTTCTTATGGACGCTGAAGAGTATATAACCGGACTTAAATTAAGTAATGGTGATACTATTGATGCTGATCTATATTTAGACTGTACCGGGTTTAAATCAATGCTACTGAAAGGTGCATTAAACGTTCCGTACGATTCATTTAGAGATGTGTTGAAAAATGATTATGCATGGCATTGTCATTTACCATATGACGACAAAGAAGTTGAAATGGAAAACGTTACTAACTGTACTGCATATGACAATGGCTGGATATGGAATATACCTTTATACAATAGAATTGGTACAGGTTATGTATATGATAGTAAAATGTATCTAAATAAACCAGAGTTTGATGACGGTTCTGTTGGACTAACAGATCACGAATATGCATTAGAAGATTTCAAAAAATATTTGAAAAATACTGATTATATGCACTTTGCAAAAAATGTTGATGATTTAGAATTTAAACATATTAAAATTGAAAATGGTTGTCACAGAACAGCTTGGAAGACTAATGTTGTTGGTGTTGGGCTTGCATACGGCTTTATTGAGCCATTAGAATCAACTGGATTGTTAAGTGTGCAAGAAGTACTATTAAGACTATGCGAAACATTACACAAGCCTATTGTTAACAGAGTCTACAAAGATCAATTTAATATTGTTAATAGACAAATCATGAACGGATTTAGAAACTTTGTAGGTTATCACTTTACACTTAGCGGAAGAAGAGATACTGAATACTGGAGACAATGTACAGAGTGGGTAAGAATGGATGCTACTGTAGATGATTTAAAGTATGACGATGTACATACTAACATGGCCGAAATGGCAAATAGAATGTTACAATCACATGATTTACCAGGTGACCCGTACATGGGCGGAGTTCCAGATATATTTGTAGGTATGAATAATCTTCCTGCAAATCCTACACAGTTAGGTGTTCTTGAAAACTTGCTAATAGCACGTAATGGTGAAGTACCTGAAATGTTCTCACAACAAACTCAAGATTACTGGGATCAAAAGAAACAGTATATTGATATGCTTGCTGAAGATGCACCATCGCATTATCAGTACCTAAAGGATACAATTTATGAACCAGTTGAAGTTGAAGACAGCGGAGACATTGAGGAAATTGAAGACGAATCCGAATAATATAGTAATAGTCGGCGGCGGAAGTTCTGGATGGATGACCGCCGCCATTCTTTGTACTAGATTTCCAAATAAAAACATTACACTAGTTGAATCTCCAGATATCCCAACTGTAGGAGTAGGAGAATCTACATTAGGTAGTATTAATCTATTTTTTAATCTGTTAGGTTTAGAAGACAAAGATTGGATGCCTTATTGTAATGCTACATACAAACTTGCAATACAATTTACTGATTTTTACAAAAAAGGCGAAACGTTTTACTATCCGTTTGGTGATAAAGATTTTTCTAACAGTCGAGGAATTGACGATTGGATGATCAAAAAAGCAAATAATAAAGACTTATCTATTAAAGATTACTACGATACCTTTTACAGTATAATGCCCTTTGTATACGATAATAAAATACCAGCTACAAAGGTTGGTAACTTTAACTTTACTAAGGATGCAGCATATCATATGGATGCAGCCGCGTTTGGTGAATTTCTAAAAGAGAAGATATGTATACCAAAAGGCGTAAAATATATTCAAGACACTATACAAGATGTTAAATTACAAGATAACGATGTACATTGTTTAAAGTGTAACAATCATACTGTACATGGAGATTTATTTGTAGATTGTAGTGGCTTTAGAAGTTTGTTACTTGAGCAAACAATGAAGGTTCCATTTACCAGTTTTAAAGATCATTTGCCTAATGATAGGGCTTGGACTTGTCATTTACCATATGATGATAAAGATGCTGAAATAGAAAATGTAACAAATTGCACTGCATATAATAATGGTTGGATTTGGAACATACCTTTATATCATAGAGCAGGTAGTGGTTATGTATTTTGTACTGACTTTATTAGTGAAGACGATGCATTGATAGAGTACAAGCAGTATATACAACAGTTAGGCAAAGATACTGATAAACTTAAATTTAGATTAGTTAAGATAAAAAATGGACGACACGATGTTTGTTGGAAGAACAATGTTGTTGGTGTTGGACTTGCATATGGCTTTATTGAGCCATTAGAATCAACTGGCTTACTTAGTACACAAGAAATGTTACTTGCACTATGCGAGACATTGTATAATGATAACGTAGGAAGTTTACAAGTAAAAAACTTTAATTATTTTTGTGCTAATATGTTAGATACTTTTAAAGAATTTGTAGCATATCACTATATTGCTAGTAGCCGAAAGGATACAAAATATTGGAAACATGTTACAGAAAATATAAGTATTGATTCAGATGCAAGTATTGATCTTGCTCATAATTATACTGTAAATCATACTACGCCTAACGACAGCGCAGGACTTCCTGATATACTAGTAGGTATGCATTATTATTCACATAATCCGTTAAGTGTTGACTGGACCAGTTTTGTTACAGGAAGCCCGTTAGTTACATCAAAGAATTGGGAAAATACTGTAAGTCAAAAAAATAGACTCTATCAAAGTATTAGTGATAAGAGCCTATCTCATTATAATTATTTAGAACGATTTATATATTAAATATCTTCTGGTATATACATAGATGATGCACCTGTACCATCAACATCTTCATCAATGTCATCTGGATCTATCATCATACGTTCCATTTTTGCTGTTGTATCTGCTTGGTGCTGTGCTGCTGTTTTTAGTGTAGCTGCTGCAATAACGCCTTCTTTTGTAGCAGGTATATTACGTGTGCCTGGTTTTGAAAATTCTTCTCTAACCAATGCGTCAGCAACACTGTCTACCATTTCTAGAATGTATCCTGTAACTTTGTCGTCACAGTATTGATTTGGGTTATCTGTTACATAGCAAAGAGCTTTGTAATCAGCATCACTTATTTGTACTGTAAATGAATGGGCCATGTTGTCTCTCTCCTATTAGCTATTCGGGTTACCTAGTAAAGATCCACCGTAGTTTGCTACGATTTCATCTCTATTAGTTGTCATTTGTGTTGTATTAGGGTCTTCCCACATTCTAGCCATTTCGCGATTAACCATTTCATCTTTGGCTAATTCTACTACATGACCTACAGCATTCTCTACCCATCCATCTGGGTCTAGTGCTTGGTTTGCTAGAACCTTATACTCCATATCTGTTATTTCAAAAGTAATGTTTCTCATTGTTTATCGTCCTTATAAGTATTTATGCAATTTGGTATCCGTTAAAGATACTATGACCGCCGTGGAATCTTGTTTGTGAATTACGCCAGAATATCCAAACGCTTACATATTGTCCGGCATTCATATATGTTCCTAAATCTGCATACAATCCGTGCGCATAGTTGTTTCTGCCGCCGTGACGCCAAATACCATGCGGAGTTCTGCCGCCATGCATAGCAACACTGCCATTTTTACCAAAACTAAAGTGTACATAACCAGCAGTAGAGTTTGTGTCATTACGACAATATGTTTGGAATTGGAATTGATAAAATCCTGCAACAGGTGCATAAAATCTACCATTGCCATTTTGGAAGTTAGTTCCACCACGTTGATATGAACTCCAACCAAAGTTTCCGTTTAATTCTCTCCAGCCATAACCTCCGTATGAATTATTATATCTCCAGCCACTAGTACCTGTTGAGTGAAACATCGGAGAACGTTCTCTAGTAACATTGTTTCCTCTAGTACGCATAGCTTCTTGACCGCCTGTGAGTAATATAGTATCGTTACCACTAAAGTTAATACCTGTATTGTTATCTCCACTTGGCCCTAATGATGTTGTACCTGCTGAACCGTTTGATAGCCTTAGATTTGTTACTTGGTCACCAGCCTTGTTCATAGGAGTATATCCTAAGTTACCAGTTGCTGCACCACTTGCAAGTTTTGAACCTGCAATGGCTGCACTTCCTGATATATCAGCGTTTGTAACAGTTCTATAAGTAACTGTTTTGTTTGATATATCGATACTACTAGCAAGCTGAGTTCCTGCTACAGCACCATCACCTATCTGATCTGTACCAACTTGATTGGATCCAATTTTAGTATCTGTAACCTGTGATGCACCAATATCTGCTGATTGTAAACTTCCGTCTACAATTGCGTGTGCGTCAATCTTTTTAAATGTATCATATAATGCCATGTGTTATCCTATCAAATATCCGCACCACTGTGTGTGGTTGCCGTGATGTCTACCTTGGTTGCCGCCAAAATATGGTTGCGGGCTTACATATTGTCCAGCATTCATGTATGTTACAATTCCGCACATAATACCTGCGGTATAGTTATTTCTAACACCATGTGAGAAAATTGTGTGAGGTACTCGACCTGTTGTTGATGAACCAATTGAACTATTTTTACTGATGTTAAAGTGTGTATAACCATTAGAGTTATTATTGTTGTTATACCAATAAGTTTGTAGATATACGTAGTAGTAACCTGCTACGGGTGCTGTTACACGACTGTTGTTACTTGTGGTAATGCCGCCGCTAGTGCTGTATTGATAACTCATATTGTCAAGTTCTCTCCAACCACCTGGACCACCGTAAGAGTTTGCATATCTCCAACCGCCGTTGCCACTAGCTACCCATGCTGGTCTATCAGCCTCTAATGGCCTGCCGCTACCGTCGAATTGGAATTTTAAATTACCACCTGATCTTATTTCAATGTTATCAGCACTAAATCTAAGTCCACTTGTTGTAGCACCTGAACTAGCAACATAATTAGCATTATCGTAAATAATTTGCCCGGACATTGTGTCACCAACTCTATTAACTGGTGTATATCCTAAGTTATCTACAGAAGCAGCACTTGCAAGTTTTGATCCTGAAATAGCACCACTTGCAAAGTCTCCATCGACCATTGCTCTATATACTACAGTTTTGCCACTAATATCAAGATTTGCATCTAATTTACCAGTTGTTACTGATCCATTATTAAGTTCAACTGTTTGTGCTGCATTACTAGCAAGTTCTGTTGTGCCAACTGCACCGTCTGCTAACTTTGCATTTTCAACTTCACCGTCGATAACAGCTCTTGTTGAAATTTTCTTAAATGTATTATATACTGCCATTACTTTATCCTACCAAATGTCCACTAAAGATATGGTGACCTGCGTGGTGTCTTGAGTTACCATTTGCGTGCCAACGAACATACAAACTTACATATTGTCCAGAATTAAGATACAATACACTATTATAGTTTGCACCGTCATCATAGTTGTTTCTATTACCATGCATGTTAATTGTGTAAGGTGTTCTACCTGTCGGTGTTGTACCTGTATTGCCGTCTCTACTAATAAACGCATGTATGTAACTGTTAGTACCGTTAGAGTTATTAAGTAGATACCACATAGTTGAGAAGTGATACCATCCCGCTACAGGAGCAGTGTAGCGTCCGTTACTAGTATTATAGTTTGAACCTCCATACTGATGACTTACTTCCCAATTCATAATTGAATTTAGTTCTCTATAACCTGTACCGCCATATGAGTTAGAATATAACCATCCTGGTCGTCCTACAGCAGCAAACGCTGGCTTTTGAGGATATCTAACTCTAGCACTACTATCAATTTGCATTGCGTCATTGCCATTAACACTAAAGCGCATATTATCACCACTTGGGAAATAAATGCCTGTGTTACCGTCACTTGAACCTCTAATAGCTGGTGAACTTGCACTACCTGATGTAGTGTTAAGTCTGCCAGTCATAGTGTCGCCACTTTTGTTTACTGGTGTATAACCTAAGTTAGCAACAACGGCTCCGCTTGCAAGTTTACCACTTGTTATACTAGCACTACTTGATAAGTCACTATTTACAATTGGCCTATAAGTAACCGTTTTTGAACTAAGATCTAATGAAGCAGATAATTTATCTGATGTAACTGCTCCTGTAGCAATCTTAGCTGCTGTTACAGCACCGTTAGCTATTTTAGCTGATTGTACTGTATCGGCTTCGATATCTACAGTTTGAATCTGTAGATCTACAACAGCGAACGAGTCGATCTTTTTAAATGCTGAATATAAAGCCATATTAGTTGCGTTCCTTAAGTTGTGTAGATTCTCCAGCCGCGGCTGGGATTATAGTATACTAGATCAAATGCAGCGCCTTGAGTATTAACTGTTAGATCTTCATCAAGTCCCATAACTAGTTGTCCATTACGTGCAACTGTTAAGTTGTTTGTATCAAAAGTATAACCTGCGTCGAAAATTCGAACAGCATCGCCTTTTGCTGGAACTGAAGGAAGTGTTAATGTTAAACCTCCTGAACTTGTATCAACCCAGTATGTTTTATTAACATCTGCTGCTACACTTGTAGCAGCATCAACATTTGGAAATTTTTGAACTTTTCCTGCGCCAACTGCACCTTGGTGTGTTTTTCTACCCATGTTACTGTCCTTATTCTGTTGCTGTTTCAAGTCCCATTACAATGCAAGTAACGTCAGCGTCATCTGATCTGACAACAATTTGTTTACCTGTATCTGCAACAATACCTGTTCTCTCAACAACACCGTAACCCAACAATTCTACATCATATTCTAAATAATCTGCATTTGTTGGTGTTCCTGATGTTGCCATTGCAAGTCTAATGTTTCTTGGACTTGCGCTTCTATTACAAAAAGCAACAGTAACAACTGAGAATGTTGTTTCTGGTACAGTATAAACACTTGTGTCTACGCCTGCTGCAAGATCTGCTGCTCCTAATCTTCCGTTTGCCATTTTTTATGTCTCCATTTTCTTATCTTAAGAAGTAATTATATGCTATTGGTAGTCCAACTACCCCGCCTTGGAAATTCATCTTCGCTTGTATATTTATCACTGGGTCAGTGATGGTTGTAATAGTATTACCTGCAATGAAAATCTCACCAGCTGTTACACTGTTAACGTTAAGTGACGCACCACCGCCACCAATTTGTGCTTCAATGTACGCTTTAATCGCACGTTGAGTTGGCACAACTGTATCACTGTTAGCAGTGAAGAATGGGTCTGTTGAGAACTCGCTAATGCTTGCTGAAGCACCGCCTAGTGTAACTTCACCTAGTGAAAGTTCTTGGAGACCAGCAATGTTAAATGCATCAGCATTCAACGTTGCAATACCAGTTGACTGTTCAATACTGAACAAATCACCTGCTCTAAAGTTACCGTCTTGGTCGGTTGTTGTAAAGAACACCCGTCCGCCGCCGCCAACTCTTGTTTCTGTTGTTTGATCCGGATCTATTGTAGGAAGTCCCGGATAATTAGTAGTTTCAAATCCGCCTGTACCAATGTCTAAGAAATCATGTCCTGTTAGACGTACTTGTGAGTAACGTATTCTAAGTGTTACACTATCGCCATCTATTGGAGCATCTTCTACTGACATCTGTGGTGATAAGTTTAAGAACGCTGTATATGTTCCTGGCTCATCGCCTATAAATGATACAATATTAACTAGTTTAAATGTCTTGTTTGGTAAGCTACCAAATACAACGTTTGAACCAGCAATTGGTCTTTCAGTAAGTCTTCTTACAGCAACAAATGTACCTGTTTGGAAGAAGTCTGCAACACCATTTGAACTTGCAGCATTAACTTCTGCACTTGCACTAATAAATCCTGATCCTCTGTTAGCAAAGCTAGGTTGTCCAACAACACCTTTGCCAACTCTTGTTGAAACTACAACATCATAAATGTTGTTTGGATCATATATGTATGCTTCTGGAGCTTCTGCACCTGTATAGTTTGAACCTGGATCTGTTAATCTAACTTCAAATACTTTTTCACTTGCTACGCCAGCTCTACCTCTAGCTCTTGAACCAATTGTAAGTAAATTGTGATCAGTTCCTGCGCCAGTTCCACTAACACTAAACACACCTGCACGTTGCGGGTTACCAAATGCTATTGGACCACTGTTATCGCCAACACTTGTTTCTTGCCATTCATTACCAAATTCAGAATGTGCAACGTTAGTGCTATCTGTTCTAGTAGCAGCAAAAATACCTTGACCATAAGCAATACTACTGTATGCTCCTGATGGTAATGTAATTTCTGACCAAGTATCGCCACCGTCTACACTTAATGCACCTCTGTTGTTGTTATTACTTACAATTACAAATCTATTGTTACCATAAGCAATATCAGCCCAGTTGTCTGCATTTGGAAGCGTCTGTATCTGCCAAGTTCCTGATAATGTTGCTTGTAGTTGATCAATGTATGCTACATTTGCTGTAACTTTATCAACTGCAACAAACTTACCTTGTCCATAAGTTAATAATTCGTAACCTGTTGCTGGAAGTGTACTTGCTTTTTCTGTCCAGTTAATACCGCCGTCTTCACTAAAGAAGTGACTGTCGCTACCTGCGTGTACTACCATAAACTTGCCACTACCAAATGCAATATCAATTGGTTGGTTAATAGTAGCACCAGTTAGTGTAGTATTTGTCCAACTTGTTAAATCGTCTGTAGCATACCAAATGTTATTAGCATTAGTACTTGTTTGTGCAACAATAACTGTAGCACTTTCACGTAGTAACGAACTACCGTCAAATATAAGACCAGTTGCAATTCTTACTTGACCAGTTGGTGCTGATCCTGGAAGTGTAACTTCTGTCCATGTTGTACCGTCAACACTTAGTTGTACTTCGGCGCCTGCTGTAACACTTACAAACTGTCCTGCTCTACCAAAGCCAGCAAAGTCAATACCTGTTATTGCACCTGTTGCTGAGTTAACCGATGTTATTGTAACTGTAATATCGTTTGTTGGTGTAGCACCATCCATACTTGTACCAGCAATAGTAAGAGTTTCTAATCTTGCATAATTTCTACCGCCGCCTGCAATGTCAACAAAGTACTTACTACCGTTTCTAGTAATATTAAATGTAGCATCTGCTCCAAATGTACCACTGTAAGTTGTAATTCCTACTGCACTATAAAGTTTTGCAGTTTCTGCATAAACTGTATCTTCAAATGTTCTTGATTGAGATCTATTTGCTGCTGTATTATTTGGTGCAGTTGGTGCTTCAAAGAATGCTTGTGGTTCAATAACATATGTTGAACTACTGTTTGGAGCAACAATAGTTGTTCCTTTAACATGGTGATCCCAACCATCAACAACCTTAGTTGCTGTGCCGTCACCAGCGCCGGCGCCTGTTGCTACAAATATCTGTCCTGGCTGTGGATTTGTTAAACTACTTATTAGTGTAAAGTCTGTTGTACCTAGTTCATCAATTCTATATAAATCACTAGTAACAAAACTGCCTGCTGTTAAGACTGTTTCAGTTTCTCTAACAACGTCTGCTTGTTTAGAACCTGAGTTGTATGCTTTAACAATAGCGTGTTGTCCAACACCGTTACCACCTGTAACAAATAATTTCATACCTGGATAAGCACTTGAAATGTTACCGTCTGTAGCTGCAAGTGTAAGTGATGTTGTAGTACCAGACTGTGCAGTGTTTTGTACGTTTACATAACCACTACCGCCTAGTTCACCACTTGAATCATCTAGATCAAGTATTCTAACATTAAACACACCATCGTCACGGAATTCGTCGCCTTCGATAACTTCGCCGTCACCTGGTCCAAATATATCATAGTTAACTACAGTATAGTCACTACCCATATGCGAATATTCAAAGCTAAACAGTTTATCTGCATCACTCTCTACCGAAACAACAGTTGCGTTATATTGTGACTTGTTATCAACAATACCTGTAATTGGTGTTTCAAAAGGATCAACACCTTCTGCTACAGAACCAAACGACCCGTATGAGTTGTTACCGTTAGTAGCACGTATTCTACCGCCATTTTCTGCAAGATAACCAATGTGTGCATAATATGTAAACACTGACACAAGCTCTGCTCTACCGTTGTTTGTAATCCATGCACCAATACCGTTACTAATAACCTGTGTAAAGTCGTTACTAACAATTGAGTCGTTACCGCCATTGTGTAGCGCACCGTCAATTTTTTGTCCAACTGCTGCGTTACCAAATGTTGTACAGTTTTGTACATATGGTGATCTTGAAATAATCCAAACATCTTCATCATTTGGACCCCAACCCGGATCTAACGAACAAACAGCACCAGCTGTTGGACGCTTAGTACCAAAGTCGTTGTTTGGACTTAGGTCGCCGTCTAGACCTTGAAGTGTTTGCAGTCTTATGCCAGTACCGTTACGTAAGTAGTAGAAATCTTCTTCTTGCGAACCAATTACACTATTTACATAGTATCTAGCTGCATAACGTGTTTTGTATATACCTGGATATACACAAGAAATACTATCTGTATAATCTCTACGATAATTAGCTGGCCATGTCATATCTTCTTTGATTGCGTCAATATATGAATCAATATCACGTTTACATAATGTTGTGTTGTATTCGTATACTGGAAGTATATTCATTGTACCTGTAGTACTTTGATTAAGTGTAAGTTCAGCGCCGCCGTATGCTTCTGATATTGTAAAGTGTGTACCGTCAACAATTGTACGTACATAGTAAGTTTGACCTTCAGTTATTTCAGAAACACCTGTAAGTATACTATCAAACTTAATTTCCATACCTAAGTGTAACCAGTTAGTACTTGAAATTGTAATTATGTTTGCTGCACCAACTTCACTACTTGTACCTTTAAAGAAGTTGTTAACTTTAGTTGTTAATTCTTCTTTAATAAATTCTTTATTAAGTTCTAATTGACGTCTTGCTGCATATACATTAAATTCATCAGTTTGTCTATTTGACCCTTCGTTTGAACCGCCAAATAATACATTATCAATCCATTCAAATGTAGTTTCTAATCCTGCAATAGCTGTTGCATCACCGCCAACATTTAATTTTGCTTGTTCTTTTGCATATTTAAATGATGCTAGTGAAGCTGCTTTTTGTTCATCTCTAACTTTCGCACTTGGCCTACGTAAATAACTCATTGCTGCAACCATACCTGCAAAGTTAGATCCTAACTGCCAATCGAAACGAGCTGCATCAAGAATCAATCCAATGTCTCTCATACACTTAGCTTGGTTGTATTTGAAGTCACTGTATGTTGTATTAATATACTGTATTGTATCAAGTATAATAGTAGGCTTTGCTGTATCTATAGCAGCTTTCTCAGTTTGTAATGTTGCACTTACACCTAGTGCAGCTAAGTCTGGGAATACTGATGTAGGTAAACTATTTGTATTACCTGCTGTAATTGCATCAATTGTAATTTGTAAATTATTTTGAGCAGTAGTAGATTCTGTGCCAGTACCTGCTGTTCCCGCAGTGTTTTGTGTTTCAGTATTACCTGTTTGTGCAGTAATAGCTGTTTCTTCAATGATATCATCTAAGATACTTTTCATGTGTGTATAAGCTGCTGCTGTTTCAGTAATTTGACCTGATGGATAAGCTGCACCTGTGCTACCAAAGTATGATTGAGCAATTCTTATTGAAGCACTGTTTCCGCCATATAGTATATCGTATCTTAAAGCATCTAAGATATATCCTACATCTCTTGCACATTTTGCTGTGTCATATGTTAATGATGGATATGTAGCTGCTACATAAGCATTAACGTCAGCTGCAATAAACACTCTGTTAGCATCTAGTTGTGCAGCAGCATTTGTTTGATTTGCTGTACTTAATCCTGTTGGTAGACTTAGTGCATCTGCAAGTCCGTCTCCTGGTATTGCTCCAGTTGTGTAAATTGAACTATTGTCTAAGATATCTAATATTTCATCAAATGCTGCATTACTTCTACTAAGTGCAGTTGCATCAGATAATGCTGCGCCTGCTTGACCTTTTGCATATCTAATAGCACCCGAAGTCTCTGTACGCTGTGTTTGCAAGTTATATGCATTTACAGGGCGTGTATATGAAATACCATTAAACACTGCATTATAGTTTGTATCTAATGCAACATCTAGTGCAACGTCTGTAAGTATGCGTCCTAAGTCTCTACGGCAAGTTGTAGCATTATATCTAAAGCTACCAAAGTTTTTGCTTATAAAGTCAATAGCGCCTTCTTTAATATCTGTATACTTTGTAAGTAATGTTGTTGAAGCACCTGTAAGTCCTGATGCAACGCCTGTTACACTTGGATATGTAATTGTTGGAGCATTGTCAGGTCCTAGATTAATTATTGTAATAATATCATCTACTAAGCCGTCAATAGCTGTTGCCGCTGCAACTGAACCGCCATCGCCTAAGAACTGAGCTGCACCACCTGTTGAGTATTGCGGACTAACTGCTGTACTTCTACCTATTTGCTTTAATACATCTTTTAAGTGTGTATATGCAGCAATAGTTGCTGTTTTTTCTTCACTGTCAATTTGTAAGTTGCCTGTACTACCATCATAATATGCAAGACCTGCTTGAATACTTTGCCAGTTACCTGTATATACTAAGTCGTATACAACTGCGTCTGAAATAAATGCAACATCTTTTTTACATGATGTTCTACTATAATCTAAGTTTGGATACTGGTCTTTAATGTAAGCAATAACTTCTTGTTGTATAAACTCTTTGTTTGTACTAATCATATCAGCTGCTTTTTGGAAATCTGCATCTGTTGAAGCACTTGCTGGAATTTCTCTTCCTAGCTGTGTTTGTAATGAAGAGTCAATATTTCTTATTAGTATATTTGAAAGCATTTCTGCAGAAGCTCTTTCTGCAGGCTGACCTAATGGAAACTGTGCGAACTGAGTTACGTTATTTCCTGCTGTTGGCGTTACGGAGGTACCGTCTACAACATCACCAATAATCTCAGTAAGTCTGTTTAATGCATGATGACTAAATCTAAAGTCCTTCTTAGGAGTTAGTGTAGCATTTGTTGCTTTTCTAGGTTGTACGTTAGTTGAACGCAATTCGTCACCTATAATACATGTTTCTGCTGGAACACGTATTGGAAGCACTTCAGTATAAGTACCTGTTGCTACTTTTACTAAACTGTTCCTAATTTCTCTGGGTGGTACATTAGTATCCACACCTGCTGTTACTGCATCGGTAATTATTTCACCGAGCGATTGTACTCTTTCAAATACTGTAGCCATTAGTAGTATCCTCCGCCGTCATTGTCGCCACCGCCGTAGCCGCCACTACCAGTTGCATCTGGATCTTGGATAGATGCGTTAACGCCCAATGCTGTTCCTGTAGAGCCTCCGGCTCCGTTATATTCTAGTGTATCTAAGCTAGTAAAGTTAGTATCAAAATACTGTGCAACTACTGCTGTTGAATTATCACCGTTTAATGTTTGGTAATTTACTGCTGGTGCTTCACCTAGAAGCACTTTTTGTATCAATTCGATTCCGTAGTTAATACTAGCTACAGTCTCTGCTTCTTGACCAAGTGCATAAAATTTTCCTGGATCTCTTACATAACGTAATGCTGCTTCTCTTGATTTTACATTTCCGCCATGTGTTAAATCATGTATAAATGCATCAACAATATAACCCATGTCTCTTTCACATTTTTCTTGTGCATATGTAAATGCTGTTGTGAAAGGAGCAACATTATTTGTTACTTGATAATCTGTCCACTCAACAATTTCTCTTGTTATAAATTGTCTATTTAATTCTAGCATACGTGCAACTGCCGGAACTCTTGATCCATTTTCAATTGCTTCACATGCATATCTAATAGTTTTGAAAGGCTTATCAATTGTACGTCCTGCATCTGGAGCAGGCTTATCAACGCCATGTGGTGCAACATAGTAAACATCGTCTGTTGCTCCTAAGTATGACCATTCTGGAATTGCTCCGTCGCTTACACGTAGTACTTGTCCTTCATTACCTACTGGTAATCTTGTTGGACCTGCACCACCGTAGTAAACTAAGTCACCTTTTGTAGTTAAGAATTCTGCTTCACTACCAACTGTTAGAACATTCCAGTATGTACCTGTTGCATCTAAGTCTGGACGTGAATTTTCATTTCCGCCGCCGCCTGCGCCAACTTGTACTGTTGAAAAGTCATCACCTTCTGACCAATGTGCATTTACACAAACATAACTGCTTGATCCGTAACGCACTACGTCACCTAATATATAACGTGAATCATCTACCCATGCGCCTTTCCAATTAAAGCCACTGTTTAGTCTTGTCCAATATGTTTCGTTTGGTGGTTCATTGTTATTGCTGTCTTTAATACACAAGTACGTGTATCCACCGTGCTTAACAACTTCACCAACTTTATAATCTTGGTTAGTTGAGTCTTCGCCCCAAGCGTTTAAGAATCTAAAGTTTTCTGTAAATAGCTGCCAGTTATTAGGATCATCTGTTTCATCTGTTGGACGTGATCCTGTATGGTTTTCTAATGCTACATACTGATTACCACCGTATCTAACAATATCACCTTTTTGGTAAACTTTGTAAGTATCCCAATCATCTTCAAATTGGAAACCTTGAACAAACTGTGTCCAATTTGATTCATCTGTTGAAAAGTTATTAGTACTTGAATGAGCAGTTGTTGCAAGCCAAAGACTTGCACCGTACTTAACAACATCATTTATTTTATATCTTGTTGCAGAACCTTGCCAGTTACCTTTGTATTCGATGCCTGCATTAAGAACGGACCATTTAGATTGATCTGCTTCTAAACCAAGCGATGCTGTTGCTGATGATGTATGTGGAGTAGTACATACATATGAATAGCCACCATATTTAACTAGGTCGTTTATTTTGTATTTTGTGCTTACTGACCATGTGCTTTTGAAGTCTAAGCCTTCGCCAAAGACATCCCAGTTTCCAATATCAGCTTCTAATCCGTCACTAGCAGATGCTTGTGATGTGTGTACTGCTGTTGCTACATACAAGCGAGCGCCGTATTTTACAATGTCATTAAAGATGTATGCTGTGCCTGTTGACCAGTCACCTTTCCACTGAAATCCATCACTAACGATATTCCATTTTGGCGGAACAACGTCAAAGTCACTATAAAAGTTTGCTTGACTTTCGTGTCCAATGACACAAATATACATTCTGCCGCCGTTAAAGACAACATCGTCTTTATAGTATGTGGTACCGGTTGTCCAATTGTTCTTCCAGACAAACCTAATTCTACCTAGTTTAAATTCTGCCATTTTCTACTCCGCTCAAAGTATTTATCCTAATATGTTGATTGCTCATTTTTCCTTAAAAACTACCGTCACTAAAGTCATTGTCGATGCTAAAGTCATTTCCGCTTTCGCTTAGAATGATCATCTGCTTAACTATTGTTCCGCTAATCTCTGCTCCTTTGTCAATTACCATTCTTCTTGGTAATAATATTTCAATACCAGTTGTAGTGTCAATATACTGGTCTTCTGTTCCTTTGTTACCTAGTCGTGTAACACCTGCAATAAGTGTTCCTGTTTCAAGAGCACTACCACCTTGGCTAAGTCTGTTTTGCAAGAATGTTGCTATTGCTCGTTGTGTTGGAACAACGTTGTTACTATCTTCAGTAAAGTTTGGATCTGTTGAGAATTCTCTAACAACAGCACCCGAACCACCAAGTCTAACTCCACCTAGTGCTAGTTCGCTTAAACCATCTAAGTCAAAGAACTCAGCACTAATTGTAACAATACCTGTTGCCTGTTGCACACTAAACAACTCACCTGCTCTAAAGTTACCGTCTTGGTCTGTACTTGTATAGAACACTCGTCCACCATTTTCTTCTTGTACTTCGTTTTCAGGTGCAGCAACAAAGTAAGCACCATCTGAATAAACATCTGGATAGTTTGTTACTACAAAGTTTCCTGTTCCGATATCTAAGAAGTCGTGTCCTGAAATACGACACTGTGAATAGCGTTCACGTATTGTTATTACAACACCGTTTTCAAGGCTGTCTAAGTTTTCTATAATAGGTGTAAGTTTTATTCCTGCTTTTAATTTTCCATTATCATCAGCACCAAGTGGCGTAATCTGCTGTACTGTGAAAATCTTTAAATCGTCTTCGTTGATAGTATCTAAGTCTGGAATACTTGCAAACAAGAACTGTGCGCCTGGTCCTGGATATACTTCTAAATTGTCTACAACTATATCTGCACCAATTGGAATAATATCTGCAAAACCGTCACCAGTTATATTTGCTCGTGTACTTGACGTTCTATAACCAAAGCCTCTAAATACAAAACTAGGCTGCGCAAGAACGCCGTTGCCTATTCTGTTTTCTGTTAATACTGCAACTGAAAATGCGTTATCAACTATTGTTATTACAGCAGGATCTTCTTCTGTATAACCACTACCTGGATCCCAAACTTTGATTTCACTAAACACACCAGTATTAATATTGGCTCTTAGTTTTGCTCTACAACCAGTAAACACTCTACATGACCCGTCACCAATATCATTCTCAGCTGTTAGCATCCATCTGCCTCTGCCTTCAAACGAACCAAATGCACATGATCTATATTTTTGTCTTGGACTTGGTAGTTCTCTATTGATCCATACAATTCCATCTTCTGATGTTGCTGCAAATGTAGTTTCGCCTGAAGTTGGATCTAGTCCAACATTTCTGCTACCTGTATCACCTACTGCAAAAAATATACCTTGTGCATATCTAATTTTAAGCCAGTTATGGTGTGATGATCCGTCTTGTTTTGGCATAACCGCTGATGTCCATGTTTCGCCATCAAAGCTATATGCTGCTTCACTGTTTGTTCTTGATATAGCAACATAACGGTTGTTACCGTATGCAATACTTTGCCAATCAGTAACTACCGGAAGTGCATCTTCATAAACTGTCCACGATCCTGAACCAGCTGTTGGCGATGTTGCAATTACATTATCAGCATTTGATAATACTACAAACTTATTTTTTCCGTATGTAATTGACTGCCATTGTGTTGCTGTTGAGTCACCAACTCCGCCGGAAGTAACGTCTGGAAATACTTGCTCAGTCCAAGTTATGCCGTCTTCTGATATTGCATAATCTTGGGAGTTTGCTGCAATAGCAACAAATTTATTCTTTGCATATATTACATCTATCCATTCTCTGTTTTGCGGCAAAAATCCTCTAGTCCAATTTATACCATCTAAACTATATGCCATTCTTGCTGACGAATCTCTAATTGCAACAAATCTGTTGTTTCCTGCTGCTACTGCTGTCCAGTCTCCTGAATCAGGCAACTCAGCTGGTGACCAAGAGTCTCCGCCGTTACTAGAATATGCTGCGGTTAATGAACTTTTAAGCACTGTTACAAAGCGTCCTTCTGTACCTATACCTGTTATTGTAAAGTCCGAAATACTGTTTGTACTATCATTTGATATTTCTGTAACAGTAATTACAATATTGTTAAGTGGAGTTGTACCACCAACTGATGCGCCAACAATTGTAATAGTATCGCCTACAGCATATCCCGCTCCGTCAAAACCGTTTCTTAATGTTACAACGTAACTTTGACCTGTCTTTGTAACATTAAATCTAGCAACTTGTGCAACTACATCAGTAGTTTCTCCTGTACCAAATTCGCCTGCAATATCTAAGAAAGTTTCAGTTGTACCGCCAAAAGTAACATCAACCCAGTTACCGTTTCCTGGAACAAATTTTTGTTCTGCTGTAAAGGCAGGAGCATTTACAGTTAATCTTGGTTCAATTCTATATGTTGTACTGCTTATAAGTTCACTAGCAATTGCAGTACCTGCAACAACATGATCCCAACCTGGCTGGTCATCACTTTCTCTATAAACTGATGCTACTTTTGTTACTGAATTGTAAGATTGTATATATCCATACTGTCCTGTACCTACACCTGACGTAATAAGAATTCGCTGTCCTGTATACGCTGCTGCATCATTATCATCTGCTGTTGCAAGAGTAATAGTAGTTAAGTCGCCGTCTTGTGCATTGTTACCTTCAAGTGTATATCCACTGCCGCCTGCGCTACCTGAATCTGGTGGTGTAAGCAATCTTGCTTGGAATAATCCGCCGTCTCTTATATCTTCAAATACAGCATTTGCTTGTGCACCTGAACCAGTAAATGCAACATTAGCATTTGTATAATTTTGACCTGCGTTACTATATTCTAAGTTAAGAATAAAGTCACTAACTTCACCAGCAAACACTGCACTTACTTGTGCGTCTTGGTTTCTGTTAAACACTGTTGCAGTTTTAGAAATTTCATTTGGATCAATGCCTTCTGCTACTGCTCCGTATCTACCATATGAGTTGTTACCGTTTGTTGCACGTATAACTCCACCTTGTGTGGCTAAGTATCCAACTTGGTTATAATATGTAAACACAGACACAAGTTCCGCTCTACCATTATTATCAATCCATGCTCCAATACCGTCACTTAATACTTGTGTAAAGTCGTTAGCTGTCATTGACTTATTACCACCGTTGTGTAATGCTCCGTCAACTTTCATACCAATACATGCTGTACCTAGTGTTGTTACGCCCTGTATATAAGGTGATCTAGTCATAATCCAGCAACGCTCATCTTCTGCGCCCCAACCTGGATCTAATGATGCATAAGCACCAGCTGTTGGACGTTGGTAAAATTCAAATACTCCTGGAGGATTAAGTACACCTTTAAGACCTTCAACAGTACATTGTCTCATGCCTGTTGCATCTCTAAAGTAGAACATATCTTCTAAGTTACTACCTAACGTATCATTAGTGTAATATCTTGCAGCTAGTTTTGTTTTATAGTTTCCTGGATATAATAAATCATATCTTAGTGCTTCAATTAATAGACTTATGTCTAATGTAACTTGCTGTGCTTTATAATCGTAATATTGCTGTACTGTTTTAACTTCACTTGTTAAATCAACTGGATCATCACCTACACGCTTAGATACTTTGAAAGTAATATTATCTATAATACTGTGTACATAGTAACGTACATTTGCTTCTAAGCCACCAATTGAATCTACAAATTTAATAGGTAATCCTACAGTCAAGTTACCTGTTGCACCAATTAGCCAATCTTCTGAACCATTAGCACTTGTAACATCTGCTCTAAAGTTATCCATAGTAGCTGTTGCTTCGCCAATTATAAAGTTTCTATTGTTTATTAGAATATCGCGAGCATATCCAACTTCAGTTGATGTTTCAGCACCATTATTACCTTCAGTTGCGGCAACAGTACCTGTACTTCCTATATAAAAGTCTAAATAGTCGTCATATGTATCAAGCAACACTTGTAAGTTATTAGTGCTTGTAGCATCTGATGCAGGAAATGTATTATCAAAATCAAATGTATTGCCTGGAGTTTTTTCAAATTCACCGCCTGACATAATATTTGGCATAATTGCTCTCAATCTAGAAATAACTGTTTTTCTGTAAGTAAGATCAACTGCTAATTCAGGATCAGGTGTGCCTGCAGAAATTGTTGTTGAACGAAGTTCGTCTCCCATAATTACACAATTCTTTGGTACAATAATAGGCAGAGTTTCTTCAAATTTACCTGTACCAATAAATATTTTGCAAAGCTCGCCATTAAAGTTTTTATCAGCATATTCAGCTGCATACTTAACTGTTCTAAATGGTAAGTGTATTGATCCTCTTAACGCATCAGTTTCGTCATCAATACCGTCAAGTGCAACATATAATTGATTTGAAGCTTTAGAATAATATTCATAACCTAATGTTTCGTTACCATCAACCATTAGTACTTGCTGACGTGTACCAATTGGTACGTTAGTTACATCAAATGTTGATCCGTCACCTTGTAACCTACGTGAAAGATTATAAGTTAGCAAGTCACCTGTATTGTTCATACCAACTGTGTTACCAGACTGTACTAATAAGTCCCAATAGTTAAATCCACTACCGTTATCTCCTGGAAAGTTATTATCTGTTGATAAGTGTGACTGAGTAGCATAATATGTGTTACCAAAGAAGTTAACAATATCGCCTCTGCCATAAGTTGTATCTTGTGACCAAGGACCTTTCCAATTTTGTGACGGAACTATAAGTTCCCAATCGTTATCGTCTAAATAATCAAGTGTCGAACCGTCATTAAGTGTGTTTCTTACACATCGAAATAATTCACCACCTCTACGTACTACATCACCTGTTGAATAAGTTGCAGTTGCGTCCCAGTCGCCTCTAAAGTTGTTAGAGTGTGAAACCTTTAACCAAGTTGAACTTGAATCAGCAAAGTCTGGTTTTTCACCTGATGTAGACGTAATAGCTAAGAAAACGTTACCACCGGATCTTACTAGATCTCCTTCTTGGTAACTATTATCTGCGTTATAATCGCCTTCTGTGTTTTGTCCTGGAAATTCTATATTAAAGTATCTGACGTCAATTGGATTAGCACCACTGTGTCCTACTGTACATCTCCAAATAGAACTACCATACTTAACTAAATCATTTTTTCTATATCTTGTTCCGCCTGCGTAATTTCCTACAAATTCAACACCGTCTAAGAACACTTCCCATTTACCTGCAGAGTCATCGCCAAATTCGTCTTCAATACCAACTAAAGCACTTTGACTTAAATGTCCTACCAAACACTTGTAAACAATACCGTTGTACTTTACTAGTGCATTTGGACCGTAATATGTTGTTGGTGCCCAAGATCCTACAAATTTATTTCCTATTGCTAACACGCTCCAGTTTGTTATTTCAGCTCCAAACTCAGCAGCAGTATGTGCAACTACACAATAATATAATGTACCTGAATATAATGTAACATCACCTAATCTGTAATCGTTGCCAATTGTCCAGTCACCAACAAATGTTGATTTACCATCTGTCATTACTTTCCATTTTGGTTGTGTTACTGGTGGATTTGAATTAGGTAATACGTAATCTAAATCAACGTAGAAGTTTGCGTCAGCTGTGTGTGTTACAACACATACATATGATTTTGCGCCATGTCTTACAACGTCATCTCTTTTATAACTTATGAAAGGTGTCCAATCACCTGTCCAGTTATACTTAAATCTTTCTAAATTAAACTCTGCCATTTAAAAACCCCTTAGTATCCTTCTGCTGAAATATTTTGCGGATACTCATATCCTTCACTAATTCTTAATATAAGTTGACCATCTGTTGGATCAACGTAGTACAATATTGATCTACCATCCCATTTAATTTGAGGATATCTTAAATTCTCATAAAGAAAGTTATGATCTTCATCAATACCGTCTAAGAAATCAATACCTTCTTCAAAGTCTGGAAAGTTTCCGTCTGCTGTTCCAAGATCGTTAACTGTAACTGTTTGTTCTTCACCGCCTTGTAACTGATCGGATCTAACTAGAAATAGTTCTCCGTCATCGTTTCTGCGCATACCGTAGAAATAACGTTTAATAATTCCGTTTACTACGTCTTGTGGATTGTTACCTACATAATATGACATATCTATTTCCTTATGTAATCTCTACGTAACTTAATACGCAATCGATTGAATCGTTTACACTTGCTTGTACAAGTAATTTATTTGACGGTGCAATAATTAATTTTTCACCTGTTGATACTACTCGCAAACTTGTGTTTGCTGGCAACAGTGTTTCTTTTAAGTAGAAACCAGTAACACTAGTATCATCCTGTATTAATACACTACAGTAAACAAAACTAGTAGTTAAATTTGTTAAACTTAGTCCAATCACCGTTGCTCTGTTTTGTGGCGTTGTCTGTAGAATATCTACAGGCTTTGTGCCAATTTCTTTTATTACGTTATTTCTAAAAAATGTTGCCATTGTGTTATCCTAAGTATAAAACTGTTTCTACTGCTAAGAAACCTGCGTCAATTGTTGTAATAGCACCTGTTTGTCCAGCGACTGAACCCCATTGCAATCCGTCGTATGCTTCAACTCGTCCATCTGACGTATTAAATCTTAGCATACCAACTTCAGTGAAAGCTGGAGCCGGTCTATTAAGGTTTGTACCTACCGGAATAACAACACCGTTGGTGCCATCAATTTTTACGTACCCGTCACCTGTACTAACAAATTCTGTTATACTATCAATGACTGTATTAGTAATTTTGTTATCATCAAATGCAAAATTTTCTAATAATACGCTGCCTGTTCCTTGTGCCTTTAGTTCTAAATCTGTATCTGTTGTAACTGTAGTTATCACATTAGTGTCAATCTCGATGTCATCTACGGTTAATCTCGGAACTGCTAATCTTGTTCCATTAAGGTTTGCTACAGTTGTGCCTGCAATATCAAATCTTATAATATTATCATTTGCACCTTGTGTTTGTTCAGCTGTAATTTGTGTATCACCATCAAGATCAATAACACCATTTAGCTGTATCCAGTCACTACCATCGTATCCTTCAAATCTGTTCAACTGTGTATTAAATCTTACAATGCCTGGTTCAACTGCTGGTCTTTCTGCTGTAGTACCTGTTGGAAGTTTTACAGCGCCTGTAGTCTGTATTCTTACATAACCACTTGCTGCTGCTAAATTTATATCTGTTGTACTTGAAACTGTAACATCATCTATAGTCAAGTTATCAATTACTATACTACCTGTACCGCTTGATCTTAATTCTAGATTAGCGTTTGTTGCTGTAGTAGTAATATAATTTTGTGTAATTCTTATATCGTCTATTTCTGCTTGGTTAGCCCAAATGTTTTTCCATGTTTTACTAGGAGTACCTAAGCTATATGTACTGTTTTGTGCAGGAACAATATCACTGTTTATACCAGCTATAAATTCTATTGCATCAGATGCTTCATCACCAATTGTGATGTCACCACCAATTGTAACATTACCGGTAACATCTAAGTTTCCTGTAATACTAACATTGTTGTTTAAGTTAATTTCATCACTTGCAGCAGTTACATTAACATCTCCTGAAAGGCTTTCTAATGTATTACCGCTAAGTCTTAAATTACCTGTGTCAATTCTATTTCCGTCAACAAATGTAGTATTACCACCATCTGTGAAAGTAAGTCCTTGTCCAGCGGATACGTTAAAGTTAGAACTTGTAAATGTTATTACGCCAGTTTCTTGATTAACGTAGAATAAGTCACCAACTCTAAAGTCACCTTTATGATCAACTGAGTTATATCTTACTTTTGCATTGTTTAATTCAACAACTTCGTTTGCTTGTATAACTGTTGTTGCATCATTAGTAACTTCTTTACCATTACCAATGTATGCTAAGTTTTGTCCAATTGCATATACAATAACACCTGGGCCATCGCCCCATATTCCGTAGTTACCATAAACACACGCAGATCCGATCATTCTAACTTCTGCGCCAAAGTCTGTGTAATCTGCAAGTGTGATTCTAGTTGCTGTTGCGCCGCCACTAAATCTAATATCTTGTGCATAAATTACTTCATCTTCAAAAGTTGTAGATTCGTCAACTCCATTAAATCTAAGTAATAATACTGTAGTAGGTGTTGCGTATAAATTTACTGTAGGTGCAGTAAAGTTTGCAGTATATATTGCTGTACCTTTTACAATTCTAACATCATCAAAATGACCTGTTGTTGCATCTGCTGCATCATGTGCTGCACCAATTACTAATGGTTTTGCAGTGCCGTAATCATTATTATCAGTGTAAGTTGTACCTACTTGTGTTCCGTCTACAAATAACTTTGTATCAGTACCGCTGCGTGTTAAAGCAATATGATGCCATGTTGTTGCTGATATTGCGCCTGCTGCTGTAATCTTGTTTGCATTATCAGTAAAGTAATAAAGAGATCCATTACTTGTCTTAATCATTGGAGCAATGTCACTATCAAGTGCTGCTCTTAAATCTATCAATACATTGTTACTTGCTGGGGTTGAAGGAAGGTAAATCCAAGTTTCAATTGTAAAGTCTCCAGTTCCAAAACCAAAATCATTTTGTGGCTGTATACTTGCATAATCACCAGTGCCGTCAACTTGTAAACTTGCTGTACCAAACTTTTTGATAGCTGTATCAAGTTGCGCATCACCGTTTGCTGTAACTTGTTTTCCTGGACGTTCTTCAGCTGTTTCAAATCCTGTAACTTTTCCACTTACATAAAATTTGCTATCTGTATCAACACTTTCAACTGTGCTTGTTGCTAATACTGTTGTTCCGTCTGTATCATAATATGTTACAGTTTCGCCTTGTGTAATTGTTCCTGTTAAATCACTAACACGAAGTGCTGTTTTGCCAACACCTGCTTTTCCGTTTGTACCATCAACACAGTATACACCTCTATTAGCAAAATATGTAAAGCAGTTTAGCCATTCTATTCTAACACCATTTGTAAGTGTAACAGCGTCAACTCCAGGAGTAATAAATGTTACAGCGTGAAATAAACATGCTGCTTCTTTACTTGCGGGTGTTGCTACACTTCCGTCTAAGTATGCACCTTTACCTGCATCACCTGTATTAAATCCTCTTGGATCTTCAGCTGTAGTTGTTGTACCTGTTGTAATAACACTTACATTTCTTATGTAAGGTGATCTGCTGTTTACTTGAAATGTTGAATTAAACTTAAATGCGTAACCTGTGTTGTTGCCAGCATCAAAATTAAATCCTGTAATTGTTAATTCTTCAACTGTAGTTTCACCGTTTAGAATAAATGCATCATTAGTTACTGTGCCAGCAGTTGGTTGTATTGTAACACTTCTTAAACTATGTCCATGTACATTTACGCCTGTAGGTATTGTAAGTGGAAATACTTCTGTATAAACACCAGGCATAATATAAACTGTATCGCCTGCTGTTGCAGTAGTTAATGCTTGTGTTAAACTAGCAAATGGTGCTTGTGGATGGTCACCTGTACTAGCATCATTACCATTTTCTGCAACAAAGAATGTGTTGCCTGGGCGTAAATTTAAATCTACTCCGTCTACTATTAATCCAGTTGTATCAATTGTTCCTGCAAAGAAATTTTGCACATAGACATCGCCCCATTGTTTACCGCCTGAATCAGGATCAGTACCTAAGCTATATGTGTTGTCTACGTCTGGTATAATATTACTGTTTACTTCAGCATTAAATGTGATAAAGTCTGTATCAGCGTCACCAATAGTAATCTCGCCGTCTGCTGTAATATTTCCTGTTGCAAATATGTTACCTGTTACATTCATGTCAGAATGTACTTCGACACTACCAGTTCCGTTTGGTCTAAATTCTATATTTGCATTTGTATTGTCTGTACTAATAACATTGTTTTCTAAATTAATGTCATCAATTTCTAATCTGTTTTGATATACTACATTGTCACCTGTACCAATTGTAAGTGTGCTATTTGTAGTGGATATTGTATCACCAGAGAATTGAACTCCGCTAATATCAGCGAATGTTGTTGCTTCAACAGTGGGGGTGCGTACTATACCATTAACATCTAAATCGAATTGAGGATTTGTTTTGTTAATACCGATGCGGTTGTTATTCACATCTAGATAAAGTAAGTCAGTCTCAAAAGCTAAGTCTACTCCTTCACGAAGTAAGTTTTGCTTCAAGAGCGGACCGGATATGCGACCAACAGCCATCTTTTCTCCTCAATACGGGGATCCTGTCCCTCTAGCCTAATTCTCACCCTTACGGTTCTTTGCTGGCTAACCACAGTTTGTCCCTGCAAGTATTGGTCATACATTGCATTAATAATATTTATCAAAAATAAAGAAAAGGGCTATGTTAGCCTAGCATTAGCGTGAAAACGTTACCAAGATCTTCCATAACTTCATTAGTTACAGGATCTTCTTCTTGACCAGTACCTGGTATCCATATTGTACCGTTATATACTTCTTGTTGCTTAGAACCTATATTAAATCTTATTGCACCTATTTCAGGATTAACACTTTGATCAGTAGAATATCTAAGTGATAGATCAGTAATACCAAAATTGTCGCCGTCGTCTAGTGATGTAACATTTTCAAACAATCTAAATTTGATTTGTGATATATCTGTACTTACTTCGTTTCTTGTTGCATCAATGTTAAAGCGTAGTTGCCACCAATCACCAATACCTACAGTATCAAAACTAATATCGCTAGATGGATTTACACTAACTTCAAAACCTGTTTGGAAATTTACTTCAGTAAGTAAACTAGTTATATCAATATTGGTTCCATTAGCACTTGGTAAAAATACTGCACTATCGCCTGCATCTTCTGTTTCGCCTATTCTATATGATACACCGTTAATTACTACATCAACATATTCTGTATTATCACCAAAGTCGCCTCTAAATTCAATCGAAGTAATAGTTGCAGTGTCAGGCTCAAATCCTAATAAGTCTTCAATGTTCAATCTAAAAGTTTGATTACTTGCATTTGACGAGCTACCAATTTCAGATGTTACTATAGATCCATTTGCTTCTGGAATAGCAAGTCCAAATACATCTAGCGGAACTCTAACTTCAAAGTCAGTCCAGTCAGCTTGTTCTGCTGCTGTTGCTCCTGATGCAACAGTTCCTATAGTTTGCCAGTTTGTATTATCATCTGACCATTGGAACAATAATGTTTCTAAATTTTCCGGGCGTTGTCTTCCATTTGATCCTGTTCCAACGATAACTTTACCTTCTAAAGAGGCTCCACTAAAGTTAGTAAGATCAATTGTGCCTGTTTCTATACTAGTATCAGATGTACTTGTAAATAGATAGTGTGCGTTAGTTGCAAACCCTCCATTATCACCAATTCCAGTTCCTGCTGATTGTACACTTACGCCGCCAGCTGTTGTTGCAAAGATATCAGACCCAGTAACAGTATTTGTAGCAATACTTATTACTGACATATCATCTATTGAAATTTGTCCGCTTGTACTAAGGAACGTACCAGTAGTACCTACAAACTTTATAAAGCCGTTATCTGTAGTACCTAATACCATTGCACCAGAAGTATCATTATTTGTAACTATATTGTCTCTAATATATTCTTGACCGTTTAATCGTATAGTTTCGTTTTCTGTTCTGCGCAGTTCTAAGTCTGCATTAGTTTCATTGGTAGTAATTACATTATCATTAATTAATATGCTGTCACTTTGTAGTCCGTTTATTTCTAAGCCCATTGCATTGACTTCACCGACTTCTACGTTATTAACATAAAAATTTAATGTATTATCTGTTTTGTGTGCAACTACTTTTGTTCTTTGATTATCTGAATATACGCCTCTGAATGTAATTCTACCATCGCCGTATCCTTCAAATAGTCCTGTTTGTGTATTAAAGCGCAAGCCACCTGCTAAGTCTACATCATCTGTATCAACTAACTGCTGTGCTGTATTACCGTTTGGTAATATAAATCCTGTTGCTTGTATATCTAAGAAGTCTCCAGCAATATCTAAATTAAGATGCGAGTCAGCAAGTGTTGAATCAGCACCCGGAATAGGATATGTACTAATTGTATTTTCTCTAAATGTAACATTTTCTAATGATACAACTCCTGATCCGCCGTTGCTAAGAAGTTCTAGGTTTGCATTAGTGTCTTTAGTAGTTATTTGATTATCAAAAATTTGAATGCCGTCTAATTCTGCTTTACTCAGATATGCAACATTCCATCTGTAACTAGGAGAACCTAAAATATATTCTTGTGTGTCGTCAGGATTAAGATTTTGTTCTATGTCTACATTAAATGTAACTGTGTCTTGGAATTGATTACCAAAAGTTATTAATGATCCGTCAATAGTAAAGTCACCTGTCATTGACAAGTCTTTTTTCATACTTACATTATTTTGTAAATTTGTTGTTGATGTTGCAGCAGTAATATTTACATCGCCTGATAGTGAAAATAATGTATTACCAGCAAGTCTTAAATTGCCAGTATCTACTGCTTCTGAACTTAATAGTGTTCTGCTATTAGTTCCTTGTATAGCAAGGCTATTTAATCCGTCAAAGTTTACATTTGAAGTGTCAATATTTGTAATGCCTTTGTCTAAATCTATAAAGAAATCATCACCAACATTAAATTTACCTACCTGGTCTGTAGCACTATAGAATATTTTACCAGTATTAAGTTGTAATGCTACTTGAGATGAATCAACAAGTGTAGCATCATTTGTAATATCTTTACCAACACCAATGTATGCAAAATTATGATTAATAAGATACATTATTGTACCATCACCGTCTGCTTCTGCACCAACTTCGCCGTATACATTTGCAGAACCAATTGCTCTTACTTCTGCTCCGTATTCAACTGTACTGCCGTCTGTACTAGTTCTACCAACTGAACCTCTAACTGCTCGTAATCCTTTTGCTGCAAAGTAAGTAAAAGAGTTTAGCCATTCAACTCTACAACCATTAGTCATTGTTACAGCATCAACACCCGGAGTAATAAATGTTGCAGCATGAAATAATAATGCAGCATTTATACTTGCATTATCTAATTCAGCACCGTCAATATATGCTCCACGTCCTGCATCACCTTGATCATATCCTCTTGGATCGTTTACTGAAGTAACACTACCTGCTGTAATTACTGTACAGTTTCTAACATATGGAGATCTAGAAGTAACTGCTCCGCCACTTTTAAATCTAAAGGCATGTCCTGTATTGTTTGTACTATTATAGAAGAAATCTTTGATAGTTAAATTTTCTACGCCAGTACTATCGTCAAGTAAGAATACATCTTTGTCAGTATATCCTGCTGCTGGTAATATTATACAGTTTCTTAAGTCTGCACCCGTTACTGTAGTCATAGGAGGAATTATTAATGGTAATTGTTCTTCATATTCACCCGGTGTTATTAATATATTAACTGGACCGCCTGCACTTGAATCTGCTGCTTGTAATGCACGGGTTAAAGTTCTAAATGGACCTTGTGGATGATCACCTACATTAGTATCGTCTCCGTTTATTGAAACATAGAATGTATTTCCTGGACGCAATGAACCGTCTACAACGTTTGTTGTAATTTCTCCTGCTCGAATTGCTTCACCTCTAAGGAAATTAATATGAGCAGAACCCCACCGTTTAGTTGGACTTCCTAAATTATATGTACTAGAAGCATCAGGTATAAGATCACTATTTACGTTAACATCAAATGCAACTGTGTCTTCAGCAAGATTATCACCAAAAATTAAACTACCTGCATGTGAAATGTTTCCTGTTGCATTTAATGATCCAAATACATTGACATCATTAAATACATTTACTACTCCGCCTGTACCAGGTTGTAAATTAATATTACTATCAGTAAGTCTACTTTTGATTTCTTGGTTATCTATTATTAAATCAGCAGTAGCAATACTACTACTAACAATTTTTGTTGCAGCACCAATGTATGTAGTTGGACCTATATTATTTGTAATGTTGCCGTCGATAGTAAAGTTAGGCAAATATACTGTATCTGCATCAAGATGTGTAGTACGAATTTTAGTAGGAACTTCTAACGGACGGGATGGGTTTTCCATATTTACACCAATCCTACTTGTTAGTGGATCTATGTGTAATACTGCTGTGCTTGCGCCAGAGTTCTTAAAATTTAGAAAATCTTTTCCTGCATTATTTTCATTAATTTCAATGTTGGCTCTTAGAACGCCGCCACTTATTCTACCAGACTGTGACATATTAACTCCTATACAATGTATTTATAGGTTTTACTTGTCAAAGTTATGTAGTACAGTAACTGGTTTTCCGAATGGAACTGCTGTGCTAAACCTAATATACCATCCTGGTGTTTTTCCAGCTGGATTTTGAACTAGTATATAGTTTGTTGTTGAAATTTGGAATACATTTTCTACAAATACCAAGACATTTTGTGCAGCAGCTGGCACAGGAAAGTCTGCATCAGCACTGTTTAATGGTCCAAAATCTGTTTCAACTTCGTCGCCGACACCTAATGACTGCTGTACAATACCAGGATCTTGATTAGGTTCTTTGAACTTAATATTTCTCCAAGCACCGTTTTGATACACTTCTAATTGATCTGTATTTGTATTGTATCTAACAAATCCATTTTCAGGATAAAAAGGTCTATCTCGTTGCGGACCTTTGGGCACAAGCATACCAGTCTTTGAATCCATAATAACTTGGTCATTTATATCGTATCTAACGCCTTTGCCCCGGATACTTCTTAAATTTGTGCTTTGTGCTTTAATTAATCTCATTTTATACCTCTAAGTAACTTACCGTTGCACTTAGATTAGTAGGTGATTCACCTACTATAACTACTTTATCACCTGATTCTAGAATTATTTTTTCTGAATCAAAAGTAAATGTTTCACCTGCAGGTAATTGTAAAGCATTTATAATCTTATTTGTGTCACTCTTTGGTTCATCTCTTTTAACGAGATGCAAATCAAAATTTGTTATACCATCTTCTTCATGAACTGGATTAGGTACCCAAGTATTACAAACCATAATAGTTGTAACTGCATACCTTATTGTAGGTTCAGGTGATGTTGCAGGATCCCATCCTGCAACCGGATCTGGTACAAGTATTAAATCTGTATCTGTATTTGCTACTGCTACACTGCTAATTGCCATCTTTTATCCTTTAAAATATCATACTATAAACTATTGATCTATTCTTACTTATTAATTCGTCTCTAGTTAGATCCTGATGTTTGAAGAAAACTCCGCTACCGCCAAATTCTCTTTCTTTTACATATAGTCTAATACCATTACTCGGAAAGCTAGGTTCGTATTGTACGCCTGCTTGTAATAAGTTTTGATCTGGATCGTCAATACTAGGTGTTGACGATATCTCTAGTACGTCTTGTACTCGTACTACGCCTGATCCTGGTGTAGAAAGTACTAAGTCCTCATTAGAGTTAACTGTTTCTAGTTTTGTTCCTTCGATTCTTAAATCGTTTAATTCTATTCTGTTGCGGTAAAACTCTGCTACAACAACATCGTCTAGTCCAATCTTTACAACACTCGGAAGTGTTGTGTCTTCATTATCTTCAACTTCGACAAATGAAGGAAGTACCAACCCTTCTCCAATTCTTGCCTGGAATACTGTAGCAAACGCATTAATAATTTCATCGTCTACATATTTTTTATTAGGAAGGTGGTCATCGTCAGTAACATTATTTTCATAGTTGTTTGTACCTGATACACTAACAACACCAGTACTTGAATTAATTAAGTATAAGTCGCCGCCGCCTGTTGATATACTATTACATCTTAAGCCAACTGCTCCGCCGTTTACATCTTTGAAAACAAACGCACCTTCTCTTAAACTATCTGTTACTGGATCAGTCCATGTCAAGTCTTCGTCAAATACCATAAATGCATCAACTAAACTACCTCGATCAATTCTTAATCCTGCTTCGTTTAATGTAACGCCTACTCCTGCTTCTCCGTCATTAATAACAATTATGTTATCTCTAACACTCATGTTTTCAGACTGTACAGTTGTTGTGTCACCTTCAACTACAAGATCACCAGTGATACGAACTTGGCCCGTTTGGAAGCCTGTATCTAATACAATAGATCCTTGATCTTCTACTTGTATTTTGTAATCACCGTTTGGTACTTTAAGAAATCTTGACATTATGTAATCCTAGCTAAGTGTAGGGGGAATAAATCCCCCTACATTATTTTTAGTCGTCGCCTTCAGTATCATCTGCACCTGTTAGTACGTCATCATCTGTACCTAAGGTTGTGTCAGTACCTGCGCCTACACCTGTTCCAGCTTCTTCAATTGCTACTGTATCACCAGTACCTGTGAAGTCCCAAGTTGTAACTGTTCCGTTATCTAATGTAACTTTACGTCCTGCAATTTTAACTACTTGACGAGCTGTTCCGCCGTCATCTACTGTAATTGTCATTTCGCCTTCTTGAATATCTGCTGATGCTTTGTCTACTAATGTGCAAAGATCAGTTTTTGTTCCGCCTGCATTTGAGCAATTGAAACGCTTTGAACCTTTTTGGTTAACAATATAGCCTGGCATTGAGCCTGAGCCATCGTTAAATTGAACTTTAATTTCGTTGCCGCCTGCTGTAGGTGCTCCAAAAAATCTTTTGTTTAGTGGTCTTCCCATTTGTTTTCTCCTATTTAAGTAGTCCTATGCCCGTTCTATGAGCTACGCTGTGGGTACAGCATAAGTCCGCCTTGCGGCACACTATTTGACAATAGTATTTATCAAAGGTTTGAGAGAAAAGAAAAAAGGCCTACCGCATTAGTGGGTAGACCTTTAATAATAAAGTGATAGGGAGGAATTAGTTACACCTCCAACAACCTAGTAAGTACTTTCATACTTTCAGTTGAGCCTAGCATCGGATAGTTACTTCCAAAACACGCATCTTCATGTCTCCACAATCATACGCTGCCACTACAGCTACTAGCCAAGTTATCGTCCTTACGAAACGACATTTCCTTGCACTATCTAATCTAAACCGTCGTTTAGCTTATATATACATAATAGCATCTATATATAAGATGTCAACCTTTTTTTTCTAAAAAGAATATTTAATTGTAGCTTTTATACTATCAGCATATTCAGTTCGTTGTCCAGTCCATGTATTTGTTCTATCTACTTGATGTAGATATAATCCAGTTTGTATATTACCTACAGTATATAATGCTCCGTAGTACATTGCATCAGTACCAATATCGTCATTTTTAACTTTATGTGCAGTAAGCATAAATTCTTTATTGATATTATACATTATACCCATGTCAACTCTATTTTTAGAGGTAAATGGTCCGGTGTTACCATCGTCCCATACTTCAACTCCAAGTCCTACAGGTATTCCGTATCTACGAAGTACCTGAGTTCCAATTGAATAGCCTTCTTGTGCTACTGCATCTTTTTTGTTAATTCGCATATAAGAAACATCAGCTAATCCAAATAGGCTTACTGTTGCACCTGCGTATGTTACTTCATTAGTTGGATCGTATGCTACAACTCCACCGTATGGCGTATCACGTTGTAATCTATATTCGTCAAACTCAAACTCGTTATTATTCTGCCAACCGCCAAATGTAAGTACAACTTTTTCATTATGGTCAATTCTACTACTTGACTCTGTAATAACCAACGGAGCACCAATCTTAGATGTTTTTGCAAAGCCTAAACGCTGTGCATCTGTTTCGCCAAGATATAATCTTGCACCAGCAATTCCAAATCCTAATTGTTTTTCAACAATAGTATTATCTAATGTTCTGTTTAGAGAATACTTTGAATCAAGGCGTGTACTTGCTCCTGCCCAATTAATAACAGGATGGTCAATTTCATTTTGCAGACCTATAAATATTTCTGCATTAGTTTCCGTTTTATTTGTTGTACTATCAGGATCAATATATAATTCAATTTCACCGTTAATGAACACACCTGCCGGAAGTGAAGGTGCTGATTTTTCTAAGTTAGCAACTCTTTGTTCAAGAGTTGTTGTTGTTTCTGCATAAGCAGATGCTGCAATAATAGAAAACATTGCAGACAAAGTAATTATTATCTGTTTCATATTATGTTACCTTTCTAAGGGGGTTAGGTTTATGTATGCGTTATCAGTGGTATTTAGTGATACTTAGATTTGTAACCAAAAAAATAGGCGCCGTAGCGCCTATTTTAGTATTACTATATAAACTTAGCTAAAGCTAACGTTACCATTAGTGATAGCAACTTTACCTAAGTAGTCAGCTGCGTTACCTAGTGACGAAGCTGTGTTAGTTAGCTCAACATATCCGTAACGAGTCATGAAGCTCACAACTGGTTCGAACGATGTTGGGTCTAGTACTACACCACTTGACATTAGTGGGATATATGGGCAATAGAACGCTGGTGCGTCTGACTCACTTGATCCCTTGTAACCAATTAGTACATCAGCATTATCTGCTGAATATGTGTTTACATATACTTTCATTGCATTGTTCAATGTACCAACCATTTTAGTGTTAGTTGGTGCTTCGAATGTACCTTCTGTTGTTCTTGCGAACGCTGAAGTTGTAGCAGACTGTAGGATAGTTAGTGCGAATGGTGATACCACTGCCCAGTTACCTGCGCCTCTACGTGTACGCTGTGCAATCAAGTTACTTACGCGGTTGATTTGTACTGCTAATGCAGCATGCTCGTCACCTACGAAAGTAGCTGTACCACTTACAGCAGTTTGGTCATAAGTTTGTGCTGCTGCACCACTTAATGTTGTAAGCGAACCAATTACTTCTTGGTCAATCTCAGCAGTAATCTCTTGTGCAAGAGCTGCCATGATTTCTGCTTCAACATCAATACCGTGCATAGACTGTGCGTCTTGTGCAGCTTCAAACGTCCAGCGAGCTGACAACTTACGTGTCTTAGCTTCAACTGTCTGTTTCAAGATTTGGATGGACATTCTGTTTCCAGCTGTACCTTCCTGTGTTGCTGTTGCAGCAGCTTTGCCGTCTGTGTTACCTGAATAACTTTCGGCAATCTTGAATGGTGAAAGTGCTTCTTCACCTGCAGTTGCACCTGATGCACCTGCGTTGAAAGTGTCCGCATAACGAACTCTTAATGTGTGGATTTGACCCACTGGACCTGTCATAGGCTGTACACCAACTAGCTCATTTGCTATTACTGTTGGCATAACACGTCTGATGACTGGTAGGATTACTCTGTTAAGAGTAGCAACATTACCGGCGGAAGTAGCACCAGCTGTTGCACTTTCACTCAAATACTTGCGAGTGTTTTCTAGCGTGGAAGCCATTACTGCTTTTTTATTGCCTGATAGGCCTTCAAGTAAAGCTGTTTTGGTATCCTGCCAGCGACTTTCTAGTAGTTCTGACATAATTATCTCCTTAATTTAAGCCAGCCAATCGACGGATGTCTAAGACATTTCCATCGTCTGCTGATTTTCTACTAACGTTAGTTTGTGACACATCGTCACGGTTGCCTGTTATTGTTTTGCCTTCTGCTAGAACTGCCTTCTGCTTCGCTGGAGCATTTCCACTGTCGATAACCGATGGTAGATACTTGTCAAACTGTTTACGTAAACGCTCAGTTTGTACAGATTCCAGTAAGTCTGTCATAATCTCTCTTTGATCTTTGCCTAGTGGCGAAATCAAATCGTTCATAATTTTTTCACGCTTTGCAGCTTCAACTAAGCGTGATTTCTCTTTGCTTGTTGTTTCTGCAAGTGTTTTAGCTTTTGTAGCAAATGCTTTTGCTTCTGCTAGTTGTTTATCTTTCAATTCAACAACTTTCATTAGCTTTGCAGTTTCACCTTTTTCATTTAAGTGTGAAATGCTATATTCGTTTGCAAATGCTTCAAATATTTTTCGACCAAAGTCGTTTCTACGTGCTGCTTCAATGTCTTCTTTAAGAGTTGCCATTTCACCTTTAAGTGATTTACCAACCATTTCAGAAACTGCTGTAGCACTTCTTTCGATAAAGTTCTTTTTAACTTTAGCAAAGTGTGTCTTAGCTTCGCGTACTAAACGTACTTTTGTTTCAGCTAAGTCTTTTTTGTCTTCATAAAATTCTGCAATTTCATTTGATAGGGACTCGACTACGAACTCTTCGAGTTTTGCGTAGTTTTCTTGCATTGCTGCTTTGTCTGCATGTAGTTCTTTGATTTCGCCTTGTAGTTGACCTACAACAAAATCTTTTAGAAGATCTGCATTTTCACGCATCGCAATAGCATATTTTGCTTTTGCTTCTGCGAGTTGCTTGCGATCTTCAGCAAATTCTTGAATTTCCTCAGCAAGTTTTTCAGATAACATACTATCAATAGCTTCAACCATTGTAGATTTGTCATGTTCGTACTTCTGAGCAAATTCTTCACGTAAATCAGCTGTAGCAGCTAATTTATTTTCGCGAATCTTTGCTTCCCATGCTTCCTCGATTTGAGCCCTGATCTCTTGGGAAACTACATCGTTTTCAAAGAGTGTTTTCAGTGCATCTATCATTACGTTCTCCTAATTTATTGGAGTTTACTGATCATGTTGATCAGTGATTCCTTTAGATACTTTTGTGCCTTGTCGTCGTGTTTAGTTGCCTGCGCTAATTCGTATGCCTGATATCCCCCACGTGCATTCATTAGATGTTCGTAAATAGGTGTTGGATATGCACCGGGGGCGCTAGGCTGAGCCACAACGTCCACAGTGATAATTTCAAAATCTGAAACGGTGTTACTGCCGTCTTCAGAAACGTTACCAGAGCCCCTAGATGAGACACCTAGTTTGACGCCGCTTTCGAGCATTGTCTTTACTAGTTGTCCCATTGGAGTTGGTAAAATTTTAAGTTTACCGTAACCGTTTGCATCGTCCATCCAAGTTTCAGATATCATATGACTAACACGGTCTAGGTTAATATTAAGGCCTTCTGGATGATCAACTTCGCCAAGAACACTAAATCCGTTCGTTATTTGATCATTGAGGGTTTTGACAGCCCTGCCAATTTCATTTACAGGATATACACGTTGGTTTGCATTACGCACACCGCCTTGTATCATAATACCTTTCATATAAAGGTCTTTCCCTTCATTAGCAGTTTCAACGACCATTCTAGCTGCGTCGAATGTCAAATGCTCTCGTAAGTTCATCATTTTAAGTTCCTTACTTTATTAGCTGCCGATAGATGATTTCTTGTCAGCTGCTTGCTCGGGCTTACCTTTTTTCTCAGCCCCGTGGCCTGGCTCTGATTTTTGTGCTTTAGATGCTTTTCCGCCTGGCTTGTTAATGTTGCCTGCGTCATCTTCTTTAGCATTAATATCTGCTAGACCAGCATGGTCACCAGCACCGTTATCTTCACCACCATTTATAATGTTAGCTGAGGTACCGTCTCCCATGTGATTTGGGCTTGCGTGTGCTGACTTGTTGTTAACACCATTGTCACCCATTGTTGCGCTTACTTTTTCTACGTATTCGCGCATTTGTTCACCAGCTGATTTTTCTGACTCTTCAGTTTCTTCTTCTGCTTCGTCTACTTCTTCATCAGTTGCTTCTTCTACTTCTTCATCAGCTTCGTCGACTTCTTCGTCAGCTTCAAAAGCCATTGCTTCTTCTTCGCCTTCTTCGTCGTCGCCTTCGTCATCCATATCATCGCCTGCGTCATCGCCTGCCATCATTTTTTCAAACTCTGCTTTTAAATCGTCTAGCGCATCTTCTAGGTCTTCAACACGATCTTCAACATCGCCTTCTTCACCTTCGTCGTCGCCTTCTTCGTCGCCGTCCATGTCAATGTCCATTTCCATGTCGTCGCCTGCGTCTCCGCCCATCATTGCGTCCATTGGGTCAGCTTCTACTTCGAACTCGTCAAGGTCGAAACCTTCTTCAACTTCTTCGTCTGACTCATCAACTTCTTCATCTGATGCTTCGTCTAGATCTTCATCTGACTCATCTACTTCTTCATCAGTAGCTTCATCAACTTCGTCATCTGACTCGTCAACTTCTGCTTCATCTTCTAGTAGGTTGTTGTATATGTCACGTGATTTTTCTACTACAATCTCGTGGAATAGCTCTTCTGCGCCATCCTTATCTTCATTGATAAGACGCTCGAGCATTTCTTCAAATTTGCTGCGATCTGCCATTTTCATCTCCTATAAATGTATGTACGCCTCGAGGGCGTGGGCTGTCATAATATATTTACTCTTTATACAGAAAAGTACGTAGAAATAGGCTCAAAACGA